>SXGS01660011.1_pt1 | contig 36341 bp, 37 predicted proteins | sample 3174681 | NCBI WGS metagenome assembly SXGS01 (sample SAMN11356861, study PRJNA531348) | freshwater metagenome | isolation source: freshwater sample F1-80 | place: China: Fuxian Lake, Yuxi | collected 2017-12-25
CAAAAAACTTCCCGGCGGCCGTCAGTTCACCAAAGCACTTCTCACCGATGACACCAGCAGCATCGAACTCGTCTGGTTCAACCAGAAATTCATCACGCACATGTACAAGTCAGGCATGCACGTTTTTGTGACGGGGAAGCCAAAACTCAACATGCGGAAACTTTCGCTCGCAGGTCCGACGATCGAACACAAACGCGAAGAGCAGCTCCACACCGGACGCATTGTGCCGATTTATCACGAAACCGAGGGGCTCAATTCCAAGTGGATTCGAGAAAAGCTCAGACCCGTGCTCACCGAGTTTCTCAAGTACGTCGAAGATTACATTCCCGAAGACATCCTCAAGAAAGAAAAACTCATGCCACTCAAGGAGGCGATCGAGCTCATCCATTTTCCTATACGCGTGGAAAACCTCGACGAAGCCAAAAAACGGCTCTCGTTCGACGAACTCTTTCTGCTCCAACTCAAAGCGATTCACAAAAAATGGCTCTGGCAGCACGACGCCACCTCGAAAATTAAACGCAACGCCATCGACAAAGAGCATCTCGCAACCCTTCTCGAAAAACTTCCTTTCAAACTCACCAGTGCCCAACAAAAAACGCTCACGGAAATCATCGACGACCTCGAAAAAGATATTCCGATGGCTCGACTCGTGCAGGGCGATGTTGGCTCAGGAAAAACCATTATCGCCGGTCTCGCCGCGCTTTCCATGATCAAAAATAATCACCAAGTTGCCCTCATGGCCCCGACAGAAATTCTCGCAAAACAGCACTACAAAACGCTCTACAAATTTTTCCAACAGTACGGAATTAACATCCAACAAGTTCTAGGATCCACACCGGGCAAACAAAAAGAGGAGATCATCACACAGCTCAAAACTGGAACCTGCGACCTCGTCGTCGGCACGCATGCGCTCATTCAGGAAAGTATTGGATTCAAAAAACTCGGTCTTGCGATCATCGACGAACAGCATCGCTTTGGCGTCAAACAGCGAGATACGCTCAAATCCCACGGCACACCACATCTTCTCTCGCTCTCGGCTACACCTATCCCACGCACCCTCGCGATGACAATTTACGGCGATCAAGACCTCTCCATCATCGACGAACTTCCGCCGGGAAGAAAACCGATAGAAACCCACATCGTTCCCGAGAAAAAGCGTAAAGACGCCTATAACTGGATCAGACAGCAAGTGCAGCAGGGGAGGCAGGTCTTCGTGGTCTGTCCGCTTATCGACGAGTCCGACGAACTCGAAGTTCGCTCCGTCATGCAAACCTACGAAGAGCTTTCCAAACACATCTTTCCAGAACTCAACGTCCAGTACCTCCACGGAAAACTCAAGCAAGAAGAGAAAGACGCGATCATGGCAGAGTTTAGCGCCAATAACACCAACGTTCTCGTTTCCACCTCGGTCATCGAAGTCGGTATCGACGTGCCAAATGCAACCATCATGATTATCGAAGGTGCGGAACGATTCGGACTTTCACAGCTCCATCAATTTAGAGGACGTGTAGGAAGAGGTGAACACCAGTCCTTCTGCTTCCTCTTCACGAACAAAGAATCCCAAACCTCCACCAAACGTCTGGCCGCCATGGTCCAGCACCAATCAGGCTTCGCCCTCGCCGAAATCGACCTCACCATGCGCGGCCCCGGCGAACTCTACGGCGTCCGCCAATCCGGCATCCCCGACCTCAAAATGGCCTCCCTCACCGACGCCCACACCATCTCGAAAGCCCGCCAATACGCCACCCTCCTCATCGAAAAAGACCCCTATCTCAAAAACTACCCAAAGCTAAAAGCCCAACTCGAGCGCATGGAGCAGGTGTATGTGAATGACTAGCATGGACAAATGGCTCAATAATGGGTAAAATAGGCCACCTATAAATATAATTACATGAACCGAATTATATCCACATTAACCAGTCTCACCATAGCCAGCTCCGCCTGCAGCGGCGCACAACAAGACGAACTTCAGCAGCCAGAAGATCTATGCGAAGCTTCAACACGACGACTGAATGGAACGCTCAGCACCGTCGAAAATCAAGTTACGCGAGTTGAAGAACTCCAAAGAGAAAATCGAACCGGTATCATTACGGAAGAAATAGGACGTACAAAAGGCTATATTATAAAAACGGTACGTACTCTGAATGAACAAAATGAAACTATGGAAAATAGCTGCCGTAACAGACGACCAATCATGAATGATCTCATAGGAGTCTCAGGATTTGGAATTCGCATTGCATCGATCAGAAGTCGCATGCAAAAACTTGATATAAACGACTAAAACCCCGTCTCGAAAATTCAAACGCGTCCTAGAGGCAGTTTTGAGTATTTTGGCTTATTTAAGCCATAAATTGGCATCATAATACCCTATTCCAGCCACAAAACACCTCAATGAGGCCTAACTATGGAGGGGGAGTGGCAAGAAGACATGTGCGTGCGCACAAGGTATGCAACAATTTGTACGATACGAAAAATTATTTTAAAAACATCTGCGTACGCAGACCTCAAAACAAGAAAACCAGAAACACACAAAAATCACCAAACAAAAACTAAGCCCACATAAAACACAAACCCTGCAACCATCCGACTAACCAAAACCAAAGTACTTTGTACAAGATACATTGTACAAAGTAATATATCCAAAGCTACCAGCTTTAATCAGCTTTGACAGCTTTGAACCAATCCTTACCCTTACAACTTAAAACGAAATATCTAAAAATCATATCCCCTTTTTAGGGAAGACGGTATTCCACCTGGACAATACGGATAACAGAATTCAAAGAAGGAGCAGTAACTTCTGGACGTGGATCGAGCATCTGAAGAATCATTTCCTCGATGCGACCAGAAATACGATTTTGCTGACAAAAATCATGCAAGAGTCGAGAAAAACCACGATAGTAGAGTTCAAGCATCTTCAGGGGTGGAGTATCGAGAGGAGCAAACTTCTCAATCACTCCCCTTCTTTTTCCCCAACTCTTATAAAGAGCGATAACATTATCATCAGATGTAAGAACTTCAAGGAGTGAAATACCATAAGAAAAAGTATCACCTGCCAACTTTAATCGGGGAACATGGGAACCAAAGTAAGGAGAAGGAGAATAGAGCCGACTAAAAACAGGCAAAGAATCCCGAGAAAGAGGTGTCACGCCCTCAAAATCAAACAGTTTACCCGTTACCTCCTGCCGAGAATGGGGAAGAACAAAGACATTATCCGGTTTCACGTCACCATGCCTCACGCCGAGAGGTGACAAGCCGGAAGAGCTACCCTTCATGGCATCCAGAAGAACTCTCAGGCGAAGACGAAGGGGAAGTTCAAAATGAGCATCGGCAAGTGTAGGAACGTCATGCATAGCGGGCGCAATACTCAAAGCCTGATTCAAAAGCTTACCATTAACGTCTCTTAAAGGGAAAATTCGCTCGGCGGTAAGATGAGGATGGTCGGGAACATCGAAACGAAAAGGGGAAAAACCAGCAGTATGTTTAAAAACAATATCCCTATCAGAAAGAGCATACCAAACACCAGGCTTAACTACACGAGAATCAGGTTGAGGTGCAAGAAGAACAGAAAAACCCATATTATCCAAGACCGAAGCCACTCTCTGACGCATAGGAGTAATAGCTTGAGCCAGCTCGGGCGAAAGACCATCAGGAGCATAATATAGGTGTTCCCCTACTCCAGGCTGAACCCCCGAAAGCTCAAGAGCAATTCTAACATCATCATCAGTTACAGGGCTCCGTGACAATGCATCTTCGACCAACAGTGAGGGGGTTTGGATTCGAAGCATAAAAAAATCAAGAAGTATACTGAGAAAGACGTCCGCGAATATACGAAACAATACTTTCAAAAGAAACATCTCTCGGACTTTGTTGGAGACCTTCTTGGAATCCACGTTGAGCAACAGCAAGAAGACGCTGCAAATCAGCAGAAGATAAATTCATATGATCAAGTTGCCGCAAAACCTCTCCGACATTGACAGGTGTATCTGAACCAATAAATACCTCCAATCCATCAATCACATCATCAACAGAATTTGGAACATTGAAATCACTCATTAGGTCGAAATAGAAAAATAAAACAGCCTAATTATAAAACAAGATATAAATAAAGTCAAATAACTCAGCTTCATATCCCCTTCACCATATAGGTTCCTTGAAGCTCATACCCCCATTTCCGATAGTATTCTCGAACCCCCACGCCACTAATAACGGCCATCTTTTTGAAACCGGCGCTGCGGGAAATTTCTTCAGCCCGAACCAATAAGCTCTTTCCGAGCCCAAAATGCTGCTGAGCCCCCTCTTCCCGATCATTCAATGGAATATGCATGCCGTAGACGTGCAGCTCGCGAATAAGCGCGCAACCCTCCAATTCTTTAATAAAGTGCTTCTTGCCGGTGTAAAACTGAGAAGGAAATCTCAAACGGATGAATCCGCAAATTTTATCAGACACAGGATCTTCCCACTGGATAAAATATTCCTTCCCATTGGAAGCGTCGTACTCAGTCACACGCATACGAAGATCCTTCGGATCAACTACGGTGTCACGAACCTCACGACATCGAATACATCGACACTGCGGCAGTCCACGCTTCTTCATCTCCTCCTGCACGACCTGGCGTAAATTAGAGATCTTGGAACCGTCCACAATCGTCGGTGCAGGAATATCACGGTACAGACGCGTCACGCGGACATACTCAGGAATGAGCGGTTTGATTTTGCACATCAGGTCGATGAGCACTTCGTCACTGTACGCCTTAAACTCGCCACGTTTGTGCATCTTATCAAGCACCGACCACGGCACCACCATGGTAGGATAAATTTTCATCCAGTCAGGACGGAAGTCTGGATTATCAAACAGCTCCTTCATCATTTCATAATCTCGCTCAGGCGTAGAGCCATAGAGATTCGGCATCATGTGCGCATTCACCTTGAAACAACCATCTTTCAAAACCTGCATACAACGAGCCACCTCCGCAATCGTGTGACCACGTTCATTCAACGCATAAATTTCATCATCGAGACACTGCACTCCAATCTCAATCTTCGTCGCACCGAGTACCCCAAGTCGCTTCACCTCCGCCTCGGTAATATGATCAGGACGAGTTTCGTACGATAAGCCAACACATCGGTTCTCCGCGGTTTCGTTGAAGCGCTGAGCCTCGAGAAGGGATCGCGCAGGTGGAAGCGGGTAATTCATGGCATTGAAAATCTGGCGGGTAAATGCGGTCTGATAGGCGTGTGGATAAAAAGAAAATGTTCCGCCAGATACAATAATCTCAACCTTATCCGTTTCATGTCCCGTCCGTCGTAAGCTATCAATACGATTTCGTGTCTGCTCGTATCCGCCAAAGTCATTCAAAATTGCACGCATAATCGCGGGCTCATTTGAGAGATAACTCTTCGGCATGCCAGGTTCAGTCGGACAGAAAATACACTTCCCGGGGCAGGGAAACGCCTTCGTAATGACCGTGATCGAGACAATTCCCGACATCGAGCGTACTCCTCTTTTTCGGAGAAACTTCATAAACTCAGGATCGGTCTTCACCTCCTTCACCTCACACATCTCACGATACGCCTCAATCAGCTCCATATTCGTCGGAGTGCTCACCTTGAAGTGAGTCGAGTACTGATTTTTCAAGACCTGGAGCGCCTTCTGGTCTTTGACCGGAAGCTCCATGGCTTGTTTCACGAGTTGTTTGAGAGTATCATTTGTGGGCATATCGCAGCCCATTCTACCATTTTTCCATGAGACGGACAACCGCACAAAAACTGCTTGAAAAAGTAAAGCTGGATTACGACGAAATCGCCGAGGGTTTTTCAATAACCCGTCAACACGCCTGGAAAGAGTTCGAGCTCTTTGAGCCGTATATTACACCCGGTTCAACGATTGCCGACATCGGCTGTGGGAACGGCCGCCTCATCCGTGAACTCAAATACGACGAAACCTACACTGGTGTCGATGTCAGTCAGAACCTCATCGAGCAGGCAAAACAGCTCTTCCCCCACCACACCTTTCTCCTGGGAAGTCTCCTCAACATACCGATTCCTGACAACTCCATCGACACGACTTTCGCTATTGCATCACTGCACCACATCCCCTCCGATGAACTGCGAGAAAAAGCCGTAGAAGAACTCCACCGCATCACCAAGCCCGGTGGTCACGTAATTATCACCGTATGGAATCTCTGGCAGAAAAAATATCTCGTGCCAATTCTAAAAGCAGCATTGAAAAAAGTCATTCACGGACCGTATGATATGAATGATCTTTTTATTCCGTGGCAAAACAAAGTTTACCGTTATTACCACGCATTCTATAAATCAGAGCTCAAAAAACTTCTCGCGAAAAAATTCCACATTATCAAACTCGAAACCACCGCATCTCACAACTTCATCGCCATATGTCAGAAGCCAGAATAAGTATCATGCAGGTGCCATTTGATCAGATGACTCGATCGCAAATTATCGAGAAAATTTTCATGCTCATCGATGGCGAAACCCAGCATCACATCGCCACACCAAATCCAGAGATGCTGCTCGCCGCACAGCAGGATGCAGAATTTCTCAGTATCCTTCAGCTCACCACTCTCAACACTCCTGACGGTATCGGAATCATCTGGGCAGCAAATACCCAACACGACCCACTCTGGAAAGCGATCTTGAAACTGGCAATTCTTCCAGTGTACAAACCAAAAAAACCGCTCCCAGAGCGCGTCACTGGCGTAGATCTCTTTCTGGACATCTGTAAACACGCGACAGAAAAGCATAAAAAAATCTTCCTCCTCGGTGCCCAGGAAAGCATCGCCCTCCAAACAAAAACCATGCTCGAAACCTTCTACCCCGGCATCCAAATCGTCGGCACTCATGCCGGCTCCCCTTCTCCCTACGAAGAAGAAAAAATCAAAGACATCGTCAACGACGCCTCACCCGACATTCTTTTCGTCGCCTATGGTGCGCCCGCACAGGAAAAATGGATCGCCCGAAACCTCCGAAAAATGCCATCCATCAAAGTTGCTATCGGTGTCGGCGGAACCTTCGACTTCGTCTCCGGCAACATCAAACGCGCTCCCCTTTTCCTCCAAAAAACCGGCCTCGAGTGGCTCTACCGCCTCTGGAACGAACCCACTCGCTGGCGCCGTATCAAAAATGCCACCATGGTGTTTCCGTGGAGATTCTTGCGTGAAAAATAAAAAGCCTAATCCTCATCTTCCTCATGCTTCGCTTTTCGTCGCTTGATCTGCTCAATAAATGGCTTGAGGTGATCCGTTAAGCTCCCGAGGAAACGAAGTGGATTAATAACGACTTGGTTTACCTTGTGGGCAACTTCTTTTGCGTCATGCGATACCATCGAGGCGTCTCGCAGAATAAAAATGAGATACATCAAGGCAATCGAGAGAAAAATCACGAGGACAATAAAACCGATAGCCAGTGACATAAAGAGAACATCTTGTGAGGTTGCGAACATACGTGAGTGGTGAGTAAATTGAAGAGGTGTAACGCTTTACATGATTATACCACGTTTTTATAACTCCAACAATTTCTTCATCAAATCATTCACCACACCCGGATTAGCACGACCCTTCATCTTGGCCATGACTTGTCCGACCAGGAAGCCAAAAACCTTCACTTTTCCAGACTTATATTCTTCGACAATGGACGGATTGGCAGCAAGAACTTCAGCAGCTACTCGCTCAATTTCGCCGGTGTCGCTCACCTGTTCCAGACCCTTTTCTTTGATAATTTCAGCCGCACCGACACCCTTCAAGTACATCTCCTCAAAAATCTCACCCTTTGCCATGTTGTTGGAAACCTTACCCGACTCAACGGCATTCAAAAGTTCAGCAAGATGCTCGGGAGAAACTGGTGAGTCAGCAACATCCTTCGCGTCTTCATTCAGGAATCGAATCAAAACCGTCGTAATAAAACTTGCAACCTTCTTTGGATCATACTTGGTCAGCGCAATCGCTTTCTCAAAGTACTCAGCAAGAGAGCGATCCTCGCTCAATAAATAAATATCACCCTCACTCAGGCCATAATCCTTCGCATATCGGAGACGTCGAACATAAGGAAGTTCAGGGAGTAATTTTCGATACTCGTCGACCATTTCTTTCGGCGCACGAAGCGGTGGAAGATCTGGCTCCGGAAAATATCGGTAATCATCAGCACCCTCTTTTTCACGCATGAAATAGGTCTCCTGCTTATCGTCTTTCCAGCCAACCGTAATATCTTTAGCCGGTGGCGTTCCAGCCTCCCATAATTTACGCTGACGCTTAACCTCAAACTCGATAGCACTCTCGAGTGACTTGAACGAGTTTAAATTTTTAATCTCAGCACGTGGATAGAGTCTGTCCTCCCCTAGCGGTCGCAACGAAACCGACGCATCGAAACGCATCATGCCCTTTTCCATATCTGCCTCGCTCGAACCGATATACCGCAATACAATCTGGATTTCTTTCGCATACGCTGCAGCCTCAGCAGCTGACCGAATATCCGGCTCACTGACAATTTCCATCAAGGCAATTCCTGATCGGTTATAGTCACACAACGTACCACGCTCGATATGCGACAACTTTCCCGCATCATCCTCAAGATGAAGACGAGTGACGCGAACAGATTTTTCTTCACCACCGACGAAAATCTTCAGCAGGCCCTTCTCAGAAATTGGCTTATCAAACTGGGAAATCTGAAATCCTTTTGGAAGATCAGGATAGAAGTAATTTTTACGATCGAACTTCGAGGTCTCTGGAATTTCGCACTGGAGAGCAAGAGCCGCCATAATTCCCTTCCGAACTGCCTCTTCATTAATGACCGGAAGCTGGCCAGGGAAACCCATGCAGACCGGACAGGTGTTCTCATTTGGCTCGGCATTATACGCATTCGACGAACAGCTACAGAACATCTTCGACTGAGTCGAGATCTGAGCATGAATTTCGAGGCCGATAATAGTTTCAAAGACTTGTGACATACGGCGACATTGTAATCTCTCTATACAGTTTTTCAAACTCCTTTTTAAACGCCTCCATCGTGCCAGAGTTCTGAATGACCAAGGGAGTATCATACTTTCGAGTCACCGAATACAGAGCCTTAAAGTACGCATCGGTCTTTCCACGAGCCAAAACTCGATCCCGACAGATCTCCATATCAGCCTCAACCTTCACCAGAACATCAATCTGCTTTCCCAAGCCATCAAACTCAAACGCGGCAGCCTCAATAGCAAGCTGCATATGCCCCAGCTTTTTCTCCTGATCAATCCACTGAACCGCTCCATTCAAAACAAGCGGGTGAATCATATACTCGAGAATTTTCAGCTTCATCGGCTTCGAGAGAACCATTCGAGAAAGACGTGGAATAAGGACGGAGCCGTCGCTTGCCAGAAAATTCTTACCAAAATACTCCCCTATTCGCTTAGCCCCAGCTCCATCTGGCTTATAAAGGTCTCTAACAGCCTGATCAGCTTTCCAGACATGGAAGCCTTTTTCACGAAAAAACTCAAGCAGAGTCGACTTGCCGCTGCCCGGTGGGCCAAAAATACCGATAATGAGAGGTTTTATTTTCATAAAGCGATCCTATTCAAGATCGACACCCCAACTATGATACGCCTTCTTATAAGAAGCAAGGGCGCGTTTCGCATCTCGGGGCTCAATCTTCACATCAAACTCATGGGCAATCCGATTTCGAAGCTTGTGGGCGCTCCAAACCTCCTGAATGCACTCCAGCTGCCGGTCAGCTTTTTTTAACTTTTCACCGAGTGTGCCGGTGTATCCCCGCTTCTCAAGTAAGAGATCGAGTAACTTGTCTCCTTCCAAAATCGCATGTCGGGGATCCCAGTACACCCGCTTCTCCAAATCCTTAAAGCGACTATTCAAAACCGTCAGTTCAGACTGGGAAAAAAGTTGACGTCGTCGTCGCAAGGCTCGATAAAGAAATGCGAGAAAAAGAATCCCAACAAATACCGCAATCCAGAAAATTATCTGCTCCATAAAAATAGATTAGCGGCGCACAATCCGTTTAATAACTTTTTTCTTTTCCTCGGGCTCCTCCTCAGATTTTTCCGTACCCATTTTTTTCATATGCTCATAGAGCATCCCAGAAAGAAGAGACTTCAAATTATCATGACTACTGTAGTTATGATGGTTCATGTACTCCTCCTGATACTTTAAAATAAACCGTTCAATACGTTTAGGATTATTCGCACCGTCCATCGACATTTTTGAGCTCCCACCAACCTTTTCCAGGGTCACATCTCCATATCCCAACACCGTACGCCAGAAACCAGAGATGGTATAACTCACACCCTCAACCATATGGTACTCGATACGGGTCGTTGAAACCTCAAAAAGCCCAGGTGACCGAACATCTACTACCGCACGGTCAGTAATGAGCCAGACATAGTAATACCAGTCATAGAGGTGGTAAAAAATAGCCAGAACACCGAGAATCATCCAGCCAATCATCGGCCAGAAGAGAGTCGGAAAAAAGAAAAGAAGAGCAACGGGAAGAAAAAATCCTACGATAATAACTTTGAAAAATACGGGAGTCATAACGGCAAGATTCCTGTGAATCACCGCATGGATCTTCTCTCCTTTCTCAAGATACTCCCCGAAGAAGTAATAGGTAAATTTCATGCATCTGCATGATACGCGCAGTCCGTGAGCTTGTAAACGGAAGCAAATCGGAATACCATGACCTCATATGGAGCTACATCACACGCCACACGAAAAAGAAGAGGTCATTCGACTCGACCAGCCACCGGTACAACGCAAAAAAAAGAATCCGTGGAAGACAGGACTCAAATTTTTGGGTGAAATCCTTCTCGATGCCGTTATTATCATTGGACTGGTTTTACTTATCCGCACCTATCTCATCGCACCATTCCAGGTTCACGGAACCTCGATGTGCAACACCCTGAACTACGAAAACAACACCTGCAACACGGGATACGGTGAGTATCTGATTATCAGCAAACTTGCGTATATTACCGGCCAACCAGATCGCGGAGATATTGTGGTCTTCCGTCCACCGGGACACACCCAGTACGGAAAATTCGAAAGTCTGCTAAAAACGCTCTTCCATCTCGACGAGCAAGAGTTCTTCATCAAACGCATTATCGGCCTTCCTGGAGAAACCGTTGAACTAAAAAATGGCCAGGTCTACATTACCAACAAAGACAACCCAAATGGCTTCAAGCTTAACGAGCCATATCTCAGCCCAAACAATCAAGGCAACACCCAACCACTCATTCCTGGGAAAACAAAGTTCACCGTGCCAGCGAACCGCTATCTCGTCTTTGGCGACAACCGAGCCGTATCAACCGATGCCCGCAGCTGTTTCCGGAGCTCGATCGTGAGTAACTGTTCATTCGAGACCGACGCCTACATCAGCATGGAGCACATCGAAGGAAAGGCCTATTTGATTCTTTTCCCACTGGAAAAGTTCGGGCGGCTAAAAAACCCACATGAAACTACTTCGCGCTGATCGCAAAGTAGAGTTCAATCAAAACCACAGAGGTAATAAGGAGAACACCCGTCCACCAGGTGAGAACGGCGGCGAGTTGAAGTGCCAGCGCCCCCATCGTGAGAAGACTCAGCAGCACACCCTGTCGAAGGGAGATATTGATATGGTGGTAGTACACTTCATTCCGATTGAGCCAGAGCCTGACGTAGAACCCAAAGATTGCAAAGGTACAGGAAAGGGCAAGAAAAAGGGTCATAAAGAAAAACCCAAGCGCCATACCCGTCGACTCAAATGGCGTGAGTTTAAGGAGAACAACGAACCAACCTATCCAACTGAGGAACGCGGCAAGCCCGATAATGGAAAGGTATTTTTGGTGGGTCATAGACGTCGACCAGCGAGGTAAAGGAAAATACCGACCAGAAGTGGAATACAGAGAATAAACGCATATATCTTTGCAAAGGCAGCGAAGATAATCTGAACAAATGACATCAGCTGGGTATAAGACTCACTCCCAGGTGGAACACCAAATACCTCAGAAGGAATAAATACATGAGAGAAGAGAAGGAAAAACGCAAAAATTCCGCCCAAAACGGCAGAGGTAATCCACATAGTGCCCACCCATCTCAATCCGATATCCCAACTTCGAACCCAGGTAAGAAGAAGGAAAATTGTGAAGGCAACAAGAAAAGCAGCCAGATAGAGCAGTCCGCTATCGAGGAAACCAGCGAGCTGGAGATAGCTGGCTCGAGAACCAGGAACCGGAACCTGATAGGAGTATCCCCCACCGGAACGTGAGTATTCCTTGAAGAGCATTTTCTGATACATCTGTTCAAAGTTTGCAATCACCTTCTGTTTATTCGCCGGAGTAAGCAGTTGTGGCGGAATGCAGCTCTCGAAAATATCCTTTTGATTTTTCAGGACAGGTGTCTCGCCCGGCTTGCAGGCAGGGATCCGATCAAACACCAGACCAATCATATCACGCACAAAACCGGAAGAAGCATTCACAACCGGCGTAAGATCAAGCTGGAAATTGGTACTTCGTTTCGTATCCTGAGAAATTGACGCAGAAGAAAAAGAACGTACGGAATTCTCAATAGCCTGTTTTAAAACATCGTCTGGAAAGTGAGTTTGAACTTTTTCACGAATCTCATCTTCTGTGAAATATTTCTGGAATGCTGGATCAAGCTCGTAAACACTCCGTGTCGCAACATCAATAAATGGCGAATAAGCCGTATCGAGAAGGGTTCCGCTATAGAAAGAACTGGAGAAAAAAGTCTTACCGAAGGCAAGTCCGAAAAAGAAGGGAATACTCGCTACAACAAAAATAACGAATATAAGTGAGGCGATAATTTTCCTAAGCATGGTTAGATCCTAACACTAGCTGCTCTGAATCGTCAAACCCTGGATAGGATTCTGGAGACCCTCAGGGAGTGGTTTATCAGATGTAATCTTCCAGGTAATTTCTTTATGAATACGACCAGGGATACTGAAACCTGCAGCTTTCTTGTGTCCACCTCCATTGAAGTTTGCCGCAAGCGCGGAAAGATCAATGTCATCACGGCGTGTTCGGAATGAGCCTTTGATATTTCCCTTTCCATCCTCAGCGAGGAGAACAGAAAACTTCGTATCAGGAACAGCGTTAAGTAGATCAATCACGCCACCTGACTCATCAGGATGCGCGCCAGACTCTTCAAAATCTTTCATCATCAGAACCGACATACAGACACCATCTTCCGTTACTTTCATATTTTCAAGAACCCGTCCCCAGAGTTTCAAGGTACTGAGTGGATTACTTCGGAACATACCACGAGAAATGGAATTTACTCGAGCACCCTTGGCCACAAGATCAGCAGAGATTCGATACACCTCCTCGGTCGTATTCGAGTGCATGAGACTTCCGGTGTCGTTATAAATGCCGGTCAGAAGTGCCGTCGCCATCGAAGGAGAAACCGTAACGCGGAGAAACGCAAACCAGCGATGAAGAAGAACCGTCGTCGATGGCGCATCCGGGTCAACCATATTCAACGTACCGAAGTTATCGTTCGAGGCGTGATGATCGATATTGAGAACGGGAACCTTTCCAGAAAAAATATCCGGATAGATCGTATGATACTGGGTCATATAGTGGGCACCCGCATCTGAGACAATAATCAGATCATAATCCGTGTAGGTGAAGTCCTTCACAAACTTACGAATGTCAGGGAGAAAGTCGTACCGCTCAGACGGATCATCAATACACGCGAGCGTGGTCTGCTTTCCCATCGCCTGGAGATAAAAATGAATCGCAAGGTTTGCACCAAGCGTATCACCATCTGGACGACGGTGAGAAATAAGCAGAATCTTTTGCGATCGCTCGATAAGTTTCTTTGCTTCCCGAAATGTAGTTGTGATATCTTCCTTCATAGAAGGTAAAATTGTAAAGCAAAATGAAAAAATATCAAGTTCTATTTTTTGGGACTCCTGAGATCGCACTCCCCACCCTTCATTCCTTAGCAGAAAGCGAAGAAATCGAGGTTGCTGCTGTCGTAACCCAGTCAGACAAACCAGCTGGAAGGCACATGGAAGTGACGCAATCAGCCGTAAAGGTCTTTGCTGAGAAAAAGGGTATTCCCGTCCTGCAGCCAGAAACTCTGCGAGGGAATAAGGAGTTTGCAGAACTGATCCGTGAGCTCAAACCTGATGCTTTTGTGATTATCTCCTATGGTCAGATTATTCCAAAAAAAATCCTCGAGATCCCAAAACATGGCGCTCTCAATATTCACGTGTCTTTGCTGCCAAAATACCGAGGCGCCTCCCCTATCCAGCAGGCACTCTTGAACAACGATAACGCCACGGGCATTACGATCATCAAGATTAATGAGAGGATGGACGCAGGAGATATTATATTCGTAAAAAAACTTCTGATCAGTGACGAGGATAATGCCGGAATACTTTCCCAGAAACTTGGAGTCCTCGGTGGTGAGTTCATTGTACCGGTGCTTCTCGACTACATGGAAGACCACCTTAAACCAATTCCCCAGAATCACGCACAGGCAACTTTCTGTAGTAAAATTGAAAAAGACGACGGTCGAATCAAGTGGGAAGAACAAACCGCACAAGAAATCTTTAATCGAATTCGTGCCTTCACTCCGTGGCCATCATGCTTCACAGCATGGGACGGCAAGCGTATGAAAATCATTGAGGCTCGAGTCGGAGACGAAAAAATCAAACCAGGCACCATGGAAATCCTATCAGGCGAAAAAAAGCTCCCCCTCGCTATCGGGACCAAAAAAGGCTCAATCCATCCGGTCAAAATCCAGCTCGAAGGAAAAGGCCTCATCGACATAAAAACATTTCTCAACGGAAACAAAGAGAAAATTCTCAAATCACCTCGGCTCGAACCCCTTTGAGAAAGTATCGCTTTGAGAGAGCGAAGTAATACCAGTGATGCAGACCCAATACCATAGAGAAAAATTTGAAGATCGCAATAACAGGCGTAGAACCAAGAATCTGAAACGCAAGAAGCTTCTTTCCCGAAGGAATTTTGTGGAGTTCCGGATACTTCCGATCAAAGAGTACCGCCGCCTTTCCGATGGCATACATCCGCTTTTTCAATGACGCTTCGTCCATCAGATGGTAGTGATGGGCGAACGCCTGCTTATTATAGAAAAGACGGAACCCAGCCTCTTTCACCATCTGATATCCAAGCGCGATATCTTCCCAACCATATTTCAGAAACGAGGTATCAAAGGGGAACTTTTCGAGGAGGGACTTTTTGAGAGAAATATTTGAAGTATAAAAAAAATCATACGTTGCCTCAGTCGCACCCTCCAGTTTTTCGTAGGCGAACTGATGGCCTCCGTATCGGCCAAGAATAATGGAACCGTTCGTAAGAAACTCATAGAGAGGTGTCTTTGGCAGTCGCGGATCCCACTCGATAAATCCGAGCACACCGGCCTGTTCTTCGGGGTGCTGCTGGTGAGTTTGGAGATGTTCCGAGACAAACGTCTCGCTCACCAGAATATCATCGCCGATGAACGCAACAATCTCGCCCTTCGCCTGCTGGACACCAAAGTTTCGCGCAATCCCCTGCCCCTGATTTTCTTTTTCAAAGTACCGGAGAGAGATCAGATTCTGTTTTTCAAACTCAGAGACGACCTGCGCCGTCGAGTCGCTTCCGCCATCATTAACCACGATGACTTCGAACTCCTCTCGAGCGCAGGTTTGACGGGCAAGACGCTCAAGACACTCCTTAAGAATATCTGCCCGGTTGTAGGTAGGAATGACAATGCTTATCACGCAGCCATTGTAGCAGAGATCTCCTCACCTGACAGGTCAACTTCTTCGACCTCAGGATCCTGAACCCTGCTCTCCTTTCCTTTCCACGTCAGGATATTGAGATCCTGAAGCACGATCTCAGTGACGTACTGCTTTCCATTCTTTCCCTCGAAGCTGTGGCTCTGAAGGTTACCGACCATAAAGATACTCATGCCCTTCTTGAGTAAACGAGTAACGAGGTCGGCAAACGTCCCCCAGGCAACAACCCGGTGGAAATCGGCAACCTCGTCCTGACCTGGGCGTTTCTTGCGATTAACCGCAAGCGTGAAATACGCAACTGACACACCCGTCTGGGTGCTTCGTGACTCTGGATCAGCGGTCAGATTGCCGATCAGCATCACTTTATTGAATGACTTCATAGAGAAGTGATTAAGAAATAATATCCTCACCCTAGCAGGTCGTTCTAACATTCCTCTCAACAAAAGTTGAAAAAAAGATTACAATTTCGCCGTGTTTACTGGAATTATCGAAGAAATCGGCATTATTAAGGCAAAAAAGGCTCGTGCAGAGCTTCTCGTATTCACCGTTCTCGCCCAAAAAACAGCCCCAAAGCTCAACCTCGGCGACTCGATAGCCATCGATGGCGCCTGCTTTACGGTCGTCGAGCAGACGTCGGATACCTTTACGGTTGAGGCCGTTCCTGAAACCAAAAACCGGACCATCATCAGACACTATGCCGAAGGCACTCCAGTCAACCTCGAGACCACCCTCACCCTCCAGAAAGGCATCAGCGGCCACCTGGTTCAGGGACACGTCGATGGAATGGGCACCGTGACGTCAATCAGCAACCAGCACGAAGTTGAAATAAAATTTCCATTAGAGCTGAGTCGATTCCTCGCCTTCAAGGGTTCCGTTACCATTAACGGCGTGAGCCTGACCATTTCAAAATTGCTCGAAAAAAATTTTATCGTCTCACTCATTCCATTCACTCTCGAACAGACAAACCTCGGGAAACTTCAACCAGGAAACGAAGTTAACCTTGAAATCGATCTGATCGCTCGCTACCTTGAGCGGATGGTCGACGAAAAAGAAGGTCACGCAAAATATAATTTTCTTAAAGAACGAAATCTCATATGAAAAAAATGCTCCGCATCGCCGTCATCCTCTCTCGATTCAATGAAGAACTCGGTGAGGAACTCCAGAAAAACACGCTCAAGCAGCTCAAAAAACTGGGAGTCAAAAAGTTCGATCTGTATGATGTTCCGGGGGCCCTGGAACTTCCTTTCGCCGCTCTCAAGATCGCAAAAAAAGAAAAGCACGATGCGATTATTGCCCTCGGAGTCGTGATTCGCGGTGAAACCAAGCACTTCGATCTCGTCTGCGAACAGACCTATGCCGGCCTCATGGAAATCAACACCGACGAAGATACTCCTGTTATTTTCGGAGTCCTCGCCGTCGAAAATAAAAAACAGGCACTCGATCGAGTTCGCGCTGACCGCATGAATAAAGGTGCCGAATTTGCCGACGCAGCCGTTGAGATGGCCCAGTTCAAAGTATAAAATCCACAAAACCCCATTACTCTTATCCCCTCTTTTTATGCCTACCCTTCAAACCATTCGCGACTTCAATCCACAAGGAAAACACGTTCTCCTTCGCGTCGACTTCAACGTTCCGCAAGATGAACAGGGCGCGATCACCGACGACAGCCGGATGACCAAAGCCCTCCCAACGATCCAATACCTCCTCGAAAAAGGAGCACGCCTCATTATCATGAGCCACCTTGGACGGCCAGACGGTGAGGTAAAAGAAGATATGCGCCTCACGCCCATCGCAAAGCATCTCGAGGAACTTCTCGGAAAACCAGTCAAGAAACTCAACGAGGTAATCGGTCCAACGGTAAAAATGGAGGTAGAAACCATGCAGGACGGCGAGATGATCATGCTCGAAAACACTCGATTCTATCCAGGCGAAGAAACAAATGATCCAGAGTTTATCAAACAGCTCGCCGAGCTCGGTGAAGTATTTGTCAGTGACGGATTCGGAGTCAGCCACCGCGCTCACGCCAGTTCAACCGGTCTTGCCAGCGTCCTTCCTGCCTACGCCGGGTTCCTGATTGAAAAAGAGATGAACGCCCTCCAACCGCTTATGGGTGAGCCAAAACAGCCATTCACCGTTATCTTCGGTGGTGCAAAAATCAAAGACAAAATCGGCATGATCGACCAGTTCATCGGAAAAGCCCAGAACATTCTCATCGGCGGTGGCCTCGCCAACACCTTCATCGCCGCCCTCGGCCACGAAGTCGGCCAGTCCCTCTGCGAAAAAGACAAACTCGACCTCGCGAATGAACTTCTGAAGAAGGCAACAAGTCCTGAGCAGATAGTCCTCCCTACCGACATTGTCATCGCTCGAGAAATTTCAAATACAGCAAAAACAGAGACGGTAAAAATCAACAACGTTCCAGCCGACAGCAAGATCCTCGATATCGGGCCAGAAACAATCGCAGCATTTGAAAAAATTATCAATACCTCTGCAACTATTCTCTGGAACGGTCCACTTGGTCTTACCGAGTTTACCCCATTCCAAAACGGAACTCTTCAAATAGCAAAAGCCGTAGCAGAAAGAACAGCAAGCCAAAAATCCTTCTCCGTCCTCGGCGGCGGCGACACAGCCGAAGTCCTAAAAACCCTCGGCTTCAAAGACGAAGATTTCTCTCACATCAGTACCGGTGGAGGTGCCTCTTTGGAGTTTTTAAGTGGAAAAAAGCTTCCGGGAATTGAGGTACTGTATAGGTAGTATCTTGCTTTAATTTTACACATAGTCTTTCTTTAAGCGAAACATATAGCCTAAAAGATTATCTACTGTTAGTTCCAATATCATATTCTTATGAGTTGTTTTGCCATCAGGATGTATGATTTTTGTTTTTGAACCAACAGTTTTTTTTATTTTTGCATAAGCCTTTAGAAAAGACTCGGCGATTTTATCAATATCCTCAACCGCCGCCTTATAGTCGATGTTATGGGCAAATTTATTTCTTAATTCATTCAATGCATTGATTGAGGCAAAAATCCCCTTAGGTAAAACATCCATAGCTCTAACCAGCCTCAGTTTATCAAAGAATTGCAAGCCTGGTTTTTCAAGTATCGCTTTATATTTTGGAAGTTTGGATTTTATTATACTTTCAAGTATTTCTTCGATGAATAGATGTGCTCGCAAAACAAAGATCAACTCACCCGCATCTTTTTTAAATATGTTCAACATCTCATCTAACTCCTTGGCTGTAATTTCCATAGGTGAAAATATTATTTCATAAAAAATTGCCACTCAAACCCATATCAATCCCCACCTTCCGCACCGCCCTCACCCTTCTCCTCCTCCCGCTCCTTCCCTGTATTCACGGACCAGCGTTTGATCTTCTCCTCGACCATGTCGCGGGGCTTACTGAAGCGCTCACGGGAGATGCGGAGGATCTTCTCACGTCGACTGGCGTCCGCGTCCATTTCTACTGGGGGCAACGCGGCCATCGAGAAGGTCTTGGATGGCATCCCATCGATCAATAACTTGGTATACGCGGTATACTTACTCAACGACACCAGGTCATTTGGCATCGCCTCTTCACTGAACTGCGAGGACAAATGCTCGGCATCATCGAAACCAACCTGGAAGGAGACCATTGTACCAACGTTACCAAAGACCGCATCACGAACCTCTTCAGGCATCTGGGCAATATACTGGTTCGCCATAGTGATATTCAATTTATACTTACGCGCCTCAGAGAGAATCATCGCAAAGGACTCCGTTGCAAAGTTCTGGAACTCATCAACATACAGGTAAAAGTCAACACGATCCCGCTCCGGAATATTCGCACGACTCATCGCATCGAGCTGGAACTTCGTAATAATCATCGAACCAAGAAGCGCCGAGTTATCCTCACCAATCGTTCCCTTCGGCAACTTCACGATCACGATCCGCTGATGATCCATCGCATATCGCAGATCGATCTCGCTCTTCGGCTGACCAACAATATTGCGAACGATCGGGCTGGAAAGGAACTGACCAACTTTATTGAGCACCGGAGAAACCGCATCCATACGCTGCTTTTCGCTCAACTTCTCAAATTCATTGGCCCAGAACGCCTTCACGATCGGATCATCAATTTTCTTCACCACTCGCTGGCGGAAGTCACTATCCTGAAGCATACGCGTAATACCAAGCATGGTCGCATTCGAGTAATTCAAAAGACTAAGGATCGTATTTCGGAGAATATGCTCGAGACGCGGACCCCAGCTCTCACCATACAGCTTCTTGAAAATACCGACCAGGCCACTACAGACAATCGAGTTCAAACTCGGATCGAGGTTATCGAGCATATTGAAAGCAACAGGAAAGTCACGATCGGAAGGATCAATGATCACCACGTCATTCGTGCGGTGCGAAGGAATAAAGTCGAGAATGCGGTCAGCGAGATCCCCGTGAGGATCGATAACGCCGACACCTTTTCCGGCATAAATATCAGAGTAAATCATATTTTCAAGCAAGGTAGACTTACCCATACCCGTCTTACCAATCACATAGACATGACGTCGACGATCACCATGCATGATTCCAAACTCCTCATGCACTCCACGGAAATCTGTCTTTCCCATCAACGTAAGTTCGGTAAGGTCAGTTCTTTTTGGCGTTGGAAGATCAGAAGGTGGTTCCAGTTTTCGAGAACGAACCCAGCAGATAGACGGAGTCTGAACCAGTTGATTCGGGAGGTGCCAGATCGTAGCCAGCTCCTCGCTATTCAAAACAAATGGTTCCTCCATCCATCGCATACGGAACTTCTCCACCATCGAGTTATCCATCACGTACTCACGGTCAGTAATTCCATTCAAGAACGGCAAGTTGAACTGCTTGAACGAGCCAACAATCTCCTGAAGCTTGGATTCACTGGTCTCATCATCTTTTTCTTTCGGAACATACACCACGCGCAAATTCACCTCGTACATAAGTTTCACAATCTTATCCATACGAGCCGTGTCAGCAGACTCCTTCTCATGCATTTTTGAGGTAGCCTCCTCAGAGAGCTCAGCCGCCTCATGTGACATCGAGAAAATATCTTTTCCCGTTCCAGAAAACAGGGCACGAAGCCAGAAAATAAAGTAGACCGGAAAGAAAATAACTCGAAGATGTATTTTCCGAGTACAGAGAATATTCGCATAGATATCCTGAAAAATTTCAATATTACTGAATATGCCCTGATTCATAAGCCAGGCAGTTCGGGTGTACCAGAGACGCCACTTATCATCGAGGGGACGCAAAATAACCTGCAGCCAGACCTGATCATTTGGATTATTTAACTTTGCCAGTGCAGAGGTGATACCCGCCATAGGATCGACATAGACACGGGCAATTCGATCCTCAAACTGGGGATAACGCTTGATCGGATCAAAGTCTGGACCTTCAAGTTCCAGCTCGACGCCAACACCATTTTGCAAAAAAGCATACCGCGCCTCCTGATGAATATTACCCTTCTCCCGGGCAATTTTCGCATATCGCTCATCGGCATAATCTTCAACACGTTCAATTTCCACGCCGGGATATTGTGCGTAGATCTGCCCTTCAACGAGATTCCTGATTCTCATCGGGCAGGTCACATAAAATGTCATCACATTCTGGATGTTCGCAATTTCCAAACTCACCTGCTCGCCCATCCGCCCCATGAGCATATCCCAAAACGACACCTCACTATCGATACTATGAAAGGTCGTGAGAATCTGCTCAGCCGCAATCGGCCCAAGTTCATTTTCTTTCGGAACGCGCACCGCAAAAACCACCCACTTCTGCTTCTTGCGAACCCGATACTGTTGGAATTGAATAAACCATCGAAAAAACAGCACCAGAAGGACAAAAAATCCATACACGCCAACAATCCAAAAAATAAGAGTGAGTGCCATCGTAGAATCGCGAGAGAGGTATATACAAGGAGGATTATACTCTGCTTAGGCAAGACTGCAAAATAAGCATCGCAGCAACACCATCACGAGACATTTTTTTATCTCGAAAATCCAGACCAGCGGCATCAAGCATCGCCTCTGCCTCTGCGGTCGTATACTTTTCATCTTCATACACCACCGGTACACCAGAAACCTCCTCGATCTTCGCCCCAAACGAACGAACACGCTCCGTCTGCTCATTCTCGACGTGCGCATCGTCAAATGGACAACCGATAACGATCAAGGTGACCGACTCCGCCACGCAAAAATCCCGAATCGCTACCGCCACCTTTTCCCATCCATGATTTTCTAAAACAGGACGCGGAAAAACCATGGTCCGCATATCATCGGTGACCGCCATACCAATTCGCTTCGCCCCATAATCCAGGGCCAAAATTCGCCCAGGTCTACCAGCCATAATTACTTTTTTGAAGCCGTAACCTCAATCGTGATGTGAGACTTGATCTCTTCAGAGAGCTGAACGGGAAGCGTGAACTTTCCAACACTCTTCACATGCTCATTTGAGAGAAGCATGCTATCAAGAATTTTGAGTCCAAGCTGTTCCTCGACAGCCTTAAGAATCATTTCAGTCGTAACCGCAGCGTAGAGCTTTCCTTTTGGAGTTGCCTTGCCGGAAACCGTAACAGAACTGCCAGAAAGCTTCTTAGCAACCTCAGCAGCGTTCTTTCGAATCTGCTCAACTTCAAGCGATGCACGCTTTCGTCGATCTTCAGCCTCCTTTAATCGGCCTGGAGTAGCCACAGCCGCGAGACCTCGTGGAAAAAGAAAATTTCGGAAAAATCCAAGAGCAACGTTTTTCACATCACCTCGGCGACCAATCTTTGCGACAGCTTTTGTTAAGACAACTTTCATACAGAGTGTGCGTAAAATCCTAAAATATAATCGTAAAATTACGAAAGCCACTCTATACAAAAAATCCCAGCCTGTAAAGGCCTACTTTACATGACTCCAAAGCTGAATATTATAGAAACGGTCAGCCGGAAAGGCCAGACGATTCAGCTTATAGCCGGCAAACTTCTCGCGAGTGGCGTAAAAATAGGTAGGCCGGTAGAGAAAAATAGCGGGGATATCACCCTGGATAATCTGGGCAAGCTGGGGAAGGCGTTTTTTCTTACGCCCCTCATCAACATATCGACGAATATCCTCAATCAGCGCATCGGCAGAAAAGTTCCGGTAATTCGAGAGATTCGATCCCGATTCGATCGCCTGAGACGAGTGCCAGAAAAAGTAGGTGTCCAGGTCATATCCGAGACTCTCTCCCGTTAAGAGCACATCATAAGCACGCGTACTGACCACCTCCGTCCGGCTCTCAGCAGGATGAACCACGATCTCAACACCAACACCAATCTCCCCCCACGCCTTCTTCAAAAATTGCGCCATTATCTCATCTTCATTTTCAGACTTATCCTTGTCCGCACGCTGGAAGTAGACAAGCTTCACCGTCAACGGAGTTCCCTTTTTATTCTTGCGAACACCTTTCTTCTTCGGATCATTATACTTATAACCCGCATCGAACAGGGCACCATGCGCCTCTTCAACACTCACTCGATTTACCCACTGCTGCTGATCCAGATCCATCAAGGGCGTATCAACCTTAGTCTTATGAGGAAGAAGCTTGAGAAGCTCATCTTTATTGACCGACTTGAGAAGAGCCAACCTAACACTTCGCTCTTTCAAAAATCCCGAACTTGTATTGAAAAATGCTGCCTTGTACTGAGGGAGCTGATAGGGTTGAAGTTTCATCGAGGCGTCATCCAGTTCACCAATCATCTCACCAGAAACTTTTCCAACAGCATCAACCTCGGCAATATTTGCAAGAAGACGATCCACGGTAGTGTAGGTCTTATAGACGATCGTTTCGATATTCGGTACTCCAGCATGGTATGTCTCAAATCGACGCAGAGTAAGCTTTCCATCACCTCGACTATTGATGACGTACTCATCTCGTATCTCATAGGGTCCACTTCCCACCGGCCGCTTATTGATCTCGTGAGTAAAAATCTCCCCTACAGGAATCTCGCCATAGACCGCCTTCGGAAGAATACCAACACTCATATTCGCCGTGAAAAACGAGTTCGGATGATCCAGTTCGAACTGAACCGTCTTCGTATCTTTTTTAATAATAGAAACTCCTCCGAAATTCGCCTTGAGAATCGAGTTCGAAAACTCCTCCGACTGAATCAGATCATGAAACGTAAAGAACACATCATCCGCCGTTATCGGATTTCCATTATGGAAATAGAGATTGTCCTTAAGGGTAAACGTATAGATCGTCTGTGATTCATTGAGCGTAAACTTCGCAAGATCTTCAACCATCTTCCCCTTCTCGGCATCGTAACGCATCAAACCAGAGAACAGGAGCTGGGAAACATCCCGATCAAGCTCATTCACATTCAGTAATGGATTGAGTACAAAAATTCTCCCCACGGCACCTTCCACATAGGCATCTTTATCACTCACACCATCACGAGAAAAAAGAGCCAGCGTGCTCACCAGAAAGATGACAGCGAGTATCGCGGAAACCAGCCTCTCGCCTAGCGTATAGGATCGTATGGTACGAAAAAAATCCTTGATCATACAAAGTGAAGGGCGACCGAAGAAACAACAAAGAGAACAGCAGCAACAACCGTTGCAACCGCAATAACTTTCTCAGCTCCTCGCTTGCTATGATACACATGACCCATACCACCGAGAGTGAGACTGAGACCAGTTCCACGCTCCTGGGCAAGAATGAGAAGCATTGTGACGAGAGCAGTAATAAGCTGGAAATACTTGAGAAGAGTGTGCATAAAAAATTATTTTCGAAAAATACTATTGAGGACCCAGTTGAGAAGACCCAAAAGAAGGCCCGCTATAAGATAGCTTCCTTTGCCCGGAATAACAAGAGAAACGCCCTCAAAGGCTGCGGTAGCCAGAAAGGAACTCAGAATCCAAAGCAGAAGCGCATTGATAATCACCATAAACAGGCCCGCCGTCACAATCACAAACGGAAAGGCAAGGATCTTCAGAAGTGGTTTCAGGCAAAGATTAAGAATCGTAAGAAAAAAACCGGCAATAATGAAAAACTTCACGCCTCCCGTATAGGTAATACTCGGCATAAAATAGATGAGCAACCAGAGCGTTGCGGCGTTCAGGGCGAGACGAAGAATAAGGAATTTAGCCATAGGGATTATTTTTTTATGGTAAATACGACCTTAAGATCGAGATCTTCATACGTATAGTCAGGATCAAGAAGATCACCATCAAAAATCAATTCATCTGCCAATGTTTCCTTTTTAATAACATCAGATAATTTGAGAATAGCATCGAGAACTTCCTTATTCTCAGTAACAACTCGAACACGTATACGATCACTCACCTGGTATTTTGCCTCTTTTCTCATATCCTGAATAGCACGCACCACATCTCTCATGACCCCCTCTTCAACCAAATCCTGGGTGAGATTCGTATCAAGAATAATCGTGTATCCATTTTCACTCGCAACACCCGTGCCCTCTTTACCCTTATATCCAATCTCAAGCTCCTCGCTTGTGAGGACATACTCCCCTACCTTGTAAGTGCCACCACTGAGAGGTTCAACGTTTCCAGATTTCACCATCTGGATAATCTGCTGCACGTCTTTACCGTACTTCGGACCGAGAACCTTGGACTTTGGAGTGTACATGATCGTAACCGCATCACCCACACTCGTCACGTATGAAATAGATTTTACATTGAGCTCTTCAACAATAACGTCTCGATATTTTTCGATGACATCTTCCGTGACGCTATCTGGGCAAGCAACCTGTACGCTCGCAAGCGGCTGACGAACTTTGATATTCGCCGCAGCACGAGCGGAGTGACCGAGATTTACAATTTGTCGGACAATATGCATTTCAGTGTTGAGAAGCGGCTTAATCAAGCCCTTATCCAAAGACGGCCAGTCACGAAGATGAACCGACTCAATCATATCCGGCTGCCACTCCGTCAATCCACGATAGATACCATCCGCGAGGAACGGCATAAATGGCGCCATCAAATGAGACAAGGTATGCAGGACGGTATACAGGGTCTGATAAGCGCTATTTTTGTCTTCATCAGACTCCGACTTCCAGAAACGTCGTCGTGAACGTCGGACGTACCAGTTCGAGAGATCATCAGCGAAGGTAATGAGTGGCCTCGTAGCCGCCATCAAATTGTAGGAGTCCATAGATTCAGTCACCGTCTGGACGAGCGTGTTGAGCTCGGAAAGCATCCACTGATCCAGCGTATGGGTCGGCCTGAACTTCTCAGCGTCCTTCGAAGGTGTCCACTTGTCGAGTGCCGCGTACGTCATGAAGAACGAGTGAACATTCCAGATCGTGAGAGTGAATTGCTTCACCATTTCATCAACATTTCGTTCAGAAAATCGTACATCATCAGCGAGGGTTGCTGGCGAAGTGTAGAGAAAAAGTCGAACACTATCGACTCCCCTACTCTCAAAAAGCTCAGTAGGATCAGGATAATTCTTTTTTCGTTTGGAAAGTTTTTCACCATCAGCAGCGAGAAGAATGCCATTCACGATAACGTTATTGAAGGCCGGTTTATTGAACAGAATCGTCGAGATCACATGGAGGGTATAGAACCAACCACGCGTCTGATCGAGACCCTCGGCAATAAAGTCAGCCGGAAAGTTATCTTCAAATTCTTTCTTATTTTCAAAAGGATAATGGAGCTGCGCGTATGGCATCGATCCACTCTCAAACCAGCAGTCAAAGACGTCAGAAATTCGACGCATTTCCGCAGAACACTTGCCACATGGAAAAACAATACCGTCAATATATGGCTTATGGAGGTCAATATTTCCATCACGCATCGGAAGCTTACCGCCAGAAAGTTTTGAGAGTTCCTCCTGAGACGAGACGCAGATGGTCTCTCCACAGGCCTCACTCGAACATCTCCAGATCGGAATCGGACATCCCCAGAATCGGTTTCGAGAAATCGCCCAGTCGCGCGCGCCCTCGAGCCACTTTCCAAAACGACCCTCCTGAATATGAGGCGGCTGCCACGAAATTTTTTTATTGTTAATAACAAGATTATCCTTCACATCGGTCACGCGAATAAACCACGATGTCGTGAAATAATTAAGAAGCGGGGTATCACAGCGCCAACAATGCGGATAACTATGTCGAATATTGAACGCATGAAAGACCAGATGCTTTTCTTTGAGATACGTCACGATATTCGAGTCCTGAGACTTAGCAAACTTTCCCGCCCAAGGCTTCACTCGATCAACAAACGTGCCATCAAGTTTCACGTGCTGAAAAAATGCCTCCTGCATGCCGTATCTCAGGGCAACCCGATGATCATCTTCACCAAACATTGGCGCGATATGAACCACACCCGTGCCATCTTCCGTCGTAACATACGAATCAAGAACAACCTTATAAGCCTCTCCCTGAACAAGATCCTGATAAAAATCAAAAAGAGGTTCGTACTCCTTTCCTTCGAGTGACTGAGGATCAACGGACTCGACAATTTCATGTTCACGCTCACCAAAAATCGCAGCTACTCGAGCCTTCGCAAGAATAAAGAACTCCTTCTGGCCCTCATTAAGCGCAGAAACCTTCACATACTCAACGTCCGGATTGAAACAAAGAGCAATATTGGTCGGCAGAGTCCAAGGCGTGGTCGTCCACGCAAGGATCGAGGTATTCTCCATATCCTTAAGCTTGAACTTCGCGACGACAGAAAAGTCGGTAATATCTTTATATCCCTGAGTAACCTCAAAGTTCGAGAGCGTCGTTTCGCAGCGAGGACAGATATGCATGGACTTATACCCTTCATAGACTTTTTTCTTATCCCAGATCTGCTTGAACACCCACCAGATCGATTCCATGTAGGTGTTGTCGAGGGTTGCGTAGCTATTTTCAAAATCCACCCAGCGACCAAGTCGCTTGATGAGCTTTTCCCACTCATGCGTATATCGGAAAACACTCTCGCGGCAGGCGTTATTGAAATTCTCAACACCCATATCCACAATCTGTTTTCGCCCAGAAAGCTTGAGTTCTTTTTCAATTTCATACTCAACCGGAAGACCGTGACAGTCCCAGCCATTTTCACGAGGCACGTAGTACCCTTTCATCGTCCAGTATCGGGTCACAGCGTCTTTCAGGGAACTCGCGAGAATATGTCCATAGTGCGGAAGACCATTCGCAAACGGCGGCCCATCAAAAAACACGTATTTTTTCCGTCCCTTCCGCTGATCGACCGACTTCTGAAACGTATGATTCTGCTGCCAAAAATCAAGCACCTCATGCTCTAATTCCGGAAACAACTGACGTGGATTAACAGGCTTAAACATAGACTTGCATAAGGTCAAAACACGAAAATTATACTCACCTCAAAGCTACAATACAACGTAAAACATATGAAAAGTTGACAGGAGAAAAAAGTAAGTTACAATACGCGGGAACTAACTCTCCTTTTTATGGCACCTCTAGACGGTAGACGAAATTACACTAGAACGCTCGAACAAGCAGGACCAGCCGCAATCGACAAACCTCAAAAGCCAATACTTTCTCCATTTGCCCAAGCCGCTCAGCAGGCACGAGAGGATGTTTTGCGTGCACTTCGCGAGTGCGGAACAACCAACACCGACTTTCTGCCAGAACGACGATGTATCGGAACCCACAAACTTCGACCCCTTGCTCATCTCGGTGAATCCATCATTCCAGAGGAACCAGAACCACTTTCTCAAACCATGCTCGCAGAAAATATTCCACCAGCACAGCGCGCAAGAGAACTCGGAGAATGGCTGAGAAATTTTCCAGAGAGTCTCAAGTTCTAAAGAGACTCACCTACCTACGCAATCAAGCGGTACTTCACAAACTCAGGATCCGTATAAATACGACTCTCTTCCGGAAGAACCTGCCCCTGATACTTGGAGTGTGATTTTTTGTGATATGGCACATCCGCAGGCGAGGTCATAAGTTCAAAAGCAAGCTGACAGACACGCATACCCGGATAAAGCGCAACTGGCATTCGATTAATGTTCGTAATCTCAAGCGTAATAGTTCCCTCAAATCCCGCATCCACAAATCCAGCCGTCGAGTGAATAATAATGCCCAGTCGTCCGAGTGAACTCCGTCCCTCGACACGAGCCACGAGATCATCGGCAATTTTAATTTTTTCCAGAGTCACACCGAGAACAAACTCCCCCGGCTGCACAATAAACGGAGTGCTACCATCCTCTGGCAGCTCAACGAGTCGCGTCGCATCATCAAAACACTCAGGCTTCATCGGATCAAGCACCGCAAATGCATTATGATTATAAATTTTGAAAAACCGTCCCAATCGCATGTCCATCGAAGACGCATGCACATTCTTAAGAAAGTCATTTTCCGGACACCAGCACTGGATGTCACCTTTTTTAATACGTTCGTGAATATCGTGGTCGGAGAGAATCATGGGAGTATTATTAAATTACCTGCCGTATTGTTGCCGGAATTTTATTAAAACAGCAAGAAAAAGCTATCCTACAGAAACACACAGAAACTATTGAAATTTATTTTTTTCATGGTGAAATAATCAATACCTCGAAAAAGTGTCATTTTTAAAGCTCCAATTTTCCCCCTCCGGGGGCACAGTAAGTCCGGGAAAAGATTTTGATTAAAAACGAAAAAGCAATACGTCAAACAAATAAGAGTTATATAAGCTTCACCGCCAATCCAATGTACGTCGCAGGAGTAAGCTTCTCCAATTTCGTTTTTTCTTTTTCCGGAAGCGGTAAACTCTTCACGAATTTCACGTAGTCGGCTCGGCCAAAATCGCGACCCCGAGTCATCTCTTTCAGCAACTCATACGCATTCTTCACGCCGTATTTTCGGAGGACGGTTTGGACCGGCTCGCCGAGAATTTCCCAGTGACGATCAAGATCACTCGCCAACACCTCCTTATTCACCTCAACCTTGCTCATCCCTTTTAATAAACTCTTGAATCCAAGGAGTGTGTACCCAAACGCCACGCCGACATTTCGCATCACGGTAGAATCAGTAAGGTCACGCTGCATGCGAGAGATCGGAAGCTTTTCGCTAAAGTGTCCAAGAAGCGCGTTCGCCAGACCAAAATTTCCCTCAGCGTTTTCGAAGTCGATCGGGTTCACCTTGTGCGGCATCGTTGAAGAGCCAACCTCCCCTTTCTTCACTTTCTGCTTGAAGTAGCCCATACCGATGTACGTCCACATGTCGCGCGCGAAGTCAGTGAGAATGACATTTATACGTCGCATCAGATCAAAAAGTTCCGCGTTCCAGTCGTGCGGCTCGATCTGCGTGGTGTACATATTCGGAGTAAGACCAAGTCCGGAAATAAATTTCTGCGTAGCCTTCACCCAATCTACTTCAGGGAAAGCGACCACGTGCGCATTATAATTTCCAACCGCGCCATTCATCTTTCCCAGAAACGCAATCGAGTCCTCAAAAATATCCGTCTGACGTTCAAGACGTGCCACCACATTCATGACTTCTTTCCCGACCGTCGTCGGTGACGCCGGCTGACCATGGGTATGCCCCATCATCGAGACGCTCTTATGCTCATTGGCAAAATCTTCGAGGGTCGCAAATAGCTCATTAAACCAATCTCGAATCGGCCCCTTCACCGCATCCTGAGTCATGAGCGCATACGAGAGATTATTAACATCTTCACTTGTGCAGGCGAAATGTATCCACGACTCGTATCCCTTCACGCCACTCTTTTCAAGTTTCTCACGAAGAAAATACTCCACCGCCTTCACATCGTGATTTGTGGTTTTTTCAATATCCTTAATCTGCTGACCGTCTTTCTCAAAAAACTTCTCATATATTCCTCGCATTGCCTTTATCTGCGTTGCGCTGAGTTTTTTCGTACCGCTCAGTTTCAGCTCATTACAGAGGAAAATCAACCACTCAACCTCAACTTTTACTCGATATTTCTGCAGTGCCAGCTCTGAAAAAAATCCAGAAAGTTCAGAAACTTTATCAGCATATCGGCCATCGAGCGGAGAGAGCGCAGTGAGTTGTGACATGGGCAGGAAAAATTAAAAATTAGAACGAGGCCTTCACTTCTTTGATTCGAGCAACGACTTTCTCACGAAGTTCAGGATGGGAAATCGCAAACATTTTCGCGATACACAGCGCGGTATTTCCTGGAGAAAGAACCGTAAGAACCGGGGTATCCTTCGGCATTCTCAAAGATGAGTGAATATCAACCTGATACTCCATCAAGTCCTTATGCGGCGGACAGGCAATGACCGGATGATAGCTAGATCCAGCAGTCACACCCGAAAGACCATTGCTCATACCGGCAAGCGTCACATACACAACTTCAGTTTCTTTGTTGAAACGTTCAATAATCTGAATCACCTTCTCGGGAACCTTGTGCGCAGAGGCAACGATCACCTCAGAAGGAATATCAAATTTATTCAGCTCATCGATAATCTTTTGGGCAAAATCTTTGTCAGTTGCTGAACCTAGAAGAATAGGAACGATCATGGAGTTGAGATGTTAGGGGTAGATAAAGGAAGTTTCTAAGCGCCACTAGCATGCCACAAGCCCACAATGGTATCAAGGCGGCCTAGCAACCAGTAGCCATATAGATTCAAGGGGGAGATACACACCTGAGCCCTGACCATACATCCGCATAGAAGTCACGGGATCAATCTAACCACGAACAACGCAGATAACTTTTGCACCAAAAAAGAAAGGCTAGAATTATAAAATAAATTTATAATTAAAGCAAATTCCGCTTGATACGCTCCATGACATTCCCCACTTCAGCTTCAAATTTCTGGCCAGTAATGAATTCAAAGGCCTCGATATAGCGTCGAGCCGTCTCAACCTTTACCTCATCCGGAATCGCAGGGATCTCACCGTCGCCTCGAAAGCCAGCGGCCGCAAGCCACTCTCGGAGGTACTCTTTGTCAATCTTTTTCTGCTCCTCGCCCGCAGCAAATCGCTGGTCGTACTCATTGGCGAACCAGAATCGTGAAGAGTCAGGAGTATGAATTTCATCGATCAAAACGATCTCACCTGAAGGCGTGATACCGAACTCGTACTTGGTATCCACAAGAATAATCCCCTGCTTCGCCGCAATCTCAACCCCTCGCTTGTAAAGCTTCATGGAAGCATCCGCGATAAAATCGTACTGCTCTGGAGTGAGTGACGTTCGCTTCAGAATCTCTTCTCTCGAGACCGACTCGTCATGATCACCATGCTCGGCCTTCGTCGAAGGCGTAAGAATTGGCTCATCAAACTTCTGATTTTTTTTCAAACCTTCTGGAAGAATGTTTCCACAGAAATTTCTTACTCCCTTTTCGTAATTATACCAGGCACTCGTCGTCGTCACACCCGTAATGTATCCACGAACCACCATTTCAATCGGCAACGGCGTACACTGAATACCGACGCACACCTGCGGATCTGGATACTCAAGAACATGGTTTCCAATAATATCTTTTGTTTCTTCGAACCAGAATTTTGCCATCTGCGTCAGCACCTGGCCCTTGAATGGAATCGTGCAAATTACTCGATCGAACGCAGAAAGACGATCACTTGAAATCAAGTATCGCTTATCCCCTTGTGTGTAATTATCCCGAACCTTACCAATATACTTTTCTCCCAACTCCGGAAAATCGGTCTCCTCAAGACAAAAAGGAAGTTGCGCCTGAATCTGATCATTCGGAATCATGGGGTTATATATAAAGAAATATTGGAGTGGCCCAATAGTACGTATCTCGGAAAAAAATATCAATTCCAAAGAGATTTTTTAATGATGACAAGAAAAACGGCCTCCTATATAGTACGAGCGCATGACATATACAACAAACCTCGGAAACGTAACGGCGATTATCGGAGCCCAGTGGGGCGACGAAGGAAAGGGTAAGCTGGTCGATATCCTCGCGGAAAAGTACGACTGGATCGTACGGGCAACGGGTGGCGCGAACGCCGGCCACACGATTTATGTGAATGAAAAAAAATTCGTCTTTCATCAAGTGCCATCGGGGGCGCTTCAGCTCAACACGAAGATGATTATCGGAAATGGATGCGTAATCAATCTACCCTCTCTCGCTGAAGAAATCCAACTCCTCAGCAATGAAGGCATCTCGCTCGCAGGTCGCTTCTTTATTTCTGATCGTGTTCACCTCGCCTGCGACTACCACAAAAAAATTGATGTCCTTCAGGAAGAGATGAAGGGTGGGGGAAAAATCGGGACTACGGGCCGTGGTATTGGACCAGCCTATTCGGACAAGATCAATCGCATGGGTCTGCGTCTTGGTGAACTACGCAATTGGGAAGCCTTTGAAACCCACTATCGAAACAACCTCGCACTTGTACAAAAAATGTATACAACACTGGAGCATGATGCAGATGCAGAACTTGCGGCCTTCAAGCAACACCGTGAAGAACTCCTTCCATATATAACAGATACGGTCCTCCTTCTTAACACACAACTCGCTGCAGGTAAAAAAATTCTCCTTGAAGGTGCGAACGCCACCATGCTCGATATCGACCATGGAACCTATCCGTTCGTCACCTCATCAAACGCCTCGATCGGCGGTATTGTCACCGGAACCGGCGTCCCACCGCGAAAAATCGACTCGATTATCGGGATCCTGAAGGCCTATACGACCCGCGTGGGCGCAGGCCCTTTCCCATCAGAACTCAATAACGAAACCGGCGAGTACCTCCGGACGAAGGGCGGAGAGTTCGGCTCAACTACCGGCCGTCCACGCCGCTGTGGCTGGATGGATACGGTCGTCGCCAAGTACGCCTGCATGGTCAATGGCCTCACGCACATCAACCTCACCAAGCTCGACGTCCTCACAGGACTTCCAACACTCAGAATCATCACCGGCTACAAAGTTCACGGCAAACTCCTGGAGAGCTTCCCGTCAAATCTTTCCCAGCTCGAGCCAGCAAACGGTTTCGAACCTGAGTACATCGAGATGCCAGGCTGGACGGAACCACTCGACAACTGCACCACCTTCGAACAACTTCCGGCAAACGCGCAAGCATACGTCGCAAAACTCGAAGAGATCATCGGCCTTCCTATGACCTTCATCGGCGTCGGCTACAACCGAAACCAGTTGATCGCGAAATAAAGCAACTAGACAAGAGCTCAACTATCTGATATAAAGGCGGTACACAAAGGGTGTATGGTTCGAAATCGTCGAGCATCTCAAACTACACAGTCGCGTGTACCAATTATTTTTCACTATCTTTCATTATGACAGGCACAATCAAAAAACTTACAGACAAAGGCTTCGGCTTTATCACTGCAGAAGGTCTCTCAAAGGATCTCTTCTTTCACAGCAAAGGACTCGTAGGGGTCACATTCGAAGAGCTCAAGGAAGGAGACACCGTCTCATTTGAGCAGGAAATGTCTGAAAAAGGACCAAACGCGGTCAATGTTCAGCGTGCGTAAGTAAGGAGCTCTTAAGCAGCAACTTTAAAAACACCACCCATTACTGAGTGGTGTTTTTTGATCTATTCATAATATTTATCCGTTTCTCGCGGCTTTCTCCTGCTTTGCTTTTCGCTTCTCCTTGAGGGACATTTTTGGAGCTTTTTTATCTGCCTTTCGAGAATCCATACCTTTAGCCATAAAAGAGGGGTTTATAAATAAAGAGTGACATAGGACACTTTAGCCCATATTCCGAAAAAAGCAAAGCTGATTTGACAAAATAAAAAATAATCGTAAACATACATAATCATTTTTACATTTCATAGAAGAACGCGAAAAGTTGCTCAGAAAAGTAAGAGCTGAAATTAGAAAATAGGCTTCCAGAAAAGTATTATTGACAGAATAACCGCTCAAAGGTGTAACCTTTGCGGTTATTGGTCGTATAGTATATTCTCAAATATGAATTAACCCCATTCTGTATGAAAATGATCTCAAAAATGCTCACGATCGCCATCGTAGCACTTCAAGTCAGCGTCCCGGCAACCACGTTCGCCGCATCAGTCCCACTGAGCGATATCGATAACCACGCCTATCAGACGGCTATCGAGTATCTCTATAGCGAAAAGGTTATCAATGGATATGATAACGGAACGTTCAAGCCAGACAATACCGTCAATCGAGCCGAGCTCTTAAAGATTCTCGTCGGTGGCGCAGGATACGGTAAACCAGATGCTACCAAATACCGGAACTGTTTTCCGGATGTAAAAAGTGAGTGGTACGCACCGTACATCTGTTTTGCAAAAGAAAAAGGATGGGTCGAGGGATACCCTAATGGAAAGTTCCTGCCAGGACAGATGACCAACAAAGTAGAAGCTATGAAAATGCTCATACATTCACAGGGCTTTCCCCCAGCAGCCAATGCAGGGACGAGTACATCAATCTATGCCGACATTGATCTCAAAACCTGGTACGGACAGTACATGTTCGTCGTCGAGGCAATGAAGATCGTCGACTTCCCAGGAAATAAATACTATCCAGGTGTCTTTATCAACCGAGGAGAGATCAGTAACAACATCTATCGTGCAATGCTGATCATCAAACAGGGCGTAGGAAGTTTTGATCAGGTAAAGGTAGAGGGACAGGCAGGAGGTTCCGTACAACCACCAGCAAGTGTTTTCAATCCACCATCGCTTGCCGTAAGCTCTCCATCCCCTACATCAATTCTTTTGAAATTCGGAGCACCAGTCAAGACAGGCACCGGTTCTCTGACGACCTATGTTCTTGAGCACAAGACTAGTAACCAGCAGATCTACACACCAGCAGATTACTCGGTTGCCGATTATCTCGAAAAAGAAAAAGTCAGTGGCGGTTTACTATTTACCAGCCAGCCATCAACAACCTACAACTTCCGAGTAAGAGCCGTAAACTCAAACGGTCAGGAAAGCGTCACCTCAGAAGTAAAAACCATCACAACCGCAGCCCAACCTGAACCAGATCGACCAACCGTTCAAGTTCTTTCACAGACCTATTCCCAAATAACCCTGAAGGTATCTATGCCAACATATACGGGCGATAGCGCTCTCCAATCACTCTTTGATTCATTCACCAATCCAAACACCGGGATGAGTCAGGGTGGATCGATGAACATCGAACTGAATAACATCGGTGGAGGCTACACGGTGACATTCAATCTCAATCCAAAAATAACAGATGTCATACCGCCAAATTACACCTTCGAGTACTGGGTTGATAATAAGAGCGGAAAAGTCAGTAACAAAACGGCTCTTACAGTTCCAGGACTTCCATCCAAGCCAGCAGCGCCAACAGTCACCACTAAAACCGTCACAAAGAACGAAATCAAGTTCGAGATGAAACCACCAACCTACACTGGCAGCAGTCCTGTAGCAGAATATGCCTACAAAATCGATTCAACCAATGAGCCTAGTGGGGACTTGAGCAGTGGCACGATAAGCAAAGCATTCTTTGAAAATGAGCTGAAGTATATTATTAGCCTCGGTGCTCTACCAGCAAACACGACCTACACCGTAAGTTTCTGGGTCATCAATGCCGACGGAAAAATCGGCGAAAAGGTGACCAAGACCGCAACAACAAGCGCGAACTAATAAAGAAATTCACATGAAAAAATATCGGCCTCATGAAACTCATGGGGTCGATTTTTTATGCAATTCGCGCGTCTGTCTGGTGGACGCTATAGGACTCGAACCTATGACCCTCTCGGTG
>SXGS01062410.1_pt1 | contig 36271 bp, 30 predicted proteins | sample 3174681 | NCBI WGS metagenome assembly SXGS01 (sample SAMN11356861, study PRJNA531348) | freshwater metagenome | isolation source: freshwater sample F1-80 | place: China: Fuxian Lake, Yuxi | collected 2017-12-25
CGTCTGCGCGCCGTGTCGCACTGAATGGGGTCCCGTTCTGTGCGCAGGTCGCGCGCCTGGCGCCACATCTGCGGGAATGACGATCGTGAGCCTGGCGCGTGAGGGTACGGGCGCTTCACACAGTCTTGCCTTCGGCGCTGTATTGGCGCGCTGCACGGGACGTGCTTGCGGTATCTGCGCTCCGGAATTCTCGGGTCGCTGCCCGAAAGTGACGATGATCGAGGGGTGGGCCAGCGACTCCGTGTCCGAGGCGGACTCTTGCTGGCGTGGCGCGGCCGAACTCCCCGACGCCGTCTTCCTTGAAGAAGTCCCACCAGGACATGGATGGTGAGCAGGGGGTTCCGCTGCCTATCGGAGGCCCTGGGACTTTGTGATCCAGTCGGTGTCGATGCTCTTTGCCATGAGGAGTTCCGACAGTTGACCCACATGCCCCTGGATGTGGCGCAGGTTCATGAGCTGGTGAGAGAGCTTGCCCATGTTCCGGTACCACGAAAAGCCCGTTTCGTCGGAGTCGAGATTGAGATCGTCGACGATGGGGTCAACCAGCGCGTCGATGAAGCGGATGTAGGCGAGGATCTCGGCCTTTCCGTAGCTCTCGGCGCCTTCCGGCAGTTCATAGGGCTCCACTTCCCCGGGTTGAACCCAGAGGCCGGGGTGGATGCCTTCTCGGCGGCCGGGCCAGGGCTGAAACGCTTCCTCGTTCTGGCCCAGGTACAGGTGGGTGTAGAAGGCGGCGTGAAAGGCGATGCGCCAGAACGTGCGCGGGTGGGCGCCCTCAAGCCACACGGTCTCCGGGCACTTCTCCACGCATTCCGCCAGCATCGCCAGGCCGGCGTGATACTGCTCCCGTAGCGCCTGTCGTAAGGTCATTGCCGTGCCTCCACTCGGCTACCCGTCGAAGTGGTCGTAGACCTGAACCCGCTTCCAGTGGGCGCGGTTGCGCTCGATGAATTGCAGGTGAAGCTCGTGGTCCTGGTAGATGTCGTGCCCCTCCCGGTCGTCGAGGATGACGGTGAGACCGCAGGCGTAGGAGTTGTCGACGACCTCACGGGGGGTGTTGGCGGGGGCGCCGGCCCAGAGGTGGCGCACGGCGGGAATAGCGCCGAGGTAGGTGTGGCAGTCCTGAGCAAGCTGAGCGATGGCGGCCTCGGACGTGCCCTCGTGAACCCAAAAGTAGACGGTGTGAACGAACACGCTGTTTTCCGGTCTGGGCAGACGTCTTGTCTCCCCTCGGGTCTCCGTTGGACTTGCCCGGCGCCGGACCCTCCGCCGAGCCGTGGGATCCGCTGGGAGTGAGGAGGAAAAAGCGTACTCGATCTTACAACCTTGACTCCGGATGCGCGGTTGGATCCCCGAGAGGATCGCTTCCGCCACCTTGCGCGTCGCCTGGGAGGGACTGCCGTCCATGTCCAACCTCGATCCGTCGACGGATGCTTCTGATTCCCGCTCCGTGCCGCCGCTCTGGCAGGTTGCGCTGCTCTCCGCTCTGGCGGGAGGAATGGGGTGGGGGATCCGCGGGCAATACGGGCACCAGACGGGCGCCATGATGGCGGGTTTGTTGGTGGCGCTTGTGCTGGTGACGCTGCTGCCGGCGGGGTTCCGCTCGGTGGATGCGGCGCGGGCGGTGGCGTTCGGCGCCATCGGGGTGGCGTTCGGCGGGTCGATGACCTACGGCCAGACGATCGGCCTCACTCAGGACAAGGAGCTCATCGGCAACTGGTCCGCCCTGGCTTGGGGGATGACCGGTCTCTTCGTGAAGGGCGCGCTCTGGATTGGGCTCTTCGGCGCGTTCCTCGGGATGGGTCTCAGCCGGGTGCGCTATCGCGTGCAGGAAGTCGCGCTCCTGTTCATGGTCCTCGTCGGCCTGATGTTCGCCGGGATCTTCCTGTTCAATCAACCCTACGACCTCGAGACGCGGCGGCTTCCAGCGATCTACTTCTCGATGACCTGGGAGTGGATGCCGAACAAAGCCGATCTGAAGCCGCGGTTCGAGAACTGGGGTGGATTGCTGCTCGGGCTGATCGCCGTCACTGCCTATGCATCACGACAGCGGGGCGATCGTCTGGCGCGGAATCTTGCGCTGTTCGGCGTGCTGTTCGGCGGTCTGGGGTTCGCGGGGGGCCAGTGCTTTCAGGCGTGCCACGCTTGGAACCTGGAGAGTTACCGGCAGGGCTGGTTTGCCTCGATCGACCCGCTGATGAACTGGTGGAACGTGATGGAGATCACGTTTGGACTCGTGATGGGCGGGGGTCTGGGTCTGGGCGCGTGGCTAAATCGGGGGCTCATCGGGCCCAAGACTGAGGCTGAGGAAACCTTGAGCCCGGGAGTGGAAGCGCTCTTTCTCGGGATGCATCCGCTGATGCTGCTCGGCTGGGAGTTTCTGGAGTTGGGGCCGCTCTCCGACTACTGCGATCTCGCATTCACCGTGTGGACGGTCCCCGCCGTGGCGGTGGTGGCCGGCCGTCGGTTCCCGTATGCGCTGGCGCTGCCATGGGTGGGGCTGCCGATCGCCGGGAAGACCCTGAGACAACTCTCTTACAAGACCGAGCTTGTGCCGATACTGCCGGGTTGGCTGCTCTTCGTCGCACTGCCGTTGGCGGCGTTGGGGTGGGTGGCGTGGCGCTCCATTCGACGGAGCGAACAGGAAGATGGACAGGCGTTTGCAAGGCGGGCTCTGGTGGCTGCGGCGTGGACCTACTACTTGTTGAATTACGGCTTCTTCGAGTTCCCCTGGCCCTGGCTACCGCCCACAGGTCGAACTCCATCGGCGATCATGTTCACTCTCTGCGTGTTGGCCCTCACCGCCGCAGCGCTCCGCCGTCCAAGCCGCGGCACGAGCGAGGGACGCCTCTCTCATGCCGCTCCCCCCGGGAGTGGCTAGACAATCGGCGAGCACGCAACGGAGAATCGGAAGCATGAAGCTTTGCATGTCAAACTCGTGGGTGGGAACGCTCGGGACCGTCGCGGTCCTCCTGAGCGTTCGATCCGCGCCTGCGGCGCCGGTTCAAACGCCGCCCCCGGTTCCCACGCCGCCGCAAGTCTCCCCACAGACCTCCGACGGGCTCGGTCCCCTCAGGCCCCAGGTGATTGAGGAGACCGCCCCGCTCACGATCAAGGACAGCCGCGGCATCTCGGTCACGCTGCGCATCCCCGTTTCGCTCCACCGACCGGCCAACGCATTCCGCCTCTATGGCGGCCGACCGCTCACGCTCCAGTCCTTTGAGCGACGGCGAGATCTCTACCGAGACGCGTTTCTCGAACTCGTGACCCAATCCGGCCTCCAGCCCCGAGTCTCGATGTTCGACACCGTCGGCAAGCAGGCGCAGTGGTTGGGGGATCAGGCGTGGCGGCAGCTTGATCGGTATCAGAAGGGCCAGAATCCGAGGCTTCCCCGGGTCGATCTCTCGCTGCTCGCGCGGGATCCCCGTCGGGCGGCTCGACAGATTGCGGATACGGCCAGGCTGGGACGGCCCGGTCCGATCAGCGATCACGTCGGTTCGGTGCTCCGGGCAGTGGGTCAGAACCCGCCCTCCACCGCGAAGCCGGTGGTCGAAGCATTGACCCTCCGCGCGGTGGCGGCGGACGCGGCAGAGGCCCGACTGCGGGGCGCCGGCCGGGCTCTCGGTTTCGAGCCGGGTTACCAATCCCGAGATCTCGCGCTCGATCCGGCGATGCGGGCCGGCTATCAGTCAGCGCTGACCGAGTTTGGGGAGGTCCAGAAGGGGCTGTGGCCCGCCATCGTGTCGTCGGTGTATCGCAATCAGGGCAAACTGGTGATCGAAGCGGTGAAGAAGATCGCCCTCTCCAGCCTGGGCTTCTGGGCGGTGTTCGGCTATCTGGGATTCCAGGGCGCCGAAAGCGCGATGAACGCGGAGTATCGGGGGCAGTACTCCATCTGCCTCGCCACGCTGGAGGCGGCGCTCCTGCAAGCGGGAGCCGCGACCCCGGCGGAAGAGGCCTACCAGCTTGCTCTCGCTGCAGAGTGCTCCCTGAACTATCAGCTCACCGAAGCGCTGAAGCGGCCGGCGCTCTTCCCCCTGGAGCCGGCGGGCGGGAAGTCTCCCGGCCAATGGCAGATGGTGTTCTCCCAGCGATGGAACACACTTCGAACAGAACTCACGGCACGGCCCCCGATCTCGCCGGCGGCGGGGGCGCTTCCGGAGTCGAACTCCACTACGGGTCAGTAGGTCTTCCCTATGGCATTTCGAGTCGGTGATGTGTTGGGGCCCTACCGGCTTGAGGAGCGCCTCGGCAGCGGTAGTTTCGGCACGGTGTTTAGAGCTACGCGGCAGGCCGGGGTCGAGATCCCCGTGGCGCTCAAGGTGGCGCACGATCAGTCCGACGGAGCGCAGGCGTTTCTTCGGGAAGCCGAGTTGTGGGTGCGGGCCAGCGGACATCCCAACGTGGTTCCGGTCCAGGATGCCGCCGTCTACGATAACGAACTGGTACTGGTGAGCGAGCTGGTCGCCGGGGGATCCCTGGTGGACTATGCCGGGTTTCAGGCAGGCAAAGCTCTGCCGGCCGGCGAGGCGCTGACGATCGTCTCTGGGATCCTTCGTGGCCTGGCGCACCTGCACTCCCGCAGCATTGTCCATCGGGATCTGAAGCCGGCGAACATCCTCATGCAGGGGGGAATCCCGCGACTCACAGACTTCGGAGTGGCGCGCGCCACGGAGCGAACCACCAAGACCCGATCCAGTTCGGGCACGATGGTTTACATGCCGCCGGAGGCGTTTCTCGGGAAGGTGGGTCCCCAATCAGATCTCTGGGCCGTTGGGATTATCCTCTATGAACTCCTCACGGCGAGAGTTCCTTTCAATGGGCCCAACGAGTTTGCGGTGATGGACGCCATCCGATCTCTCCCGCTGCCGTCGCTGCCGGAGGGCGTGCCCGAAGGGTGCGGCGCCATCGTCGCTCGAGCGCTTTCTCGAGATGAGGCGGCACGTTTCAAAACCGCCGACGAGATGCTGGCTGCCGTTGAACGGGTGCATCACCAGTGCTCCACCTCGGAACACGCCGCCGCAGATCTGGCTGCCAGAGGGGAAGCGGAACTCCGGCAACTCCCCACCGCCCCGCCCGTGGTTTCCGTGAGCCGGTTGGCCACTGAGATGCTCTCGCCGGCCGAGGCGGCACGCCGCGTGGAAGGCTCGGTGTCCGATTCCGCCGTCGCTGATGCGCCCCGGGCCGGTCGGCCGGGAGCCGGTACGCTCCGCATGGCAGGGGCTGCCCTGGCCATTCTCGTCGTGGGCTGGGTTCTTGGCGAAGTGTTCGGCCCGGGCAAGTCCGGGGTGCGGTCGGGAACCGTGGCCGGCAGGACGGGTTCGGGTCCGGCAGCTTCCGGCGCGGCGTCGCCTCCGGCCGTGTCCTCACCTTCGCCCGTGGCGGGTCCGGCGCTCGGAGGAATGACCTCCAGGGACGGAGCGGAACTCGTGCACGTTCCCGCCGGTGAATTCACGATGGGAACCGACGACCGCGACTTTCACTCGAACGGCCATCCGGCTCATCGGGTTACCCTGACAAAAGCGTTCCGACTCTACAAGTATCCCGTGACCCACGGCCAGTACGACCAGTTCCTGCAGGCCCAGCCTGGCGCTGCGAAGCCGCCGTACTTCTTCGACTCCGACTTCAGTGACGCGATGTTGCCGATTGTCGGCGTCTCCTGGGACGATGCCGTGCGATACGCGAAGTGGGTGGGCGGCCGACTACCCACCGAAGCAGAGTGGGAGTACGCCGCTCGAGGCAAAGAGGGCAGACTTTACCCCTGGGGCAACACCCCTCCGGATCCCGGCCTTGCCGTCTTCAACCGAGACCCCCACTCCGGCCGACCGGAGCCCACCGGAGATCGACAGGCGGGTGCAAGCTGGTGCGGGGCGATCGATCTGGTCGGGAATGTGTCTCAGTGGTGTCAGGACTGGTACGCCGAGTATCCGGCGACCGCGCAGAGGGATCCCACAGGCCTCGCATCCGGCTCGGCCCGCGTCTTGAGGGGCGGCTACTGGGGAAGCAACCGCGAGCAAATCCGTGCCGCTCAACGCGACTACAATACCCCCGACACCCAGCACACCGACAAGAGTTTTCGCGTCGTCTTGCCCTGATCGCGCCATGGGGCCCAGGCGGCTCGCGGGACGAGAGCCCAGCTTCAACCCGACCTGGGGAGCATCTCGCCCGGACTGATGGCGGCGTTCGCGGGGGTAGGGTCGATGCCGGCGCCCGTCAAACCGGTCGGGCCGCGCATGGATGCGTTAAGGCATCCGAAACTGCTCGAGGTTGCCGCGGTAGACAAGTCCCAGTTCCTCCCGGCTCCGGGCGACGTTACAGGTGGCGTCGGCTTCCGCGGTTCCCACGATGTGGAAGATGTCGAAGCCGATGGAGTCGTTCTCCACGGCCAGACGGCAGGCTTCGGCCAGGTCGTGGCGGCAGACCCAGCCGTTGCGGAGCGGTGTGCCCTCCGGCCCCAGGCGCTCGCGGAAACGCCCCAGCCCCAGGCGGGAGTCGACGATGTAGTCGGGACACAAGACGATCGTCCGCAGGTCGTGGGAGTCGAAAAAGCTACGGCCCATCTCCTCCTGGAGGCGCTTGGTGACCGGGTAGACACCACCTCCCGGACGCCGGCGTTCGGAGTCGAAGAAGCCGCCGAGAGGGTGCACCGTCTCCCGAGATCCGATGTGAACGACCCGGCGGAGATGCAGTCGCCGGGCGCTATCGAGGACATTCCACAAGCCCTTGAGGTTCACCATCCAGGGAAGCGAATCGTTGTCCTCCTGCCCAAAGTAGGCTGCTGCGTGGATGACGGCATCGGCGCCGGCGACGGCGGCATAAACTGTGGGGAAGTCGGAGATGTCGCCGTGAACCCGAGCCCCGCTCCAACTCGGGCCGAGGTCTTCCCAGGTGTCCCAGTCTTTCTCCGAGCGGTCGAAGGCGATGACCTCATGCCCTGCCGCGCAGGCGGCGAGGATAGCCCGCCCGAGCCAGCCGGCAGCTCCAAAAACGACGATTCTCATCAGGGGATCACTTCCACCACGAACTCACAGGGGCAGCGACGTGTGCACGTCAGCTACTCGGGTTGGATCGGAGTCGGGACTTCGGCCCGGTCGAGGAGTTTCAGATTCTTCCGGTCGTACTTGAAGAGCACGCGATCCCTCAGCACATACACGTGCTGTCCACCCACCGCCAGTACGGGCCGCGGACCCGGCGGGCCGGGAACGACGGCACGCCGCCCACGCTCCGCCCCTGCCGTCGACGCCCGCAATCCTGCGGACGGGGTGGCTCCGGGACCCCGAATGCGGCCGCCGGAACTCTCAGTGACCGCGAGCGAGGCCGCCGGGGAGTCTGTCAGTCCCTGAGTCGAGAACAAGAAGACTCCCCAGAACAACAGAGCAGCCCCCGCCAGGCCGCCGAGCGTCCGCATCCAAACGGAGAGTTTCACGAAATCCCAGACTCGGCGACGGCCTGAGCCGTCGCCGAGAGGCGGCGACGACTACTTCTCGACGGCAGCGAAACGTACGCAGACCGGCATCGCGACCTTGACGGACTGCCCGGTTGCGGTGAGGGCGCCGGTCTCGCGGTTGATGCGGTAGACGAAGATGTCATCGCTGTCCTGATTTGCGGCCAGCAAGAACTGGCCGGTCGGATCGATGCCGAAGTTGCGGGGTGTCTTCCCGCCCGAAGGCGTATGGCCGATGGCGGTCAACTTTCCGGTCTCGGAGTCGATCCGGAAGCCGGCGATGGAGTGGTGACCCCGGTTGGAACCGTAAAGGAAGCGGCCAGAGGGGTGAACCTGCACCTCAGCCGTGGAGAAGCCGCGCTCGAAAGCTCCGGGGAGGGTCGTGATCGTCTGGATCTCGGTCAACGATCCCGCCTTCGAATCGAAGGCGAACGCAGTAACCGTGCAGACCATCTCATTGATGACGTAGGCCCACTTGCCCGACGGGTGGAAGGCGAAGTGCCGCGGACCGGATCCCGGAGTTACCGATACCGACGGAGTCCGATTGGGCGTGAGTTTCCCCGCGGCCGCATCAAGCCGGTAGATCATGACCTTATCCAGGCCCAGGTCGGCCGCGAAGGCGTACTTGCCGTCCGGGTCGGTATTGATCGAGTGCGCGTGCGGACCTTCCTGGCGCTGCTTGTTGACGGAGCCGCCGACATGCTGGATGGCGCTCGCCGCGTCCTTCAAGCTTCCATCGCCGGCGACCGGGTAGGACGCGATGCTTCCACTGCCGTAGTTCGCCACGAGGACGGTCCGGCCAGACCGGTCCACCGACACGTGGCACGGGCCCTGGCCCTGCGACGGCTGTTGGTTGAGTTGGGTTAGCTTTCCGGAGCGCGGATCCAGCTTGAAGGCGGTCACTCCCCCCGTCTTTTTGCCCTGGAAGTCGTTGATCTCGCTCACGGCATAAAGGTGGGTTCGGTCGGGATGAACCGCGAGGAATGAAGGGCTGGACACTTCCGCCGCCACTTCCGGCTCGCTGAGGCGGCCCGTCTTGAGGTCGAGCGTCATCCGGTAAATGCCCTTGCTGCCTCGCTGGGTGTAGGTGCCGACAAACACGTGAAATTGGTCCGGCCGGTTGCCCTGAGCTTCGGCCGGCTCCGGCGAAGAGGTCGTGGCGTTCATCAGCGCTCCCGTTAAGCAAACAAGCCCGGCACGGCGGGTAAAGGATCGGCGGGTGAGCATGGGGTCCCCCTGGGGCGGTGCGCCCACTCGAAATGTCCCTCTCCAGTTCCCCCGATGTGAGTCGGTTCCCTGCCGGTGCAGGGAGGGAGTGGGGCGCTCCCGAAGCTGAGATCGGAGGTTGCCACCCTGTGTCTCACGCCGGTCGATCCTTTTTGCTTGCTGCCGCGGCCGTAGTCGGTCTCGCCGCCGCGGCGCGTGCCCAGTTTCTCGATACTCGCTACGTCCCCACTGCCGGAGAGCAGAAGGAGCTGGGCGCGCTTCGAGACCGGCTCTCGCAGGCCGTGCTGACCCTTCGAGATCAGTCTTCTCGCACCGGCGTCCCGAAGGCTGAGAAGCTGCCGGATGTGGAGATCTTCCTGGAAGGGGTGGACCGCTGTTTGCGGCAGAAGCTCTTCTTCGCTCCGGGCGAGGTGGGCGCCGCGAGAGCGTTGCTGCATGAGGGCAGCCGCCGGGCCGCGCTTCTCGCGAAGGGGGAGTCTCCCTGGGAGCGGCAGCCGGGCCGGGTGGTGCTGGGGTTTCGAAGTCGGGTGGACGGCAGCGCGCAGCCCTATCAGGTCATGGTGCCGGAGAATTACTCGTTTACGAACCCCACGCCGGGCCGGCTCGACATCTTCCTGCATGGACGAGGCGGCACCCTGAACGAGATCAACTTCATGGCTTCGGCTCGCTGGGTTGAAAGCTACTTCGGTTCCGCGAAGTGGCCGTTCCTGATCCTTCAGCCGTACGGGCGCTCCAACAATGGGTGGCGCTGGGCGGGGGAGACCGATGCCTTCGAGGCGCTGGCCGATGTGAAGCGACGCTATGCCGTCGACAACGAACGGGTGCTGCTGCGGGGCTTCTCGATGGGTGGCCACGGCACATGGCACGTTGGGCTCCAGCATCCCGGGGATTGGGCGGCCATGAGCCCGGGCGCCGGATTCACCGACACGGTTCGATACCAGAAGATGGCCGAGCGGTTGCCGGACTGGCAGTTGAAACTGCTCAAGTTCTATGATCCCGTCGACTGGGCGGATAACGCCCACAATCTGCCGGTGCTGGCCTACTGTGGTGATCAGGATCCTGCCCTCGATCAGCACGTACAGATGCTGGAATCGCTCCGGAAGGCGGGGGCGCCGTACCGGGAGTTCATCGGCAAAGACACGCCCCACCGCTATGAGCCCGGCAAGCGAACCGAGATCCTTGAGGCGTTCGCTGGGATGCGACGGACCGTGCCGGATCGGATCCGATTTTCAACCTGGAACCTGCGCTTCAACCGCTGCCGCTGGGTCGAGATCACCGGGATGACCGCACAGTTCGACAAGGCCACCGTGAACGCGGTGCGATCTGGGGACGCGGTGACCGTTCAGACGGTTGGTGTCACTGCGCTGGAGTTGGGCGAAATGCCGGAGGCGATCCGCACGATCTCGATCGATGGCCAGGAGCTGCGCGGCGAGGGCGATCGTAAAGTCTCGCTGGTGCGGCGCGGCGATCGGTGGTCGCGTGGAACTCCGAGCGGACTTCGAAAGGTTCATGGTCTGCAGGGACCGATCGATGACGCCTTGTTCGGTCCGCTGCTGGCGGTGAAGGGAACGGGGGGCGCCTGGTCGCCGATCGGTCAGAAGTGGGCGGATGCGGAGTTGAGCCGGTTCCAGGAGGGGTTTGACAGCTACTTCCGAGGGCGATTGCCGGTGGTGGACGACGCGCAGCTCACAGTACGGCAGGTCAAGGACTCCAACCTCTACCTCTTTGGTGATCCCGGGAGCAATTCGGTGATCCGTCGTATCGTCTCCAGGCTGCCGATCCGGTGGGACCGGGAAGGCTTCAAGCTCGCCGGCAAGATCTATTCATCCGCCGAGCACATCCCGGTGATGGTGTTCCCCAATCCCGAGAACCCCCGTCGATATGTCGTCCTCAACATGGGGATGACGTTCAGCCGGACCGACTGGAATGGGAGCAACGCCCGCCAGTACGCACACATCCCGGATTACGCGGTGCTCCGCATCGGCCAGGGCGAACACCAGGACAACCACCGAGACCATGCAGTGCTGACCGGGTTCTTCAACGAACGGTGGGAGCTGCGCTGAACGGGATCCGCGTCCTCAGCCTCCTCGGAGCGGCGGTGGCATTGGTCCCGCTCGCCGCTCTTGGGGCGCGGCCGCACCCGGCGTTCGAGCTCTCGCTGGCGACGCCGCTCCCCGTGGGAAACGTGCCCCTGTCCACGGACCTGGATCTCTCCAGCGCGCCCGCAGATTGGGTCCCTGTCAGGCTCGGCAATTCGAGAAGTGGGCGGTCGGAGCCATTCGTGTGGACCGACCACCCCCTGAAACCCGCGACGGGGACTCTGGAGTGGGTGGCTGCAGACCCCACGGATACCACCTTCACCGTGGAGTTGGGTCCTCGGGGATCTCATCATCCGACGCCTTCGCCGGGCATCGGAAACGGCGATCTTCTCACGGCGGGCGGTCTGCCCATGCCGGCAGCCCTGTTTTCCAGCGCGTCGATCCTGGAACTGAACGGCGATGGTCGACCGGATCTGGCCGGGTGTTGGAACTATGCCCGGCGTCCAGGGGAACCCTGGAGTGGGGTGGCGGTCTATCCGGGCACCGGTTCGCGGCTGGAGTTCGGTGAGTTTCACCAGCTCTATCGGGAGGGCGCGCGAGGCCCCGAAGCATTTCCCGGGATCTATCGCGCCGCCGCCTTCGGAGACCTGAATGGCGACGGCATCGTGGAACTGGCGACGGCGGTCCAGGGCGAGAATCGCGTGGAGGTATACGCAGCATCGGACAGTCGGGACCGGAAAGGCTTTCCGATCTATCGCCGGACGATCACGCTTCCTGTGCGGGATTGGGATCCTGTTCACGTGGCGGATGTGGATGGGGATGGGGCTGCGGATCTGACGGTCGGCTCGACATGGTTTCGCCGGTCCCCCGGGAGTGGACCGACGGTGAGTTTTGAGTCGCCGGTGGCGCTCGACACCGGCAAGAAGCCGTGTTTTGCAGATCTGGATGGGGACGGAATGCCGGACTCGGTTTCTCTAACTCCCGGTCCTGAGACTCCGCCGGACGGCATTACCCTGGAGTGGAGAAAGGGAATTGGCAGCGGCCGCTTCGGATCGGCGCGGCCGATTGAAGGGATGCCGCGAGGGTGCACACTGGTTGAAGCCTGGCGAGAAGGCGCTAGAACGGGCTTATTGGTACAGCACCGGGCCTACCAGGAGATCACGCGGTACGAACGAGTCGAGTCGGGGGCCGGGCAGCCGAGATTTCGACGGGTTGGCGCGCTCTTGTCTCGGGGAGGCGTGATCTCCGCCTCAGATCAGGGGTGGCCCTATCTTTGCGACTGGGATGCCGATGGAGACACCGATGTGCTGGTTGGCGGGGGGTATGGCTGGCCGCAGGTGATCTTGAACACGGGCAGTCGCACGCGTCCGCGGTTTGCGGCGCCCCGCAGCATCCCCGGTCCGAACGGTCCCATTCGGCTCCTCCGAAATCAGCTTCTGGGAGCGCCGGAGCACTGGCACAACATGGGGTACACCTATCCGGCTCTCGTGCGCTGGGACAGGGATTCGCTACCGGATCTGCTGCTGCCCAACGAAACCAACCGAATCTACTGGTGCAGGAATGTAGGTTCGGCATCGGAACCTCGGTTCGAGGCTCCGCGCGCTGTCGAGGTGCGAGGCTATCCGGACTCCGCACTGCTCCGCCGCCGTTCCGCCGTTCGAGCCCTGGACAGCACGTACCCGCTCGAGCCCGAGCAGCCGTTCTTCTGGCGCACGGGGGCGGCGTTTGCCGACTTCAACGGCGACGGGACCGTGGACCTGATCACCCATTCCGGCGATACTCGGCGGGCCACCCTGTTCGTTCTGAGACACGACGATCACGGAAACCCGCTCTTGGAGCGCGGGCCGGAGTTGAAACTCCAGGACGGTCGGCCCATCGATGATCGAATCGTGGACCGGCGGGCCCACTGGACCGAGAGCTTTCGGGCGGTAGATTGGAATCGAGACGGCGCTCCGGACCTGGTCTACAGTGTGGCTGGAGCACACTCCGGAGCGAAGGACGGCGGCAGCATCTACCTGCTGCTCGGCGTGTCGGGATCGGGTGGACGGCTCTATCAGGCGCCGGTCACCATGCGGTGCTTCGGCGAGCCCATTCGCATTACCAACCACGGACCGCATCCCGCCGTGGGTGACTTCGATGGTGACGGTCGTGCCGACATCCTCGGTTGTGTGGAGTGGAGCGTCTATCCGTTCTACCGGAATGCGGCGCTGACATCGGCTTCCCGGCCGGTGATTCGAGTGCGACGATGGTCGGACGAGTCGACGCGATGAACCGAACCCGGCTTCGAATGGTATGGTTACGCTGAATCAGTTCTCACGTTTGCGATCGTGGGCACAGAATCTTTTGATCGAAGGGTGACGTAAGTCCGACTCCGGCGCGGCTGGGGCGGCGCGGAAATCACAGTTCGGGCGAGGGGCCGCCGCCAAGGCGCACGCTGCCCCGGGGGAGGACATGATGGAGAAGGACGAACTGTTTACCCGCGAAGCGGCGGGAAACCGCGACTTCAAGTTCGATGGCGATACCGTACGCGTCTTCGATGACATGGTGGGACGGTCGGTGCCGTTCTACCATGAGATTCAGCGAATGACTTCGGAACTGGCAGCCGACTTCGCGCAAGACGACTCCCAGATCTGGGATCTCGGATGTTCCACCGCAACCACCATTCTGGAGTTGGATCGCACGGTTGATGCGCAAGTGCGGTTTGTGGGTGTGGACAACTCGGAGGAGATGCTGGGCCGGGCCCGCCAAAAGCTCGCGGGAGAGACCCTTCGCCACCCGGTCGAGCTTCGATACGGCGATCTGCATGGTGACCTGCACCTGGAGAACGCATCGGTCGTCCTGATGGTCTTGACCTTACAGTTCGTACGTCCGCTCCATCGGTCGCGGCTGCTTCGCTCCATCTATGAGTCGCTGCGCCCCCAGGGGTGCCTCATCCTCGTGGAGAAGCTGACGGTTGCGGACTCGCTCCTGAACCGGCTGTACATCAAGCACTACTATGAGATGAAGCGACGGAACGGCTACTCCGACATGGAGATTTCCCAGAAGCGCGAGGCTCTGGAGAACGTGTTGATTCCGTATCGGATGGAAGAGAATCGCGAGTTGTTGACCTCGGAGGGCTTCCGGCACTGTGAGGAGTACTTCCGCTGGTACAACTTCGCGGGGATGATAGCCGTCAAGTGAGTTCCCCAGCCTCCCCGAGTGCTCCCGCCGGTTATCCGCCGCTCCGCCGCGTGGGCGACTTTCTGTTTGCCTGGCGGAACTTGATCTTCAGTGCCGTCACCATTCTGTTCCTCGCGGCGCTGCCCCCCCGCCCGTTCGGGGGCGGCGCGGCGATGGATCGCATCCTTGACCTGGTGGGTGTCGGAATCACCGTCTTCGGTCAGGCGCTTCGAATGGCGGTGATCGGCTTCGCGTACATCAAACGCGGCGGCACCGAAGGCAAAGTGGATGCCCAGCGACTGGTGACGGAGGGGTTCTTCAATCACTGCCGCAATCCGCTGTACGTGGGAAACATTCTGATCGTTGCAGGCCTGGTCGTCGTTCACAACAACCTGATCGCGTACCTCCTCATCCCGCTGGCCTGCTTCGGCTATTCAGCGATCGTGTGCGCGGAGGAGGGGTTCCTGGAGGAGAAATTCGGCGAGGACTACCGGGCCTACTGCCGGCGGGTCCCACGCTGGGTTCCCCGCCTGAAGGGGCTTCGAGCGACCACTCGGAGCATGGAGTTCAACTGGGTGCGGGTGCTCTACAAAGAGTACACCACCACCTATTCCTGGATCCTGGGGCTGCTGGCGATCCTGGGCTACCAGGTGATGACGTCTCCCACGGCGCCGGCGAGTCGGGCCGCCTTCTTCTGGCAACTGGGTGGGGTGGCAGCGGCTCTCACCGCTGCCTGGGCTGTGATTCGGTACTTCAAGAAGACTCAGCGCCGTCGCCGACGCCTTCGGGAACAGGCCGCCGGCTGATCAGGAGCTTCGAGCTTCCAGGATCTCCCGGATCTCGCGGTGGGTTTGCGCGATCCCGGAGTCGATGAAGGGCAGATCGCCGCCAATGGTGGCGATCTGACACCCCCGTGAGACCCACTGCCGCGCCTTCTGAGTGGTGCCGGTGAACATTCCGAACGGCACTCCATGGCGCCGGCATCCATCGAGGATCCGCTGGATCACGTCGTCCACTTCCGGGTTGGCGAGATCGTGCAGATGGCCCATCGAGATCGCCAGGTCGGCGGGTCCGACCATGATCCCGTCGAGCCCGGGGGTGCTCAGGATCTCGTCGAGCTTTTCCACAGCCTCGATCCGCTCGATTTGAACCAGCGCCATCACCAGTTCCTCGGCCCAACGGAGGTACGAGGGCAGGCCGCCGTGAAGCCTTGTGGCGCGGCGCGGTCCACAGCCTCGGATCCCTTTCGGTGGATAGTGGACGGAAGCAATGGCGGCCTCGCAGTCCTCGCGGCTATTGACCCAGGGGAAGATGACTCCCTCGGCCCCAATGTCGAGCACTCGCTTGACCCGGACCGGATCTTTCCACTCCACGCGAACCAGAATCGCTGAGGACGTGGGCTGAGCCGAGACCAGCATCGTCTGGAGTTGGTAGTCGGAGATCGGGTTGTGCTCCATATCGATGAGCAGGAACTCGAATCCGGCCTGCCCCAGCGCCTGGCAAACCAGAGGCTCCGGGAGCGAGAGCGTCGTCCCGATGACCGCGTCCCCCGCCTGCAGCTTTGCACGCATCTCAGCCATACCCACGGCGCTACCTGACCTTCCTCACATTGGATCAACTGTCTCTCGCGGAGTGTTGTCCTGCGGCGGGAGGCATTCCTTGGAAGAATTCGCGCGCGATCTCCGGCAAGCCGAGATGCTTCAGGGGCGGGAAGGCAGGTCAGACGAACAAATAGCCGGCTCCGCGAATCTCGCGGGACCGGCTACCTGTTTGCCGAGGGCCGAATCTAGTTGTAGGCGGTGTTGTATTTGGAGCCGCGGCCGACCCGGCAGGGTCCTGCTGCTCCGTCGCCATCCCACAGGTTGTTGCACTTGTTCACTTCGTTGGCGTCGTACACTTTCGCGTGGCCATCCATGAAGAGAAGCGTTGCCTTGCCCTGGTGACGGCTACTCACCGAGTAGTTGGTGGCCATGTTGACATTCGCGGGTGTGGTCGCAGCGGAGGCCGGCGGGATCAAGCCGTGGGCATAGACGTACTTGCTCTCGTCGATGCAGTCCGCACACGGCTGGCCCTGCAGTCGGGCAGAGATGCTGGCGCAGAAGGTTCGATCCGACGCGCCCGACAGGCGCCCTCTGCCATCGGCGATCAGCATGGTCTCGGATGGGAACTGGTATTCCGCGATGCTGTTGGACTTCACGTAGGCCCAGTTCCACCCATAAGGCAGGCAGAACGGATTCAGACCGCCCCGCGCTTCCTGACAGAGCAGGGAGTTGTAGTTCTTGATGTAGGGAAAGATGGTCTCGTGCCAGTAGAAACCGTTCGGATTGAACCCGTTCGTGTAGGTGTAGTCCGCATTCGGCCGCACCCCGTTCATCTGTCGGAAGAACTGGGTGAAGCGCTCATCGTAATCCTGACTGTACATCATCGCGGCGGTACCCCATTGCTTGATGGAGGACACGCACGAGATCTGACGGGCCTTGGAGCGCGCCTGGGCAAAGACCGGGAAAAGGATTGAAGCGAGGATGGCGATGATGGCGATCACCACCAGAAGTTCGATGAGGGTGAAACCGCGCCGACGAGTAGCCAAGGGGCACCTCCGCAGTTGAGAGCGTCTCAAATGCGTTCTCAGGTGACTATAGGAACTCCTCTCACGATTTCAGTACTGAGATTCCGTGTCCAAACGGCAGTGAATGCACATGGCCTCTCGATCCACGTACCATCGGAATGCGTTCGGGCGGGAAGGACCAGGTGAGCGTGCAGCGGCGTTGGAGCACGATGTGATCCAGGGATACCTCTGAGGGAGCCACTCCGAGGAGTTCCGCGATTGGTTCGGCATCGGCGCCGGGACCTGGAATCACCGTCGACTTCCGCACGTACTGATGGAGAGGCACGGCCTGGATCTCTCGCCGCCCCTGATCCGGGATGTAGTAGTACTCAGGGTGGAGTAGAAGAGCCTCTGCGCGTTCGGAACTGTCGAACAACGAGTCGGCCGGCCACTCCGACTCGGCCTGCGAGCGTGCGAGCGTGCGGTAGGGGATCGAAAGATGGCCGTCCCCATTTGGGCCCAGCGGCTCCGCGGTGAGGCGCGCCGCAGGATTTGACTGCTCGAAACCGAGCGCGGTGTGCACGAAACGACGCAGACCTGCTGAAGTTGTGTGGAACTGGAGCAAATGGAGCCCCAGCGGATCTCGGCGACAGGCGGCCGGCCACCGTGCGGGCGTGAGCAACTCTGCGGCACGGAACTCGCTGGCCAGGGCCCGCGTACGGCCCGCAGCTTTGTGACACCGAGCGCCTCCCAGTGCGAGGAGCAGGAGCGCCTGACCCGACACGGTCTCGAGGTACATCGGCGCCGGCACCAGACGCGCGACCGAGGGCGCGGGAGCTCGGAAACAAAAGAGGAGCCTCTCACGGTGCTCGGTCACATAGACGGGGATCGGCCATTCGATGGGAGGTCGCGGCATGGGCGTCTCCTCACCCCGGGGATGGGGCGGGGTGAACTTTCAGTTCTTGCTGAAACTATTATCGTTCCCGATTCCCTGGGTATCCAATCAGTTTTCAGATATTTCTGAAAGAATTGAGAGTTGACGGCTCCCAACAGAGTCGGATTGCAACGGTTGGGACCTGTCTCCGCGACGTGGTAGGATGGGAGAGTTACAGGCGTGTGTCCAACGGGTGGGCCGTGGGATTCGTCGGGGTTTTGCTGGAGACTCTTAAAGATGTTGCGCTGGGGCTGGATGCCGGTGTTGAGCGTGCTGAGCGGCATGCTCTTGCTCGCGGGTTGTAGCAGTTCAGAGTCGGGTGGAGGCTCGGGCGGCGCGCCGCCCACAACCACGGATGCCGGGGCTCCTCCTGCGGCTCCCACCTCTACCGAGGTCACGGCTCCGGCAGGTGGCGACAAGACCGCCGCCGCCGGGGCGTCTCGAATCGTCATCTCCACTTCGATGGGCGACATCAAGGCGGAACTTTACCCCGATAAGGCGCCTGCAACGGTGAAGAACTTCCTGGAGTACGTCTCCAAGGGTCACTACACCGGGACCATTTTCCATCGCGTGATCCCGACTTTCATGATCCAGGGTGGCGGCTACACCGAGAAGATGGAAGAGAAGCCAACCGGCCCCGGAATCAAGAACGAGGGCGGAAACGGTCTCAAGAACGAGCGCGGCACGCTGGCGATGGCCCGTACTTCGGATCCCGACAGCGCCTCGGCGCAGTTCTTCATCAACGTGGTGGACAACTCGTTCCTGAACAAGGATGAGAACCCGGACGGCTTTGGCTACGCGGTGTTCGGCAAAGTCACCGAGGGTCTTGAGATCGTGGATAAGATCAAGGATGTGGAGACCGGCGTGACCGACACCCCACAGGGGCCCATGCAGGATGTTCCGAAGTCCGCGGTCGTGATCAAGTCAATCAAGGTCGATGGCGCGGGCAAGTAGCTCTGAGTCGTGAACGGTGGGAGAGAGACCATGAAGCAGTCGCGACGCCGGCTCACCGCCGGTCTGGTTTTGGGAACCGCCATGGGACTGTTCTCGCGTGGGCGAGCGGACGATAAGCAGAAAGACGAGAAGAAGAAGTTGGAAGGCAAACCGGTCGTCATCCTGGACACATCCCTCGGGGTGATCGAGATTGAGTTGGACGCCGAGAAGGCGCCCATCAGCGCGCAGAACTTCGTCGACTATGTCGAGGCCAAGCATTACGACGGGCTGGTGTTTCACCGCGTCATCCCGAACTTTATGATCCAGGGCGGCGGTTACGATCCGAACTTCAAGGAGCGTGCGACAAAGCCTCCGATCAAGAACGAGTCGTCGAACGGCTTGAAGAACGATCGTGGCACCGTCGCGATGGCGCGCACCTCGGCGCCGAACAGCGCTACGGCGCAGTTCTTCATCAACGTCCGGAACAACGACTTCCTGAACAAGGATCGGTCGCAGGACGGGGTGGGGTACGCTGTGTTCGGCAAGGTAACGGTTGGGCTGGACGTGGTCGACAAGATCAAGGAAGTTCAAACCGGCTCCAAGGGGCCGCACTCCGACGTCCCCCTCACTCCTGTGGTGATCAAGACAGCGCGAGTCAAGGCGTAGCTCGCCCACACCGGTTACGTCTTCAAGGCCGGTTACGCGAAGTCCGGGGCCGCCGGGGATGTTTCGTTTTGCGATGCCTCTCCGGCGGCCTCGTTTTGTACCGGACTACGGGCAACCGCTCCCTCAGACCCGGAGTTTGACCCGCTGATCGGGGCCAAGCCGCGAGATGACGGGTATAGTGAAGAGGTTGACAACCCTTACCTGAGCCGGAGGCAAACGATTGGACCGACAAACTCTCATCGCTGGACTGAATGAAGATCTGGCCGCGGAGTATTCCGCCATCATCCAGTACATCCACTATTCTGCGATGGTGCGGGGACCGTGGCGGTCCGAACTTCGGGCGTTCTTTCAGGCGGAAATCCCCGACGAACAGCTTCACGCGCAATACCTTTCCGATAAGATCGCGGCGATGGGCTGCACGCCGACCACACTGGTCACTCCTGTCCGAGAGGCGGACTCTGCCGAGGAGATGCTGAAAGCGGTCCGTGATGCGGAACGGGACGCGGTGAACCGCTACACCGAGCGCGCGAAGCAGGCGGGTGAACTCGGTGAAATAGGACTCAAGGTGCAGCTCGAGAACTTCATTGCCGACGAGCAGGGCCACCTTCAGGAAGTGGAGCAGATGCTGGCGGGTTGGCGATAGGGGGTAGTCCCGCCGTCAGCCGATAGAACGCAAAGTCATTGGTGCGGTGCACAAACCGATAGCGCCGACGGAGGATCTGACGAAGCACCGGATCCTCCGCGAGCAATCGCTCGGAGTCTTCTGCGCGACCTGAGGCCCAGGGGATGGCGTCATTCCGGACAACAATGAACCAGCCGGGAGCCTCACGGTCTAGATCGGCGGCGTACTCTCGCCGCCAACGTGGCGGAGCGAACCGCGCAACCACCGGGACATCGAAGAAGAATCGACCAGGAGCTCGCGTGTCCGTTTTCAGGTGAATCCCCGGCTCGAACCCCCAAACAGCTACCTTTTCCCCGGGCCGGAGTCGACCGTTTAGCCATTGTGCAGCCTGGTTGGTCTCGAGCGGGGAGTAGTCACGCGATTTCCGAGGGTCGGCAAAGCGCTGCAGGTAGGTGTCATGCGGATCCAGGCGAGCCGCCAATCGGATCCCATAGACGAAGTGGGAGCCCGATGCCGCAATGGCCCAGAGCAGGGCGACACTCCCGGTAGTCGCCGCGAGCATTCGCGGGCGAACGTGCTCGTAATCGGAGAGAATCTGCGCCAGACCCACACCGGCAAGCGCTGCCAGGAAGGGCTGTGTGCACTCCCAGTGGTACCGAAAGAACTTATTCTGGACCACTACTACTCCGAACGAAACCGTGGCTCCAACCAGAATAGCGAACTCCACGCGGCCCGGCGCCTTCCGCATGCGGACCAAAGCCACCCCCGCTGGAAGCAGCAGAGGCCACACCCAGGCGGCCCATCGGACGAGATGATGCCCTACCGCCATGGAGCCTGTCGGACCAAGAGTCGCGCTGAGTCGAGAATATGCCGCTACGAAGAGAGTCTGGCTCTCGATGTAAGGGACGAGCGCGTGCCCAATCTCAAGCCAGAGAAGCGTCGCGCCGATCGGGAGAAGCAGCCCTGCCAACCACGCTGCCGCGCTTCTTCGGTCGCTCAAGAGCCACGCTGCGATGCAGAGAGTGGGGATTGCGGATGTCGGCTTCAGCAGGCCGGCAACACCGATGAGCAGACCGCAGAGGAACCACCGGTTCGATGAGACCGGGGAGACGACCATGATGGCGAGAGCCGCCGCCGCCGGCAAGTTAGCCCACGCTTCTGCCTGCGCCATGCTCCATGCGCCGCCCTGCAGGTAGAGGCCTGCGTAGGCTGCCGCAGCGCTCGGGCCGGCTTGCGGGTGGACTCTTCGAGCGAGGGCTCCGGTCAACCCTGCAACCAGAACAGCGATGAATAGATCCGCGATCCGGAGCGCAAGATCCACGTGCGGGCCGTGGATGAAGGGCGGAAGCGCACACGCGTACGCCAGATAGATCCCCGGAGGCTTGATGTCCCAGGCATCCCGATAGGGCCAGCCGCCGGCCTGAATGATCCGGGCCACGTAGGCAAAGGTCGACTGATCACGCGCCATCGGAAACGGGAGCGACGGAAGCAGGATCAGGGCTGCCAGCAGGCACTCCACCGGCTGCAGAAGGCTGCCAGTTTTCCCGCGAGCGCCGGCGAGGGGTTGTTGGAATGTAATTCGCTTGGAAAGCTGCGTCAATGACCCCACACCCATCCCACATCAGAATCCGGTCGGCACTCCACCGGCGCTAAGAACTCTTCCATGTATAAACGCACGACTCGGCGCAGACCGAGTTGGAGACTCTGTTGCGTCCGGCCGACGCCGTTGAGGAGGCGGGAACCGTTTGTGGCCGAGAGACTACTCTACCGCAGGCTGTTCGCGGCACTGTTAGGACCATTGTCGCGCGGCGGGCCCCGCAGCACGCGAAGCGCGCGCGGAATCGCCTCGAAGAGATGGGGCTGATCGAGTATAACAAGGGGGCCCGGAGCGCTTTCCGGACAGCTCCAGCGCATGATTCCCAATACGGTGCTTCTGGTGGGGAGTGGCGGCAGAGAGCATGCTCTCGCGTGCAAACTCCGCGAGTCGAACCCTTCGTTCCATCTAATCCTCGCTCCCGGCAACCCGGGAATGGCCGATCTCGGTGAGCGCGTCCCCATTCCCGCGACCGATCTCGATGCCCTGACCAGCCTCGCCGTCGGTCGTGGCGTGAATCTTGCGGTCATCGGGCCGGAAGCGCCACTCGCGATGGGTCTGGCGGATCGGCTGCGAGCCGTTGGGGTTCAGGTGTTTGGTCCGTCTGCGGGCGCGGCGCGTATTGAGAGCAGCAAGGCTTACGCGCGGGAGTTGATGACTCGCGCCGGCGTACCGCAGCCGGCCTACGGCGCATTCAACCGCCTGCCGGACGCCCTCGAATACCTGGGTCGGATTGAGTCCGCCGGCGCGATTGGGGCGGTGGTGAAGGCATCCGGTCTTGCTGCCGGCAAGGGCGCGGTGGTTTGCCCCAGCCTTTCGGAGGCGAGGCTGCAAGCCGCTTCGATGTTGGAAGGCGGCGAGTTTGGTGAAGCAGGCTCCGAGATCGTCATTGAGGAGCTTTTGGAGGGGGAAGAGGCGAGCCTGCTGGTCGTTTGCGATGGCGAAGCGGCGCTGCCACTTCTTCCGGCGCAGGATCACAAGCGAGCTTTTGATGGCGACGAGGGCCCCAACACCGGCGGAATGGGAGCCTACGCGCCCGCCCCGGTTTTGACGACCGCGCTGGTGAACGAGGCGATGGAGCGGATCGTGCTTCCGGTGCTGGCGGAGCTTGCCGCCTCGGGGTTTCCCTTCATCGGGTGTCTCTACGCGGGCTTGATGCTGACGGTGGACGGCCTGAAGGTCATCGAATTCAACTGCCGGTTCGGCGACCCCGAAACTCAGGTGGTGCTTCCCCTGCTGGATGAGGACTTCCTGACCTTGATCTCGCTCGCTGCATCCGGACGGCTTCCGGACCGACCCCTCCGCTGGAAGCCGGGCCGGTGCGTCGGGGTGGTGCTTGCTTCGGGCGGCTACCCCGGGAGTTACGAAACGGGCCTGCCGATTGAGGGAACGGACGCGGCCTCCCGGCTCCCCGGGGTATCGGTATTCCATGCCGGCACACGGGTCGCGCAGGGAGTCCTGGTGACGGCAGGAGGCCGGGTTTTGTGTGTGAGCGCGATGGGGCAGGGTTACGAAGAAGCGATCGACCTGGCGTATCGAGCGGCAGAACTCATCCGCTTCGAAGGCAAGATGCTCAGAACGGACATTGGGGCCGGCGTGCGCGGTCGCGAAGTTAAGGCACGGCTAACCTGATGGCGTCTACAGAATCGCTGGGATCTCCCCGTTGGGATCTCACCCCGTTGTTCAGTTCGACCGACGATCCGCGGCTCCGAGTCGAACTGGATGCCGCGCGAGACCGGATATCGCAACTGCGCCTCAGGATGGATGCGCTCGGCGTGCGCCGCCTGACCCCCACTCCGATAACGGCCGAGCTCATTGCCGCCTTCGAGGAGATCACCCCAGAGTGGATTGCGCTGCAGGAGGCAATCCACCCGGTGAGCGCGTACCTGCACGGCGTGGTTTCCACCGACGCGGGGGACGAGGTCGCACAGGCGCTCGCCTCGGAGCTCCGTTCATTGGGGGCACTGGCCGAACCGCTTTCCACCCGGTTCATTGCGTGGGCGGGAACCCTCGATGCCGAAGGGCTGCTGTCGCGATCCGAGCTGGCGAGGGGATACCTCTACCCCCTCCGAGCCGCCGCCGAGCAGGCAGAACATCAGATGTCGGAAGCGGAAGAGGAACTCCAGTCGCTCCTGCGTCCCGCGGCGATCACCGCGTGGGCTCGTCTCCACAGTGATCTGACATCGCTTCTCGTGGCCGTGGTCCCGCTGCCGGGTGGCGACCAGACCATGTCGATCAGCGCCGTCCGTAATCTGGGGCACGATCCGGATCGTTCGACTCGAGAAATCGGCTACCGCGCCGAGTTGGCGGCCTGGGACACCGTGGCGCTGCCGCTGGCTGCCGCGATGAATGGCGTGAAGGGTTGGCAGTGCGTTCTCAACCGGCGACGAGGCTACTCCACGGATGTGGGCGCCTCGATCCCAAGAAACAGCATCGACGCCGACACGTTGGATGCGATGCAGGCCGCCGTGGTGGAGTCCTTCCCGGATTTCCGTCGTTACCTGAAGGCCAAAGCGCGGCGGCTGGGCGTGAATCGTCTGGCCTGGTACGATCTGCACGCACCGGTTGCGAACGACTCCCGGCTCATTCCCTGGTCCGATGCGGAGCAGTTCGTGGTCCACCAGTTTCGCCGCTATTCCGATTCTCTGGCAGCGTTTGCGGAGCGGGCGTTTCGGGAGCGCTGGATCGATGCGGAGCCCCGATCGGGGAAAGAGGACGGCGGGTACTGCGTGGGGATCGGGCACGGGGATAGCCGGATCCTGATGAACTACGACGGCTCAGTGAATCAGATCGCCACACTCGCGCACGAGTTAGGACACGCGTACCACAATCAGTGCCTGAAGGGCCGCGATGCCTGGCAGCGGCGCACGCCCAGCACGCTTGCGGAGACGGCGAGTATCTTCTGCGAGACCCTGGCTACCGAGGGCGCACTCGTCGATGCGAGCGGAGAGGACCGTCTGGCGCTCATCGAGGCGTCCCTTCAGCGAGACCTGCTGGTTGTGGTCGACATCCACTCGCGTTTTCTGTTTGAAAAGGCGGTGTTGGAACGCCGTGCCTCCCGAGAACTGAGTGCGCCGGAATTCTGCGAGTTGATGGAGGAGTGCCAGGACTTGACTTATGGGGACGGGCTGGATCCCGCCGCCCGGCACCGGTACATGTGGGCCGTGAAGGGACACTACTACGGGCCGCTCTTCTACAACTACCCCTACACCTTCGGACTTCTCTTTGGACTGGGGCTCTATTCGCGCTATCGCAGCGAGCCCGATGCCTTCCGGGGCGGCTACGACGACCTGCTGTCATCAACCGGGCTCGCGGACGCGGCGGAGTTGGGCAGGCGGTTTGACATCGACACCAGATCGGTGGAGTTCTGGAGATCGAGTCTGGATGTGTGTCGAGGCTGGATTGATGAGTTTGCCGGCGCCGTGGACGGCGCAGCGTGAGACAGTTGTGTTCGTGAGGAAAAGCGATGATTGACCGATATGCCCTTCCCGAACTGCGCGATCTCTGGTCGCTGCAGAACAAGTACGACACCTGGCTAAAGGTCGAACTCGCCGTGGTGCAGGCGCAGGCCGAGGTGGGTCGAATTCCCCGCGAGGAAGCGGATGCGATCGTCGCAGGAGCAGAATTCTCTCTCGATCGAGCGCTGGAAATTGAGCAGACGACCCGACACGATCTGCTGGGATTCGTGGGTTCGGTGCTGGAAAACCTGGGTCCGGAGGGGCGGTACTTCCATTACGGGGTCACCTCCTATGACATTGAGGACCCGGCGCTGTCGCTGCAGTTGTGTCAGGCAATCGATCTGATCCTGGCGGAACTCGACGCTCTGATCGAGGCGATCCGCGAGCGGGCGCGAGAGCACAAGTTCACCGTGATGATGGGGCGGACCCATGGGATCCATGCCGAGCCGATCACGCTCGGTTTCAAACTCGCGATCTGGTTGGGGGAGTTCCTTCGAAACCGGGAGCGGGTGGTTCGAGCGAGGGAGAACATCGCCTGGGGCAAGATCTCGGGCGCGGTGGGGACTCACGCCAACATCCCCCCCGCCGTCGAGCAACGGGTGTGTGAGATGCTCGGGCTCCAGGCGTCACCCGCCTCCACCCAGATTCTCCAGCGGGATCGTCATGCGGAGGTGATGTTGACCCTGGCGTTGCTCTCCGCTTCCATCGAGAAGTACGCAACTGAGATCCGCAATCTTCAGCGCACCGAGATCCGCGAGCTGGAAGAAGCGTTTGCCAAAGGACAGCGCGGCTCATCCGCGATGCCGCACAAGCGTAATCCATCCGTGTGCGAGCAGCTCTCCGGGCTCTCTCGGGTCGTTCGGGGGAATGTGATTCCCGCATTGGAGAATGTGACTACCTGGCACGAACGCGATCTGGCCAACTCTTCCGTGGAGCGCGTCATCCTGCCCGACACAACGACGCTGGTGCACTACCAGCTTCGGACGTTCACCCGAGTCGTCCGAGAGATGACCGTTTACGAAGAGAACATGGCCGCCAACCTGGAGAAGATGCACGGACTCGTCTTCAGTCAGCAGGTGATGCTCGCACTCGTTCAGAAGGGCGCCTCTCGCGAGGATGCCTACAAGCTCTCCCAAAGCCTTGCGATGGAGGGTTGGCAGGGACAGGACTTCCGGAAGGCGGTTCGTGCGAACGAAGCTGTCGGACGCTACCTTTCGGCGGCAGAGGTGGAGCAGTGTTTCGACGTGCGCTATCACCTGCAGCACCTGGAGCACACGTTCGCGCAACTCGGAATCTGAGTGCCGAGGAGATTTCACCGAGCCGAGTAACCGCGGGGATTCTCCCGCCGTCAAATACTTTCGGGGCCCAATTGTTTCTCGCTGAAATAGCTCCGGGGGGATGCGATGTCTGCCAGGCCGTGCCCAACGTGTGCCGGGGAAACACATCATGGCGTTCTCGGCGCCCTGAGTCTCGATTTGTGTCTGGCCTGCGCGGGGGCGTGGTTCGATTTCGGTGAACTTCAGTCTCTGATTCAGGCCGGGCCGGACGTGGTGCGCCGCCTGGGCGCCCACCTCTTCCGCAGTCGCGGCGCTCCAACAGGACAGCGATTTCCGCACTGTCCGACCTGCGCCATCCCACTCTCAACGGGTCCGGTTTCCGAGCATGCCGGACCTGCCGCTCGACACCTGCATCGCCTGCCGCGGCTTCTGGCTGACCGGCGGCCAGTTGTTCGAGGTGGCGTCGCGACTGGATGCGGCGCTGGGGAAACCCGGGGCCAGAGCGGAGCCCAAATTGCCCGAGGTCCCTGCTCGATCCCCCGAGTCGCATTCGCACGCGGCCGCCGCCGAGCCGGAGGCGGATGTGCCCCGCTCCTACTTCCAGATTCCTCACGAGCCCGATGCGGAAGCTCCCTGGAACGCCCCGCCGCCTGTCCCCACTCCCGTTCCGCCCCCTCCCACAGCCGCGCCGGAAAGCACGCCCGCAGACTCTAAAATGCCCGCGGACAAGAGCCCAATGCGGAAGCCGCCACCGGTGATTCCAGCTCGGCGCGAGGGCTGGTACGCGGCCGGCGATCCTGAGCAAGACGGTCCCGACTTGAGATTCGCGGGGGGAGCATTGGCGGGGGCATGTCCGCGCTGTTCGGAGCGAAATGCCTCTGAAGCGCTGGTGTGCTGGGCCTGCGGCGAGGTGCTCCAGGGGATGCTGACAGGCGGGTGCCCTCGCTGCGGGGGCGGGCTGCGGGGGATGAACAGCATCACGGTTCGCCTCTCGGTGTGTGATGGGTGCGGTGGAACCTGGTTGGCTCGGGAGCGCATCGGGGCACTCCTCATTCAGTCTCCGGAGGCTCGAAGCAACCTGTCGGAGCGCATCCGGCGGGCCACTCCCAGGGGGCCGTTTCGGGGCGCGGAAGAGTTGATCTGCCCCGAGTGCCGGCTCCTGATGTTCATGGCGCCGATCTTGGCCAGTCCGGAACCGATTGCCCAGTGTCCCTCGTGCGAGGCGAACTTTCTGGATCGCGGGTTGTTGATTCGCCTGCTCCAGGAGTGAGTTGGCCGGTGGACCTGGATCGCCGATCAGATGCACCAGCCTCTTCTCATCTCTCGGCGAATCTGATATTCTGCTGCCTGCCGAGGGGAGACCTTCGGCGACCTCCGGGGCGTAGCGCAGTTTGGTAGCGCACCTGTATGGGGTGCAGGAGGTCGCACGTTCGAATCGTGTCGCCCCGACTCACCGGCCGGACCGGCATTGACGATCCCGCAGAGAGGCCCGCGACAGCGGACCCATCTGCGGGATTTTTTGTGTGCACCTGCGAGTAGAATCCCAGGAGTGGATGCAGAGGATGCGGCCGAGCCGCTCCCGAAGGAGCCAGCCCACGATGCCGCTGTTGTGGTTCTCGCCGCCGACGGACACCTGGAAACTGGGTGTGGCGTTTATGGCGTGCGATCTCCTGATCGGAGTCTCGCTGGTGTGTGTCCTCGTGTCCCGGAATCTGGCGGTTCCCCCGCCGCTGAACCGTTGGATCCGCATTCCGCACGACCGACTTCGAAAGATCCTCATCGGAATGGTCGTGATCGGCTACTGCATCCTTTCACCTCTGTTTCTCTATATCCTCGTCCAGCGCATGAGCCGTTGACGGCAGGTTCAGCCGGGGGTGCGGTCGAACCCGATTTCGATTGTCGGCATCGGCAGGTGGACGATGCGGTGCCGCCGGACTGCCGGGAGAGCGGGAGCGGGGAGACCAAAATGTTTGGAGAGCAGCCTGCGGGCGAATACGGCCGAGTCATCTTGTTCACGGGGAAGCAGCGGGGCGGGGCCGATGGCGGTCCCGTGTGTCGCTTCATCCTGAACGGTCGCTCCGGGGTGCTGCTCGACATCGGCCGCATCGACTGCTTCGCCATCGAGCCGCACCACCACACGCAGACCCCCGTTATGAACGAGGCGGGGGAGTGTCCGGTTGAGATTCGCACCGACCTGGCCGAGGCCGGTAAGCGACTCAATCTCGAAGAGTGGGAGTCTTGTGCCGCACAGGCCGTGAAGTGGCTTCGCGATGACTTCGTCCGAGAGTTGGGCGAGTCCGGCTGGGGCGAGTGGGTGACTCGGGCCGTCGAGCGTGACAAGTCAGCATTGGTTGAGACCGTGGAGAGTTACCTTTTTCAAAACCCTCCGTCGGGTCTGGCGGCCTGACGGGTCGGGGTGAATTCGGGGAGGCTGAGTGATGACGCGACGTGACATGCTGACGGCGGCGGGAACGGCTGCTCTTGGGTCTCGACTCTCAGCGCAGGAGATTGGCGCCATCGAGAGTCCGGTCGGAACCGGGGCGCAGGGCTATGCCGGCGACGGTGGTCCCGCGAAGGCGGCGCTGCTGAACCAGCCTTTCCACTGCAGCAAGGACTCCCGCGGAAACCTCTATGTTGCAGACACCTTCAACCACTGCATTCGGAGGGTGGATGCCAGAACCGGTTTGATCTCCACGGTCGCCGGGAACGGCCAGAAGGGGTACACGGGGGACGGCGGCGCCGCGACCCAGGCCACGATGAATGAGCCCTACGGCGTGCTGCCGGATCGGGATGGCAATCTGTTTATCGTGGATCGCCTGAACCAGGTGATCCGACGGGTTGACGCTAAAACCGGCGTGATGTCGACCTACGCCGGCAACGGACAGAAGTCGTACGGCGGCGACGGCGGTCCCGCGACTCAGGCATCGATGATGGAGCCGAACGCGCTCGACTTCGATCCCGACGGTCACCTCTACATCTGCGACATTCGGGACAACCGGATCCGCAAGGTTGATCGGTCGACCGGCGTCATCTCCACCTTTGTGGGTCTGGGAAAGCTGGAGTTCTCAGGGGACGGAGGCCCCGTGTCGAAAGCCGGCATCCGGGGAGCGCGAGGCGTGGCGTTTGACCGGACGGGGAACGCCTACATCTGCGAACGAGAGGGCAATCGAATTCGCAGGGTCGATTCGAAGTCCGGAATCATTGAGACCATCTCAGGCAATGGCCAGAAAGGCTATGACGGGGATGGGGGGCCGGCGCTGAAGGCGACCTGGAACGGCCCCAAATGGATCCATGTGGGCCCGGACGGAAACGTGTATGTCGTCGACACCGAAAACCATTGTGTTCGACAAATCAACCTGAAATCGGGGCAAATCCGAACGGTTTCCGGTGGCCATAAGGGTCCGGATGGTGACGGTGGCCCAGGAGACCGCGCCGGGATGGATCGTCCGCATGGTTGCTGGCTGGATGGCCGGGGCCGACTCTACACGGGTGACACGAACAATCACCGCATTCGGATGAACCGTGTACGGTGATTGAGTTTCGGGCACTCTTGAAACGCCGCTCATACACTTAATACATGAGGTGGCGGGTCCGATCCCGATAACGCCTCCCAAAAGTCCCATGTCTCAGCGCAAACGGCAGCGTCAACTCGATAACGGCGGCACACCAGCTACCCTTGGGTTGGTGGCGGTCTGTGTCGTGGTTCACCTGATCGGGCAGAGTGTCCCGGTAGTCACGACCTCGATAGGCGCCGTTTATCCGTACGCGGTCATCGCTTTGGGACTGTGGCCCGACCATCTTGCTCCGTGGCAGTTCTTCACGTATGTATTCGTACACACAGATTGGCTGCACGTACTGGTCAACTGTGCACTGCTTTTGGGTTTCGGATCGTTTGTGGAGTCCCGTAGAGGGTCCCGAGCGGTGCTCGCGGTGTTTGCGCTCGGGAGCGGAGTCTCCGCCGGGGCGCATCTGCTGGCCTTGTGGAGTTTTCACGGAGCGATCCACGTGCCGCTTGTTGGATGCTCCGGGGCTGTGGCCACGTTGATCGGCATAACGTGGATCCCGGGACTCCCCGGCCGGCGGAGTCGGGTACGCCGGGCGCCGACCTGGGCGGCGGCACTTCTGATCGGCCTGATCATCGGTGTGATGTGGGCCGTGATGGATCGCGGGAGCCGCGTTTCTCACTGGGCGCATGTCGGTGGATTTGGGTTGGGAATGCTGCTGTCGTGGGTCTGGGTGGTCGGCCGGGTCGGGGCAGGCGAAGGTCGGGCAGCCCACCGAATCGCCGCCGCGGAAGCCCAATTGCGACGATCTCCGAACGACCCCTATCTACTCTGGCGATTGGCTCGCGCTCTGAGCGTGGCTCACGAACCCCGGGCAGCCGTCGACGCCTACCGACGCGCCATCTGGCGCTTCGCGGAAGAGCAGCAATACGCGGAGATCGTGGAGTGTTACATCGAGCTCGCGGAGTGCGATGAGCGGGCGCTGCCCGGGCTGGAGTTCTTGATCACGGTGACGCGCCGCCTGGAGCACGGGGATCTGCAGCGGGCCATCGGTCTCTACAAGCGGATGGCTGCCCGAGGGGACTCTCGGCCGGAAGGCGAGTACGCGCTGCTCCGGCTGGCGACTCTTTATGGGGTCCGCATGAACGAGGCGCATTCCGGGCTGGCCTGCCTGGATGAGTTCCATGAACGCTATCCAGACAGCCAGTGGACCGCCAACGCCGAGCAACTGCGGGTTGCGATCGGTTAGCGATAGCGGGGGCGCTGAAACAGCGAGACCCTTCGCTCGTAGGTCACATCCGTGTCGAGCGGGAAGATCGGTCGCTCGCACAGCGTGTGTCCCAGTGACTTCAGATTCGCGCTGGTGGATCCCGGAATGTCCACATTGATGAGCTGGCTGCACCACGCCTTGTACATCTGGGGCTCACAGTGCGGACACTTCACCACCACGGCGTCGAAGCGCCTCGGCTCCTGACCCACCGACCAGAACAGGCCGCGGTCATGCAGGCTCACCGGGCGGCTCGTGACGACGAACGTGGCATGCTCGCTCTCCAGCACGGCGGTCGGCCCTGCGTAGCTGCCTCCCCAGGCTTCTCCTCGATAGTGTCCATCTGAGATCACCCGGACTTTCGCCTGGATGGGCAGGGGTGTGAAGCGGCCGCGATCCAGCGTTCCACCCACGGTGACGTTGATGACGGCGCCCACTCCGGCCCGGATCGCGGCTTCCACCGCCGGCACATCGACCACCGGAGCGAGCACCCGACCTCCGTACCCGGCCCCGAGCAGGGCAGCGACCAGCGTCACTCCATCGCCCGAAGCACCCGAGGAGGGGGCGTCTGCGGCGTCCACGAGGATGGTTGTGCCTCCTGGAGATGCCAGTGTCCGCGCGACGGCGCTTTCGAGCGTGCTCAGCGGCTGGAACATGCGTTCGTGATGCTCCCAGAACAGGTCTGCCACCTCGAGTGCAAGACCCGAGGCGCGGGATGAGTCGCCGTCGAAGACCACCACGCTGTTGGAGCGCAGATTCGGGACGTCGGTGAAGGGGTTGCCCCAGAACATGCCCGCCGAGAGGCCTCCGGGCATGGCCTCGATCTCACGACATCGCCGGATCACGTGGCGGATTAGGCCGGTTTCGGTGATCATCTCGTCGCCTCGCGCCAGGGCCGGCACACGCACGGATGCGGTTACCGGACGCGCCGTGCCGGCGAGGATCTTCAACAGCACTCGGGCGGCCCTGGCTCCGGTAGAGGCCATGTCGACGTGTGGGTAGGTGTGGTACAGGCTGACTGAGTCGGCGTGTCGGAGGATGTCGTCGGTCAGAATCCCGTGGAGATCCATGGATACGACGATTGGGATGTCCTCCCCGAGGATCTCCCTCGCGCGACCCAGCAGATGGCCCTCGGGGTCGGTGTATCCCTGGGCCGACATAGCGCCGTGGAGGCTGAGGTACAGGGCATCTGCGGGGGGAGCCGACCGCAGCGCCTCGACAAAGCCCTGTTCGATCCGCTCGAAGTCGGCTCGGCCGAGAACACCCCCCGAGGTGATCGATTTGGCGCTGAAGGTGGGAGAGATTTCGATGTCGGGTTGCGCGCCGAACACCTCGAGAGCGCCGTCGAGCTCACATTGGCCGTCTCTGGGGCGGTCGAGCAGTGCGGCGCCGGAGACCACGATGAAGTCCTCGTAGCTGCTCGGAACGGGATTGAAGGTGGAGACTTCTTGTTTGCATTCTCCAACCAGGATGCGAGTCATGGGTGGGTTCCTTCGGTGGAGGAGGGCTGATCACTCCAGCCGGATCGATGTTGAGGTGTGAGTGGATGGGGTGATGGAGACCACCGTCGGGCTGTTCAGGATGCGCGGCTTCGTCGAAGGTGGGGCCGCGCGATCTCCTCGTATCCGAGTTCGGCGTGAGGATCTTTGCCGGCGATGATGAAGACATCGCGGTAGTCTTCGCGACCCTGCCAGCGAAGGCGGGATTCGGCGGACATATAGTGGTTGACCAGGACGCGACGAAAGCCCAGAGAACGGTTCTTTCGAGAGCTGTGCAGCAGGAACCCGTTGAAGAACACGATGGATCCGGCGGAACACTCCACGAGTACCTCGCGCTCACGGGGCACTCCCTGGGCCTCATCGGCGAAGTCATACTCCGGGTTGTCGTGGGGGGCCCACGGCAAAAGCCCATCCCGATTGCTGCCGGGGATCGCCCAGAGGCACCCGTTTTCCACCGTGGCGTCATCCAGAGCGATCCAGGCTCCGGTCAGACTCCGATCCTCAGTAGGAATGTAGCGCTCATCCTGATGATAGGCCTGCCCCGGGAACCCGGGCGGCTTGATGAAGAGCATCGACTGCATGCACTTCACGTTAGGACCGATCAGGCGCGAGAGCACATCGGCAATGGTGGGATGGGCGCAGTAGCGGCGCGCGACCGGGCTCACCTTGTGCACCTGGTGCAGGCACAGATAGCGTTTCAGCACCTCATCCGCAGGGGTGTCCTCCGGCAGGGGTTCGACGCCGGGGATGTCGTAATCTCCCCGGCAGAGCCGAAGCGTTTCGTGTCGGAGCTCCGCCAATTCGTCGGGACTCACGGCGCCAGGGAGAACGAGGAAGCCATCCTCTCGATATCGGGCGACGTCACCGTCCGTGAGTCTCAACGTCGTTCCGAGACTCACGACAATCCCATCGCCTTGAGGTTCTTCAGGCTGATGCCCAGGCTCTCCAGGGGGGAACGGTCGTAAGTCTGGTCCTGCTCCACGATGTACCATCGGACCCCGGCATCTCGGCAGGCCTCCAGAATGGACGGCCAGTTGAGGTTGCCCTCTCCGACCTCCGCCATTCGCTGCTCCTTGCCCACGATCACCATGTCCTTCAGATGTACGGCAGGGATGCGACCGGTGCACCGGCGAATCCACGCCGCCGGGTCTCCGCCGCCGTGCTGGACCCAATAGGTGTCGATCTCGGCCGCCAGGCTCTTCGCGTCACTCTCCGCAAGCAGCACCTCCATGCCGGTTGTTGCGCCGACCCGCTCAAATTCGAAGCTGTGATTGTGATAGCCGAACGTGAGTCCGCGCTCCTTCATTCGGGCGCCGACGCGGCTGGCCTCCCGGGCGAAGCGAGCGTAACCCTCCACGTTGCGATACTCAGCGGGCATGCTTCCGACGGCGACATAGCTGCAGCCCAGCAGTTCGTGCTCTTCCACGACGCCGTCGAGGTCGGTCAACAGTCGCTCCCAGGAGACGTGTGTGGCGCAGACTTCAAGGCCCTCGGCGTCGAGGATCTTCTTGAGTTCCACCGTTTCGATCGGGCCGAGGGCGGAAAGCTGTACGGCCCGATAGCCGAGCTTTGCCACCTGTGGGAGAGTGACGGCGATCTCCTCCGGGGTGCGGAGTTGGGATCGCAAGGTGTAGAGCTGAGCGGCGATGCAGGAAGAGGACATGAGACGCCTCGGCCGGGAACTCGAGTTTCCGACACAGGGTAGAAGATGCACGATAGACTGCCGGCCCCCGGCACGTTCCTATCGAAGTAGGACGGGCGGCCCAGTCTGCCCTTCCGAAATCCGCGGCAACCCGACCGAATCCCCGCGGAAGGATGCGGCAACCCACGGCGATGGGTGGTGTCGAACGCGGAAGGAAATCGAGGAGTGCTGGGGATGCCGATGGCCATGCGGAGTGGGATTGCGGCGCCGGTGCTGGGCATCGGCGGACTGGCGGTAGCCTCGATGTTTTCCGCGTCCGCCGCCCCCGCCCCAGGAGTCGGGCCCGACTTTGAGCGTGACGTGCGGCCGATCTTGCAGGCCAATTGCGTTCGGTGCCACGGAGAGCAGTCGCCGGCTGCGGGCCTGGATCTCCGTTCAGTGGCCGCAATTCTGCGCGGCGGCCGTGGGGGACCGGTCGTGCTGGCGGGTGCGCCGGGCCGGAGCCGAATGATCACCGCGATCGGGTTGGGCAAGATGCCGCCATCCGGCAAGCCGCTTTCGGCAGCGGATCAACAGATCCTGAAGGACTGGGTGCGCACCGGCGCGCGCGCGGGCGCGTCGAGCCGAACCGGGAGCCACTGGGCCTTTCAGCCGCCCTCCACTCCGACAATTCCGGCGGCCAGGGACACCGCGTGGGCGCGCAACCCCATCGACCGATTTGTGGCGCGAGACCTCTCGGCTCGCGGCCTGAAGCCTTCCGTCCCGGCCGACCGGTTGACGCTGCTGCGTCGGGTCACCATCGACCTCACGGGGTTGCCTCCCACGCCCGAGGCCCAGCGGGAGTTCCTCGCGGACTCGTCAGCGGATGCGTATGAACGACGGGTCGATCAGTTGCTCGCGTCGCCTGCCTATGCCGAGCGGTGGGCAAGGAAGTGGCTCGATGTCGCCCGCTACGCTGATACCAATGGCTACGAACGGGATGGGGATAAGCCCAACGTCTGGCGCTACCGAGACTATGTGGTCGACTCGTTTCACGCCGACAAACCGTACGACCAGTTCATCCGCGAGCAATTAGCCGGCGATGAACTCCCCAACACGAACGCCGAAACACAGATCGCCACCACGTTTTTGCGACTGGGGACCTGGGATGACGAGCCCGCCGAACCGGAACTGGACCGGTACGAGCAGTTGGACGACATCGTGGGAACCACTACGACGGCGTTTCTTGGGATCACCCTTCGGTGCGCCCGGTGCCACGATCACAAATTCGAACCGTTTTTGCAGAAGGAGTATTACCAGGTTCTTAGCGTGTTTCAGCCGCTGAAGCGCCCCCAGGAGGGTCGGAACGATCTCGATCGTCACGTGGGGACCCCGATAGAACTCCAACGGTACCAGGAGTCGGTGGCTCGGGCCGATGCGGCCGCGGCAGTGGCTAATCGAGAGATGGAGCCTCTGGAGCGGCAAGTCTGGGAGCGCCTGGTGGCCCGAGGCGGCAGCCGGCTTCCCGCGCCGGCGATCGAGGCATTTCGCGCGGAGACGGCTCGGCGAACTGAAGCCCAGAAGAACCTGGTCCGCCAGCACGAAGCGGCCCGCCGAATGGAGATTGATCGGGAGGCGCAGCCCTCTGAGGCCGGCGAACTGGCCCGGTGGCGGGCCGCTGTGAAGGCGGCCGACGGAATGCGCTTACCCGAGCCGCCACGCGCTTACATCTGGTTTGAGGCCTCCGCCGAGGCTCCTCCGACGCGACTACTGACCCGCGGCAATCCCGCTCAACCCGCAGATGTCGTAAGTCCGGGCATTCCCGGCGTGCTCCAACCGCAGCCCTCGTCGCCGCCGAAGCCGCAAGCGTCCTCCACGGGTCGGCGGCTCTGGTTTGCGGATTGGGTGGCGTCTCGCGCCAACCCGCTCACGGCTCGAGTGATGGTGAACCGCGTGTGGCAGGGGCACTTCGGCGAGGGACTGGTTCCCACGGAGAACGACTTCGGGACGGTGGGTGGGCGGCCCCGGCATCGAGAACTGCTCGATTGGCTGGCGAGCCGCTTCGCCTCGCCCATCACCGATCCGAATGGGATGGGATGGTCGATGAAGCGTCTGCACCGGTTGATCGTGACCTCGGCAACCTATCGGCAGGGCTCCGGAACTCCAGAGCAGGCGAAGCGGGATCCCGATGGATCTGAACTCTCGCGATGGGTCGTTCGACGCCTGGATGCCGAGGCGGCTCGAGACAGCATTCTCTCGGTGAGCGGGCGCCTGAACCTGAAACGCGGGGGCCCCGGCGTCTATCCGAAGCTGCCGCAGGCGGTGCTGGCCGGTCAATCGCGACCCGGCGCCGGCTGGGGAAATTCCTCGCCGGAAGAGGCTTCACGACGTTCGATCTACGTCTTCGCCAAGCGGAGCCTGGGGGTGCCGGAACTGGAGTTGCTGGACAGTCCGGACACGACTTCGAGCTGTGAGCAGCGAGC
>SXGS01632560.1_pt1 | contig 36270 bp, 25 predicted proteins | sample 3174681 | NCBI WGS metagenome assembly SXGS01 (sample SAMN11356861, study PRJNA531348) | freshwater metagenome | isolation source: freshwater sample F1-80 | place: China: Fuxian Lake, Yuxi | collected 2017-12-25
CTGCGGCGCCTGCGTCGCCTCCTGCCCCAACGCCTCGGCGTCGCTCTTCGTCGGCGCCAAAATCCGCCAGTTCGCCCTGCTGCCGCAGGGCCAGGCCGAACGCACGCGCCGCGTCCGCCGCATGGTCGAGGTAATGGACCGCGAGGGCTTCGGCGACTGTTCGAACCACGGCGAGTGCGAGGCCGCCTGCCCCAAGGCGATCTCGATCGAGAACATCGCGGTGCTGCGCCGGGAGTACCTGTGCACGCTGCTGCGGCCCTGAGACCGCTAGAGGAGGCGCGCCAGCGCCGAGACCGCGGTCGCGGTCGCGACCATCATGCCGCCCAGGCGTAGGGTGATGCGGCGCTCCATATCGGCAAGCCGGGCCTCATAGCGGGCGCTGTGCTCGGCCAGGCGAAGATCCATTCGCCGCTCCAACTCGACGAAGCGCGCATCCACCTGCTGGAAGCGTGCCTCCATCTGGTCGAAGCGGGCATCCACCTGCTGGAAGCGTGCCTCCAGCTTCTCGAAGCGCAGATCGATCCACGCGAAGCGGCTCTCGAGACGAGCCTCCAACTCGATCAAATCCGCCCGTGTCGCCAGTGCATCGGTCATGGCCGCCGCGAGCGCCTCGGCCTGTCCGTGGGCCTGCTGCTCGCTGAAGCCAGCCTCGCGCAGCCGGAGTGCGTACGCAAGCGTGTCGAGTGCGATCGTCATGATTCTCCTCCCGTCGCCTCGATATCGATCTGCCGACGCCCGGCTCAATGAACGGCGACTCAAGAAGACCCCTCCACTCCGACGTTCACGTCAGCGTCGGTGCGGATGGGGCCGGCAAGACGTGACTCGATCGACCACGCCCGGAAGGCCCGGCTCGCAACGAGAGTCCGTGCTGCCGGCTTGGCGCTGCCCCGCCCGTCCACTACTGCGGCGCTGACAGTCGCCCGGGGAGGCCCCGGGGGCGGAACGCAAGGATGCCCATGGCCGATCATCTTGTGAATCCCAATATTCGCCTGCTCGACGGGCGCTTCTACGCCGAAGACCCACACCCGCACTTCACCTGGATGCGAGCCAACGCGCCGGTCTACCACGACGCGGCTGGCGGGGTCTGGGGCATCGCCACGCACGCCGATATCCAGCGGATCTCCCGCGACCCGGCCACCTTCAGCAACGCGCAGGGGATGCGACCCGATTCACCGCCGCTGCCCTCGATGATCAACCTGGACGACCCCGGCCACAAGCGGCGCCGCAACCTGGTCAACAGTGGTTTCACGCCGCGCCGGGTGGCGGACCACGAGCGGAAGATCCGCGAAATCTGCGCGGACCTCGTGACCCGCGCCCGGAGCAAGGGCCGCTTCGACTTCGTGCGCGAGGTCGCCGCCCCCCTGCCGATGATCATGATCGGCGACATGCTCGGCGTCGCGCCGGAGGATCGGGACGATCTGCTGCGCTGGTCCGACGACATGGTGACCGGGACCTCACTCACCGCCCCGCCCGAGACCCTGCAGCGCGCCATGGCGGCCTTCGAGGAGTACTCCACCTACAACCGGCGCGTCGTGCGCGAACGCCACACCAGCCCACGCGACGATCTGATCAGCACCCTGGTGCACGCGACCGTCAACGGCGACCGACTCGACGACGAGGAACTGCTGCACGAGACCCTGCTCATCCTCATCGGCGGCGACGAAACCACGCGCCACGTCATCACCGGCGGTATGCTCGCACTGCTGCGCCATCCCGCACAGCTCGCCCTCCTGGCGGCTCACCCCGAACGCATCGCCTGCGCCGTGGAGGAGATGCTGCGCTGGGTCTCGCCGATCCAGAACATGGCGCGCACGGCGACCCGCGACATCGAGTTGCACGGTCAGACAATCCACGAGGGCGACAAGCTGCTCCTGCTCTACCCCTCGGCCAACCGCGACGAGCAGGTTTTCGCGGAGCCCTTCGCCTTCGACGTCGAGCGCAGGCCCAACGACCATCTCGCCTTCGGCGGCTTCGGCGCGCACTTCTGCCTCGGTGCCAGTCTCGCGCGACTCGAACTGAGGGTGATGTTCGAGGAAATCGTGCGGCGCATTCCCCTGGCCCGCCTCGTCGACGAGGGACCGCTGCCGTGGCGCAACTCGAATTTCATCACCGGCATCGAGGAGATGCAGGTCGAGGTCTGAGCGCGACAGCGAATCCAGCCCGCCCCGGCCCCCGTGTGCGGACGCGACCTCGCACCCGAGCGGAGCGACGTGCGCCGCCGCACAGCCCGCCGCTCTGGCCCCCGTGGGCGGGCCCCGTCGGGGCAGCTCCGACCTGCCGCTCAGAAGGGCCACCACCACGGACCTTCCAGCGCTTCCTCGAGTTCGCGCCGGCAGCGCGCGTACTGCGCCGCATAGAGGCGCGTCCGGTGCTCAACGCTCGACGCGGCGCGCAAGACGCCCGGCTTGCGGCGGTGGCTACCGCGCAAATAGCCACGGTGCCCCTCGTGGTAGGCGGCGTAGTAGGCGCGCGGGTCGTCGCGGGGGATGCCGAAGCGCTGCTCGCCGACCCAGCCGTACCAGCCGAGGAAGTCGGCGACGTCCTCCAGATCATCGCGCGACGCAAGCCCGCCACCGCGCGAATCCTGGTACCAGTCCCACGTTGAATCTAGCACCTGACCGTAGCCGTACGCGCTCGAGAGCCGGGGGCCGGGGAAAATCCACAGGATCCTGCTGCGCGGCGGACGTGCCGAGGCATCGAAGCCCGATTCCTGATGGATCACGGCGAGCTGTTGCGGCACCGGCACGCCCCAGCGGTGCTCGGAGGCGCGCAGGGCTTCGTACCACTCGGAACGCTCGCGCAGGATCGAGCACAGATCCTCGGGACGACTCGGCCGTGCTGCCGAGCAGGCCCCGACCAGCAGGGCGAGTGCTACCAGCAGCCCCGCGCGTGCCCGACTCACCGCCGCGTCCGCCACCACCACGCCACCTCCCCCTCCGCGTCTGCCCGAGACCGCCCGCACGATCAAATCACCCGCCGCAACGGGCCGGGATCGCGGCGGCGCCGTCTGCGTGGGCGCCGCCCTCGGCCGTGGCGCGAGGCCTCGTTGCCACAGCCGGCCCGGCGCGGCTGCACCGGCCGGCTCAGCTCCGCGCGAGGAAGTTCCGCGCGATCACGATGCGCTGGATCTGAGACGTACCCTCGTAGATCTGCAGCAGCTTGGCATCACGCATCAGTTTCTCGACCGGATACTCCTTGGTGTAGCCGTACCCGCCGAAAACCTGCACCGCATCGATGGCTGATTTCATCGCGAAGTCCGCCCCCAGCGCCTTGGCGATAGCCGAGGTCGAGGTGCGCTTGATCTCGTGATCGACTTCCCAGGCCGCTTTCAGATAGAGCATGCGCGTCGCCTCATAGGCCATGACCATCTCGGCGATCATGAACTGGACCGCTTGATGCTGCGCGATCGGCACCCCGAAGGTCTTGCGCTCGAGCGCATAGTCCCGGCTCTCCTCCATGCAGCGCCGGATCAGACCGGCGCACAGGGCGGCAATCATCGGGCGCGACTTGTCGAATGTCTCCATCGCGATCGCAAAGCCCTGCCCCGGCACGCCGAGGATCTGGTCGGGGCCGAGTCGCACATCCTCGAAGATGACGTCGGAGGTGTCGGAGGCGCGCTGGCCGAGCTTCTTCTCCTTGCGGCCGGTCGAGACGCCCGGCGTGTCGCGCCCGAGCACGAAGGCGACGATGCCCTTGTGACGCAGCTTCGGGTCAAGCGTGGCAAATCCGGTATAGAAGCTGGCGTGCCCGCCGTTGGTGATCCAGCGCTTCTGGCCGGTCAGGATCCAATCGTCGCCATCCTGCCGGATGCGCGTCTGCATACCAGCGACGTCCGAGCCCGCTTCGGGCTCGCTGCACGCGTAGGCGGCGAAACGCAGATCGCTGGTGAGCAGCGGCAGCCAGCGCTGCTTCTGGGCCTCGGTGCCGGCGATCAAGAGCGGCAGTGCGGCCAGGTGGTTGCCCATCACGCTGGTTGCGATGCCCGCACAACCCCAGGCGAATTCCTCGGCCATGAGACAGCCGTCGATCGTGTGCAGGCCGAGGCCGCCGTAAGCCTCGGGGATCTCGAGATTCATGAAGCCCAGGTCGAAAGCCTCGCGAAAGACCGGCAGCGGAAACTCGCCACTCTCGTCGTAGTGGCCGGCCACGGGGGCAATCCGCTCGGCGACGAAGCGATGCGCGGTCTCGGCGAATTGTTGCTGGTCTTCGGTAATCGTCGGTTCGAACATGGGCCCTCCCGAGCGCCTCGCGCCCGCCCGCCTGCGCTAGCAGACCGGGGAGTGGGAATCCGGGCCCTGCGGGGTACCGGGAAGGACGGCGCGCGCCACCGCGCGCGTTGAGGAGGAGCGATGATCGAGCGCTGGTTCGAGCTGACGCGACACGGGACGACGGCCCGCCGCGAGGTCGTCGGTGGCGTCACGACATTTGTCGCGATGGCCTACATCGTCGTCCTGAACCCGGCGATCCTCGCCCACGCCGGCTTTCCGCGTGGCCCGAGCACGGTCGCGACCATCCTGGTGGCGGTGGTCGGCACGCTGCTGATGGCGCTCGTCGCCAACCGCCCCTTCGCGGTGGCACCCTATATGGGCGAGAACGCATTTCTCGCCTTCGGTCTCGCAGCGCTCGGCGTCACCTGGCAAGAGCGGCTCGGGACCGTGCTGATCACCGGCCTCGCCTTTGCCTTGCTGGTGGCCCTGCGCACCGGCCCCTGGCTCGTGCGCTCGATCGCGCCGGGTCTCAAGCATTCCTTCGCGGCGGGCATCGGATTCTTCCTGCTCTTCGTCGGCTTGAACGAGGCGGGGCTGGTCAAGCATGGGGCGGGACCGGTTCCGGTCGCTCTCGGCGACCTGCACGATCCGCGCGTTCTGCTCGCCGTCGGCGGCTTCACCCTGATCGCCGTGTTGCAGACTCGGGGGGTACCCGGCGCCCTCCTGCTCGGGATGGTCACCACCGCGGCCGCGGGCGCAGCCCTCGGTCTCGCCGCACTGCCCGACTCGGTCTTCGCCCTGCCCTTTGCCGGAAATCTATCGCTCGACCCGATCATGGGCGCGGCCGACCTGAGCGGCGTCCTGCGCTGGCATTACCTGCCGGTCCTGCTGACGCTCTTCCTGGTGAGTTTTCTCGACACGGTCGGAACGCTGGTCGGGCTCGGCGCTGCCGGCGAAATGCTCGATGCCGAGGGAGACTTCCCCGGAATCGAGCGACCGATGGCGGTCAACGCGCTCTCGTGCATCTTCGCCGCCCTGGTGGGAACCTCGACCAGCGGGGCCTTTCTCGAATCGGCCGCCGGCATCCGCGAAGGCGCACGCACCGGGCTCGCGGCGTTGGTGACCGCCGCGCTCTTCTGCGGCACGCTCTTCGTGGTCCCGCTGCTCGAACCCTTGCAGGAACTCGGGTGGATCTACGCGCCCCCGCTGATCGCGGTCGGCGTCGCCATGTTGCCCGCCCTGCGCGGCGTCAAGCTCGATGATCCGACCGAGGCCATCCCCTTTGCCGTGACGGTGGCGATGATGGCTTTCACCTATAACATCGCCAACGGAATCACGGCGGGACTCGTGCTGCACCCGCTGCTCAAGCTCGCCGCCGGGCGTCGCACCGAGGTCACCAGTGGCGGCTGGGTGCTCTGCGCCACCTGCTTCCTCTACTACGCCTTCGGCCTGCCCCACTGAGGGGGAGACGCGGCCGCCGGAGCCTCGGCGGAGGAATCACGGAGGAGGGGCGGCGTCGAGGTGGCCGCCACCCCCATCCTCCTGGAACCAGCAATCAGCAAAAACCTTCACGCCCTCTCAGCCCAGCGCGGCGCGCCAGTCGGCGAGGTCCGGTGGCGGCCAGGGGCTCTCGAAATGGAGCGCTGCTCCGGTGGCGGGGTGCGCGAAACCCAACATGACGGCGTGGAGGGCCAGCCGCGGAGGCCGGAGGTTGTTGGCAGGTACTGATGCCTCGACCGGTGCCGGCGCCTCGCCACCTGCCACGGGCAAGCCCCGCTCCGACGCCGCCCCCGCCAAGCGAATCGGATCACTCCTCCCGGGCTGCGCTCGGGCACCGTAGCGCCGGTCGCCAAGCACGGGATGACCCACGGAGGCGAGGTGGATCCGAATCTGGTGGGTGCGCCCGGTCTCGAGCGACGCCGCGATCTCGGCAGCACCGCCCACGAGCCGATCGAGCACCCGAACGCGCGTCGCGGCGGGGCGTCCAGCGATGGGCTCGGCCACGCGAAAGGCATCCGCGGCGGGCCAGCCCGCGACCACTGCGCGATAGGACCGCTCGATCCGCCGATCGCGGAAGGCCGCCGACAACTCGCGGTTGGCAAGTGCGCTGCGCGCCAGCACGACCAACCCACTCGTCGGCAGATCGAGTCTGTGCACGACGTGGAGAGCGCCGTGACCGGCGTGTTCGAGCAATGCGACCAGGTTGCCCCGATCCCCCTCGGGCGTCGGCGCGGTCAGCAGCCCGGCCGGCTTGTCGACGACCAGCACATGCTCATCCTCGAAGACGATCACCGGGCAGGGCAGCGCGCGTTCGTCGGCGGCGCGCGCTGCGCTACCCAGCCGGCTGCCGGCCCGCTCGAGCGCGCCGCCGAGCCAGGCTTCGACGTGCTGGCCCACGCGCAGACGCCGGCCCAGCACGCGCGTGCGCGCGCCGTCGACGAACACGCCACCAATTTCGATCAGGACCCGGGCGCGGCCGCGCGACAGGCCGGCGATGCGCTGGGCGAGGAACTGATCGAGCCGTAATCCGGCCCGGGTCGCGTCCACCTCGAGGATCTGCCGGCGCGCTGCTTCCGGCCCTGCCGGTGGCGCCATCACCCGCTCGCTCATCCGGGGCCTCCAGCGTCCCGGTGGCATCGGGTCAAGGGCGAGCTCGTGCTCAACCGACCGGATCGACCCGCGGGTCCGCCGCACTCTCGTCGCCGGGCTCCCACACGATGCGCGGCCGCGCGGGGTGCGCGCGGTAGAGCAGGATCACGTGCCCGATCTCGCCCGCGACTTCGCCACCAAGCGAAGTCGCAAGGGCATGGCCGAGTTCGCGCCGCTCGAGCGGGCACTCGCGCAGGCGGCGCACCTTGATCAGTTCGTGGGCGGCGAGCTGTGCGTCGGTCTCCTGGAGCAGCTCCGGGCCGAGCCCGCGATGGCCGACCTGAACGACCGGCGAGAGTCCGTGCCCGAGCGCCCGCAGGCGTCGCTTCTGCTTGCCGGTCAGCGCCATGACCCTGCTCCCTCGCAGAGCGCGGCCCCTGACTCAACTCGCGGACGAACGCCCGGATCCCACCCACTCGAGCGGAATTGCGAACCGAAACGTCGAGCCGGAACCGAGCGTGCTCTCGACGGAAACCTGCCCATGCATCAATTCGACAAGGCGCTTGACGATATAGAGACCCAGCCCGACACCGCCCTGGTCTCGGGTCAGGCTCGGCGCGAGCTGGCGGAAAGGCTCGAAGATCCGTTCCAGATGCTCGGGTGCGATGCCGACACCCGTGTCCGCCACCGTGACCACGAGCTGCGAACCCTCCCGCCCCACCCGCAGCGAGACCCGCCCCGCCGGCGTGTAGCGGAGAGCGTTCTGGAGGAGGTTGACCAGCACGAGGCGGAGCTTGACGGCATCCCCGATCGCGCCACCGCCATCGCGCGCGACCTCGACGACCAGCTCGACGTCATCCCGGCGCAGGGGCGCCACCGCCGCGCTGGCCGCGGCGACGACGTCCCGCAGCCGGAGATACGTCTTCACCGGCCGCAGCCGGCCGGCCTCGAGCCGGCTCAGATCGAGAACCTGCTCGACCAGCTCATGGAGACGACCGGCATTGCGTTCGATCCGTGCCACCACGTCGCGCTGTTCGGCGTCGAGCGGTCCGAATTCGCCCTCGAGCAGGAGATGCGAGTAGCCCAGGAGCGAGTTCAAGGGTGTCCGCAGCTCGTGGGAAATGGTTGCCACGAAATCGGTCTTGAGGCGGCCGGCAGCGACCACCGCCTCGAAGCGGCGAGCGTTCTCCATCGCCAACGCGGCCAGGCCCGTGAGCCCGCGCGCCGTCCCGAGTTCGACTCCGCTGAAGCCGAGGCGCGGTTCCCGCCAGGCCCCGACGAGGATTCCGATCAGCTCCTGGCCCCGGCGCAGAGCGATCGCAATCGCGGCCGCATCCCCCCAGCCCTCGCGGAGAACCAGGGGAACCAGGCGGTCGTGCAGGGGCGTCGGCAGCGCCACCACATCCTCGCGCGCCAGGCGAGCCATGATCTCAGGGATTACATCGAGCGGGATGCGTACGGTCGCCAGTTCCTCGCGTGGCCGCGCCAGGAGCCCCGCCCCCGCGAGCTGAACCAGACTCGCCCGGTCCTCGGTGAGCAGGAAGAGAGCCACGAAGTCCGCCCCGAGCGCGGCGCGCGTCGTTGCGCAGAGATGGTCGTGGAGATCCTCGGTCTCGAGCTGCGCGATCAGCTCGCGCGCACAAACGCCGAGAGCGGCATCCACGGCCTGCTTCTCATGCCGCTCGTGCCGGCCGAGCAGGCCAGCCAGTGCCCTGGCCAGGAGCTCGCCCTGGCGGCGGCTACGTGCGTCGAACGCTGCCCCGCCAAACCTTACAGCCGCGAAGAAGCCCCTTCGCTGCCCCTCGGCTTGCAGAGCCACGCTCACGAGGCCCGTCACCCCGAGCCGCTCCCCGAGATTGCCCGGGAACAGCCCGCGCGCGATCTCGCCCTCGCTCACGATCGCCCGTGGCCCCCGCGTCAGCCACGCCAGCGCGGCCTCGGTCAACGGAACCTCGGCCGGCAGCACCGCGTGTGCTGCGGCCGAGCCGTGTGCGCCGGCCAGCCGGGCAACGGATGAGCCGTGGTCAAGGATGAATACCAACACGAGATCGGCCGGCAGGGTCTCGAGCATCTCTTGACCGAGACGGGCGAAGATCGTCTCGCCGCTCGCGCCTTCCGCTACTTGCCGCGAGAGCTCGAGCTGCACGTGCTCCCGCCGCTCCGCGAGCAGCCGCTCTCCGACATCACGGCCCGTGCCGATGACGAAGGTCCGGCCCCGGATCGCGTGCGCCCGGAGGAGGAGTTCGGCCCAAACGACCTCGCCCGCAGCCCCCACCGAGCGCACGACGAGAGGAGACGTGTCCTCGCCCGCGAGAGCCCGACGGACGAGCCCAGTGGCCGCGGAGACATCGTCGGGATGCAGCAACACCGCAAACTCCGAGCCGAGAAGCGCGTTCCGGGAGACGCCGAGAGCACGTTCGAGTGCCGCGCTCAGCCGGACGATCCGCCCTCCCGCGTCGAGAACGAAAACCGTGTCGCGGACCGCATCCAGGATTTCGTCGGCGCTCGGCTCGACGAGCGAAGCCGCGTCGGGTGATGGCGGGGTGACGGGCGGGTCCGAGGGAGCGGATCCGCCGCGGCCTCCCCCCGGGCGAACTCGAGAAGCCGAAGCAGCGGAGGGCCGGGACTGCATCACCCCGGAGACTATCGTTCCGGCGACCCTCATGCCACGGCCGCGCTCCGCAGCAGCGCGCCGAGAAGACCGCGAACCGCCTCGGGAGAAATCACCCGAAGTGTCGCCCGACTCGGGCCGGTGCCGACGTGGACCGAGATCGCACCGTCGGGCAGAGCCGCAAAGAGATCCTCGTCCGTGCGGTCGTCGCCGATCGCGACCACCAGCGCCCCGCCGGCAGGCGCCGGGTCGAGCGTCTCGACGACAAGCCCCTTGTGCAGACCCGCCGGCCGGATCTCGACCACCTTCTCGCCCGCCACGATTTCGGCCAGCTCGTTGCTCAGCACCTGAGCGAGATGGACCCGGAGTTCGTTGGCCTGAAAAGCCCCGTACTGGAGATCGGCCCAGCGGTAATGCCACGCCAGCGAGACCGACTTCTCCTCGATGAGCGAACCCGGAGTACGTGCGGTGAAGCTGCGCAGGATTTCGAGGGCGGCTTCGCGCCAAGCCAACACCGGCAACTCGCGCGAGGTCCAGCCCGGGGCACCGGGTGCCCGATGCCAGAAACCGTACTCGGCATGGAGGTGGATCGGCAGCTCGCCCAGGCGTGCGCCGAGAAGGTCCCAGGCGCTGCCGCTCACCACGTGGACCTCGGTGCCGGCCCTTTGGGCGAGAGCGCGCAGAAGACCGACGAGCGCCTCGTCGGGCATCGAAAGTGCCGGCACCGCCGCCAGCGGCACGAGCGTGCCATCGTAACCGAGCAGGAGGATGAGCCGGGAACTGGCGCGCATGTGCGCGACCAGCGCCGTCAACTCCTCGGGCGGAGCCGGCGCCCGCGACGAGTCGCGCGCGCAGGCCGCGGCCGCATCAAGGGTCACGAGAAACGATTCGGCCCAGCTGGCAACGTCGCCATCGGCGACCCGGCGCCGCAGCGCCCGCATGCGGGCCCGCCGCTCCGCTTCTCCCATCGCGAGCGCCCGCTCGAACACGCTCGCGGCACGATCGACGTCCCAGGGGTTCACGATCAGGGCCTCGGCCAGCTCGGAAGCCGCACCGGCAAACTCGCTCAGCACCAACACGCCCCCCTCGTCGGAGCGCGTCGCCACGAAGTCCTTGGCGACCAGGTTGAGACCGTCGCGCAGCGGCGTCACCAGCATGACGTCGGCCGCCCGGTAGAGGGCCACCAGCTCGGCCTCCGGCAGGGCGCGGTGGACATAGCGGATCGGGGTCCACTGCGGCGTTCCAAAAACGCCATTGATGCGCCCGATCAGAGCTTCGACCTGGGTGCGGAACTCCTGGTAGGCCTCCACCCCCTCGCGCGAGGGCACCGCCACCTGTACGAGGCGCACCCGTCCGTGCAGATCGGGTCGCCGACGCAGCAACTCCTCGAAGGCCAGCAAGCGCCGGCGCAGCCCCTTGGTGTAGTCGAGCCGGTCGATCGCGAGCAGAAGCCGCACCGCGCCATCGCCCTTGATCTCGCGCTCCAGATCCCACGCCTCCGGGGCTGCGGCGAGTTCTTCGAAGCGCGCGACATCGATCCCCATCGGCAGCACGGCGAGCCGGACCTCGCGGGCTCCGGCCCACACGCGGTCAATCCCGGCCGTCGTTCCCAGCACCCGTTGCAACGACGAGACAAAACTCCGCATGTAGCCGGCGGTGTGGAACCCCACGAGATCGGCGCCGAGTAACCCTTCGAGCAGACGCTTACGCTGCGGGACGATCCGGAAGATCTCCGCCGCCGGGAACGGGATATGGAGAAAGAAACCAATCGTAGCCTCGGGCAGACGCTCGCGGACGAGCCCCGGCACGAGCATCAGCTGGTAGTCATGCACCCAGATCCGATCGCCGGGCCGGTAGCGGCGCACGACTTCGTCGGAGAAATTGCTATTGACGCGCTCCCAGGCCGGAAAATGGGTGCTGTGCAGCGGGAGTCGGTCGAGCAAGTAGTGAAAGAGTGGCCAGAGCACGCCGTTGGAATGGCCCTCGTAGAACCCGCGATGCTCGTCCGGATCGATCCAGACCGGGTGCAAGCGCAGGTGGGCCAGCCGCGCCGCGATCGACTCAGTCGCGGCGGAATCGAGACCTGCGGCCGGAGCCGCGCCGGGCCAGCCGATCCACAGAGCCTCCGAGCGCGCGTGATAGCCCGCTAGCCCGGTCGCGAGACCCCCCGGACTGCGTTCGATCCCGGCGCCTCCCGGGCCGTGCGTCAGCGTGACCGGGAGCCTGTGGGCGACGATCAGCAGACGCCCCATGCTTGGAGCGAATCACGGCCCCCGAGCCGAAACCAGACGCGCGCCCGCTTGGCGCGTCCGGGTGCTCCTGCGCGACGCGCCCTCCGAGATCGACGAGCTCGCGCGCGAGCAGGCCGGGTGAGCGACTTGTCCCTGCGCTAGTTCGCGACGTTTCCGCCGAGATCGACCGTCGTCGGGTGGAGCTCGAACGCCTTGCCGGAGTTGTCGGTCGCGACATTGCCGCCGAAGAGGTTCAGGGCACCCGCGACAACGAAACCATCGCCGCCGTTGCCGCGGCCGCCACCCGGATCGCCCGCCTCGTTGAAGAAGAGCTCGTTCTCGCTGCCGACGATCTGGAAACCGTTGTACTCGTTGCGCTCGCTGCGGTTGCGCTGGATCACGTTATGGCGCCCCTGCACCAGCACGCCGTGGCCGGCGCGGTTGTCGCTGATGAGATTGTCCTCGATCCTGTTGCCGTCGCCCTGGATCACCAGAGCGTGGCCGCGGCCGCGGAGGATCCTCGTTGCGCGCACACGGTTGGCGCTGCCGCGAACCAACAGGCCCATGCCCTTGTTGGATTCGATCAGGCAGTCGTTGACGCGGATCGCGCGGCCGTTGGAGTTGAGATCCTCCCCCTCGATGACCACCGAAGCCCCATCGGCGTCGTCCGTCCGTCGGGCGGTGGAATCGACCAGAACCACATCGTCACCGGCGAGATCGAACGAGACCTTGTTGCGGTCGGCGTAGATTCGGCTCAGCTCGACCGCGTTGCCACGGGAGAGCACGCCGGCGATTTCGTTGCGCCGGACGCTCAGGTCCTGGATGACGACCCCCGAGGCCCCGGCCTCGATTTCGGCCCCGACGCCAAAGTTGCGGATGTACTTGATCCCCTTGAGAGTGACGCCACTGGTGCCGGCGGCGATCACGATGCCGGCGCCGGTGCGGGCCGAGTCGACATCCGGACCATTCACGCCCCAGACGGCCTGGCCGTCGATCGTGACGTCCGAGGCCGTGATCACGAGGCCGTCGAGATCGCCGCGAGCGGCGTCGCAGTTGACGTGCGAGTTGAGCACGAGCAGGTCGTCGCCGTCGAAGAAATCGCTGTCGAGCAGACTTCCACAAGCGATGCTCACGCTCCGGCCACTCGGCTTGAGGGTGCCGGCCCCGGGCGCCGAGGGCACGGTGGTCTCGGTGTCCGTGCGGCAGGTTGCGTGCAGGGCCTTCAGATTCAACGCCTCGGAGAAGCCCAGCACGCCGCCGACGATCAATTCCGAGACCTGCACCGACGAGGTCGCCGCCAGCGGGCAACCCAGATCCGAAACGGCGGCGTCGTCGCAGCGACGCACCAGCGCCAACGCGGCATCGTCGGCCACCTCGGCAAGACATTCGCCAAGCTTGTGCTCGCTCGCGGCCCCGGTCAGTAGATCGATACAAAGTTCTCCTTCGTCCCGCTTGAGCACGCGAAGCTCGCAGTCGAAAATGCATTCCAGGGCGTCGTCGAGGGTCTCCTTCCAGACCGTCGCGATCGCCTTGCCGCACTCGCGTGCCTTGGTGGAAGGCCGCGTCACGGGCGCGGGACATTGCGGCAGAAGCCCGCCCGCGAATGCGCCCGAGATCATGTCGACGAAGCGCGTCTCGAGCGACTGCTCGGGGCCGCGGACAGCCGTGTCGAACGCAGCCAGCGTGCGGCTCTCCAGCGGACAGATCGCGGCGAAGCGGCCGCTCTGGCAGTTGCTCATGCTCTCGACGAACTTTTTGGCGGCGTTGGCGAGATCGCCCGCGCGTCGACTATTGTCCGCGCAGCTCTGGCCGGGCTGGGTCTCGAGGCGCGTCATCTCGCATTTGGAGATCGCTTGCGCGGCCTCGACGGCGTAGCGACGCGCGCCCTTCATCAGGGAATCGAAACAGCGCAAGGTGTCGTTGTCGGGCTTGGCCTCGGCTCTTGAACTCGCTCCGAGGAGCACTCCCAGGCCGACGACCAGAGCACAGGCAAACGGGGCACCGGGCGTCCTGGGCGAACTCATCATCACACTTGGGACCTCAAGAGAATTGCGGGGGTTCCTCGGCAGCGGCCGCGACACCGACACCATAGGCCACCCAGATCACCCTGGTAAACTAGCGATCCAGGAATTATCCAGTTTCGTCCCAGCATCCGGGCGACTCGAACCTTAGCCCTGCACTCCTCCTGGCCGGCCCTGCGCCGGCGGCACACCCGGACCTGCGGCGCCTCGGGGCCCCAGGCGCGGACGCGCGGGCGCGATCCATAGCCTTCGCGCAACGGATGACGCGCCCGCAACTCTCCGGGCGCCGCCGAGCCCATCGGCTTCTCCCGCCGGGCCTCGTCGCAGGCCTTGGCGTCTGCCATAGCGATGTGGGTAGAGGCCAAAGTGGGGGAAGATCAGATGGCGAAAATCATTGGCAATCTCGTGCCGGCGGACGATTTCACGCATCCTCTCGGTCCCGAGCTGAACTTCAACGAGAGCATGTACTTCAACTTCCACGACCCGTTGCGTCAGGTCGGGGGCTTCGTGCGCCTCGGCAATCGGGCCAACGAGCGTCGTGCCGAGATGACGGTGACGCTCTACCTGCCCGACGGCCGCGTCTATTTCATGTTCAAACGCCCCGAAATCACCCATAACGACGCGTTCGACGCGGGCGGACTGAAATTTGAGGTTCTGGAACCCACCCAGCGGCTGCGCACGCACTACCGCGGGTCGATGCTGGAGATGGCCCGGCCGCGCGAGATGGCCGACCCCAAGCGCGCCTTCACCGAGAATCCGCTGCGGCGGGTCGAGATCGACCTCGAACACGACGCCGTCGGACCCATTTACGGTCACTCACAGGATGAGAGCGAACAGAATCGCGACGCCGAGAACCAGTTCGCGCGCGCCCACTACGAGCAGCACATGCGGATACGCGGGCGGATCGAGATCGAGGGCACCCCGGCGATCGAGATCGACGGGCTCGGACTGCGCGATCACTCCTGGGGGCCGCGCCACTGGCAGGCGATCGAGGGCTACGAATGGCTGACGATGAACTTCGGTGCCGACCTGGGCCTCATGGTGTCAGTGATTCGCCGCGGCGATGACCAGACCCGTCGTGGCGGCGTCATGATCCGCGCTGGCCACCTCGAGCCGCTGGTCGAAGCCACGGTGGAGATCGACTGGGAGGAGGGCACACCCTTCCATCGCGCGCTCTGCGTGCACGCCCGCACGGCAGCGGGTGAATCACTCGAAATCACGGGCCGCGTGCTGGGCTTCATTCCGCTGCGCAACCGCCGCGGCGGGACGACCACGACAATCGGCGAGGGGCTGACCGAATGGCGCCTCGGCGAGCAGGTCGGCTACGGGCTCTCGGAGTTGCTGCGGACCGAGCCGGCGGGCTGAACCCGCTCGGCCCGGCGGCACAGCAGCTTCGTCGTTCAACGTCCGCTGCGGCTCTCCACCACAGGAGAGCCACAGCGGCCCCGGCGTCCTGCGCGCGCGGCGATGCCGCAGCCGGGCGCGGATCCGGGGATCGCGGCCTGGCCGCCTAGAGCGGCAACCGTCCCATCGGCCCGGCGAGCGAACCCTCGCCACGCCACGCATCAATCGTGCTGGTCGCGATGCGCATCATGTGGACCTCGTCGGCGCCATCGGCAAACCGCGACCAGCGCGCCGCAAGCAGCATGTTCGCAAGTGGGGTGTCCTTCGAATAGCCGAGCGCGCCGTGCACCTGGATGGCGCGATCGACCGTGCGCCATAGCGTGTTGGCGACGTGATGCTTGCAGATCGAGACCGGCACGCGGAAGTCCGCCCCGCTCTCGATCAGGTAGGCTGCGTGCAACACCATCAGCTTGGCGGCGTAGAGCTCCATCATCGACTCGGAGATCTTCCACTGGATACCCTGCTTGTCGGAGAGCAGCGAGCCGTGCGCGAAGCGCTTGGTCGAGCGGTCGACCATCATCTCGAGCGCGGTCTCGATCTGGCCGAGCCAGCGCATGCAGTGGGCGAGCCGGGCCGGGCCAAGGCGCACCTGACCGAGCCGATGGCCATTACCCACGCCGCCCAGGATATTGCGGTGCGGCACGCGCAGGTCGTTGATGCGGATCTCGCAGTGGTTGTGGCCGCCCGACATGGTCTCGACGTCGCGCACGATCTCCCAGCCCTCGCTCGGCGTCTCGACGATGAAGGCGCTGTTGCGGGCCTGGGGAGGATCCGCCTCCGGGTCGGTGCAGGCGATCAGGATGGCAAAATTGGCCCCCTTGGCACCGCTGATGAACCATTTGTGGCCGTTGATCAGCCACTCGTCGCCGTGACGCACGGCTCGGGTCTGGATCAGAGTCGGATCCGAGCCCGCGACCTCCGGTTCGGTCATCGCGAAGCACGAGCGCGCCCGGCCTTCGCAAAGCGGACGCAGGAAGCGCTCCTTCTGTTCATCAGTGCCAAAATGGAGGAGGGTATGCATATTGCCCTCGTCGGGCGCCTGGCAGTTGATCGCGAAGGGCCCAAACGACGTGCGGGCCGACTCGGCCGAGATCGCGGCCACGGCGGTTGGGCCGTAGCCGAGGCCGCCGAATTCGCGCGGCATATGCGGCAGCCAGAGCCCGCCCTGCTGCGCCTTCTGCCGCAAATCGAAGATGGTCGAGAGAATCTGCCGGCGCGATTCCGGGTCGCCGCGATCGATGTGCAGATCCTTCTCGGCCGGCGCCACGACCTGCTGCATGAAATCGCGGAACTTCTGCCGCACCGCTTCGACTTCGGGGGGGAAGGTAAAATCGATCGCCATCTCGGACTCCTCTGCCGTGGATCCTGCCAAACAGGTCCGCGCCACCACTGCGCGCCACGGCCGGGCCTACTGGCCCGAGCCGGACGAGGCAAAGCCCCGGCTATTGCGAGGCCGGCGGAAGAAAGAAAGGCCCGGTATCGGGAACGCTCCGTTGACCGGTCTTTCGAGCCGGTGGTAGCGTCTTGGCGCGGCTCGGTTCCAGCGCCGGCCGCGTGGGATCCCGCCCGTGGCCGCCATCACCGAGAATCGCCATCCGTATCTCGCCTATGCCGAGCGCCCGGCGGTGATCGATGCGCGGACGGCCATGGTCGCTCTGCTCGAGTGGATCGGGCTCGGCCTGGCCTGGGGCGGGTCGGCGCAGGGCTGGCTGCCGTGGTGGGCGACGCTCATGCTCGGCACCCTGGCGATGAACCTTGCGTTCACCGTCTGGCACGAGGGCATCCACCAGACCATCTCGCCGAACCGCCGCCTGAACGACCGCATCGGGCGCCTCGGCGCGATCCCGGTCTTCATCTTCTACGACCGCCTGACCACGCATCACCTCCTGCACCACAAGTTCACCAACGAGCCCGGTCGCGATCCCGATCATTGGCAGATCCGCGGCCCGCTCTGGAGCCTCATCTTCCGCTACTTCGCCGGCGAGAGAGAGTCGCGCGCCCTCTGCTACGCTGCGGACCCCGAGAAAGGCTGGAGCCGGCGCGATCACATACAAATTCTGGCAAGTCTCACGCTGCTGGGGGCGCTGCTGATCGCAGCGCCGACGGCCACCCTCTGGGCGATCGTCCTGCCGCGTCTCGTGCTCTGCTATCTCCACCCGCTCTACGTCAACTATCTGCCGCACGTCGGCCTGCCGGCGGGCCGTTATGCCTCCGTCCGCATGATCGAGACCGGCCCCGTGCTGTCGTGGTTCATGCTGCACCACAACTTCCACGCTCTCCACCACGCCTACCCGGCCATCCCGTGGCACCGCTACGAACCGGCCTGGGCACAGCTCGGCGCCGACATCGCCACGCGCGGGGTCAGCACGATTCGGCTCTCCAGCTGCTGGCGGCTGCTCTGGCCGGGTCGACCGGAGCGTATCTGAGCTTTACTTGCGGGCTCTGCGGATGCCTCGAAGGTGCGCTCCGATTCGCAGATGTGCCGGATTACGAGTACCCGCTGCCGCAGCGGTCGACGCTGGTGGAGTGTCGCGCGTGTGGCGTCGTGCAGCAGGATCCCCTGCCGCGGCCCGCGGATCTCGCCGCCTTCTACCCGCCCGATTACCACGCCTGGCACTACCAGGGTTCGCCCATCGCCGATGCGCTCAAGCGTCGCTACAGCCGAGGTCTCGGCCGGCGAATCCGGGCCTGCATCGGATCGCGGGGCGCGATCCTCGACATCGGCTGCGCCGACGGCTCGTTTCTCGCCGCCCTCGAGGCGATCGGCAGCTGGGAGCTGCACGGCATCGACATCAATCCAGAAGTGATCCAGAGCCCGCGTTCGCCCCGGCTCCACCTGCGCGCGGGCCAGCTCGCACCGGACACCTACGCGCCTCGGAGCTTCGACGCGATCGTCGCGACGCACCTGATCGAACACGTGGCCGACCCGCTCGAACTGCTGCGCACCTGCGTGCGGCTCCTGCGGCCCGGTGGTGTGATGATGGGCGAGCTGCCGAATCTCGACTCGTGGGATGCGCGAGTCTTCGGCCGCTACTGGGGCGGGCTCCACCAGCCACGCCATCTCTTCTTCTGGGATCCGTCCGGCTTCGAGGCGATGGCTCGCCGCGCCGGTTTTACTCGATTGACGATCCACCCGGTTCTGCAGCCGGCGCATTGGGCGATCTCGCTGCAGAATCTCGCCGTCGACCGCCTGCCCGCGCTACGGCGCTGGCTGCGCAACGGCCGGCTGCCCCTCTACACGCCGGCGGTGCTCGCGGCGGCACCCGCGTCGCTCCTGCAGAACCTCGCCGGCAAGCCGTCGATCATGGGTTTTGCGCTGCGGGTCGAGCCCGCCCCGAATTGAGCTCCCCCGGTCGCCCCGCGACGGCTCCGCTCTCTCCGGAGGCGGTTTGGGCATGTCGGCGCGCGGACTCGCTCGCCGCGTCAACGGGAAGTGCGTTGGCCGCAGCCGGCGGGCCTCCCGCCGCTCGTGCCACGGGTGCCCCCGCCGGCAGGAGTGCGCGAATCTTCTGTGCGGCCAACCGGGCCCGGCGTTCGTGCGCGGCGGAGTTCATGTGGATGTCATCGAGATAATCAGCTGGAACGACGGCAGCCGCAAAATCGATCAGGCGCTCCTCCGGAACGGCCTCACGCAAGCCATCGTTGATCGCCACCACCAGGCCCTCTAGACGGTAGGATCGTGAGCCATGCCCCGGGGCGCGCGGCCGGGGTGCCGTCGCAACCAGAGGCAGAACTCCGGCGCTCTCGGCGCGCGCGAGGAGCTCGCGGTGGACACCCACGACTTCTTCGGCCGTGAGCGAGCGGCCGAGTTCCCGAGCGCGGCGCGGATGGGCGTCGTTCGTCACGAAGGAGATCAGCACGATGTCCGGAGCACTGGCCGCCAGGACGGCGGCGAGTTGTCGGTCGCCATCAAAATGGACCTGCGCCTCCTCGACCGAGGGCATGGGCTGCTGAACCGCGCTCGCCCCCGGCACCGCCAGGTTGACGATCTCGACCGACGCGGCCCCGAGCGCTTCGGGCAGGCGTTCGCACCAGCCCCGATCCCGCGGGAAGGTGGGATCCTGCTCATGCTGCCAGCCGGCATCGGTGTTCGAATCGCCGAGGCAGGCGATCACGATGCGGCCATCACCGTTGCGGTCGGCCCCCGGCAGGAGAATCCGGTCGGCCTCGGAGAAGCCACATCCACGTCCGCTGCGCACGCACTCGCGCAGCGCGGGCAGGAGATCGGCCGGGCCCGCGCCGGGCTCCAACTCATAGAGCACAGAGTCATGGTCGCGCTCGACCTCGCGCAGACCCGCCGGGTGCTGCCAGCGGGCGCGCTCGTCGGGCTCGAGCAACTCTTCGTGAACGATGATCCAGCGCAGCCCCGTCATGCGCCGGAGCAGGGTGAGACTTGCCGCAGCGGGCAGTGTCGCGACGAGGTCACTGACCATCGACTGAGAAGGCGGTGCGTAACCGCTCGTCCCATTGAGCAAGGGCCGGCCGTGCGAGACGGCCGCCAGCATAGCGTCGATCGCGTGACGACCGCCGCGGCCGGCGAAGGGAACTTCGAGAAGCGGTCCGGCGGGCTGGTTCTCCAACGCCGCGTAGACTCGCCCGCGCTCGGCGCCCACGGGCACGCGATGGAGCGGCCACGTCCGGCGCGCCGTTCCAAAATCCACCATGACCAGCAGTGCCAGCGCGACCACAGCCGCGCCGCGGAGAGCCGCCGGCCAGTGAGCACGCCGCGCGGCGGCGAGCAGTCTCTCCGCGCCAAGGCCCACCAGCAACGCGAATCCGGCCACGAGCCCGAGCACGAAGCGCGACGGCACCCGCATCGACGAGAAACCGGGGACCCATTCCATCGCGAGCCAGTAGGGCATCGTAATCGCCCTGCTCCCGATCGAGACCTCCGGACCGAGCGCCAGGATCCAGGACAGGATGGCGATGGCGAGCCCGATGGCGACGCCGCGGTACACCTCGGGGCTCTTCGGGCGCCGCAGTACAGGCAACGCGAGTGCTGCCAGCACGAGTGGCAGCACGCCAAGATACGCATACGCCCCCTGCCCGAGGCGGGCATTCGCGCCCTGCACGAATGCGGGGGGCAGGAGCAAGCCGCGCCAGGGATGGAGCGAGACCCCGACCAGCGCCGCCGGCGCAAGCCGAAAGTCGTGCAGCGTGCCCGTGGCGCGCACGTCGAGATAGGGCATTGCCGCCAGCGCGAAGGGGATGAGGGCCAGCCCGAGCGCCAGCGCGGCAAGGCCGAGCCCGCGTGGCCCCGGTCGCGGTGATCCGGCGAGCACCCCAGCAGCCGCCCAGGCCAGCACGACCGTGAGCCCGACATAGGCCAGATAAACCGACGTCAGGAAATGTACTGCAAGAAACCCGGCTGCGACGAGAGCGTCCGACAAGCGACCGCGCAGCATCGTGCGATCGAGAAAAAGCAGCGCCAGCGGCAGCCACTGGCCGGTCATGAGGTGCGAGTAGTGCACCATCTCGATGCGGGCCGGGCAGAAGGCGTAGATGAAGCCCGCCAGCAGGGCCGCGCCGGGGCCGGCACCGAAATGCCTGACAAGAGCGAACATCGCGGCCCCCGAGAGCCCAAAGCAGAGCCAGAGGTCGAGCTGGTAGGCCAGCACCGGGTTGCCCGTCAGACCGAAGATTGGCCCGAAGAGAACCTGCTTGCCAAGCGCGTGCTCGCTGTAGGCGAGAGACGCCGGCGCCGGGTGGAAGATCCCCGCGTCGAAGAGCGCGAGCGGATGCTCGACCAGGCCGCGCCAGCCCGCGCCATAGACCCAGATCGCGAGCTTCAGATCGCGCAGCAGGGCCTCCCCCTGCGCAACCGCGTTCCACGGTCGATGCCAGCCGTAGAGCCAATCGACGCCACGCGGGTCGAGCACCGAATGCGCGGGGTCGGAGAAGAGCGGATAAAGCAGCCCTGCGGCGAGAGCGAAGAAAAGGACTCCTGCGAGTGTTGCCTCGCCGAGTGCCCGTGCATCTCCACGCTCCGCCCTCACACCCTCGCCCTCCCCGCCTCATCCGGCGACACCCCGGGTGCCAGGGGCCGGCGCCGCGAGAGGATGAGGGCCAGCGCGGCGACCAGAGCCACGAAACTGACGCCCGCGCCGAGGCGCAGCGAGCCCGGCCGGTAGCGAAAGGTCACCTCGTGCCGACCCGCCGGAACGACCACGGCGCGGAACGCGTAGTCGGCCCGCAACAACGCCCGCGCCACGCCGTCGACGTGAACCTCCCAGCCGGGAAACCAGGTGTCGGTAAGCACAAGCAGCCCGGTCGATACAGTCTCTGTCGCCACCACAATTTCCTCGGGCGCCTCCCGGACCACGACCACGTCTTCACGCCCGCTCGCGTCGAGGGGAGCGACCTCGGCAACTCCGCCCTCGACGACCGCCGAGCGGCGCAGATCGCGTGCCGGATCGACGGTGCGCGCAAAGGCATCGCCGTCATCGGCCGCCGCCACCACCTCGTGCACCAAACGCACCCGCGGCACAGGCGGCCGGTAGAGCAACACATCGTCGCCCGGCAGGGCCGTGATCCGCTCGAAGTCGAGAGCTTCGATCTCCGCGGCCCGATCGCGGTGAAGCGCGACAAAGCCCACCCCGAGCAGCTCCGCCAGACGGGGATCGGCCTGGAAGCGCAGCATCCGGCCCGGCTCGCCGCCGCCTCGGGCCGCGATGTGGTCCATCAAGCGCATTATCCGGCGGGGGGGCATCGCCGGGTCGTAGCCCTCGGGCGTCGGCAGATCGTGGCGCACGGTCGAGCCCGAATCGATCTCGTGCCGTGACACGAGCCGGGCCTCTGGATCGCGCGCGGCACGTGCCCGAGCGATCTGCCGGACCCGCTCCTCGAGCAGGGGATAATCGGGGAGACGCATGGGCATGTCGCGCGGAGCGTGGAAGATCCCCTGCCCGCACCAGAGCACCGCCAACAGCCCGAGTGCTGCCGCCGCCGCCCGCGCCATGCCCCAGCGGTGTACCGCAAGCGCCCCGAGACCCGCCGCGGCAAGCCAGCCCAGAAAGACCCCGGTCACGTGAGTCCAGGCCAAGGCATTCCGGAATCCGGAGAAAGGCGGGAGCATGTAGAGTGCTGAAAATGGCGGATCCATCGCCAATAGCGACCAGAGCAACGCGACCAGCCAGGCCAGGTGCGCACGTCGCGGAACGAGAAGCGCGCCCGCGGCCAGCGCCAGGACGGGAGGCGGAAAGCGGAGGTAGAAAAGCCGCCCCAGGAGCCCCGACGAAACGAGCCCGTAGAAGGCGCGCAGCGATTCGTAGGTACCGACCTCCGCCACCCGCTGACTCTCACCCACGGCCTCGAGAAGAGGCAGGAGCTGAATCGCCGCCAACAGTGCGCCGAGACCGAAACCTCCGACCAGACAAGCGAGGCGCCGCACGAGAGTCCGCTGCGCCGGCACGAGCGCCATCGCGCCCAGCAGGACCGCCGTCACCAACGGGAATTCGAGATAGCCGGCGAGACACTGGACGAGGACGGCCATCGCCATCCAGCCGAGCCAGGGGCGACTTCCATGCGTGACTGCGTTCTCCCAGGCCAGCGCGATCCACGGCACCCAGGCCACGCTGGCGAGAAAATTCGGGTGGTCCATCCCGACCCGCGACCAGCTCGAGAAACAGCCCAGCACCGCCACCAGCACCGCCAGCAGCGCGGCCGGGCGGGCCACGCCGTGGCGCCGGAGATACGCCACGGTGCCCCAGCCCAGGACCAGGAGATTGACCGCGTAAAGGGCCTGCAGAGCGAGAAAGCGCGGCAGGAGAGCAAACAGAATCGGCACTGGCGGGTAGAGCACCATGCCCTGGAGTGCCGCGAAGCGCGGGTTGCCGGTGAACTCGTTCGGGTTCCAGAGCGGAAGCTCACCCGCCCCGATCAGTCGCCGGGCTGCCTCCTCGAAGCGCGGCAGGAAGAAGCCGTGCAAATCGCGCCCGCCGATGTGGCCCCAGATGCCCCCCGCCACCTCGATGATCAGCCAGACGAGCACGGCCGAGGCGGCACCCCAGGCGAAGTCCCGCCCGATCTCGCGCGGCCTCACCCGGGTTTCCGCAGCACAAAATCCATGTGGCACGTGCGCGCGACGAGCGCTTCGAGCGCCGCCACCGGCAGCGCCGCCAGGATGAGTGGCGGATAGAGCGGCTCGTGGATGCCGCGAAACTCGCGGCCGCGGCGCTTCGCCCGCCACAGCAGCGCCGAGAGCGCCCACTGCGTCGCTCCCGAGAGCGAACTCCGGATCGACACGACCTCGAAACCCGCCCGCTCGGCGACCCGCCGGAGCGTCATGTCGTCAAAAAGAACGAGATGCCGTGGCACGTGCCACTGGTTCCAGAGGTCGCCAAAGACGCGCCGCCCGAGCGAAGCTGTGTTCGGGGTTTGGCCCATCAACACCCCGCCCGGAGCCAATACGCGGTAGAGAGCCGCCAGCGTGCCGTCGACATCGGGCACGTGCTCGATGACGTGGAACAGATGCACGACACCGACGCTGCCGGGTTCGACCACGCCACCAAGCGTCGTCTCGTCACAGCAGAACGCGGCGATCCCGCGACGGCGAAGATCCTCGAGCGGCCCCGGCGTCACATCGGTGCCGATCATCTCGAAGCCGTCGTCCGAGCCGCGCAGCAACCCCTGCATCAGATCGAGCCAGGTGCCCGAGCCGCAGCCGTAGTCGAGCAGTCGCCGCCGGCCCGGCGGCATCGCACGACGGATCTCACGGAGCTTGCCGCGGGCCACGAGCCGGGCGAGTCCGGCCATGATCGGGCCACGGTCGTCGTAGCTCTGAAAGCATTTGTAGGCCTGACCGTAGAACACGTCGAGGTCACGCGGGCTCGGGCGCTCACGCATGTAGACCTGCCCGCAACCCGTGCAGCGCACAAAACGGAAGGTCAGATCGCGGAAAGCGGGCGGCAGTTCGCCAGCCGACTCCTCGTCGACCAGCCAACCGGTCACGGGCTCGTGCTCGGCGCTGCCGCAGAAGCCACAGTCGACCACGCACCGCGACTCGGGCAAGCGCTGCGACTTGGCCGCGGCGACGAGTTGCAGCTCAGGCGAGCGCTGCGACTCGGCCGTGGCCGTCGTCGCGCGCCCGCCCCGGTCCGCGTCGCTCTCCGGTGCTGCCACGAGCGTGATCTCGGCCAGATGCCGAATCAGTCGGCGCAGGTATCCACGTTGCACCTCGAGGGGGTAGCTACCGCCGGCGGCAACCATCAGCGCGGCCTTCGCCCGTGGCAGATTCCAGTGCGGCACCGCGACGAAGGCGTGGTGGAGCGCGTGATAGTTGAAGTGACAGGGCGCAACGAAGAGTCGTTCGGCCCAGCCGATCTCGAAATCATGGAGGCGCGGCCCTGCGCCGACGTCGTCGGTGGGCGCGCAGTGCTCGAGGAAGGCCCGCAGGTTGGCAAGGAAGCCGGCAAAGGTTGCGACCGGCAGAGCCCAGAGCACGAAGTACGTCCACCACGGCCCGGCACCGGCCATCAGCAGAAAGAGGGTCGCTTGCGCGACCAGAATCCGTTCCATCTCGCCGCGCAGGGGCATCTCGTCGACCCGGGCCGATGCCGGCTCGTCAAGTGCGATGCGCGGCGTACCACGCCGGGCGAGGCTCGCTGAAGTCTGCCAGAACATGCGCCCGGCGAGCAGACTCGCGAAGTACATGCCGAGCCGCAGCGGCGTTTCGCGCCCCTCATTGGAGTAGTTGAGCCAGTCGGGATCGCGTGGCTCGCCGACGTCGCGGTGGTGGCGCAGGTGGCGGCGGCGGTCGTGGTGGTAGGGAATGCCGATCGGATAGGCGTAGAGCCACGCCCCGATGGCGTGATTGCGCGCGCCGTCGCGGCAGATCAGCCGATGCCAGCCGTCGTGCGCCAGAGTCGCCAGCGCGTTCTGCCGCGTGCCGATGAAAACCACGGCACACGCCCACACCACGGCACTGCCACTCAAGACGGCAATCGTCACCGCGAGCCAGATCGCGCCCCAGACCAGCACAATATCCGCAGCCCCACGTGCGTCCGAAACCTGCGCGAGCCGGCGCAGGACCAGCGGATCGAGACTCGCTCGCGACTCCATCTCCGCAGCGCGTGGCGCGCTCACCCGGGGCCTCCCTCGCGCAAAGCTAGCCCATGCGGCTGCGGTGCGCGAACCGGCGCCGGTGCCGGCACATCGCCCTCGCCGCTCGCCGCGGCTTCAAGTGCCGCACGAAGAGCGGGGAGTGCGCCCGCGGTGAAGCGCACCCGTCCCTCACGCCCGACATGCATCGGGTCGACCATCTCGTGGTCGGGCAGCACCGCCGGCAGATCGAGCGTACGGCCCTCGGGCAGGCCGAGTAGGCCCCGCACCTCGTCGAGCATCGCCCGCCGCGCGCCGGGTAGCTTCTCGTAGGAGAGGCTCTCGGCGGTCGCACCAAAACCGATGAAGACCTGTAGCCCGTCCAGCCGGCGCAACATCTCTCCGGCTTGACGGAGATCCTCGCGCGCCACCGGGTAGAGCACGTAATCGACGACGCCATGCGTGCCGGGCGGAGCGACCAGCGGCGGGCCGGGATGCAGCAAGCCGCCATGGCCCATGTCGAGGGTACGGCGAAGTTCGGCGACGTTGCCGTACTCGGCCCCGAAGGGACCCGCGATCGGCTCCTCGAAGAGGCCACCGAGCAGCGTCAGATCCCCGATCCGACGCACGCCCTCGTCCCACGCGATGGGGCTCCAGCGATCCGAGAGAACCGCCTGCATCAGGGAGTCGTGGCTGTGTCCCGGGGGGTGCAGGAGAGTAAAGGGTTGAATCAGGAAGAGCACCATCCGGGGCTCGGCGCCGGCGGCAAGCGCGTTCTCCAGCAGTCGGACAAAACCCGGACCGCGCACCGGACCGATCACGTTCAACATCTCGGTGCGGACACCAAGCGCGCGCTCGACCGCGAGCGGGTCGAGCCCGAGCAGGCCCGATGAATCGCCGACGACGAGCAGATCCGCGTCCAGCGGTCGGTGACTGCGAGCCATCTGCTGGTCGATGATCGCCGGACCGAGCGAGGGCACGACCGGCGGCGCACGGCTCGCCAGCAGAGCGAAACTGCCGACCAGCACCAGCGCCGTGAGGCCGGCGAGCCAGAAACGCGCGACGAGCCAGCCGGCGATTACGCTCGGGCCGGGCGCCCTCCACGGCGGCCCCGAGGGCCGCGCTGCGGAGTCGCTCCAGCCCTGTTCAGAACTGGAAGTAGACGAAGTCATGTGCTGTTTCTGAGAAGCGGACGAAGATCGCCGCGACGAGAAGTCCCGTCGCCACCGAGAAGGGCCCGAACCCGACACGGGCCGGAGCCATCAGGTCGGCGCGGCGAAGCTGCAGGACCTCCACCAACAGAACCGGAGCGGTCGTGGCGGCGATCGCGAGGAAGAGGGCGCGGTCGAAGGGCGTCCAGCGGAAGTGCCCGAGACGCGAGAGGAGTTCGCCGGCGCCTGCGAGATCGGGCGAGCGAAAGATGAAGAGGCCGAAGGTGACGACCGACATGGTCAGGAACCAGCCGACCACGGCCGGCACGCGCGGTGCCGCGCGCCAGCCGCCCCACAGACGCTGCACGCAGAGCGCGGCACCGTGCAGCGTGCCCCCGAGGATGAAGGTCCAGGCGGCCCCGTGCCAGAGCCCGCCCAGGGTCATGGTCAGCATGAGATTCAGGTAGGTACGCGCCGCCCCCTTCCGGTTGCCCCCGAGCGGCACGTAGAGATAATCGCGAAGCCAGGTGCTGAGGCTCACGTGCCAGCGCCGCCAGAACTCCTGCACCGAGGTCGACCAGTAGGGCCGCTCGAAGTTCCACACCAACTCGACGCCGAAGAGCGCGGCAACCCCCTTGGCGATGACGCTGTAGGCATTGAAGTCAAAGTAGATTTGCAGGGTGAAAGCCACCGCCCCTCCGAGCACGGCCCAGCCCTCGATCGAGGGCTCACCCTGCCAGACCCGCGCGACGAACCCGGCGAGCGTGTCGGCACAAACCACCTTGAGGAAGAGCCCCCAGACCACGAGCCAGAGGCCGCAGGTGGCCTGGTCCCGCGTCACCGTGCGTGGGCGCTGGAACTGGACCAGCAAATGGCGGGCGCGCTCGATCGGGCCCGCCACCAGCAGCGGAAAAAAGAACTTGAAGGCCGCGAACGTGATCGGATCGCGCTCGGCCCGCACCTCGCCACGATAGACGTCGACGATATAGGCGATGGCCTGGAAGCAGTAGAACGAGATCCCGATCGGCAGGAGGATCTCGAGCAGAGCCGGATCACCCGCGAGCCCGAGCATCTGCATCGCACGGCTCACGTTCTCGACGACGAAGCCCGCGTACTTGAAGAATCCGAGTCCGACGAGACAGAGCGTGACGCTGCCGCGCAGCCAGAGGAGTCGCGTGCGCTCGTCGTGGGACGCCTCGATCCGCAGCGCGGCCTGATGGGCAAGCAGCGTGTAGGCGAGCAGCAGGAAGGAGAGCCGCCAGTCGAACCAGCCGTAAAAGACCATGCTGGCGACCACGATCACGGCATTCTGCGCCCGCAGATGGTCGCGCAGCAGGTGGGCGAGAACGAAGACGACCGGCAGGAAGAGGAGGAATACGGCGCTGTCGAACTGCATCGGGCAAGCGCCTCGCGACGAGGCCCCGCACTCATACCGCACGCGCCGCGTCCTGCTCAATGGTGCACGGTGACCGCACGACCCGCGCGGAGGCCAGCGGGGATGCGCGGCGCGCAGAGCGCACCCTTCGGTTGCCGGGCAACGCGACGCGAGCCAGGTCGAGCGCGGCGGACGTGGTCGCCGAGCCCACGGACCGGCACCCACGGACCCGCCGGTTGCCGGCGCACGCAGAGGCGTGCGAGAGTTCGCAGCATCGCCGTGGCGCGCCCTCCCACCCCTGCCGCCGGGTCTCGCCCGCGGCCGTCCGGGCTCGGAAGCCCGACCGCTCGCTGCGGCGCAGTCCTCGCGATCGCCGCCGTCGCAATCGGTTTGCGCTTCTGGCGACTCGACTGGGGCCTCCTCGACGAGCGCATGGCCTTCCCCGACGAGTTGCTGATCTGGTCGAAGTACCTCCGCGCCTTCGTGCCCTTCGGCGCGGCCTCGTTCGAGCGACCCGACACCGTCGCGGCCCTCTTCTACCCGACCCTCTTCGGCTATCTGGCGGGCCTCGCCACCGCACTCGCCCACGCCCTCGGGCTAGTGCCCTCACCCCACGAGAGCGTGTTCGAGTCCCTGCTGCTCGCCCGGATGTTGTCATCTACCGCCGGTCTCGCCACCGTAGCCCTGGTCGGCGCGCTCACCTGGCGGGCGCACTCGCCGCGCGCCGGCCTGCTCGCGGCGGCACTCGCCGCCGTGCTGCCGCTCGAGGTGATCCACTCGCATCTGGTCTCGGTCGACATTCTGCTCGGCACCGGCATGATGGCGACTCTGCTGCTGGCCTGCCGGCTCGCCCGCGTCGGAACGACCGGCGCAGCACTCGCCACGGGCCTCGCCGCCGGCCTCACCTTCGGCACCAAGTACACCGGCCTCGCGGTCATAGTGCCCGTGGCCTGGGCGGTGGTGGAGGCCGCGTGGCGCCAACGCTCGCCGCGGCGGCTCGTCCTTCTCGCCGCGGCGGCGCTCTGCACGTTCGGGCTCGGATTCACCCTCGCCTGCCCGATCTGCGTGACCAGTCCGGACCGCCTGCTGCGCTCGATGTCGATGCTCACCACCGCGGGTAGCTGGCAGAATCTAGCTTTCTGGAGGACAGCCCTCGTGCCCGGTCTCGGCTGGCGTGGCCGACCCTACGTCTATCAGCTCCTGGTCGCCCTGCCCTACTCGCTCGGCTGGCCGCTCTGGCTCGCGGCCATGGCCGGCGTGGGATCCGCGCTGCGGCGGCGCGACGCCGTCGATCGCATCCTGATGGTCGCGTTCGTCGCCTACCTGCTGCCGATCGGACTCTCGGCCATTGATGCATTGCGCTACCTGCTGCCGCTCCTGCCGATCCTCGTCGTGCTCGCGGCGCGCGTACTGGCCGGCCCGGCCGAGCCGACACGCCCCCCGAGCTCGACGGCCACCGGACTCCGGATCGGACTCGTGCTCCTTGTGCTCGTCGCCACGACAGGTCTCACCGTCTCGCAGGTCGGGCGTTTCTCCCTCGATCAGCAACGCGCCATCGCGACCTGGATCGACACGTCCGTCGAGCGCCCGGCGAGCGGCCGGTTGCGCGTCGCCCTGCCGCACGGCATGTCGCCATATTTCTGGCTGAACGGACCACTCGAAGCACGCGGCCTCGGGGTTCTGACGGTCCAGCCGGGAGAATGGTGGCACGAAGCACCGGAAGTCTTCGTCCTGCCGGAGTGGTTCGCGGTGCAGCTCGAGCGCGGCGGCATCCCCAATCCGGTGATGCGCGCCGACGCCGCAGCCCTGCGCGCGGGCAAGCAACCCTACCGCCTGGCCTGGACGGTGCGCTCGACCTATCTGCAACGCGACTTCTATGCCTGGCTCGACCCGGTCTTCACCGCCCAGCTCGAGATGGGCGAAATCGGCTTCGAGGTCTGGGTGCGCGAGGACCTGGCAACGACCCCGGGACAAGCCGCGCGCTAGCGCTCGACGTAACCGAGGGCTTCGAGCTTGCGGCGGCGCTCGGCGTCCTCCGCTATCGGGCGCGACGGCGGCCGCTGCGACGCCGCCGGCCGGGCAAGCGCGTGCTCGCGATGGGCACTCGCTGCCGCGACGAGTTCGGCCAGTCCGGGACGAGTCTCGGGCGGGAGCGGTGTCCTCTCGCCCGGGTCGGCCGCGAGATCGAAACAGGTCGCCTCGTTGCCGCCTCCATCGACCCAGCATTTCAACGAAACCCCGCGGGCGACGAAATGCCAATCCTCGGTCTGACCCGGAATCGGGGGCGGCTCGGCCGGCCAGCAGCCTTCGACGAGCACGAGGCCGGCCGCCGGCAGGTCCGCTGGCAGGGTGTAGCTGCACGAGGGCGCGACGCCCGGCGACGGCGCAGCGCAGTGCACGGCGAGCGGGAAGGGGCGAAGCTGATCGAGCACCGGTCGCGCGACGTCCGCGAGCACGGCCTCGCCGCCGTAGAGCAGGCGCTCGTTCGAGGCGGCGGGTGCGAGATGGGGCAGAAGCGAAGTGACGCCGGGCCGAGCGATGACCACCGCCGGATCGGCGCAACCAACGAGGCAGAGCAAGCTGCCGGCCACGGCCAACGCCGCAGCCAGCGCCCAGCCACGACTCGATCTCAAGCGCGGCCGCAGCGACACGTCACGCACCCATTCTGCATGGCCGCCGACGCCGCCCGCGGTCGCGCGTGCCAGGCGCCACAACAACCGGCCCTCGATCGCCGCCGCGAGTGCAAGCAGCACGAGTCCCGCGACGGGGGCGCCCCGCCACGCGAACCAGATCAGGGCGGCAAGCGTCCCCAGCGCAATCACCAGCCCGCTACCGCCGCGGCCGGCCGAAGGGTCGACGCGCACAAGAGGTCCGTCGGTGTCGAATCCCCAGCAGCGACAGGCTCGTGACCAGGCGTGGGCACACGTTCGAGCAGCGACACCCGCCCGTCATCGACCGGGAGGCAGCGAAGCGCAACCAACGCGCCCTCCGTGGCCGGACTCGTCGTGCCCTGTGGGACGCATCGAGAACACGACGCGGCGCGCCCGCGGCCGCTGCTCCGCCGTGCCCGGACTCGTCACGCCCTGTGGGACGCATCGAGAACGCGACACGCCGCGGCCGCGGTTCCACCGTGCCCGGACTCGCCACTCCCTGTTAGACCATCGGGACCGTGACCAGAGGTGCCGAGCGAGAAGCACTGGCCTGGGCCGAAGCCCTCGCCGCGGGGCAAAACCCGCTTGCCGCACTCGTCGAGCGGGCGGCCGCACTCTGGCCCCAGACCGTCGCGTTCACGGACGATTCGCCTGCCGCGCCACGCCTCGACTTCGCCGGACTCGCGCGCGCCGTGGCCACCGTCGCAGGTGCCCTCGCGCGACGCGGCATCGCGCCCGGTGACGCCGTGCTGCTCGCGGCCGGTAACGACCTGCGCTTCGTCGCAAGCTGGCTCGGTATCGTCCGTACCGGTGCCGTGGTCGTGCCCCTGCCCATCGTCTCGGCGGCGGTGGAGATCGCGCAACGAGCGGAGCTCACCCGCGCCCGACTGCTGCTGCACGACGAGGCCCGCGCCGCCGTCGCATGCGAGGCCGCTCGGCTAGCCGGCGCAGCACTGGCAACCCTCTCGCTGGCGGAAATCGACGCCAACGCGGCCGGGGCGCTCGAGTCGCCCGCGCCGGTCGACGCCGACGCCCCGGCGATGATTCTCTTCACTTCCGGAACGACGGGCACGCCGCGCGGTGCCGTGATCTCGCACCGCACGCTCGTCCTGCACACGAGCCTGCTCGCGCGCACGGTGATCGGCCTCGGCCCAGCGGATCGCATCCTCGGCGTGCTGCCGCTCAGCCACTCCTACGGGGCCCGCATGGTGATGCTGGCGACGCTGGTCGCCGGAGCGAGCACGCTGCTCGTCGCGCGCTTCGACGCCCCAGCGACGCTCGCGCAGATGGTCGCGGACGGCACCACCTGGGTGCCGGCGGTGCCGACGATGTTCGCGGCCTGGGGGGCTCTGCCCGCAGGCCCGCGCCCGCCGCTGCGCTGGTGCCTCTCGGCCGGCTCGCCACTCGCGGACGAGACGCTGCGCCGCGCCGAGGCGCGCCTCGGCACGACCATCCGGCAGGCCTACGGCATGACCGAGGCCACGCTCGCGACCCTCGACGCCCCACCCCATCCCCGCACCATCGGCACGGTCGGCCGCGTCGTGCCCGGAATCGAGATCACGATCGTCGATGCGTTAGGGAACGCAGTGGCGGCGGGAGAACCGGGCGAGGTCCTGATCCGCGGTCACAACTTGATGTCGGGCTATCTCGACGACCCCGCGGCGACGCGCGAGGCCCTGCGTTGTGGCTGGATGCACTCGGGCGACATCGGCAGCCTCGACGCGAGCGGGCTGGTGCGCGTGGTCGATCGCATCAAGGATATGATCATCCGCGGCGGCAACAACGTCTACCCCGCCGAGGTCGAGGCCGTGCTCGCGACCCATCCCGCGCTGCGGGAGGTCGCCGTCGTCGGCCGGCCCGATCCCTACTACGGCGAGGAGATCGTCGCTTTCGTCGTGCCGGCCGATCCGGCAGCACCGCCCGATCCCGCAGAACTCGCGACCTTTGCCCGGGCCCGCCTCGGCCGCAGCAAGGTGCCGCGCGAGTGGCATCTGGTCGATGCGTTTCCGCTCGGCCCCTCGCGCAAGGTCCTCAAGCGGGAACTGCGTGCGCGACTCGCGACCCGCTCCTGAGCGCGCCCCAGCGCAGATCCCCTCGCCGCGGCCGTCGAGCCGCGACCACTTCGCGGTTCGACGGACGGCGGATGCAAGCAGCGATCCTCACGCCGCGAGCGACCCGTCGAGCAGCGCCTGCGGGACGCCGTAGATCGCCGCCGCGGTCTCGTAGAGAAGTTTGCGCTGCACGCGCACGGGCTGGCCGGCAAGACTCCGCGCGATCCGGCCGCGCACCTCTGGGTAGAGACAGGTCGGATGGGGAAAATCTGTCTCGAAGAGGATGTTGTCCTCGCCCAGTGCGGCGAGTGCCGGGCCGAGGTCGCTCTCGAACCACCACGAGGCGTAGATCTGGCGCCGGAAATACTCGCGTGGCCTCAGCTTCAGGCTGGTGACCCCGTTCTCGTCGAACTGATACTCGGCCAGCTCGAGCACGAAGGGGATCCAGCCGAGCCCGCTCTCGACCGAAACGAAGCGCAGCGAGGGATGGTGATCGAGCAATCCCGAAAATATGAGGTTTACGAGACAACGGATGTTGCTCGTGTCGGCCAGCGACGAGAGAGCGGCGATCGTGGCGGCTTCACTCATGCCGCCCCAGAGTGCGCCCATCGGCCCGCCGCCACCGATATGGAAATTGACCGGCACGCCGCGGGCCTCGGCCTCGCACCACAGCGGTTCCCAGGACGGATCCGAGAGCGTCGGCAGACCCCAGACCTCGGGCGCGTCGGGCAGCACGATCCCGTGCAGGCCAAGGCGGTCGTGCGAACGCACGAGTTCGGCCGTGGCTGCGGCGACATCCCAGATCGGCAGCACCGCCTGCGGCAGCAGCCGCCCTCCGCTCTCGCGCTTCAGGTCGGCGGCGGCGTCGTTGTAGGCCGTGACACAGAAACGGCGCAGCTCCGCGTCGCGAATCTGCATGACCAGACTGCCGGTGAAGCCGAGCACGTTCGGATAGACGACCTGCGCCGCGATGTGGTGCTCGTCGAGCCAGGCGAGCCGCGCGTCGGCCCGCACTGCTCCGGGATGGACTTCGGCAAAGGTGTCAAGTGTAACGCGGCCGACCGCCTTGCTGCCGTCGCGCCGCACCGCGCAGTACCCGACCGGCGCCAGCACGAGGCCATCGGCCGCGACCCACTGCTCACGCCCCTGGGCGTCGGCCTCGACCCGCGGGGCTGATGCTCGCAAGGCCGCCGGAGCGCGCGAGGCCCAGAGATCGGGCGGTTCGGTCCAGTGCGAATCGATGTCGACGATCGGTACCGTCGCGCCTGCCGCGTGGCTCGGGCTCATGCTCCGAGCTTGGCACGCCTGGGCGGGCGATGCCCAGCGCTCGAGCGAGCGGGTTGGCCACCCGTACCCGCTCGCGCCGCCGGCGGGCCGCTCAACCGGGCCGCGCCAAGCTCGCCCACAGGAGCGCGGCCCAGCCGGCGATGAAGAACGTCCCGCCGATCGGTGTCACCGGACCGAGCCAACGTGGACCGCCGAGCGCGAGCCCGTAGAGCGAGCCCGAGAAGAAGAGCACGCCGAGCAGAAAGCAGATCGAGGCCACACGCGCGCCAGCCGCCGCGACGAGATCCCCGCGCGCCAGCGCCGCCACCAGCAGCAACGCCAGCGCGTGCAGCATCTGGTAGTGCACGCCAGTCCGAAAGGATTCAAGCTTGACAGGTTCGAGACGGTCCGCCAGACCGTGCGCCGCGAAGGCGCCGAGCACGACCCCGATGCCGGCCAGAAGGGCTCCCCAGGTCACCATCTGGTCCTTGCCTCCACGCGCCACGCCTATCGCCACGTGCGCTCCGTCGCAACGCCAGCCCGCCCACACGTCATCCGTACTCGCGACCACCTGCGCTTCGACCTCCACACCCGAACGCATCCACGCTTGCCCCCGTTCGCTGCTGCGAGGTTGACCGCAAGCGCGCGTTCTACGGCGTTGCGCTGCCCCGCGCGCACCGCTCAGCGCCGCGAGAGCCGCTCGGCGACGCCGAGCCGGCGCGCCAGGAGATGCACGACCCGGTTCCCGGCCGCGATCGCCGGGCGCTCGATCCATTGCCACGCCGCAAAGGAGAGGAGCAACGAGACCGCGAGCACCAGGGCCAGGAGCAGGACCATTTCCGTCGCCGTGCCGCCGTGGCGCACGATGCGTGGCGCGAGCAGGATCAGCACGGCGAGATGCAGGAGATAGAGGCTGTAGGAGACCCGGCCGACGAAGAGAATCGGCGCGGACTCGAGCACGCGGCGGAGCGGCCGGAAGTGGAGTGCCGCCACCACCAACGCTGCGGCGCCAAGTGCCATCGAGACGACCGCCGGGGGCAGATGGATGCCCCAGCGCCCGGCCGTCGGCCAGCCGAGCAGGAAAGCTCCGACCACAGCCAGCGCAAGGGCCACGGCTTGGTGGCCACCGACCCATCGCGCGAGCCGCTCGCGCTCCAACCAGAGGCCGACGCCCAGTCCAAAATCGAAGGAGCAAAGCAAGAGACCGCGCAGATGCAGCAGGTGGGCGGGCGATCCCGGAATCCAGAGCGCCAAGATCGGCCCAACAAGCAGCACGGTCCAGGTGAAGCGGCGCGCCAGAGCCACCATCGCCGGCAGCAAGGCCGAGAACACCCCCTCGATCGCGAGCGACCAGCCCACCGGCAGCACCCCTCCCACCGGCCCGAGGATCAGCAGGCCGGGGAAGACCTGGTCAAAGGTGAAATGAGTACCGCTCAACATGCGCACGAGATTGGTCACGCCGCTGCCCGGAGGAGACGGCACGTAGAAGAAGCTCGCGATCCAGGAGAACAACACGGCCACGATGAAGGGCGGGTAGAGGCGAAAGACACGCCTGACGCCATACTGCGCGACCGCGGCACCACCGCGGCCTCGCTCTAGCGACCCCGTGAGCACGACACCGCTCAGGACGAAGAAGAGATGCACAGCGCCGGTGGCGGTCAGCAGCGGGGCGAGCGGTCCGTGCAGCCACTCGCGACCCTCCCACGCCAGCGGGAAAACGGTCTCCCACCAGTGCCGGACCAGGACCACGAGAGCGGCCACCCCACGCAAGCCTTCGAGCGCGGGCAAGCGGGTGACCCGCTCGACCGCCGGCGAGACCTCCCGCACCGGCTCTGGTGCCGTCACAGGATGCAACCCGGGTTCATGATGCCCGCCGGGTCGAGCGTCGCTTTGAGCCTGCGCATGAGGTCGAGTTCGGTTTCCAATCGGACGAGCCGGAGCTCGTCGCGCTTGAGCCTGCCGATGCCGTGCTCGGCGGCGATGCTGCCCCCCAGCTCGCACACGACTTCGTGGACGAGTCGGTTGAAGGCGCCCCAATGCTCCAGGAAAGCACGGCTCGCGGCAGCGTCGGCCTCGGCAGGTGCGCTCAGGTTGAAGTGGATATTGCCATCACCGAGGTGGCCGAAGGCGCAGACCCGCACCCCCGGCCACTCCGCCTCGACCCGCCGCCGTGCCTCGGCGACGAAATCCGGCACCCGGCTCAAAGGCACCGATACATCATGCTTGACGCTCGCTCCCTCGTGCTTCTGGGCCGCCGAGATGCTCTCGCGCAAGCGCCAGAGCCCGGCAACCTCCTGCTCGCTCGACGCCACGGCGGCATCGCAGACCACGCCCCGACGCCCGGCTTCCTCGAGCAGGGCGAGGCCGCGCTCGGCCAACCGGCCGTCGCCCTCGAGCGTCGAGTCGAGCTCGATCAGAACGTAGTGCTCGAAGGCGCGGGCCAACGGATCGCGCGCGCCTGGAATGTGCCGCAGCACGAGATCGAGCGCAAAGCGCGAAATCCATTCAAAACTCGAAAGCGCCTCTCCCGCCTGCTCGCGCGTGTGCGCGAGCAATTCCAGGGCTTCCCCGGGCTCGGGCACGGCCGCAAGGGTCACCCAGCGGGAGCGCGGCAGGGGGAAGAGTTCGAGGACCGCCGCCGTCACGATGCCGAGCGTGCCCTCGGCACCGATGA
>SXGS01735182.1_pt1 | contig 36235 bp, 35 predicted proteins | sample 3174681 | NCBI WGS metagenome assembly SXGS01 (sample SAMN11356861, study PRJNA531348) | freshwater metagenome | isolation source: freshwater sample F1-80 | place: China: Fuxian Lake, Yuxi | collected 2017-12-25
GTCGCAGACATTTGGCGCGTGTTATTTCCAAAGGAATCTACTTGTGGATTCCACCAAAGAACCCGAAACCTATTACCGAAGTGATTCGTCATGTACGTGATTATTTTCCACAAACACATGGTCCAGTGACTTATCGCGGCAGCTCTGGTCGCATGGTTACCACTCGGCACAATATCTTTGTTGCTAACTTGTACATCATGCTACTGGAGAAAACTGGTGAGAACTGGGCTGCAGTAGCATCAGCTCGTTTACAGCATTTTGGTATTCCGGCTAAACTAACGAATGAAGACAAACACTCTGCGTCTGGTCGCTTACAGCCAGTGCGTACCATGGGTGAGTCTGAAATCCGTACGTTCTTGTCAACCATTGGTTCTGATGCTACAGCAGATCTTGCTGATCAGTCCAATAACCCAGTTGTGCATAAAGAGGTAGTGAGATCAAAACTCATTGCCCCGCATCCGTGTATGATTGAGTCTGCTGTAAATAGAAACGAGAACCCAGTGGGTGATGGTCGTCCTTTGGTTTACTATCGTCACAACACTGAGTGCGGTGGCATTCGTATTGTTCGTAGAAAGGCGGCGTAACTATGTATAGTGCAAGAGAACTTTTATTTAAAGAACCCGAGCAGCTATGGCAACTGCCTGAGAATCTAACAGTGCGGTTTGATGATGCTGCTGTAGAAACGACTAATGTTGATGTGGTGTACTCTTGGTATTTCTGGGAGTTACATCGACAATTCCAAAAGACGCCTTTGTTGACTCGCCATCTGATTCCTAAGAAGCGGTTAAATGGGCGTTTCAATCAGGACATCATGGGTCCTGCTATGCGTGACTGCTTCTATGCTTACGGTAAGTCCATTGATCGTGAGTACATGATGGAAGTAATGCAGTTAGCGGCTAATCGGTTCTATAATGAGCTGACCCAAGAACTAGAAGCTGATGTAGCGACTATGTCAATTCTAGATCCGATTGAGATCATGGATCATCCACGTCTAATGGAAGTAATGCAAAATGCCACTAGTGATAGAAGCTCAGTAGAGAAGATTTACGAGATATTCAGCGAGGTTATATTAGACCCTGAAGAATTCATCGGTAATCCAATTGCTGAAGCAACTAAAGCGAAACTGTTACCGCTAATGCAAGTATTGCAATGTGTGGCAGTGCGTGGTTTCGTAACTGACGTTGACTCTAGCATGTTTGCTACGCCGATTATGTCAGGCTTCGTTGAAGGTATGACGAAGCTTTACTATTCGATGGCTGAAGCGCGCTCTGCGTCTAAGTCATTAGGGTTGACTAAAGAACCACTCCAAACAGCGGAGTACACTAGCCGTCGTTTACAGTTAGCGACCATGACCCTGAAGAATCTCCATTTTACTGATTGCGGTTCTACTCGGTATTTGGATTTCTTGGTAACTGCCAGTGATTTGGATAAAGTCACTGGTAAGTATTACTACACCAAAGATGGGTTAAAAGAAGTACGCGGTACTGATAGGCAATTGATTGGACAGGTGTTAAAGTTTAGAAGTCCTATTCATTGTCGTCATCCTGACCCCTACGGGATCTGTGCAACGTGTTTTGGTGAGATTGCGTACTCTGTACCCAACTTTACCAATATTGGCTGGGCAGCGGTTGTAGAGCTTGCACAACAAATCACGCAGATTCTACTGTCAAATAAACATTTGGATAACTCAGCGTCTACTGAAGACATTGATCTGAATGAATTTGAAAGTATCTATCTGCGCACTGAGCCAGAGAACAATCGAATCTGGATTAACCGTAAGCTGCAGAAACGCAAGTCAGTGAAAATAGTAATTGACGGCAAGAACGCAGCAGGGCTAGGGGATATTGCGTACACAGTAGATTTACATGTATTGAACGTGCAAAATATTTCATCTATGGCCGATATTGTGGTGAAGAGTGAAGACCGTAACGGCGCGGAAGATATTGCTTGTATTAATGTGTCTATGGGTAAACGGATGGCTTCGTTTACTCATGATGCGTTAGAGCATCTGCGTACGTATGGTTATACACAACTACCCACAGGGCACTATGAAATCGACCTAGCTAACTGGGACTACGACAAACCGTTCTTTGAGTTGCCATTACGCCATGTTAACATGGTAGATTTTGCTAACGACATTATTGCCATGGTAATCGGCAATACTGAGAAGAAAGGCAGTTCCAGTAAAGCGATTGGTGATTTGAAACCGTTACGGAGCTACGACTCTGCTGAGGATGCATTAAAAGCACTCTATGCGTTGGTAACCACTCGTTTGGATATTAACCTAGTGAGCTTGGAGTGTATCATTCTAGCGCTGAGTAGTGTGAATCCAGATGAATACGATTTCAGATTACCAGGGCCTGATGACATACCCATCATTGGATCGTACAACGATACGATGGCATACCGATCTGGCTCTGCGTTATTAGCGTATCAGCAACAACGGGATACATTATTTAACCCAGTGTCGTTCTTAATCGATAAACGTCCATCGCACCCTATGGATGATTTGTTCTTGGGATGAGTTAAAACATGATTAAAGCAAGAGTAGACGTATACAGCCACCATGTGGCTGTTACTAAACTCACACCGCGTGGCAAGGAAGCCATGCTTGCTTACTGTCGTACCTTAGGGTTAACAGGGCGAGTAAAAGACGGAATTCGTTGGGTGTGGAAGATAGTGAGTGTTTTTGTTGGTGTACAAGCCAACCGTGAAATGTTTCGTTTCAATGTCAGTCAGTTAGATCAGGTCATTATGTATCTGATGAACTACGGAATTCCAAAGAGTGAGATGGAGATCGTCACTCACGATGCACCAAAGCCGGTGCAGTGCAAAATAAAGATGTTACCGAAATGGACCACTACTGACGAGCAATGGGAGTATGTAAACTACGTTGCTGCAGACGGATACATTAAGACGGTTAACCTTCAAACTGGTAGGGGCAAAGACTTAGCTTTGTATTCTAGAATTAAAGTTCCTGGCGGTTGGAAGACGATGGGACAAATGCAAGTAGGGGATTTGGTTACAGCATGGGACGGTTCTATTTGTAATGTTACTGGAGTTCATCCCCAAGGTGTTAAACCGCTTTATAGACTGCATTTCTCTGATGGTCGTTTTGTAGATGCAGGTTTAAACCATCTTTGGAAGGTCTATTACCATAATACCGATAAAGGTCGTGCTTGGATGGTGGTTGATACTGCCGAAATAATCAGACTGAAAAGCCTTATTACTGCTCGCGTTTATGTCCCATTAACTCTGGGAGAAGATATTCCTGATGTTACATTACCTTTGCCGCCATATACACTAGGTTGTCTTTTGGGTGATGGGTATATCGGTGGTAAGTCTACAATTTCTATTACAAAACCAGATGACTTCATATTCGAAAGAATGATTGCAGAAGCCCATCCAAACGTAATGTTTAAAAAGGTAGGACCAATTCGCTGGTCAGTACTTAGAGCGCCTGGAATTAAAAGCAATCAGTATGAAAATGTTCTTAGAGGTTTAGACTTGTGGGGTAGTCTATCTTACACTAAATTTATTCCTCCTCAGTACATGGAAGCATCTCGCGCGCAACGCGTAGCGCTGATACAGGGTTTAATGGATACTGATGGTTGGTCTGAAAAACATGGCTCCAGTTGGTTTTGTAGCACCAGTCTACAATTAGCTAAAGATGTACAGTATTTAGCTCGCTCACTAGGGGCCGTTGTTAACATATACCCTAGAACTAAATTCTTTACTTACAAAGACGAGAAGAAACAGGGTAGACCAGCTTATTATGTTTCTATTCGTCACAAGTTCCCTGAAGAACTTTTTAGCTTACCTCGTAAGAAAGAAAGGGTAAGTAATGATAATCAATACTGTCCTAATCTTAAATTGCAAATTGATCGAGTGGAGTATGTTGGTGAGACTGAAACGCAATGTATAACGATAGATCATCCTGATGCTTTATACATAACAGATGACTTTATTGTTACTCATAACACACACATCGCCATGCGTTCTGCTGAATTGATTGGTGAGCGTGTTCTACTCACTATGAAAGGAGGCTATACCAAGAAGTGGCGAGAAGACTTAAAAGATGGGTACGGATACGGCCCTAAAGAAATTGTTATTCCTGGCAGCACTAAAGACCTTAGGGTTTTGATTGCTTTAGGAAAGCAAGGACTCATTACCCAGAAGTTTATCATGATCAGTAATAAGCTGTTGTATGGCTTCTTAAAGCATTATGAATCGACTAATGGGGATACAACGTTTTATGGTTGTGCGCCACACGAGCTTTGCGAGGTACTTGGGGTAGGCTTTGTTATTCGAGATGAGGTTCACCAAGAATTCCATTTCAATTTCAGACTAGATTTGTATACCCACGTAAAGAAGACATTGAATTTATCTGCTACATTGATTTCTGATAATCCCATCATTAATACAATGTACAAATTGATGATGCCGATGTTAACTCGGTTTGGGAATGGAACTTACAATAAATACATTGACGTTATCGCTGTTCAGTATCACATGTTAAATGAGCGCGTAGTGCGGTGTCAAAACCTTGCTTTTAAAAGCTACTCGCATGTGTTGTTTGAACAGTCTATTATGAAGAACGCAGCGTTAACTAAGCAGTACTTTGATTTCATCTATGAGATCTATGCAGAGCACTATCTGAAAGATCGGCAGCCTGGGATGAAGTCTTTGGTTTTCTTTGCTACAGTTGACATGTGCACTTGCTTTGCTGACTACATGTTGCGTAGGGTTGATAAACTAGTGGTTAAACGTTATACCCAAGAAGACGATTATAGCAATATCTTAACAGCAGAGCTGGTCGTTACTACACTCAAGTCTGCTGGTACTGCTGTAGACATCCCTGGGCTATACGTAGCCATTATGACTGACTCTATTAATAGTCGTCAGCAGAACGAACAAGCAGTGGGTAGACTACGGGTAATGCGTGGACCATTAGCGCATTTGAATCCAAAGTTTATCTACTTGTATTGTAGAACAATTCCAAAACAACTCGAATACCATCTCAATAAGCGTGAGGTATTGCGTGATAAAGTGAAATCGTTAATCGAGGTGAATTGGGATTTTGTGTTAGGGTATTTTCGGTAGCAGTACTTTTTTAATTACATGTAGCAAACAATTATAAAGGAGAACATTTTTGTGCTTAGTCTAAAAAGAAATGGTGAGTATTTCAGTCGTGATGAGATTGTAATTGTAATAGGTTTAGCGGTAATGACCGATGAGCCCACTGGTAGTAAGTTGCCGTGCAATACCGTACATGGCAAATACCCTCCAGAAGTCAACGAACTGTTTATTGTCGGTGATCCTGACGAAGCAGTAAGACGGGCTTGCAATTCCTTGATCAGAACTGGTCGATGTTCCAGGAAAGACGTCACTGAAATTATTACACCACTCCAGTTGTCTCATAACCCATATACCCAGCTTAGAGAAGCGTTCTCTCTCATTACGCCGGTGTGAAGTGCTGCCAGCCCTTTACGGTTCTACGGGATCGTAAAGGGTTTCTATGGGTGTTTGTTTTATAGCGTTAGGGGTTACCGCGCATGTACAATGTTAATAGCTTATTAAGCAACTTTTTTGAGGTTTGGGAGACTAGCCTAGCGAAGACCCCACTATCAAAAGTTATTTCTGATTTTAGCACCACAACAGCCAATCGAGACTTCTATGGACGCGGACAAGAACCAGAAGGTAAGGTCGGCTATTTGGTCGCACGAATAACACAAAGTCTGGTAGTATTGCGCTATGGTTTTCCGCCAGTGGTTTGGAACCATATTCTATCGATTCCTACACCAGTGTTATTTGATGTGTGTTTCATTACCTCAGCAATGAGTAGCACCATTGTTCGTGAGAACCAAGATTCAGACCTAGTGCGTTATAGTTGGTTCTACAATTTTGCAATGCGTTTAGCAATGCTAATGCATCCCAAAGACGAGTTCGCACGTTTGGGATATATCGAACAACTCATTGATCTTTCTGGATTAGCGCCAGATCCAGATACGCGCCCTATTTTTATGAACGAAGACGCGATTATGCGCGGGACTTCTAGTCCAATTATTCATTAATGGAGCACGTATGAAACTACCCAAATGGTCTGATTTTCCAACAGCGGCTAAGGTGTATCTCATTTTACTAATACCCTTAGGACTGATTCCTTTGGGTTGTTTCATCTATTATTACAAAACTGAGTCAACGCAAGTTGCAGTTACTTCTGTTGCTGTAGTACCTAACAGCCCACCGCCTCTAATAACCCCTCCAGAGGTCAATGAGCGTATCGTTGCGGATTTGCGACGTGAGCATGGTAAAGACATCGTCTATGCGGTAGAGAGCAGCACAGAAGCTCCTTTCGACTATATGGCTTCTTTAGCGCCTATTGAAGAGGAAGAAGAGTACGAACCATACCCAGAAGAGTGGGTTAGCATGCATAAACCAGAACCAGAAAAAGGAATGCGTAACGTTGACTGGGTTGGTTTAATCAGCGCTATCAATACTGCTATCCTAAGCTGGGCTGCTTTCTTTTATAAACGTCGAGCTGATCGCAATCGCAACAGACGTGCGGTGTGTGAATTCGAAGATTAACGACATAGATCCCTCTCTTAAACCCACTGTGGGTTTAAGAGAGGGATTCAATTATTGCCCGTATTCTTTTAGGAACGTAGGAACAAAGACGGCGCCAATACGATCGCTAGTGCCTAGCTTCTTCTGTAAGCTCTTAGCGTCTGGTTTCACTTTATACCCGACGCGTAGTCTAAAGCAATACTTTCCATCAGCAAATGGATAGCGATACACCATAAAGAAACTATAGGTAACCTTATTATCCGAAGTGCACTTTACTAACTGCCAACCTTCAGACTTTAGATCTAAGCTAGACTCTACCTGTTGCTTACCACAGAACTCAATTAGAGCCCCTTGTGTGATACGCTGACCTATAAGCTGCTGTAAATTGTTTATGGGGTTTCTCAGTGCTAACCAGTACCACATCGCGATAGGTGAGTCTAATGCACCCATCCACTTAGAGATGTTGGTAGGCCAGGTATGATCACCCATGGCACCTACTTCTGCATTTAAGAAGACATAAGCCCATTTGGGTCCTTGTATGTCACGCCACCCTTCGTATTGCTTTCCAAAGGAAGCGGGGTTATCGCCTGGTTTGGTTTCCTTAAGGAAAGGAATCAAAAGTATCAACCAGAATGGTACAAATGAAGCAGGGTAGCTCCACCAAGGCATGTCAAACACATAGAACAGCGTAGGAACCAAAAGCAGATACGCAAACAATGGCAAGAACCCAAATAACAAACCATCTCTAACTATCCACAACAAAATATCTTTGGCAGTAGGTTTCCACCCACTACTAATTGTAAAACCACCCATTGAGCAATCCTCCGAAATAAAGTTAAGAAATAGTTAAGTCCTCTAAATCATACAATGCCTTCTTTTTTGTTTTCGCGCATAAAAAAGCCAGGGGTTAACCCCTGGCAAAGATGCATGTTTTACAACCATACAACTGACTCTAACTAAGGCAATTAGCATCAATCATACTAGTAGTGCCTGAAACAAATTTTTACAGGAATGTCTAGTTTGTTCAGGTGTTCTCTCATCAATGGCAGTACATCATTAACTTCAAGCTTACCGCAACCAGTACCCAACAACGGAGTAGCAAGTTCAGTGATCTCAAGTTCTTTATATCGAGCTACAAGATCCTCTAAGCCTGCTTCTACATATTCAATATCAGAATCATCTTTCCAATGATCTTTAGTAGGAAAGAACAACACTCGATAATCTTTGTAAGGTAAAGGATAAGAAACTAGTCTACCTAAGCCTAAGGTCTTTCTAAGGCATAATTCACGATATGCCATGTAGACCGAAGGGAAACGTTTCTTAAATGGATATGCAATACCTGCACCCATCGCACCAACTAGATTCACTGGCATTATGATGGTTTGTGCAGGATTAGCAAACAAGTCGCATTTTTCTTCACTGATGATTGGCATGTGATCACCGATCCGGTAGGTTGTCTTTAAGGATCTTAGTGTCGCGACGAGTACATTCTTCGGAGAGAGCAATAAAGTCTTCGCATTCTTCCGTTGGGTACTCGATGAAGTCACCCCAATTTAAACCATAATACTTTAACACATTACTATTAGCGAACCGCCTTTTCAAGTTTTGTCGTCTGTCCATGTCAACAATGTTTTCTTTGTCGTGCATGGCGATTACTTTTAAAGGCAGTAGTCTTTTTTCTTTTTCGCTACTAGCTGCATGGTGGTTAAAGATACCATACGCGCTTTGGTACACAATACTCAACGTTAGTTGTTGCTCTACGAAACTTAAAGAACCAGCGTTAGTGACTCGCTCTTCAAGCATGTTGGCAAAGACTTCACTCTGACTGTGTCCAAAACGGGGTCTGAGTATATGACTATCTGGGTTGTTCTCATCTAAGCAATATTCCGCTATTGTCGCTGCAAAATCTCCGCAACGCGATGGACCACTAGGGTAAAAAAAAGACGCTCCACCTCCTGAGGAACTAACTGAGGATGTTTGCTGTGCTCTGATGTTTGTGGCACACCGCACTCTGGGCATTCAAACGCAGGAATGGCAATCAGACAGATAGTTGACAAATCAACAAACTTACCGATGGCATTCATGAATGCATCTTGCATACCAGAGTCTTCAGTGGCACTACCAATCAGATCAGCAATAAACATTTGATCGGTATATGAGGTATAGCGATCTGTATTACTCCAGTCAGCCGTATCGCCATCATCCAGATCGTAGATTTCAACAGACGATACAAAATGTGCAAATTGCTGCATTGCCGTAATGTAACCTTGCTTGATCATTAACTGAGCACGCTCATTAGGTGTTAAGTCACGCTTCAATGCCGCTTCGCTTACGGTACGGATACGTTCTAACCAACGATCACCAGAAGTAATATACTCCATGATAGTGGGTACACGTAGCAACGCACGAGTATTATCTTGCAACTGTACTGTGCACAGTTTTGAATTGTGATAAGTGTGTTGCTTTTGATAGTTCTCTATTTCTGACTCAGCATAGTGTGCTGGCAGACGACGAGACATATGGGCACGTTGATCTTCAGTTAGCTGACTACGATCGACCCACTGCATGCGTTTAACGTTGAGCTTTTCAACATGCACATAGTTACAAGAACCAGGCTCACTTACACAAGGCGATGAGAAGATAAACCCTTTCATCCACGTAACCGCACAGACACCCCAAATCAACGTAGGGAGATCAGTGATTAACATGTTCTCCATTAACCAATTGCCTGGCTCAGTTGCCGTAGCAGAGCAATCTACCACCAATGGGATAATGTGCTGCATAATCGTACGGTTCAACATGTACGAGTCGGCACTGAAAATCAACCCATTGGTCATGCTACCCAGCTCATCTTTCATAGAAGCCAGCATCTCGTTTAATACGAGGTCTTGGTCAGCACTAGGACGAGTAACAGTAACCCAAATGCCAGTGTGGTATAAAGGAAAGCTAAAGTTGCTTGATAGCTTCATTTGTTGCTTGGCTTGCATGAGCTGTGCAGCGCCTTGCAAGCCGTTATTGGATCTGAATTTTGGAGGAGCCGCTTTGTACGTATTACCAGCGTGCTCAAAAGTTTGTTGCCAATCTGACCCGTCACGTTCCAGAGTGCCTTTAAAAGCGTTCGCTTTAGGTAAGAAGCCTTGACTGGTGAGTAGATTCTCTACCCAGTCATTAACATTACTACCGGGGTCTTTAGCAGCGCGTTGCAGATACTCGCTGATTTGTTTACCCAATGCTTCAAACGCTTTTGCCGTCTCATCTTGGCTGTAGCGTGGTAACGCAACAATTGGCTGTTCGCCTTTAGTTTCAGGACGTTCAGTTACTGCATCCGTAAGGGTAACGTTAACAGCAGTGCGTGGTGTTTTAACCAAAGGTTCGCTAGTATCGGTTTCTTCAATTGGTTTTGCGTCTAGCACTGCTTCTACAGGAACTGGACTAGGTTCTACTGGAATACCTTCGTTACCGGATTCATTGTCATGGTTCATTAATTAAAGACCTTTTTAGTTTTAACTTTCTTATTGAGTTTACCTGTTACAAAACCAAAGGCACAAATCAACCCATAAGCCAAGCGAGATTTAATTTTTGCTGTTCTGCTACGATACGTCGCATCGCAGTAATCAATAAAGACGTGTGCCGCTTCTTTCCACGTGATGTCAACTTGGTGACCGGGTACGTGTCGTTTTAGATCGTTGTCGTAAACATACACCTCATCCCATTCACTGACTAAGTAGTCATGGAATATTGCAGGTACTGCCAGATAACGATCAATAGGCGATATAAAGAAGCGTGCAATCGGACGCAGTATCTTTGGTACACTTAAGAAGTTTGTTCCACTATGTGCAGGGACAATAATGTCGTATTGCTTCAGCTTAAGGTGCATTGCAAAATACGTTCTGAACAACTCCACGCCTTTTTCGGTTTCTACTAGGTATAGGACGGGTTGATCACTAACACCGTCTATTACTTCAGGCACCACAAAGTTAGCCTTGAGTGTCCTCTGCAATTCTTCCACTTTCTTCCTCCGGTAGTGCACTAGCGCACACATTCAAAATGTCAATTGAGATGTTAACAGTTGGATTAAAACTGTTTACCCAACCAAAATACGCCTCACCCACAGCCATTGCTGCGTAGTAGTCGTCAAAATCGTTTGCGATACCATTACGATGTTTGTGGGTATCATAGATTGACTGCAGGTTGTGCTTTGCGATCTCCATGTCATTGGCCAATGTGCCCATTAACACGTTAAGCTTTTGAACTGCTGCTGGGTTAGCTAGTACCCGTGGATCTTGTGCAATTTGCAAAGCTTCCACCGGACTACGGAACATTGTCAAACATTCGTCATACGTTTGTTTATTAATGTCCCAGATACGTGGTGCTTCTTCTGAGTCTACACCTTCTTGTACTAATTCCACTTTGGCCAGTGCCTCGTTTTTGGATAAATGTTCTCTGCTGTACTTGCGTACTGCTTTTATTCTTTTGTTTTCTTCGCGTTTGGCGGCGAGTTGTTCTTTCAGTGTTGACATAATTTCAAAGTTTCCTTCATAAGTTTGAATGGAGAAAAATAGATAAATGCGTTAGGAGCTATCATATTGAAACTAAACAGACGTATTTTAATATCTTAAAGCCGCTAAACCTATGAAATACTCTCTACTCTGATGCATTAAAGGATCATCGAATTATGTCAATTAATAACAGTGAATTAAAAAGTCTCTTGTCTGATTGTGTTACATCAGAGCGTGGTTTATTGCTTGGAGAAATTGCAGATTTCTTAACTACATTAGGAGCAGCTGGTCATGAGCTAGCTATCAGTAGTGTGTTTTCTCGTTTTGACAATTCTGACATCAGTCAGTCTCTAATGGAAATTGAACGTGCTTTATATACCGGCCTTGATGGTCTGTTATGTAATCACGGTGTATTAATGACAGCGGATAGTTTACAAGACACATTCACTGTGGTTAAAACACTGTATGGAATTGAGAACTATGGTGACCCTACTTCGCTATGGGATGTAGTAAACGACGATTCGCAAACCACAGAAGCAATGCTTGCTGAACTTGCTGAGTTCTTTGACGATGTTGTTCCAGATATTCTCATGGACAGTATTGTCGAAGTTAAACATTCATTAATTGATCGCATCAGAGAAATACTGACTGCCAACATTGCGGCATTACCGGTTGATGGCGTTGAAACGTTAACAGATGAGTATCCGTTACATGAGGTGGCGCGTAGGCGTCTTCGTATGTTTATGGGAGCGGATCGTGAATGGTTTATTGTTTACCAACAAATTAAAAGTGGCGTTCCTCTTGCGCTGCCATTTGAACAATACATAGAGAGAGGACACACCTCGTTATCAGAGCTAGCGGGAGAAACGCTACTGCGTCAAATTGTTGCAATGGCAAATGCCAGCGATTTACCCAGCGAACAATTTGAAAATGAGATTAAAGAACAACTGTTGGTTTACGGCACTAATCCAGAAATCGTAACTCAGCTATCAATAGGTTTAGAACATCTATTGTAATATCCTTATTTAAGGTATCGGCATTATGAATCGTTTTGAATATTTTCTTAAGGCAGCCAATTATCATGGAAAAAACCGTGCTTACACTAAGAAGCATTGGGTTATCTCGCTGCTAGCTGTCACCTTTGAAACTGAATCAGCGTATATGGATAATCCGTATCCGTATCGATTACTTCGTAAAGAAGATGGATTCTACTTCATTGATTTAGAAAAGAACGGTGAGCACACCAAGCTTACGGACAATCGTCCTTTGGACAAACCACTCTTTACACCTAACTCTGCCTTCAAATTAAAAGCCGGCGACTTAAAGAACTTACATCGCGATATTGACTCCACCTTTGGTGATGTGTTGTTTAACTTGATCGTGTTGATTTATGCCTTTGGGGATAAGATTGACTTCGTCGCGGGCAAAGTCGATGCGCGTAAACTCGAAGATCAAATTGAAAAGCGTTTAGTAGACAATCCCACGGGCGAAGAGTTAGATATTGACACTAAGTCAATTTATGTCAGAGAGTATCTGAACTTCGGTAAAGCAATGATGCAGCTACAGGGTTACAACTACCTGATGGTTCCGTCTGCTTCGCCAAAGTCATTAACCACTGATCCCCGTATTCCTGCTCTGCGTGAGAAACTGTTAAACGAAAATAAAGATCGTTTACACGACCCTGCTGTAATTGCTGGAATTGAGAAAGAATTGGTAGCCATGGATCGTCTCTGGGTTGATGACGATGGTAAAGATTTTTACATCGAAAACAAATCTTACGACAACGCACGCAAAAAGATGCTTTTGATTCATGGTCTTGAGCGTCCGTTTACCGATACTGATGAAGCGGTGTTAATCTCTAAACCGCTTAGCGATGGCATGGATATTAAAAACATGCAAGCCTACGCTAACTCAATTCGTGAGGGTTCGTTCAACCGTGGTAATGAAACCATGTTGGGCGGCGTGGAAGCCAAGCGGGCTTTCCGTAACTACCAGAACAGTTTCATTACCAAAGATGACTGCGGCACTCGTTTAGGTTTGATTACTAAGATTACCAGTAGTAACGCTAAGTTACATATTGGTGTATCACGCCAAACCTCAATGGGTCCTGAGCTAATCACTGAAGAAAACTGTCAAGCTTTAGTGGGTACAGTACAGGTAATTCGCTCACCAATGCTATGTAATAATAGTCACACCGATTATTGTGCTGTGTGTATGGGTAGTAAGATGTCAGAAAACCCAGATGCATTGGGTGCCGCTGCGGCGGGCGTTGGCTCAGACTTCCTAAGTGCGTTCATGAAAAAGATGCACGTTGCAAACTTGAAGACTGTGCGTTACGACATGGCAGAATGTTTATCCTAAAGCGATAGCGAACCCAAACTTAAACGAATTGAATTCAAGAGGTATTTCCCAATGAGTCGTAAAAATCGAAATAATTCAGGAGCAACACAAGTGAATGAACCTAAGGTAACAACCCCCGAAACTGAAGTGTCGTCAGAATCAAATGGCACTGAAACCGCTGCTACAACTACTATCGAAACCACTGAAGTTACTGAAACTACTGTTGGCTCTGAAGTTACTGTTGATGGCGCTGACGAGTCTACTGATGATGCACTTAATGCTGACAAAGTAGCTCAAGGTACTGAAACTGCCACCGAAACCAATGAGGCAGAATCAACCGCTACCGAATCTACACCGGCGACACCAATTGATGAAATCAATGCAAATTTAGCAGCGTTGCAAGTAGAGTCAGTTGTAGTGGTGACTCCTCCGGTTACTGAAGAAACTCCAGAAGTAACTGGTTCAGAACCAGCGCTACCACTTGATCCAGCGGTAGTTAATGTTGATACTCGTCCGTTGCACATCAAACTGATTGAACAATGGTTGATTGGCGATTCGCCAGCAGAACAAGCTTATGTGGTTGCAATGGCTCCTGGTCGTACTGTTGGAATCAATCAAATCTTCCTGCATCAACAAACCCTGGTTACCGTCATTCGTTATCTCTTGAGTCTGAAAGGTCAAGAGTTCTTCGAAGGTATGGATCGCTGGTTGGAAATCGTTGATGAATACAGCGATGGTGCTTTTGGTCCAAAATACGCCATGCGCGGCTTAAACGAGAAGAACGCTCCGTTCACTGCTGAGTCTGCAAACTTGCTGCAACGCTTCCTTTATCTGTCTCAACGCATCGCTAACAAAGAAGCCCGTGGTTTTGTATTAAAGCAATGTGTGGATACCACTGTTGCGTTGAACAAAATGATGGACCCTGATGCACGCGAAAAACTGAATGCTTGGTTAGCGCAATACGAGTAATCATTACGCCGGTTGTATTACACTACGCTAGGGGTCACACCCTAGCGTTTCTATGCATTTACTTTTGGAATTAGTACGATGACTATTTTTGATAAATTACGCTCTGAAACGGCTAAGGTGTCGTTGGAATCTATTTCCATGGAAGCCGATGTTCAGGTTGAAGAAGAGTTAGTGTTCTATGCTCGCATTACAGATCTTGTTGCATTGCGTGCAATTGCTAACAAAATTGAGCATCAAGAGCAATGGGAAGTTAAATCGCCGGTAGGTAACGGGCGTTTCCGTATTCGTGAAACAATAGACCTAATCGAAGAATCTAAGTTCCATCATTTGGGACCACAGAACAAACCGCTGTACACACTGACTACTAAACTGAAACGCGCCGAAGGTGGTGATGTAGAAACTACCGCAGATATTGATGGTGACATCTTTCAATCTTTTGCAGCACTGTGTCCCAATGGCATGCGTAAAACGCGCTATGAGGTTCCTACAGGCACTCCTGGCTACACTTGGGAGTTCGATGTATATGCCGACACTGATTGGTGTAAGGTTGATCTGGAGCTTCCACAGCCGGGTGAAGATCGTGTTAGAACGAGTGGTTCTTCTTGGATGCAAATATTATCTAAGTTACCGTTTGTGGATGGTGTAATGACTAACTCAAACGAAGCAGATAAAGACGCTATCTGGGCGCTGTACGAAAATTACTTCATCACCAAGAATCCGTTGGCTAAAGATGAAACCAGCAAATAACGCTCCTTTGTACGCAGGGTTCTATAGTGAGATGGCTGAGATTACTCGTAAACACGGGTATTGTTTAGCAGTTCACGGTAGTCTTGCTCGTGACTTAGATTTGGTAGCAGTACCTTGGACTGACGATGCCCCGGTAGCTCAGGTAGTCGTTGATGCTATATTGAGCGAATTTGCTTTACAGACTGTGGGTGTGCCATCGATCAAATCTCATGGCAGAATTTGTTACACGCTTGTCGTATCCTTTGGTGATTGCTTTATTGATCTTTCTTTCATGCCTTTATTGCCTAAGGAGCCTAATTAATGGTAGAATACATTTATATCTTTTTTATGATCCTCGAATTATTAGGAGGCGCTTTAATCATTGCATCGGCTACATTAGCTATTAATGACACGCAGCGCGCTATTGATCAACTGCGCAGTGCCAGTCATCCCATGACTTCATTAAAGTTATACGACGCTGCAGTAAGGGTCAAAGAGATTAAATACAGCTTTGTTTCTACTAAGAACCTAATGTTGTTTATGTGTCTTTTGGGCTTAAGCTGCGGTAGCATGGCTGCTTTTGGTTTTGAGTGGTACGACAGTATCTCGATGGTAGGATTGGTGTTCTATTTCTTTACTGGAATAGGATGCAGTTTCTTCTTGAACCGCAACTTTAAAAAGTTTTATGGTAATCAGTATGGCGACATTGATTAGTATTATTAACTTTTGTTTGTATTGTTTTATTGTAATGTGGGCTTTAGGTTATTTGATGATGGTCACTGGGGTAATTCGTAAGTACTATAAGCGATCATTTGAACTAGATCCTTTTTCACACGATGCGATTGCTTCTCACAAAACACCTACTGAATTTTCAATCAATGTAGCTGCCGTACTGATTGTTATTTCTGTCGGTATCTGTATCTACCAATGGACTCCTTTTGATCCATTGGCGTATGGTTTGTTTGCTGTTACATTCGCTCAATTCTTTGTAACGCCCATTTTAGCAAGATGGTACTACAGCTACATGGCAGTAAGCATTAAAGCATAATTTAATTCCTCCCTACCAGATACTCCATTACGGGGCATCTGGTAGGGAGGAATTAAAACCGTTGAATTTATTTATTTTCAGGCATATATTACTCGTGTGTAATTGAGCACATGCTCTTAACTATACAACGCCCCTAGAGGGCTCTAATGACTTTCTAAGGAGTCTATTATGAAAATCAAATCAACTATCAACGGTATGTTTAAACTGTTGGGTAAAAGCTTTAAACGCGCCTTCATTGATACCCCGTCGCGTTTGGCTACTCGTTTTGATGGTAATGAATCTCGTGTCGTACTACAAGACTCCATCATGGATTATTTGTCTGTATGGGCGTGGACAACTGCAATTGGTATTTTGTTTGTTGGTTTAGCGCCGTTGACTGGCTTCTTCTATGCCGCTACCTGTGTTGGTTTGGTATTAGAGATTGCTGCTAACGGCACTACCACTGTACGCGAAACTCCAGCGCAAACAGAGGCTGTTTAAGATGGTGGTGTTTTCAAGAACAGTGCTGGTAATTGCTTTGTTGCGTTTAATCCTGCGTCAAAGTAAAGTGTCGCAGGTTTTACTTGCTAAAGAACTAGGTCTAGCAGCGTGCACTATTTCAAGGCACCTTACGTTTAAAGAGTGTTTGCCGTATAGACTAATCGACGACACTCTTCACGTTTGCAAGTGCCATTCGCCGGATCGCCACGCAGTACCAGATTACCATCAGTTTCATCGATTGATGTTTAAACTGGAAGAGCAGATGAAGCGTTCAGTTCGCATTAGACAAGCAGTACATGACGAGTTAGGTACAATCGACATGCAGTACGTCACTTCAATTGTTAAACCGTTTTACGAAAGATTATAAACGCTTTTAAATTCTCTTCTACTACTTACTAAAAAGGTATCTATCATGTTCTCTAAATTAAAGAAAGTATTGAAAACCGTTGTTGCGGCAGTAATTGGCGCTGCCTGTGTAATTGGTGCTGCGATGTTCTTGGGTGCCGTTGGTTATGCAATCGGTGTCGTTATTTGTATTGGTGCCGCATTGCGTTTGGGTAGTCACCCCATTAACTGGGTATCTGGCAAGCATCGTGAAAAAGCTACCACTGCGTTGGTTAGTGATGTCTTCTGTGTTCTGTTGGTTGGCGTTTTGACTAGCTTTGCTTTTCCTGCACTGATGGTTAGTTTGGTATTGTTGATCCAAGTTAACTTCTTGGTTAACATGGTTACTTACGCTAAATGGAAGGCTACTAAAGACGCTGCTGGTGACGACGATTCTTTTACCAGTAAAATGGGTGATATCTTTGCTGCTGGCGTAATCAAGTCAATGAACAAGCGTGCTGATGAAGCAGAAGCTACTAACAACGCTACTATGGATACAGCTACTGGCGATGTTACTGTAAACGAAACTGCGGAGGCTGATAAACAGGGACTTAACGCTTTTGCAGAGGCATTGGGAAAGAATGTTTCAAAAGAACTGAATGTTACCTTTGAAACCTTGACTGATCCAGATCGTTGGGGTAATCACGGCAACAAACCAATTGTCCAATAACTCAATAACCAATTAACGGGGAATCAACGATTCCCCTAGTATTTCTCTAAGGAGTGTGGCATGATCCCTTTTCGTAAAATACCAGATAAAGAAATAGCCGAAATGGCTGCCAGTAATCAAAACCCTGGTCTGATAGTTTGTGTAAACTTTAAGTTCCCTAAAATTGATCGTATTTTTTCAATCTGGGCAAGAATTTGCAGTCACACTTTACATCATATCACCCGCATTAAGCCAACTACCTTTGGCGTTTTGCGAGATTATTGTTTCAACGATTACATGCTTCAAGAGTTGTTAGCGACAAAGATACTTTCGCACAGCGGTTCCATGGGAATTGAAAGTATCGATTACTACGATGCTGAGGAAATGTCATTTGATACTCTCAAGTTATTGTTTCGTTTAGCTAATGTACTAACCACAAGCAACTTTCCGGCGGAGTACGTGACATCAGCAGAAGGCGCTATCACCACCCCATGTTATTTTGGTCCAGTGACCGTACCTCAGCTGTTAGCGGAGCGTGGTCATGTTTACAATGGTGCGTTTGTTGCCGATGTTACCGCTACTGTTTTAGGCATAACCGGTAAACTTACGATTATTGAACCTTCCATGGCGTTTATGAAAGCAGCCATTGAAAGGCGTTTGGTTGCTACTGATTGCGATTTCACTGCGGAGGTGGGCGAGACTTCGATATCCGTTAACCACACTCGTACTTTTGGCAGAAAGTCATCTAACTCCTTTAGTGCCGAAGAGTTAGACAACGTCCTACGGGAGGTACTACCAGGTGAGTATAAATTCGGTGAAGGTTTAGCTCATCTTTACACCGAGATTCCGAAAATCGCTGAAGACGGACCTTACCCGGTAAGTAAAGCAGAATATGATCGATTGAAAGCATCAGAACCATTACAAAGTGCTTTTGTCCCATTAAACATTTACGGAGATGGAAATGGTTCGTATAAAAAGTTTCCAGATATAAACAGTCTAGATAGCGATACTCTTCGGAATGTTCTCGATAAGATGGTTAGTAATCCGATAGCACAGGCGGTTAATGAAGGTTTGGTATCGCCTTCAAAGATTGCTGAAACAGTAGCACATCTGGGTTATCAGACTGACATGGATGCTAGTATATTTTCTGCCGATGGGAGTAAAGGCGTAATTGCCGGTGTTCTGGATGATTCGACTTTACCAGTTGATGCAGATGGTAATCGTGCCTTTATACTTAGCGACGGCGTTGTACCTAGAAGACCAACCGCTAATTGTAATCATATACAAATCCGTACGCAAAACGATCGTACTTTCGAATTACCTCTATCTGTGAAGACTGAGGTTAAACGAGTGTATGATGTTCTTGTTAAAGATTTGGATACGCTTACAAAAACGCTAGCTAATCTTGAAAGTAGAGAGGCGAAAGAGACCAATGAAACTGAACAGCGCATTCTTGGTAAACTACGTACCCAGCCTTACGAACGGGTAGTGTTTTGTTTGTCTGCTTTGCGCGATGCACATGGATTAAAGTGTTTCGATTCTTTAATTGCTTATGCAAACGACGCGCTGTCAGGCGACAATACCGGAATGCTAATGGATCGGATGTTAGGTTTTTTCATTGATATCTTTGTTAATAAAATTGGACCTAATTATTACCCATGCACCAATCAACTTAACAACGCTGCATTAGCAAGGTTAGACCCAGTAGCGATAATGGAGTCCTTTCATCAACAAGCGTTAATTTGTTCTAAATAAACAAGCAGCATACAGTCTCTATGGAACCCTTTTGGGGTTCCATAGAGACTGCTTTTATATTACACTTTCTTTTTCTTTCCGATACGCATCCAGTAGCACTTGGGGACTTGGGAATCCCATGATAGTACTAGTAAACTCCCAGGCATTGTTCTTACCGCCTGTAAGGTTAATACCCGCTGCTCGTTTGGTCCATTCGTCTATTCCGCGAATACCACCAAGTTCACGTAAGGTAGTGCGTTTAGAGATATTACAAACTTCTTCAGTAGTTGGATAGGTAGAAACACAATCCATATCTGCTGCATGTATTACCACTAGCGACTTAATCTTTGGCATTGGTGGGAATAGTGCAATTCCCATGTCTGCAGCTAAGTAAGATGCTAGTGTAACGATCCACGAAGTGTTCGGTTAGTTCGCGAGACTAACCCGCGCCATTACGCGCTGCTCCGGCTGTTAGCCGGATGTCCAGACTATATCTTCACCCTCACGGTAATGCTAGAATCCATTGAGGGGCGTAACATTTCGAGTCGCCTATTGTTTACACAATGCTTGCGTACCCTACTCCCTTCACAGGGATAGTCGTTGAACTTTCGCCCTAGCTTGTCTCACGACAATCCGTAGGCGCTTAGTTGCTGATCACCCATTGCACAGACCGTAGGCTCTCGCCATAGTCAATCCTAAAACTTCTTTCTGTCTTTCGACCGCGTTCACGCTCGCCATTTCTAGTCACGTTGTAGCGTTTTAGGCTCTTAGTGGTATCCCAGCAGTTAGAAACGTTTTTCGATATCGATTACTCAATAAAGGGACAGTTAATCTTACTAGCTCTCGCAGGTAAGCTTGTTTATCCTTGATATCAACGCAAAATTCATCAAGCGCTTCCGTCATATCCTCGCCAGTCGTTCCAATGCAAAACCCTTGTTCTTGTACGAAGAAATGAAGCTTATCTACAGTACGCCTTGGAATCGATGGGAAGTTACGATACTCACTGATGTTACAAATCTCACTAACGTTCATTGCTAAATCGTTGGTTTTTTCATCCAGCATTTCTAGCGATATACAGTCGAATAAGTTGTATACCAGATATTCTGCTTTACGGTGCTGTTGACAATACGTGTGCCATTTCCCGTTGTGGTCTTCACCAGCTCCGGGTATTTTAAGCTTACGGATATTCAATACTTTCTTTAAGATGGTGTCCAGTTTATAGTTTGCTTCATTACCCTTAGCCACACGAAGCTTCTTATAGCAACCCATGGAGTCTAAGAAATAGAATGACGACAAACAATCCATGGTGTGCCATTTATCAGCTGGATGCTTTGGAGTCTGTTTGCCAGACTGAGTGACCTTGATGCCTTTATCTTTGGTATACCAAGCTCTACGATACTTCTGTGGAACACAGGGATCAGAGAACACATCACCAATATCATAGCCATCTTTTTCTAACGCTTCTATAACACGTGGAAGGTCGAAGTCGATGTTCCAGATAGAGATAATATCCGGCATCCATTTGTGTGCGTATTTAATCGCTTCGCTACAGATATCGCCAGGGTTATCTCCGATATACGTAGTTATTTCTGTTTTACGTACACGGATCTCATCACCAATCATTGCTTCAGCTGCATCTCTGAAGTCTTGTTCTAATGTACTCTGGTCACCTTGGAACTTTTTAGTCCACCCAATAAAAGCACGGTCTTTAAAAGTGATTGCAATTGACACAATCTCTTTAGTGCCCCAGACCATGTCAGTTTCAATATCGAGTGCGGCTACGGTATTTTTAGAAACTGTGTCCGCCCATGTCTTACGATAATGATTCTTTAGGATTACTGGGGTAGTAACATCTGCACCGTAAAGATAAGGGGAATTACCCCAATATCGTAGTTGTCTATCCACACCGGGTCTTCCAAACGCTCTAGCAATTTCAGCAGTAAGATTAACCTGAGTACATTCGCGTTTATCAAGTCTCTCTGTACGCTCCCATTCTTTTTTGTCATTGTATTTACGAAAGCCTGGTTTAGCCATATGAAACGGACGTTTCAGGTTTTTGAATAGTCTGACGTTAGGAGTAAGACTACCATCTGTCCCGTGTATGACTTCTTTTACCAGAACAATGTCTTCGTTCTTTTCGCCGTAATGACTAGACTTTGGTTTATAGTCTCGATAGACAGCGTGCTTACATTCTCTGCCTTTTACTAATTCTGGAGCAATGTCGGTCATTGCTGGGTACCTCTTAGTGATACAGGATTCATGCTTCGTAATATTCCTATGAACTGTAACTAATTAATGGCTATCTTTTGAGGAGTGCCGTAATGTCCCAATTTATCAAAGATTCTCTAAAAGGAATCTCTTTAGAAGCCATTGCTTTCCAGCACGGTCGCACAATGTTAAAGGAGTTATGTGATGCTACCATTGACTTTAGAGCCCGTACTACTAGTGGCAAACAATTCAGTACAGCAGTAGAAGCCATTATTAAGAAGCATACCAATATCAGTGTTGCATTTACTCTGGAAGATTCTGAAATTCACAATGCCTATGTGTTCTTACCGGGTCTGGATATTAACCATCCATTCTACAATGAATACGATAAAGCAACTCGTCAAAGCGCGTCGGATTGGTTAGCTCGTGATGCCATTGCTTTATTCAAAAAGAAAATGGCGACGGTTGGTTGGGTTGATTTAAACAAAGGTACTGTACATGGTGCTTTTGAGTTAATTACAGTAAAAATCTTCATGACGAATTTCTTTGTTGATGATCGCAACTATACCGAGGAGGAAGTATCGTCTATCATTCTACACGAGTTAGGACATGCTTTCACTACCTTTGAGTATTTAGGCGAAAGTCTAGTGGATAATTTGTCGTTGGCTACGTTGATTAAACAAATGGCAGGGCAACGCGATATTCCTCGCAAGATTCAGTTGTTAGAAAAAGCACGCACTGAACTGGGCCTGAAAGATCTCGAAGTTGATAAAGCAGCACAAGCAACTGACGAAGAGCTCTGTTCAATAGTTGTTGCAGCAAAAGCAAAAGACATTCGCAATAGTGCTAAAGCAAAACTCTATACTGAAACAGGTGCTGAGTTTGTTGCTGATCAGTTTACTACTCGCCATGGCGGTGGTAGAGCTATTGTTACTGCGTTGGATAAAGTAAGTCGCGAGTATGGTGATGTAGACCATTACACCAAAAAAGAACGCACTGGTTTAGACATCCAACACATTTTGATTGGATTGTTAAGCGCAGTATTTGTTGGTGTTGGGTTTATGGTGCCAATGATTCCTTTCATTGTGATTGGTTTTTTGATCATGACGGGTATCATTATTACGATATTTACTAATCCTGGCCATGGTCGTTACGATAGGACTACTGAACGCTATAAACGCATTCGTAATGACTACGTTAATGCGCTGAAAGATCCTAAGCTTTCTCGCGACCATCGCATTGCTGTACTTGCCGATATCGCTAAGATCGACGAAGTAACCAAGAACATGTCTCCATTCTACAGTGTCTGGGAACGTTTGGGTCTTTGGTTGTTCTCGTCCCACCAGAAAGAACTCGATATGCGTGGTTTGGAAAAACAACTCGAATCGTTAGGCACTAACGATCTGTTCATTAAAGCCGCTGAATTTAAAACAGTTTAATAAAGGTTAATTATCATGTTAAAAGTCGTTTCTAGCATTACCAGTTTATTGTCTGAATCCGGCAAGCAAGGACAAGATCGTGCTATCTTTGCTGCTGTGTTGATCTCTCGCAGCATAGCAGTTTGCTTGCAGCTACCAACCAGTCCCGTAGCAAACCCCTATGAGTTCTTTAACAGCTCACACGCAGCTACTGTTAACTCTGTGGTTTCTGCAATTAATGAAGCCATGGTTATCAACGTTGGTGAAGTACAGCGCTTGACCCGCGAGCAATGGGTAGCACGTTATCGCATGGTATATACACCAACTAATGGGGATGCATTGGCCTGTCTTAATGCGTGTCTAGAGAGCGATGGTTCAATCTTTGCTGGTGACGTGTTACGCATACTCAAAAGCAACCCCACTCGTGATATGGGTTGGGCTATGCGTGAACTTGGTTGTGTAGTTGCCGATGAACTCGGTGTTGCTGCCAACCCTAACGTAGACACCCTTGAATCGGCAACTAGTCCTCAGTCCGATAAACCCGCAGTTGCCATCCAAGGTTAATACTCAAGCAGTCTCCCTCAGGGAGACTGCTTATAACGCTAGAAGGACATCCAATGGAATATTCTACTCCACCCCAAGAGTGTGTCGCCGATATTAATGCGGTTGCTGCTCTCCAAGAAAAGATTGAGCGCATTGAATCGATGGTTAGTGCACTCAGTGAAACGAAAACGATCGACAGATCTACTGCTGTAAGTTTAGAAGCTTTTGCACCAGACGCCCTGAACGTACCCTTAAACTCGTTTACTAGCACACCCTCACGTGTTAATTACGATGTTACACTAGAGTCTTTAGGCACTGCTATTAAAGAAGCTTACAGTCAGGTTACTGGTTTGATGTGGGCTGCTGTTAAGCGTGTGTTCGGTTGGTTGCAAACTGCTTACGAGTGGATTCTTTCGTTGTTCCGTACTTCGAACAAAGATATCGCTAAAGCAGAAGTAATCAGTACTGCTACTGACGATCTCCTAAAGCAGCTGAATCAGTCAACTGCGGTAAAAGCAAAAGCAGCAATTGCGTCAGTACAAGCAGAGGCTGACAAAATATTTGAAAAGCAATTAACGATCTTAAGTAACCCGTACATTACCTCAGCTATTCATAATGACGCTCAGTTCAAACTGTTTCTAGATGCTGTCGCTGCACATGATAGTTTCTTGAAAAGTGCTAAATTGCGTTTAAATGCTGCAGTGGGATTAACCCATCGTGTAATGCGTGGTGCTTACGATAGTAAAGAGATCATTAGTCATATCAGTGAAATCTGTTCTATGTCGCCTACTGGTACGGATCGCTTCTTAAGTGAAGTTAGACGTTACCAAGACTTTAATCAGAACACTGGTAGTGTGGGTCCTGGGTTTGAAGCATGGCGTAGTGTAGTGAAGTCACATGGTCAACATGGTCATCGTGAAGCGTTGTCTATGGAATCATTAGTACGGATTAAAAACCATCCGTTTATGAAACCATTGCCCAATGAAAACTACGAGATTGTTCGTCATGTAGTTTCTGATATTAACAGTCATTTAGATCTAACGAAACAACTATTAGTGATGGATGCTGATGTAGGTAAAGCACTGAAGACTATGTCGTACGTAGTGCGTCAAGACCTCCAAGGCTTGCTTGCGTTTAAAGAAGGCTACATTCAGTTCTACGGCAATGGCGTTAACGCCAATCGCACCATACTTGCTTATCGTAGAAAGGTCTTTGAAGCGGTTCTAGACGCCATTAAAGACGACGAAGAAGCAAAGCGTATAACAGATAAACACATTGACACATTAAAACGTAAACTTAGCAGCATTTAACGGCACAACAGTCTACTCCGTACCCTTAACTGGATACGGAGTAGACTGGCTTTATTGTTGTGCGTGTAACTTAAAGTCAATCGTGATATCGTCTTGAACGCTCAAGAATCCATCATTATCAACTACTAAACGTTTACGTAACATTGCTCGTTGTGAGTCGTCAAGTACTGTCATGGTATTTAACAAACGATTACCACCCAATCCAGTAATAGATGCACCAAACACACCGTCTCCCAAAATAGCCCGTAGGTTAGCAGATATGTCTAATACAGAAACAGTGCGACGTTGGAGTTCAATGTCTAACTGCTTGCGTACAGACTGACTGATCTCTACTTTGAGTAACGTGTTGTCGTTGGTTACTTTATCTACATATAACTGTACATTAAACGATTGCTCGCAAGGCACAGTAACTGGATCAGTGGACTCACCAATGATACGAATATTACCCGTGGTAGTAATGGGATAAAAATACAGCTTAGTCTCTTCGATTAAACTCTCAGTGATGTTAGCAATATCGGTATTACACCATTCAACCACAGTCATTGGGATTTCTTTTGCATACGTAACTGTGTTAGCTTGCGTAGCAAAATAGTATCGACCATCGATAAAGAACAAGTCAGCAATGCTCAAGATCTCGCGTGGATTCTTTAGTACTGGTTCACCATCGACCATTACCAAATCACCTGCTTCAAAACGCATGATTGGTTCATCGTTTTCATCAAGTACCGGATTGCCTGCCGAATGGAGTTTGTTAAACTGAATCTCGCCACCAACAATAGTCATCCAACGACTACCATCAGGATTACGTTGATACTCATCTACAGCGTAAAGTAAAGGAACATCCGCCGGATAGCGTTCGTAATCTTCTTCTGAGATAATTGGACGAGACGCTTGCCACAGATATGGTAATGCATAACCCAGCCGCAAACTGAACTGCTCTCTGACAACAACGCTGTAACGTTGAATGTCATCAGGTAACAGAAACATTGCAACTTGGTTATCGTAAGGAGTTACCTCAACCCCCAGGGGAAGATCAGTAACAATATACGACAAGAAGAAATCTGTCAACAGGTTACTCGCTAACTCGCGAACAGTGTCTTCACTAAACATCTTAAAGTTATTAATGTAGATCTGATCTTTGTTGTTGATATCGAATGTAGTCTCAAATTTAAAGCTGAAACTACGCTCGTTCAATAAAGGATCGATACCAATCAAATCGCCATTTAAATGCGCGTAAGCAGTTTCATCAACACCACGATAACTCAGTTGCGCAAAACAACGATCATTTGGTAATGCTTTATATCCAGCACCACTGCGCGTTACTACAATAAACTCGTAGCCATAATCTCGCTTATACAAACCGTAGGTACGTGTGCTAACCTCAATTGCTGCAGTAGAGTTTTCAAAGATAAATTGCTTGTTCTCTACACGCGGTGCATCAAGATGATACGGTCTAATTGCAAACCGATTATCAGTAGCATCAAAAACATAATAAAACGGGGTGTACAGAAAGTTGTTCTGATTTACTGCGGCTGCCAATGCGTCTTTGGAGTAGGTTAACATGGTGTCAACCTCACCCTTTGGAACCACAGTGATTAACCCATTTGTATTTCTAAACAAAGTAGTTGGTAGAACCGTCACACGTGTGAAGTTATCCATTACTGTTTCAAGTTGGGCTAAATCAGACATCTTTGCACTGAACGAAGCAATAGCACAACCAGCACCCGATGAGTTATTAGTCAGGTTTGGATTGGGCAAAGCACGTGTGGCTAAATAAATGCGCTCAGTAACTACGTCTACATTCTTTACTGACTTGTAACCCAAGTCGCTTAATGCAGTTGCAAGGTTATGCTCAGTAATGGGTTTTGCTTGATTACTCAATGACCCGTAAATCACTCGTTCTCTGAGTTCTTCAAAAGACACTTCGCGACTACCGCCAGTAACACGACCAAAGGCAAATACAGAACGAATGGTGATCTCGGATAATACGTCGCTATACTTCTTGGTTGGGTCTTTGTCAGCAACTACTGGGGTCATCTTGTATTCGTTAGTAATAAATGCTTCCGCATCAAAGTCCAATGGACCTTTGGTTGAGAAAACATCAATACGAATCTCGCTACCCACACTACCGTTAGTAAAATAGATTGGCGGTACAATTACTTGTACATACCCTTCCATTACTTTTAGCACAGCAGTAACTTTACTGGGATCGTAAACCTGATCCGTGTGGGTTGTTTTAATCTCAGTCCAGTTGCCTTGGACATCAGACATATACACCCGTGTGTAATAATAGTAGTCTGGGAAAGCAGCGTTGTAGGTAAAAGCACCAGTAGCACTTAAGCCTTCATACGTACGAGTAATTTTAACCTGCAATACAGGAATCTCAATTCTCAGCATCTCTAGGTCAGCATCAGAATACGCATTCCATTTTACCACGTTGCTATCCAACGGCTGTATTGGCGATGGTTCGCTAGCATCGTACACTATCTGTAATCCATTGTGTGGCATAATGCGCATTTCAATGGGGTACTGCGTAGTGAACACGTATTCGCCAATACTGAACTCGGTATCGCGTGGGATGATTGCTTTTCTAACATTGGGTACTTCAGTTGGAATCGCAAATCGATAAAGCTCTGCTTTAGAACAAGCGAAGATAAACGTTGTTCTTGCAGGACTACCGAAACGATTTAAGAAGTCTACATCCGACATGTGCAGATAAAGCTCAGACTGGTCATTAGCCATGATAGGATACACACGACGCATTAATGCACGTGTTTGGTCCATATTACCGACGGCAGTAATTACCATGCCTTCTAACAGCCCTACTGCAGGGGTAGTGGGATCGACAATAACATGCTCGCCGTCTGATCCTGCTTCTAACATATCTAAAAGGATTTGCTGTACATTACCAGGATCATTGCGCCAATCATCAAGCTGACTCAACAACGCATGATTTTCATTTACGTCTGCCATTGGTAGTTACCGTATTTAAGAAGGATTTTCGTTCACACGCTGGACGTTAAACAAGTCCACAGGAGCGTACCATTCAAGCTCCATTGTTTTTGGATTGATGTAAGGTTTACCCCTGAAGTTCATATAAGACATCTGATCCGTATTAATCTTTGCGTACCGACCACTTACCACACCGGCAAGTGGTGCTGTTGGATCGTTTAGATTAAGAGTACCAAACGGACCGCTAGAACCCACTGGTGCTGGTTGCATGTTTTGATCAAACACACCCACTAAGCGATTAAACTCAAACACATCACGTTGTCTATTATAACCAATGCCATTGCATTTAAAGTTAATACTGATCTGATTGTTTTCTTCGGTCACTGGACGCTGGGAATCAAAGTTAAAATGACTACCCATCGGTACGCTGGTAGGGACTGCAATAGTGGTAGCCATCTTTGTTACGTAGGTACGACTGGGATCTAGCACCAAACGATAGATCTTGGTGTTGTAGTCAATTCTGTTTTTAAAGTTGTTCTTTGGATACGGCATTAATCTACCGGCATAAACCATTGTGTGGTAACACCACCACAAATAGAACAACGATGTTATAGGGTCGCCTACTACGTTGCGGAAGTTAGCCGTTATGTCGTATGCCGAATAATCGAAGCTAACATCATCAATAATTGATTGCTCTTCTTTATACACACCCGGTGTGGTAGTAAAGGTGTTAGCATTCATATCAGGGAAACCTGACAATGACATGAGATTATTGGTGAGCAATGAGATAAAGGGGAGATCGGGATCAATTAACTTTGAAGTAATCTCATCTAAGAAAACACTTTCATTCTTAGTACCGATATTCTCACCTCGATTTCCTTTTGGATCAAGCAATGCACGCACTGCTCTACGGATATCTTTATCATCTTCAATGAGATACGGCTTTAAACGGTCGTCGCCATTGATGTTATCGTATGACAAATTAAGATCTGGACGGGTAAAGAACGTTAAGCCGTAGTGGTCCGTATTCGGTGCTATTGGAATGCCTGTCCCACGGTGGTTAATACCGTAGAAAAGATTTTGCATTGCAGTGTAATGATCACCCATTCCACTGTGTCGACTAACATCAGCTATCGTTTGTTTAGTCTCTTTGTAATCAGCCACTTATTTATTACTCCTAATAAAGGATGCAAGACTATGTCAAATTTCTACTCGCCTTTAGAGATCCTGAAAGGGATCGCAGACGGCGCATCGTTACTGAAAGGTAAATCCCCGACAGACTTTGCAAAAGCATGCCGTGTAGAACCCTTGGTGTTAGTTGATGAACGCATTATGCACTATCAACAACTTTCTCTGGTTATGGGCGCTACTCTGGATATCTTTACCTGCTATTACGCACAAGCAGCGAACACCATTCTCAATGTGAAGAGCGTTGAGATAATGAGTAAACTCGAACAATTAAATCCAAATCGTGATGCAGAAGACGCATTCATCGGTAAGGGTTGGGATTATCTGGAAAAGTCAGTTTCTACAGAAGGCTTGCATCTTGCTGCTGTTCAAACTCATACCATGGCGTTACCCTTCGCTAATCAAAAGGTAGGAATGGAAGCATTTGATCCAGTTTCTATTTCAATGGAAGACGGCAAGTACGCTAACGGCAATGTGACTATCTCCACTAAAGAGCTGCAAGAGTCAGTGAGTTTAGGCGTTGGTAAAATGGTTGGTTTAGGTGTAACTGACGACAACGGCATTCAACACAATGTTTACGTTAGTGTACGTTTAATTCCAGCACCAACCTCAGCAGCGACTATTGTCGATATCCTTTCTTTGGGTTCAGAAGACAACAGTCTGAATCAGCGCATTAAACTGTGGCGTGCCAATCAAATTGATTTCTTCAGCGATTTGATTCTGTGCCAAGATCTCATTGATAAACATCGCCAGTCTTTACTCAATGATAAAGGCGGTAGTTATCGTGCTATCATGGATCGCAAGCGTAACAGTACACTGGCTGCTATTGCTACCAGCAAAGTATCGTTGGGCGCTGCATCAAACATCATGGTGATCTCTGAACAATCAGTCAAAGACTTCCAACGCCGTATCGGTACTTCGTTGTCTGATTTCAAAGCACGCGAGCGCATCTTTGATGAAGTTTACGTCATGTTGCTTGTAGTTGTTGATCCTGAGTGGGACGCAGTTACCATTTATCATCGTGGTTTGAAAGAAGCATCAAGCTTCCGTGTTAGCGAATTGAAGCCTGCTGGTAAAGGCGGTAATCAAGACCTGACTGAGATCTTTAAAGCACTGCTCCAAGGCAATGCACCGGGTATCTAAGGATACCCGTAGTTACTTTTTTCTTTTGTCTTTAATGGAGCCTTTTTAGATGAAACCACTAGATTACATAGCCAGTATTGCTACTGGCGTTATTGAGCGCAAGCGCATTACTGAAATGCGTGACAGCGTGCGTAAAGCAATTGATAACACTGCACCATCGTATCAATCGGCTGCTGAATTCTTTACCGAAGCGCGCTTTGCTTCTAAAGAAGCCAATGATTTCCAAAACGCCTTTCATAAGCGCATTCAAACTAAGATCCGTGGTAATTGGGTTCAGGTAATGTATCTTACGTTGATGCAGGCAGAGAAACACTACGATAAGTTGGCTAAACACATCGACCGCGATTTCAACACCGATATTGCTAAAGAGTCTTTGACTTTTTACAAGGTCGCTGTGTTGCAGCACTTGGAAGCCATTAGTTTCTTAACTAGCTATGCAAACCGTTTGATGATCTGGTTGTATGACGTTGAAACACGTGCTACCAAGATTAACAATGCGTTGCGCACTTTGCCTAAAGGCGAAATCAACTGGCTGGTTGATAAGCAAGATGCTTTCTTGCATGTGGTGAATCAGTTCCAGATCTCTGCTGAAGACATGGACCGTTCAATTACCAAGACCCCAGATATGTTGGTAAACGAACGTACCACTGAAACCGTAGAATCTACCCAAGGGTTGTTTGCTTCAGATCCTTTCCGCATGGGTTTGTTGGATCGCATGATTAATCCAATTCTCCATCTGCGTAAAATGTGGACTGAGATGCAGGTACATTCTTACGAAGAAATGATTGATTACAAGCGTGCTCAAGAGATGCGTTTATTGTATCTCAAACAAGCCCGCAACGGCGTACGAGACGAATCACTGGAACAAGACATTAACTTTGTTGAAGGTGAAATCGAACGCACTCACCGTGACATCCAAAAATGGGAGGAGCAATATGCCTAATTTGGCAGTTTTTCCCCGTGGGTACTCTGTCTTCACTGAAGACCTTAGTACGCTAAAAGCGGTGGAAGGTGATCCTGAAGTAACTCGTTTGTATAATGAGTTGCATCAAAAGAGTGAGTCTGAAATTGATTGGGAGTTTAAGCGTCAAGTTTTGTTCTGCGCTAAACGTTTGATCGGTTCTAACTTTGCTAAATGGGTCGCCGCTCAAGAACAAAACAAATATCTGAATGGCAAAGCAATACGTTTTATCGCTGATACCATTAAGTTCATTACTGAAGGGCGTCGCGAAATTACCAATATTAACTGGTTGCCATTATTGAGTAACGAGCCAGTACCGGGTGTATTGCAAAATCGGGATTACTCTTTATCACGTGAACATCTTAAAGCAGCAGCTGCGTTGGGAGATTTCTATCTGTCCAAATGGCTATCGCAATATGATGGTTTTAGTGATCTCGTAGTTACACTCTACGTGCTTTACGGTGAGATCGATCAGAAGGTAGCGCGCGGTAAAAACACTGTGGGTATTACGTTTCCCCACACTTACGCAGCTACTGCGTTTCACCACGAAAACACTTAAGGAGTGAACTAATGAAGAAATTATACATTTCAATTGAAGAATTTGAAGAAATGGGAAATGGCGTTACTGCCAGTATTGTAATACCAGAAGGTCCTGTTGGTATTGGCGAAGGCGAGCTGGATGATCAGCATGAGTTGATCGAAGAGTATTCTGCTGCTACTGCTGACATGGTTTCTGAATTATCTACATTCCAAGAGTCTTTGGTTGGCTTAGCAGACACCGCTAATACGGCAGACGAATACGCTACTCACGGTGATCGTGTTGCATCATTGGAATCCTTGCGTATCGGTATCGATCGTTGTTTCGGTATCATGGGACTAGAGCCTCGTGATTACGTAGCGTCTTTGGAGTCCTTAACTGTACAAAATGTATCGACTGAAGGGTTGTCCGACTTTATTAAGAAAGCAATCCACAAGTTGGTTGATGCATTCCGTAAAGTTCTGTACAAGATTAAAGAATCCTTCTCGCATTTGTTTGTTGGTTTTGATGGGATTCGTAAACGTGCGGTAGAGCTGTTAGATGAGCTCAATCGTAATGGTCACCTGCATGTCCATGAAGATCGTAGTTTCTCTGCATCTGGTTGGCATCGCATGCATTACCAAGGGCGTGTAGACAAAGCATCGGTTTTGGAAGGCTTAGCGCAAACGCACAAGCTTTTGGAACACACCTCGCATACCTACATACCAGCAATGATTCATTACTACGAACACATTGGCGAGATCTACAAAGGCGCTAATAAGAAGATTAATGAATACATCGCCCATACCCCTGCTTTGAATGGCGGCGGTAGCGCATCTGGTGGCGGCAATACAACTATCATCATCGGTGGCGGTAACACTGTAGATAACAGTAACTCCGGTGATGGTAATGGCGGTGCTTCTGAAAATCGTCGTATCTCTGCTATGTGGCGTTTCTTGAGTCATGACATTGAAGCAGGCTTTGTTGCTGCTAATAAAGAACTGGCTACAAAAGCAGACGTTACCACTGAAGCTTCTTGTGGTTTTAAACTGCAAGAGAAGAAAGACGGTAGCATTGGTTTCGTTCAGAAATCTTACAGTTCAGTCGCTGCGAAACAAACTTCAGCGATGTGGTCTGTAGAAGACTTAACTAAAGCACTGCATGACGTTATCGCTATTTGTGATTTTGTTGATGATAAGAAGATCGAGCAATTGTGGTCTATCATTGGTAAGACGGAAGATCTAGCGTACGATACCATGGTTCATGCTTTTGGTGATATGTACGATGATGCACAAAACTCTCGCGATGAAGCTAATTCACGTATTGCTACTGCGATTGGTAACGAACAGCGTGTTAGTCAAGATGATTTGAATCAACGCGATAACGCTGAGCGCACTATTCGTAAGTTTGAAGAAGTGTTGGCTTATGTAGACGTTGATCCTTTCTGGTCTTTGTATCAATTCCACGATTCCATGTATCGCGTTGTACGCGGTGTCACTAAGATTGCTAAAGCAGCCATTCACGCTTAATTGCTAACTATCAAAAAGGTTGATTGATTTATGAATATTAAAGATTTGGTTAAGGTATCAATGGAAGAATTGGGTCAAACTCAAGACGGTACCTCTGGTGAAACTGGTCCTGAAGTTGGCACTCTGACTGTGTATGACATCATTGAGATGGATGAGTCTCGTCAAGAATACGAGACTGCTTTGAGTGAAGTGGAAGAAGGCGAGCGTGACCTTGACGTTTTACAACAATCTGGTGACGACATCGAGAAGATGGTTGTTTCTACTGAAGTATTGGTTGCTAACGGCGGTATGGATGTTCAAGCAGCACATACCTTGATGCTGCGTATGAACCGCGTCTATGCAACCATTGGCATGGAGCACTTTGTTGCTGCTATGCCTTCAATGGAATCTTTCGGCGGTGAGACTACTCGTCTGAACGCATCGATGGAAGCGTTGGCTGATTTGAAACAAAAAGCTGCTGCAGTTGGCAATGCCATTCTGGAACAATTGAAGAAAGTAATTGAATTCATTGCTAACTTCATCGGTTCTGTGCTGAAATCAGTGGGTACTTTGGAAAAGCGCGCTAAAGCACTCGTTGCTGCTGCTAAAGCAAAATCTAAAGCCGGTGCTAAAGCAGAAGGCGATATGCCTAACTATAACGCAGGCGCTGTTGCGTATGATGGTAAAGCAAACGCAAGCGCTGTCATTAAAGGTCTGAGTGACGCTAAAGGTCAAGTTGCTGGTTTCTTGGAAGACGTTGTATCACAACACCAGCATTTTAAAACTGCAGCCGAAGAACTTTTAAATAAGCCAGGATTTGTAGCTGTAACTCCTGAAGACATGGCAAAAATATCAGCCGAAATGAATAAGGGCAAGCAGTTAGCCTTTGAAATGATCGGCGGTCTTTCGGTCAAAGTTGAGGGTGGTAATTTTGTAACTTCTCGCAAAAAAGAAAATCTACCTGGCGATAAAGCAGTCCCTTCTTTATCTGAAATTCAATCAATTGGTGAAAAAGCCGCTGAGCTTTGCGCTTCCTTAGATAGCTGTAAAGCAGAGTTAGAGAAGCTTAAAGCAATGAACAAAGAACTGGGAGAATTAGCGAAAAACAAACCAGGTAAAAACTCTGTTAAAATTATGGGTTATTTCCTTCGCAGTGGTCTTAGCACCACTGCTACAAAAGTCTGCAATGCTGCTTACAGTAGCGCTACTGCTGCACTTGCCTATGGCGAAAAAGCATTGAAGCAATACAAAGAAACTGAAGCTAAGTAAGTCCCTTTAGAATCCCTTACTGGCGAGTCCAGTAAGGGATTCTATGTCCGCTATATCTTTGTTTTTACCACCCTCATTAACCAAGGAAACCTTGTATGACCACTACAGCTATTCAAACACTTGTAAAAGCATCTTTGGAAGAATATGCCGAAGCAGAAGCTGATGCCGATGTTCCGTCACATGACGAACTAGATCACATTGAATCTGAATTAACTGAAGCGCATGGCGCTGTCGCAGCACACACATCACTTGCCGAATCTGAGCCCAGCGAAGACGACATTGAAGCAATGAAAGACTTCATTAAGTCTACTGCCATTCGTATCAGTGAACTTGCTGATAACGCAGCAGAAGCACCAACAGTGGTTAACGCTTCTTTAGAGGCAGCTGGTGAAGAACACCAGAAAGGATTGGCTACTCGTGCCATTGAAGCTTTAAAACGTTTCTTTGGGAACTTGATTCGTCACATGACTGCTTTCTTTGGAATGTTGTTTGGCGGTTTGGGTCGTTTAGAGAAGAAGCTTGTGCAACTCAAACAAGATGCTCATGCGATCAGATCAGACGCTAAACCAAAAACCGCAGAAATTACGTTAACTAAAGCTTATTTATTTGGGACATCGTTCCATGAGATGGGACAAGAACTTAACGATGGATGCAAAGCTTTTAGAAACGTTGCGATAGCAGCGCACGATGCAATATCTTCACTTAAAAATGGTAGCTACATCGTATCCGAACCTCACAACCAATGGCCAAAAGGTTACGGTTTCAAAGAAAGTAGTGCTTCTGCGTCAGACAACACCGGCTACAACACTACAACACACACTACTGTAACAGTATGGAAGTACGGTAGAACTAGCGATAATTTCAACGGCAAAGTAGTTTCAGTACCTACTCCATTAAAAACAGTTATTTTAGATATTTGTGAACTATCTATAAGTCTTCTAAACGATATTGTTAAATTTGGCAAAGAAGTAGAAACGGAGTTACAAAAAGCTGGAAGTCACATTCCTATTACGGCAGGCGGCGACCTTCGTGCAAAACGCGCTTTTATTAGTGCGTGTATGTCAAACATTTCATCCATGAATCGTGTCGGTTATGTTGTATTAAACGCCGCTGCAAAAACAATCCATTCTGCAGTAGCAGCTTACTAGTGTCGTCTACACAGGGAGTCTTCGGATTCCCTGTGTATGCCGTAAGTGAAATAGTATGTATTTCTCGACGGATTTCGAGGGATCATGGAATATTCCATCTTTTATGATTTACAATTCACTTATTTAAATAGAAGGGCGCCCTCTATGAAAGGTTCAAATTTAAACGTTGCAGCACTCGTACGCGTATCTATGGAAGAATTGGGTCTGGATGCAGACACCGGTGAAGCAGTGGTTGCACATACCCCTGAGTTGGTTGAAGACTCTAACGAAGCCATTGATGCCGTTGTTGAAGCACACGGTGAAGTAGCAAAACATCACGACACCATCGAAGTAATGGAAGATCTGGTTGAGAAACTGGAAGAAGCCGTTAAAGACCTCGAAGGTGCGCAAGGCACTGTATCTACCGAAAGCGAAGGCGTATCTGGCGAGATCGTTAACAGCGTTCTTGACGGCGAAGGTACTGTGGCTGAAGGTGTTTCTGCAGCAACTGTTGTTGATACCGTGGTTACCGGGGGCGGTGAAGTTACTCCTGCTGCTGCCGACATTACTGTAAACCCTGATGTTGATGGTATCGTTACTGATCCAGCTACCATCGAACCCGCTGAAATTGAGAAAGCTGCTGAAGCCGCTGTTTCTTTGGAGCGTTTCCGTCAAAACTGCGCACGCATCAGTAA
>SXGS01693305.1_pt1 | contig 36215 bp, 31 predicted proteins | sample 3174681 | NCBI WGS metagenome assembly SXGS01 (sample SAMN11356861, study PRJNA531348) | freshwater metagenome | isolation source: freshwater sample F1-80 | place: China: Fuxian Lake, Yuxi | collected 2017-12-25
CACCATTTTTTTGGACGAGATCGGCGATATGAGCCGCCCGTTGCAGGCGAAACTGCTTCGGTTTTTGGAAGACGGAACCTTCACTCGGGTAGGAGGAAACAGCGAGCTTCAAGTGAATGTGCGGCTGATCGCGGCCACGAACAGGGACATCGTGCATGCCATCCGGCAAAACCATTTCAGGGAAGATCTGTTCCACCGGCTTAACGTGGTTCAGTTCCTGCCTCCCCCGCTCCGCGAACGAGGCCAGGACATACTCCTGCTGGCCGCGCATTTTCTCCGGCATTTCAGCGTGTCCATGAGCAAGCTTATCCGCGGATTCTCCCCGAACGCACAGAATCAACTGCTCGCCCACCACTGGCCGGGCAATGTTCGGGAGCTGCGCAACGCCATCGAGAGGGCTGTGATTTTGGAATTGGCGGACGAGATTCAACCGGCGAGCCTTCCGAATTTTCAAGTTGAATCAAAGCTTCGCAAATTTGACACCGCCTTCCTCACCGCGGGGTTGTCATTGGACCAGGCCGTGACCAATTACGAGCGGGACCTGATTCTGACGATCCACGAGCAGAATCAAGGGAATTTGAACCGAGTGGCCGACCATCTCAAGATCAGCCGTCATGCGCTGCGCTATCGCATGCAGCGGCTGAACATCTTGCAGGAGAACTCGGATGACGATGACAAGCCCGCCGGCGACCATTCCTCGCACACCTCCTGAAACCGCCCACACTCGAAGCATGACCGCCTGGATGCCACTCTTCGCTCAGACTCTCGATAACCTGGCCGCGAGACCGCTCGGCACCGGAACGAGGATGGTCATTGGGGATTTGGTCTGGGTTCTTTGGCTGGCCTTGGGTTTAGCCGTCCTGCTTTTCGCTTGGGCCCGATACGGGCGTCGTTCCAAGCGCCGGGAACACCGCTCCCACCGCCCCGCCATCGTCCAGAATTCTCTCAACGCCAATGCCGGCCTCCAGCAAGAGGAGTCGGCCGACGACTCCGAAACAGAGGATGGCACCGAGGACGAGGAGGGCGAGGACAGCGCGGATAAAGACAGTTCGAAATCCTCCGGCAGGCGGCGAAAGCGGCGCCGGCGCGGGCACCACAGACCGCGCAATCCCACGCTCGAAGAAACCGGCGGGCTTCCGCCCACTCGTCCCGGAGATCCTCCCTCGACGCAAGGCTGAGCGGACCCGATTCGAATGCCGCCAAGGGTTTCTTGCGTCGCCTGAGCCAGATGATCCAGCATTCCCCTATGTCCGTCAGCCACGCCATCACGAAGAAAAGCGCTTCAAACCTCGCGATGGCCTTCGTGCTGCTCCCAAAAGCGCGCGCCGACGCGATGGCCAAGCTCTACGCCTTTTGCAGGCAGGTGGACGATGTCGCGGATGAAACCGCCCGCCCTGTCGACGACCGGCGCCGGGAGTTGGCTCGATGGCGCACAGAGATACGCCGCCTTTACGAAGGGGCCGGGGCGTCGATCCCGGTTGTGGAGGAGCTCGCGCCCGTCATCCGCGCGCACAAGCTCTCTTTGGGCCTGTTCGAGGAGATTTTGAACGGCGTCGAGATGGACTTGGATGTCTCCCGCTACGAGACCTACGGGGAGCTGGACGCCTATTGTTACCGGGTGGCGTCGGCCGTGGGTTTGCAGAGCATTGAGATATTCGGCTATTCGAACCCCGCCTGCCGTGATTACGCGGTGCATTTGGGGAAAGCGCTTCAGCTCACGAACATTTTGAGAGACGTGCGGAACGACGCTGAACGGGGGTATATCTATATACCATTGGCCGAGCTCGCCAGGTACGAAGTATCCGAGCGGGAGATTCTGAGCCTGAACTACTCGGAGAGATTTCAAGCGCTGGCGGGTTCGGTGGCAAGCCGCGCCCGATCCTTTTATCAGCAGGCGAGGCAGTCCCTGCCCCCCAGCGAGCGGGGGTCCATGATCGCGGCGGAACTGATGGGCTCCGTGTATTGGGAGCTCCTGCTCCAGCTCCAGAGGCGGCGTTTCGACGTGTTTCGCGAGCCGCGCGTCCGAGTGTCCAAACCCCGCAAACTGCTCTTGATCCTTAGGACCTGGATGCGCCTTAAAATGGGGTTTGAAGCGCCGCATTATGGCTCTTGAAAAAGCTTCTCTACAGGATCTCAAAGAATTAAAAAGAATCGCAATGCCTTGCATCGAGCGCACCGTCCAGGTCACATTTCGGCATCGTGTTTTCTTCACGGAGCGGGTCTTCGATGTTTCCAACACACTGCTGCGCGATGTGTTGGTGGATGGCGATCCCCAACGATGCCCCTGCAGGGCTCTTCTGGTTTTGGACGAGGGTCTGCTGACCGTCATGCCGCGGCTGCGGGAGATGACCGAGCGCTACTTCGCGGCCTATCCGGAGCTGCATCTGGCGTGTCGTCCCCAGGTCTTCGAAGGGGGCGAGCGAGCCAAGAATTCCTCTTTCCAGGTTTCGGAGCTCCAGTCCCAAATCGAGCGCTTCCACATCGACCGCCACTCGTGTCTGGTAGTGGTTGGCGGCGGCGCGCTTCTGGACATGGCCGGCTTCGCGGCCGCGACCGCCCATCGCGGCGTCCGCCTGGTGCGATTGCCGACGACCACCTTGAGCCAGGACGATTCGGGCGTTGGGGTGAAGAACGGAGTCAACGCCTTTGGCAAAAAGAATTTCATCGGCACGTTCGCGGTGCCATTTGCCGTGATCAACGATTTCGAGTTCATCCGATGCCTCCCGGCGCGGGACAAGACGGCGGGATATGTCGAAGCGGTCAAGGTGGCGGCCATTCGTGACGAGGTTTTTTTCGAGCAGATCGAGAACGACGCGCCCGCGTTGCGCGCTTTCGATCCCAGCGCGATGAAGCGCCTCATTCAGCGTTGTGCCGAGCTGCACATGAATCACATCGCGGGCTCTGGCGATCCTTTCGAGATGGGGTCGGCCAGACCTCTTGATTTCGGCCATTGGGCGGCGCACAAACTCGAGCCGCTCTCAGAGTATAAGCTGCGCCACGGGGAAGCGGTGGCCGTGGGCATCGCCTTGGATGTGATTTATTCGCGGCGAGTCGGGCTTTTGGATCCGGCCTCGGCGGAGCGCGTGCTGTCGCTCTTGGAGAAGCTCGGCTTTGAATTGTTCACCCCGGAGCTTCTCTACGCGGATGACTCGGGCCAGGCCCTGGTGTTGCAAGGATTACAGGAGTTCCAGGAGCACTTGGGCGGACGCCTCACTATCACCCTCCTGGAGCGCATTGGAAAGGGGATCGAGGTGCACGAAATGCTCGAGTCACAGGTCGTTCAGGCCATTCAAGAGTTGAAAGGCCGCCCTCGTGCGAAGTCCGGGCTCCCAGCGGGATCCGTTTGACCCCTTGCCTGATGCGGCAGACGTTGGCTCCTCATGATCATGCCTCAGCTCGCGATGAATCGGGTTCCGGAGCCACCGTGGACTCAGGGGGTGGATCGCGCTGATGGCCCGCGGGTGCCAGCCGATGGCCGCGAGGAATGCATGAGGCTCCGCGAAGGACGGGTCACGCGATGAACGACACTCGAACCCGGCGGTTGGCGGTGTTGAACGTGGTGGGGCTCAGCAAATCCGTGCTGGGTTTGCTGACTCCCAGAATAGGCTCGTTGGCGCGGGATGGCGCCCTGTGCCTCATACGGCCCGCGTTTCCGGCGGTGACCTGCACCGCCCAGTCGAACTACCTCACAGGAAAACCGCCCGCCGGCCATGGAATAGTCGGGAACGGCTGGTTTGACCGTTCGCTCGCGGAGGTGCAGTTCTGGAAACAATCCAATGCGCTAGTCGCCGCTCCGAAGGTTTGGGAAGACCTCAGGCTTCTCCGCCCCGGTCTCACGTGCGCCAAATTGTTTTGGTGGTACAACATGTACTCAACCGCCGATTACTCGATCACGCCGCGGCCCATGTATCCCGCCGACGGCCGCAAGGTGTTCGATGTTTATTCCTGGCCTTACTCGATCCGTACGGAGATTAAAGCGGAGCTGGGAAGTTTTCCTTTCCCGACGTTTTGGGGCCCCGCGGCCGGCGTGAAAAGCCCCCAGGGCGAGCCCGAGGCGGCTTCCGCCTGGATCGCGGCGTCGGCCCGTTGGATAGAGAACCGGTATCGTCCCCATCTCAGTTTGGTTTACTTGCCTCACTTGGACTACAATTTGCAGCGGTTCGGAACCAAAGATCCGCGGGTTGAGGATGACATTCGCCGCGTGGACACGCTGGTCGGGGGGTTGCTAGATTTTTATCGGGAGCGGGACGTCGAAGTGCTGGTGTTGTCGGAGTACGGCATCACGGATGTCGATCATCCCGTGCATCTGAACCGGCTTTTTCGATCGCAAGGATGGCTCGCGATCAAGGAGGAACTGGGCCTTGAGCAGTTGGACACGGGAGCCAGCCAGGCGTTCGCGGTGGCTGACCATCAAGTCGCTCATGTGTATGTCAAGGATCCACAGCTCATTCCTGTCGTGCGTGACTTTCTGCTCCAGCAGCCAGGCATACAGGAAGTCCTGGGGGCCTGGGAGAAACCCTCGTGGGGAATCGACCACCCGCGAGCCGGCGATCTCGTCGCCGTCGCGGCGCCCAGGTCCTGGTTCACTTATTATTACTGGAATGAGGATGCCCTCGCGCCGGACTTCGCACGATGTGTCGACATCCATCGGAAGCCGGGTTATGATCCCGTTGAACTCTTCCTGGATCCCGACATTCCGGCGGTGAAGCTCAAGATCTTGCTCAAGCTGCTGCGCAAAAAACTGGGCTTCCGCATGTTGATGGACGTGATCCCTTTGAACGCCGGGTTGGTGCGGGGCTCCCACGGAAGAAGGCCGGAGGACAAGGGTGACTGGCCTGTGATGTTGTCGACGCGCGCCGGCGCGTTTGGCGGCGCCGAGGAGATGGATTCGCTCGATGTGGCCCGGGCCATCAAAGCCGGAATGGGAATCAGCGACCCATGATGGAACAGGGACGACAAAGCGCGAAACAGATGAAACTGGGCGTCATGATGCGGGATGAATCGGAGCGCCATCGCGAGTTTCCCGTGACCAGACACCAGGCGTTTCTGGCCCATGCCGGCGATTGCCCGCTGCCCTCGCGCGTCGCTCAAGCCATTCGTGACTACGCTGAGAGCGCGTCGCTGGGCGATCAAGAAAAGTCCGTCCCTCACGAATTGCTCGCGGGTGCCCGCGCCGCCGCGGCCGCGCTGCTGGAAGTCGCCTGGGAGGAAGTCGCGATGGTCGGCCCGACGTCCCTGGGGCTCAGCCTGGTCGCTTCCGGCTTTCCGCTGCGCCGGGGAGATAACGTGGTGATCTATTTCGACGATTACCCTTCCAACGTTTATCCTTGGCTGGCTCTCGCCCAGCGCGGTGTCAAAGTTCGTTTCGTCCACGCCCGCGCCTGGGGGCGCGTGAAGCCCTATGACATTCTGGAGCAGGTCGATGAGCAAACACGACTCGTCGCGATGTCCACATGCCACTTCATCACCGGCTGGCGGTTGGATTACGCCGAAGTGGCCAAGGAATTGGATAGGCAAGGCGTGGCCCTTTGCCTGGACGGCATCCAAACGATCGGCGCGTTCCCCACGCCTTTGAAGCACGTCGCATTCATGGCGGCCGACGCTCACAAATGGATGCTGGGGCCCTGTGGCGCGGGACTTTTCTATGTCCGGAAAGACTGGCAGGAAAAGCTGCGCCCCGCCGTGCTGGGTTGGAACAACGTGCGCTGCCCCGGCTTCGTGGCCAGCGAAATCATGGAGTATCGATCTGGCGCGCGCCGGTACGAAGCCGGCTCTTATAACTGGCTGGGGATCGCCGGGATGAAAGCGGGGATGGATCTGCTGCTTGAGGCCGGCGTCGGGGAAATCGCGAAGGAATTGCTCCGGAAAAGATCCGTGATGGTGTCAGGTTTGCTCGAGCGAGGGTTCGAAGTGTTAGAGCCCGGTATGGAACCTCGGAACGCCAGCGGAATTGTGAGTTTTCGCCGGGGCCAAGACGCGATGGCGCCCCTTCACGCATCGTTAGAGGCCAGCGGCGTCATCACGTCTCTGCGCGTCAACCCCGCCGGCGTGCAATGGATCCGCTTGTCCCCTCATTTTTACAATGCCGACGCGGACTTGGACCGCTTGTTTGAATGCCTCAAGGCAGCCGAATGAAACTTAAAACGGCAGTCGAACCTCGTGGAGATCTGCAGAAACCTGGATGAGAAAGGTTTGACGATGAGCGAGGCATATCCTTTATGGATCTGGTGGGTGATTCGGAAAGACGTTATCGCCAGTATCTTGAGAAGATCCGCCTTGGGCAACTGAGGTTTTAAGGTTTAAGTTTCAATGCCACAGACCACTCAAGGCGGCGCCCGGCCACCGAGCTTTTGGCTGGCCCAAGTCAGCGCCCGGGCGTTAAATGGAACGGTGCTTGAAGCTTATTCCTATGGCGCGCCGTGACCGATGGAAGATTCGGGCTTGGCTTGGGTGGTATTTGGCGGTGCTCAGCCTCGTCTCGATTCGTCCCGGGGAGGCCGCTTCGCCTCCTCCCCTTCCGAACATCGTGATTGTGTTCGCGGATGACCTGGGTTGGGGGGATCTGCGCTCGTTCGGCGCGCGACGGATCCGCACTCCCAATCTGGACAAGCTAGCTCGCCAGGGCACCCGTTTCACCAGCTTTTACGTGTCGCAGCCAGTTTGCTCGGCGTCGCGCGCCTCGCTGCTGACGGGTTGTTATGCTAATCGGATCGGCATCCATGGCGCCTTGCCTCCGAACTCCAAGACAGGCCTTCACGCTGGGGAAACGACCCTGGCTGAGATGCTGCGGGAACGCGGCTACGCGACGGCGATTTATGGGAAATGGCATTTGGGAGATGCTCCCCAATTCCTGCCTTCCAACCACGGATTCGACGACTACCTGGGCTTGCCTTACTCCAATGACATGTGGCCAAACCATCCGACCGCCAAACAGGGCACCTATCCGCCGCTGCCGCTGATCGCAGGAACCAACGTGATCGAGGTCATGCCAGATCAAACCCAGCTCACGAAGCGTTATACCTCACGCGCCGTGGACTTCATACAGAGGAACAAGTCAAAGCCCTTTTTTCTGTATCTGCCTCACTCCATGCCGCACGTGCCGTTGTTCGCGAGCGCGGCGTTCAAGGGGCGGTCCAAGCAAGGCCTCTACGGGGATGTGATTGAGGAGATCGACTGGTCGGTGGGAGAAGTGATGAAGACTCTTGACCGGCTCAAACTCTCTGGCAACACCTGGATGATCTTCTTGTCCGACAACGGTCCGTGGCACAGTTACGGCGATCATGCGGGGTCGGCGGGTCCTTTTCGCGAGGGGAAGGGGTCGGTGTTCGAAGGGGGGATCCGGGTCCCGTGTGTGATGCGCTGGCCGGGCCGGATCCCGCCTGGGCGCGTGTCCAAGGAGCCCGCGATGACGATCGACTTGTTTCCCACCATCGCCGCGCAGGTGGGTGGCGCGCTCCCCGCCCGCCCGATCGACGGGTTGAATATCTGGCCTCTCATCGCGGGCCTTCGAGGGGCGCGGAACCCGCACGGCGCCTACGCCTTTTACTATCATCAAAACGAGCTCCAGGCGATCCGGAGCGGCCCGTGGAAATTGTTGCTGCCGCACAAAGCCAGAGGGATGAGGGGAAGGCCGGGCGGGGAGGAAGGGAAGCCCGCGCCCTACGACCAAATCGACGTGGGTCTTGAGCTTTACAATCTGGAGCGCGATCCCTCCGAGAAACATAACATCGCCTTGGCAAACCCCGAGCCAGTCAGCCAACTGGGCCTGATGGTGGAGCGGTTCCGAACGGAGCTGGGAGACAGCCTGACTCGCCGGGCTGGTTCCGGGGCGCGGCCACCGGGGCGGCTTGAGCCCGCCGATCCGCTTTGATCCTCCCTTCCGATGGAATGCCCATTGCTGAGTGTCGTGATCGCGGTCCGTCCGGATCAGAAGCTGATCCACGCCGTCGACTCCGCCCGGCGGCTGGATTACCCTCCCGATCGAATGGAGATGCTGGTGGCGCGCGGACGCCAACCCTCAGCGCAGCGCAATGCCGCGATTCGACGCGCGCGCGGCGATTGGATTTATTTTTTGGATGACGATTCGATGCCTTGCCCGGGAAACGCGCGGCGTCTTTTGCCGCATGCCGACGATCATCGGATCGTCGCTGTGGGGGGGCCCAGCCTTTGTCCTCCGGACGCTTCCGCGCTCGAGCTGGCTTTCGGCGCCGTCATGGCGCATCCGTTGGCGTTCGGTCCCAGTGCCGCGCGTTACCGCGCGACTGGCGTCGTGCGCGACTCCACGGAGAAAGAGCTGATTTTGTGCAATCTGTTCATGCGTCGTGATGTCCTCCTGGCTTCCGGCGGGTTTGACGAAGCGTTGTATCCCAACGAGGAGAATGCCTTGATGGATGACCTGCTCAAGCAGGGGCGCCGGCTGATCTACGATCCTGGGTTATGGGTTTTTAGAAGGCCCCGGCCCACGTTCGCGGCGTTCACGCGGATGGTGTTCACCTATGGACGCGGCAGGGCCGAACAAATCCGTCTTCATCCATCCATGGGTTCGATGATCAACTGCGCACCCTCGTTGTTTTGCTTGTATCTAGCGTCCCTGCCATGGCTCCCGCGTTGGGCCTGGATCGGGCTTGCGCTCTATATGCTGGGATTGATTTCAGCGCTCGGTTTAGAAAGAGCCAGGCCTGCCGATCCGGCAGCGCCCGTGCCGCCGCGAGTTGCCTGGTGGAAGACCGCGGGGCTGATTGTGATCACGCACCTGGGTTACGGCCTTGGGTTCTGGAGAGGTTTGTTCACTCGCCTGAGGCGTGTGGAGCATCCCGAAGGAGTCCCTGTAACGGTGGAAGAATTGTGACTCGATCTTCAGCATCGTTCTTCAGGCAGAGCAGTTGGATGTTGATGGCCTCCACCGCGGGAGGAGTTTTCATGTTCGCCGTGCACGCCTTCGCGCCTGGGATGGGGAAAGCCGAGTATGGATTGTTTGGGACTTTGTTGCAGGCATTGAATCTGATGATGATTCCCGCGTTGGGACTGCAAACGGTGTTCGCCCAACAAACCGCGGCGGCGGTGAGTGATTCCCAGCGGCGGCAACTCGTGGCCACGGCGAGGATGATTCTTGGCGGCACCGCATGCCTCTGGCTGTTCATGGCTGCGGTGACGGTGGCGTCCAGAGAGTGGCTGATCGCCACGTTCAGCATCTCCAACCCCGGGGCGCTTTGGGTCACTGTCATCTTTGGCCTGCCCCAGTTGTGGCTCCCCGTGTTCCTGGGAATGCTTCAAGGACGACAGGATTTTTTGGCAATGGGCTGGATCGGCATCGTGAACGGTTTGACGCGCCTGGTTGGGGTTGGTTTTCTCGTTCTTGTATTGCAGGGGAAAGCGGCCGCCGGAATGCTCGGAGCGCTCGCGGGCCACACCCTGGCTTTGGGAATAGCCGCCTGGCGCTCGCGGGAATTCCTGAGAGGCCCCGCCGAACGGTTCGATTTGAAAGGCTGGCTGAGCCGTGTGGCACCGTTGACCCTGGGGCTAGGCGTCGGGCAGTTCATGCTGTCGGCGGACATGATCGTTGTGCGTGCCGTGTTCGAGCCCGCCGCAACTGGCGTTTACGGGTGGTCCGGGATGATAGGCCGCGGTTTGGTCATGTTCACCGCGCCTCTGGTCTGGGTCATGTTCCCCAAAGTGGTGGCCAGCAAAGCGAGGTCGGAAAAGACCAATGTGCTCAACCAAGCTTTGGCGGCCACCGGCGTGTTAGCTGGGCTCGTGGCGACGGCGGTCACGATCGCGTGCCGGATGGGATCGCGGTTCGTCGAAAGTCTGGCGGCAGGATCCCCGATTGTGGATGTGCCCAGGGAGTTCGCCTTAAAACTCCTCGCGCAGCGCGCCTCCATCATGGAGGTGAGCGGACTGGTTCCTCGATTTGTTTGGTGCATGCTGCCGCTCACCCTCGCGGTGGTGCTCATCAACCATCTCCTGGCTGAAGGGCGCTACCGCGCGGTTCCCTGGCTGGCGGTTACCGCGGCGGCTTACGCCGCGGCCTTGACGGTGTGGAACGAAACCTTTGAGCAAGTCATCGCCACTCTCGGGGTCTTCAGCGTCGCGTTGCTTGCGGTGGCCGCGGGTTTCTCGAGGAATTCAACGCGGGCCAGCTTGATCCACAATCGGAATTCCTAATGCCGCCGCTTTGGCAAGCAGGGTGTTCAAGTGCTCCAAACACAAACGCGACCACGTTTCGTAAACGGAAAGATCCTCGAGAGCTTTCGACATGGGAATGAACTCGGGCGCGACGATGCCGCCGCGCTTGCCAACGAGTGTTTCATGATCGACCCCCAGCACATGGACGACCCCAAAATGCACCTCGCCAACCTCCGTGCTGTCGTCATTGATGACCGCCACAGCTGCGTCTTTGACTCCCTCCAGACCCACTTCCTCCATCAATTCCCGACGCATCCCGTCTTGGTAGCCTTGCCTGGTTGAGAAAAGCCCGTGGTCTTCCTCGGAGATGTGTCCCCCGATGCCCACGGAGTAAAGACCATGCAGCCGGGTTTCTCCTCCGCCTTTCCCTCGGCGATATCTCAAGATCTTGTTTCCGCTGACGATCAGAACGTACGGAATGAGCTGTTTGAACCGCTTGTCTTTTTCGGCGTCGTTTCGGTTTAGATAACAGATCCGCGCGGGTTCCGTCACCACAGGCAGGTAACGCCCGATATCCAGGCTGAGGCCCTGGAACACTCCCAATTCCTCGAGCAACTGCCGCTTAAAACAAAGCACTCGTTCTTCTGTGGCCATGCGTTGATTCTTTCTTCCATGCCGTCCCTTCCATCGTGCGCGGTTTCCATGAGTTTGCCAGCAAAAGCTGACGCTTCTTGAATGAACAAGGGGATTCGGACTTCAGCCGGCCGAGGGCATCCCCGGCCGGGAATGCAGTGGAGGGCGCCCTCAATAGTCGGGCGCCTGGCAACGCCAGTGGAAGCCCAGGCGACGATTGGTTTTCGGTTTCCGTTTGCGGAGCTCGGTGGTTGGCATTAAAACTGGCGGCGCATGACAACACCGCAACCAAACCAACCCGGCCTCGCTTGGCTGGCGTATGCTCTCTTGACCGTCTTCTCGTGGGGTGTGTATGGCATTTTTCTGCACACGGGGCAGCTCGCGATGAAGGACCCTGTGAACGGACGTTACAAAGCCTTCTTGCTGGTGGGTGTGGCCTATTTTCTCACGGCGGTGCTGGCGCCTTTGGGGATGTTGATCGTCAAGGGGGCAACCTGGAGTTTCCCCGCGAAAGGGCTTTGGTGGTCCCTGATAGCAGGGGTCGTCGGCGCTGTGGGCGCTTTTGGGGTCTTGCTTGCCTTCGGGGCAAAGGGGACCCCAGCGGTGGTGATGTCCATCGTGTTTGCCGGAGCGCCCGTGGTGAATGCGCTGTATTCCATCATGGCGCATCCGCCGGAAGGCGGGTGGGCCGTGGTCAAGTGGCAGTTTTATTTGGGAATCGCCCTCGCCGCGGCGGGAGGCTGTTTGGTGACATTTTACAAGCCGAACCCGCCCGCTCCGAAAATGGCGTCCGGAGTCAAAGCTCCCTCCGCTCCGCCAGGCCCCATCGAATCGAAAAATCAGTAAGCTGCCGGTGTTGTGCTGTTCCCTTCCAAGGCTGAGATCCAGGCGCGCCAGACGGATCGCTTGAGACGGCTTCTCCGAGAATTGAAGGATCGAAATCGCTTTTACTCCGAGCGCCTTCTTCGATCCGGGCTCGAGGCGGGCACCGTCACGCGAGATTTGTTCACCGAACGGTTCCCACTCTGTTCGAAAGCCGATTTCGCGGCCGATCAAGAGGCGGCTCCTCCGTTTGGAACGAACCTGACCCATCCCTTGGAGGCCTACTCCAGATGCCACCAAACAAGCGGGACTTCGGGGCGCCCCATTCGATGGCTGGACACGCCCGAAAGCTGGAGCGCGATGGTGGACCAATGGAGCGAAGTGTTTCGTGCGGCAGGTGTGGGAAAAGGGGATCGGGTTTACTGCGCTTTTTCCTTCGGGCCATTTCTCGGGTTTTGGCTGGCATTCGAGGCGGCTGGGAGAGTGGGCTGCCTCAGTTTGCCCGGTGGTGGGCTTGGAAGCGCCGCCCGGGTTCGCTCCATCTTGGAATTCGGCGCCACGGTGCTGTGCGCGACGCCGACGTATGCCCTCCGCCTGGGGGATGTGGCCGCGGCGGAAGGCTTGGATCTAACCGCATCGCGAGTGCGCCTGATCGTGGTGGCGGGGGAAACCGGAGGAAGCCTTCCCGCGATCCGAGAGCGGATTCGCTGTCTGTGGCCCGGCGCCCGGGTCTTTGATCATCACGGGATGACGGAGGTTGGTCCGGTCACTTACGAATGCCCAAAGCACCCGGGGCTTTTGCACGTGATGGAGGATGACTTCCTCGCCGAGATTTTGGATCCCGTCACGCAAGCCCCGGCGCCTGCCGGCCAGACCGGAGAATTGGTGCTGACCACGCTGAGTCGCAACGCCTCACCCGCCTTGCGATACAGGACGGGTGACCTCGTTCGGGCCCGCTCATTTTCCGGCGGCACGGGCGCGGGTCAGGTGTCGGCGGATGGAGTCTGTGATTGCGGTCGCAGCCAGCTCGGGTTGGAAGGAGGCATCCTGGGTCGATGCGACGACATGGTCGTCGTGCGGGGGGTGAACGTCTATCCCTCCGCTGTCGAAGCGTTGATTCGAGTTGAGGCCGAGGTGGCGGAGTATCGAGTCCGGTTCGAGGAACGCCAATCGATGTTGGAAATGGAAATAGACTTGGAACCTACCCCGGGCTGCGCCGATTTGGCGGCACTGGTGAGTCGCGTGGCGGAGCGGTTGCGCGACCACCTGGCATTGCGCGTTTCCATTCGAACCGTCCCTCCTGGCGAGTTGCCGCGTTTCGAGATGAAAGCGCGCCGGTGGTTGAAACCCGTGGCGCATTGAAATTCTCTGGCGTCCCCGTCCCGTTAAGCCGTGACCATGCAAGACGCTTCCCTCGCCAAGCCGTGTGAGCTCGCTCAATTGGCTGGCGAATTCAAGTTCGACTCTTTACAACTCACCCCCTGTTGAATGAAAAAGCCTTCACTCGTCATCATCTTTTTGACTGTCTTCATCGATTTGATTGGGTTTGGCATCGTGTTGCCGTTGCTGCCCATGTACAGCACGCGGTTCGGAGCGGAGGGCTTTTGGATTGGCTGCATCATCGCTTCGTTTTCGATCATGCAATTCATCTTCGCGCCTTGGTGGGGGCGATTGTCCGACCGCATCGGCAGACGTCCCGTCTTGCTGATTAGCAACGCCGGTTCGGCGTGTTCCTACGCCATTTTCGCGCTGGCGGCACGCTACAGCGGTGACACAGGACTTCTGTTGCTGATTCTTTCCCGAGTTTTCGCCGGGATTTGCGGCGCCAACTTATCCGTCGCGTCCGCTTACATCGCTGATATCACTCCCGTTGAAACGAGGTCAAAAAGCATGGGCTTGATCGGCATGGCTTTCGGTTTGGGATTTATCCTCGGGCCCGTGCTTGGTGCTTTGAGCGCGGGCTGGTTCGGGCTCTCCGGCCCGGGATGGGTCGCGGCGGGATTTTGCTTGTTCAACTTTTTGCTTGGCTGTGTCATTTTGGTTGAGAGCCGCAAGCCAGGCTCGGAGCAAGCGCCGAAGCGGCCGCGCGCCAAACAGTGGCTGCACACCTTGGCCAAACCGAAGGTCGGGTTCTTGATAGGCGTCTACTTCCTGGCGACGTTCTGTTTCACTTGCTTTGAGAGCACGTTCAGCCTGTTCTTGGAGAAAAGCCCCTATTTCGGGTATTCGGAAAAACATGTGGGCTACCTTTTCGCCTATTGCGGCATTGTGTCGGCGCTGGTCCAAGGGGGCGGAGTCGGGCGGCTCATCAAGCGATTTGGCGAGCCGAAACTGATAGCCTGGAGCTTGGTCGTCGTCGCTGTGAGCCTGGGCATGCTGCCTTTCATGACCAGCCTCGGCGGATTGCTGCTGGGCCTTGGATTGTTCGCCGCAGGTTCCGGGATCAACCGGCCACCCACTTTTGGGCTGATCTCGATCAGCAGTTCGGCTTCGGAGCAGGGCGAGGCTTTGGGGGTGGCTCAAAGCGCGGGCAGCTTGGCCCGGATCATCGGACCATTGTTCGCCACTTCGTTCTACAAAATAAAACCCGCAGCGCCCTACATTGCGTGCGCCATCATCGCCTTCATCGCCGGCTGCATTGCGTGGAGATACCTCTGCAAACCCTCCGCATCGAATCAATCGCCGTAACCCCGTGGATGGGTCGAGTGCCATTTCCACGCCGAGGCGACGATGTCCTCGATCCTAGGGTGGCGTGGCCGCCACCCGAACGCCTCCCGCGCCTTGGCGGCACTCGCGACCAGGCGCGGAGGGTCTCCAGGACGCCGAGGTTTTTCGACCGTCGAGATGTCTTTTCCCGAGACGTCGCGGCACACTTGGATGACGTCCTTCACGGAATAGCCTTCGCCATTGCCCAGGTTGAAAAAGCCACAAGGGCCGTGGCTCATCGCGAGGATGTGGGCTTGCGCAAGATCCAGCACGTGGATGTAATCCCGGATGCAGGTGCCGTCCGGAGTGGGGTAGTCCGTTCCATACAATTCGACATGAGAAGCCTGCCCTAGAGCCACGCGAAGCACGTTAGGTATCAAATGGGTTTCAATCCGATGATCCTCGCCGCGGGTCGGCGTGGCGCCGGCAGCGTTGAAGTACCTAAACGCGACGTATTCCAAGCCGTGAATTTCGTGATACCACGGGAGCATTGATTCGAAAAGGAGCTTGGATTGGCCGTAGGGATTGATGGGATGCTGGGGTAAATCTTCGGTCATGGGAATTCGGTCGGGCGGACCGTAGGTCGCGCACGTGGAGCTGAACACGAATCTGCGGACTTTGTTCGAGACGGCCGCCTCGATCAGATTCAGACCATTGGCCACGTTGTTTCGGAAGTATTTTGTGGGGTTGGTCATGGACTCCCCGACGAGGGCGCTGGCGGCGAAATGCAGCACCACTTCAGATTCGGAGCCGCGAACAGCTTTGTTAAGGCCCTCCGCATCCGAGAGATCGCCTAGCACCAGAGCCGCTCTTTCATCCACGGCGGCACGGTGCCCTTCGCTCAGGTTGTCAAAGACCGTAACCCGATGGCCTTCGTCCAACAGAGCTTCCACGCATGCCGATCCAATGTACCCCGCGCCGCCCGCCACGAAAACGTTCATGGATCGATTCTACCTAAAAACGGAAGTTGCCCAAGGCGAATCTTCGCAAAATCTTGGCGATCAAGTTTTCCGAATCACCCACTAGATTCCCAAGGGATATGCCTCCCCATTCGTCAAGCCTTTATCAAGCAGGCTTCCGGTAATGGCCACGATGTTCAACTGCCGTTTTGAGGGTCTGCCTTTTGGTCGTCCGGGCGGACAAACCGAAACTCCGGGCGGCGCTTGGGGCAAATTGGGAATCGGGAAAACCGGCCGCGCCGGCATTCAGAATTAGATGAGGAGTTCGAAGCGCGCACTTTGCCTTCGATCCTTCACGGCGCGCCCGAGGGTAACGGCACTTGACCCGGCCGGGTTAGATAATAAATCAAGTCGCGCACTTCCTGCTCGGGAAGATTGGTGAGCAATTCCTCCGGCATCATGGAGAGTTCGCTGGGCTGCACGGACTTAATCTCCTTCCGGGGGAGCACCAGGGTTTCGTTCGCTGTCACGACCGTGAGAGACGCGTCGTTTTCCTCTTTCACGATGACGGTGAGTGTTCGGTCATCCTTGGTATCAATAACGGAGGCTCGATATTCGTTGGGGATGACGGCATTCGGGTCCACCATGTTTTGCAGAATGTAATCCAGATCGCCACGGTTGGAACCCGTGAGATCGGGCCCGATCTTCCCGCCAGTTTCGAACAACACGTGGCATTGCTGGCAGATGCGGGCAAACACGGCGCGCCCACGAGACGCATCACCAGGCTGCGATCCTCCTCGGCGATAAATCAGACGGTAGCGCTCGATGGCGGCTTTCTTATCGGCGGAACTTTCCCTGACAACGCCCCAAACCTTTCCGAGCATGGAGTCCACTTCCGGGTTCTTGAGGCTGCGCAATTGGCGAAGAATTTCGGCCGTGAGATGGCTTTTGCCGATCGTTCCCCTGCCGACCGCCTCCAAAAGATTCTTGGCGGAGCCATGGCGCGCGGCGAGGGTGTTCAAGGCGTCCCGCTTCTCCTCGGCGGTCAAATCGGGATAGACGGCGAGGACGGCTTGGGCGGCGCCAGCATGGTCGTAACTGGCGAGCGCCCGAACAGAGAGGCCGCGAAGCTCGGTATTCGCCAGCAAGCCCAGGAGAATCGGGGGCAATTGATCGTCTCGCACGCCATTCAGCGCGTTGAGCGCGGCTCTTCTCGCCTCGGAAGGCGCCGTGGCCTCGCGCAGCGTCGCCCTTAGTGCGGCGAGCGCTCGCGAGCTTCCGAATGTCAGGGAGAGCGTTTGCGTTAACGCTCGCACATCCCCGTTCGCGCTCGTCGAGAGCTTCGATTCCACGTCGCTCCAGCCCTTTGGCATGGGGACCGTTCTTCGTCCACCGAGGGCCGCGCTGACGCCTTTCAAAATGTCGATCTGCATCTGCGTATCGGGGGTCTCGAACAACACCCGCACCAACGGCTCAAGGCCCTCGGAAGCCCCGTCCTGAGCGCGAGCCAAACATCCGATCCAAAAAGCGCACGTCGCGGCCATCGCCGAGAAGTAAAGCCGCCGCGCTCGCGAGGAAAAAAAACCGGTCTCTACGTCAATTGGTGGTTTCATAGCGAATGGCATCAAGACTCCGCGCGGTTCGCCTGGCCTCGGCCGCCGCATTCAATTCGACTGCCGCAAGGCCTTGGTGGTCATGCGCCGGGCGATGTATTGGCGGATCACGGGAATCTTGGATTTTCCAAGGAGACCGATAGCCGCCTTGGCATCGCGCCCCACGAGAGGTTCCGCGGCATACCAATACATCAGTGGAAGGTTGTGATCACCGGCATCATCCGCCCGTGCCACCAAGGCGCTTAGCACGTCGAATCGATCCTCGGGAGAAACCCTCTGCATTCCAGCCGCCAGATAGAGTCGCACGACTGGGGACGGCTCCCGTTCCGCCAATTGGCCGAGGCCGGACAGGAACTCAGCGGAAGGCTTCTTCTCCTCGAGCCCGAGCTGGATGGCCCATGCGCGCACGTACTCGGAAGGATGCGACAACAGCCCGCGAATCTGTTTCTCGTCCAAAGCGCCTGTCACGTGCAGAGTCCACAGCGCGCGCAGTTGGCGGGTCTCGTCCTTGTGGTCTCTCAGTATTTTCCCAAGCCCCGCGGATGCTGCAGGCGTGAGCCGCCCCTCCGCCGCCCGCTCCTGCAATAATCGCCGCGCATGACGAGAATGGAAATCGTTCGGGCTCAAATGCAATTGAACGAGCTCTTCGTCCGTCCTCCTCGCCAAGTCCACGCGCGTCGATGGGGTGTTGCCATACGTGAGTTTGAAGATTCTACCATTCGAACGGTCGTGCCCGTTGACATTGTTGTGATGACACTGGTTCTTGTCGTACCAATCGATGATATAGACGGCCCCATCCTGATCGTAGAGCATGTTTAAAACTTGGGACCAGCGGTCGTTGAAATTCACGAAATCGGGCCCGTGCCGGCCCACGTACCCGGACCCTTTGCGCTCGACGAAATCCATGTTCAATCGTTGGCCGTGAATGTTGTTCATGAATAACGTCCCCCGATACCTCTCGGGAAAGGCGCCCCCCAGATACACCATCATTCCAGCATGCGCGTGGCCGCCGCCCATCGCGTCGGAGCGGCCGTTGGCCGCGTGGGGGCCTTTGTTGCCAGAGTAATGAAAATGGTCGGCGATGGTCTTGATGTCATCGTAAATGAACGGATTCACATACCACTGGCTCGCGGACTGATAGATCGCATTCGCCTCGGTCTCCTGGCGGCTGATGCTGTAATGCTGTCCGCCCTGGCGCTGATACCTCCCTCCTTGGACCATGTGCCATAGGTGCGGAATCACGCAGGCCTCGATGAGGCACTGGCCACGCTCGTCGAAGTCGATGCCCCAGGGATTGCTGGTTCCCTCAGCGAACACCTCGAATGTTTGCTTGACCGGATGGTAGCGCCAGACCGCGGCGTCCACCCGCTGGCGCTCCCGCAACGGTGTGCCCGGCTTGCCGACAAACGAGGGACAGAAAACGCCGTGACATCCATACAACCAGCCGTCCGGACCCCATGTGAATGTGTTCAACGTCTCGTGCGTGTCCGCTCGGAAATCCCATCCGTCCAGAAGAACCGTCGGAGGACCGTCGGGCTTGTCATTCCCGTCCCGGTCCGGGACGAACAAGAGATCGGGAGCCGCCCCCACGAACACACCTCCGAAACCCACCTCAATGCCGCTGACCAAGTTCAAGTTCTCCATAAACACCGTGCGGCGGTCAAATTTGCCCGATCCCGTGGTGTCCTCAAAAATCAGGATTCGATCTTTCCCTTGTCCTTCCGCCGCCCGCACGGGATAGGTGTAGGCCTCCGCCACCCACAAACGCCCCCGATCGTCCAAACAGAACGCGATGGGCTGGCTCACGTCCGGTTCCCCGGCGAATAACTTCATGGAAAACCCGTCAGGAACCGTCGCTTCCCGGGCCGCCGCCTCGGGATCAAGCCCAGCGAATTTCACAGAATCAGCCTCGGCCACGATCGTCTGCTTCGAGATTTCAGCGGCCGTGATTTCACTGTCGAAGCGAGGCCTGGCCTCGTGCAGGAGGAAGTGGTCGAAGTTCGTGTGTCCCCAGCCCCCGATCTGTTGATCAACGACTCGAATAAAAATATCCTTTCCCAAATGAGGTTCCAAATCGACCACCACTGGGCGCATGTTTTCGGTGTCGAAGCCCGAGATTTTGAAAAAGACATCCTGTGTATCCACTCTCACCAATTCCACCCGGTTGCCTTCAGACGAGCCGCCGCCAACGAGGAAACTCGCGTATCGCCGGGTCACTTTAAAGGGAGTCGACGCGAGGGTTCCTGTCGCGTCATCGCCGAAGATTTCATAGGTTCCAACCCAATATTCCCCGGCGTGCCTGCTGCTCATGTCGGGCCGGCGCTTGGCGACCAGATCGCCCTTGACGGGTTGGTTGCCAAAAGCTCTCCCGGCCGCCGTCCAGTCGCGCAGAGTGCCGTCCTCAAAGCCCAAGTTGAGCGGCCTGCCGTCCGCGGCCAGTGGCGGGCCGCTTGAGGGCCGCTGCGCCAAGGCCGACGGCGGCAAGAAGTCACCAGCCGCGAAGCACAACGACAACGCAGCAATACACCCCAAACGGCGGCGAAGCTTCATAGGGTTCGGGATTTGGCGCGCTTCTTGGGAATGGAGGCCTTGACTGGGATCGCCTTGAACCGGCGCGTCAGATTGGTCAACGACTCCTCCACCGCGAGGCGTTCGAGGCTGGAGGCCCCCACAAAGCCCACGGCATCGGTGCGTTCATTGATGTAAGCCGCGTCCTCGGGCGTGCAGATCGGGCCGCCATGAGACAGAAATACAATGTCCCGCCGCACCTTCCTGGCGCCGTCGATGATCGCTTGGGTGCGCCTCACGGCATCATCCAAAGTGCACGTGGCGTCGGTGACGCCGATGGAACCGCCGATGGTCGTCCCCACATGCGCGATAATGGCGTCGGCTCCCGCCGCGGCCATGGCCTCGGCTTCCTCGGGCTGCGCCACATAAACAATGCTGAACAAATCCATCTTGCGGGCCAGGGCCACCATCTCCACTTCCTTCTTGAAGCTCATCCCCGTTTCTTCGAGCACTTGGCGGAAGTGGCCGTCCACGATGCAGTGAGTCGGAAAATTGTTCACGCCCGAGAATCCCATCTCTTTTACTTTCAGGAGCCAGTGCCACATCCGGCGCCGCGGGTCCGTCGCATGGACGCCGCAGATCACCGGGATTTCGCGCACGACGGGCAGGACTTCAAATTCCCCGATTTCCATCGCCACCGCGTTCGCGTCCCCGTAAGCCATCAATCCCGCAGTGGAGCCATGTCCCGCCATCCTGAAGCGCCCTGAATTGTAGATGATGATCAGGTCAGCCCCGCCGCGCTCGATGAATTTGGCACTGATGCCGGTGCCCGCACCGGCCGCGATGATCGGCTCGCCCCTTTTGAGAGTGTCGCGAAGCCGGTCCACGACTTCCTTGCGCGTGTAGGGGTTTCCTTTTCCAGTCCAGGGGTTTGGCATAATCCTTCGAACTATAGAAAGCTGACGAACCAGGAAAAGACTTTTGTTGACCGTGAATGTTTTTCCGATAGCCTTGGTCTATAGAATTAGCCCTTATCGAGCAGCAGGCATTAGAATCCTTTAAACATCCAATCTAGGCTTATGGAAAACACTGACAAAATCCTTCCCTCAACGGAGACCTCCCGAAGGGACTTCATCAAGACGGCCGCAGCGGCCGGCGCCGCGGTCGCCACGACTCAAATTTTCAAAACTCCTGTTTATGGACAGAACCAAGCGCCTTCGCCCGGCCGCGTGATTGGCGCGAACGATCGCATCGTGGTGGGGTTCGTCGGCGTGGGCGGTCAAGGCATGGCCCATGTGCGTAGCCAAAAGGAAAACATGGCCGCTACCAACGTGGTTTTGGCTGCCGTGGCCGACGTTTCAAAGACTCGGGTCAAGGAGGCGAAGGCATACATCGGCGGCGACTGCCAGGGTTTCGCGGACTACCGGAGGCTGCTGGATCGGAAGGACATCGACGCCATTGTTTGTTCCACCGTCGACCATTGGCACACGCCGGTCTGCGTCGATTCCATGAACGCCGGCAAGCACATTTACGTCGAGAAACCCATGACCCGATATTTGGGAGAGGCGTTCGAGATTTATGACACGGTCAGGAGCACCAAGAAAATCCTTCAAGTGGGATCCCAAGGCTGCTCTGATGCCAAATGGCACAAAGCTGCGGAACTCATCCAATCCGGGAAGATTGGAAAGGCCGTCCTCGGCCAGGGTTCCTATATGCGAAACAACCCCAAGGGTGAGTGGAACTACGACATCAAGAGCTGGGCGACATCCGAGGATATCGACTGGCAGGGGTGGCTGGGCAAACAGATCAAAGTGCGCCCCGAATTCAACGCCGACCATTATTTTCGCTGGCGCAAATATTATCCTTACTGCGCCGGGTTGCTCGGCGACTTGTTCCCGCACAAACTTCATCCCTACATGCTCGCGACAGGCAACCCGGAGTTTCCCTCCCGGGTTTGCTCGCTCGGAACGCGCAAGGTGGAGACCGACAAGGCCGGTGGCAATCCGCCCCGCGATGTGCCAGAGAACGTCCAAATCCTCGCCGAAGTCCCTAGCGGCTACACGCTGATGGTGTGCAGCAGCACGGTGAATGAAACGGGGACCCAGGAAATGATCCGGGGCCACAAAGCATCCCTCTACATGGGCGGCAATCGGATCGAACTAAAGCCCGAGAAAGCCTTTTCCGAGGAAGTCGACCCCCTGGACATCACGGGCATCAAGCCCGGGGAAAGTGTCGCCGTCCACGAAGCGAACTGGTTTGATTGCATTCGCAGTGGCAAGGAGCCGAATGCGGGGATCGATCTCGCCGTTAAAGTTCAAACCGTGATTTCGCTGGCGGAAATATCCGATCGCATGAGCATTATGTGCCTCTTCGATCCCAAGACCCGCAAGGTCACCACGGGCGACGGGCGCGCGGTGAAGGTGCCCACTTACGGCACGCTCCCGCTATCCTAATCCGAAGGGTCGATTTGAAGGGGTTTCGCCGATTTGCCGTCGGCGGAACCCCTTTTTGTTTGGCATTCGAGTCCTCCACATGAACGCAGAGCCGCCTGGGGCTGAAATCCGCCTGGCTCGCCACGCCATGGCCACTCGTTTCGAGATCTGGCTCCATGGCCAGCGCGTGGACGCCATGCGCGCCGCCGCCGAGGAGGCCTTCGATGGCATCGTGGAACTGGATCGATTGTTGAGCCTCTACCGGCCGGAAAGCGACCTCTCGCTCATCAATCGCGAGGCATGCTCCAGAGCTGTTCGCGTCGATCCCCGCGTCTTTAAGCTGCTGGAGCGAGCCAAGACGTTGAGCCTGGGGACCCGGGGCGCCTTCGATCCATCCGTGGCGCCCGTCCTGTTTCAGTGGGGCGTTATCGGCGGCCGCTGGAGGATCCCGGGCGAGGACGAGCTCCGGGAGGCGCTATCGAAGGTCGGAATGCAATCGGTCGAGCTGGATTCGGACGAAGGAAGCGTCCGTTACGCGCGTCCTGGCATGTGGTTGGACTTGGGCTCGATTGCCAAAGGCTATGCCTTGGAGTGCGCGGCAGAAACGCTTCGGAACTGCGGCATAGAATCTGCCCTGATCCATGGCGGGACAAGCTCTGTGTGCGGGTTGGGACGGGGGCCGGATGGTCTCCCTTGGTCGGTGGCGGTTCGCCCCCACAACGGGGAAGATTCGAAGGAGAAGCAGCCGCTCGTTTGGTTTAGAACCGTTGCCGGGGCGCACACGGCACTCTCGGGCCCTGTCCCTCCACCGCCGAAGTCGTTCTCAAGCGACGAGGTTGCCTGGCCGAAGGTCCAGTTGGAAGACGCGGCGATGTCTGTCACGGGAATTCGAGGCAAATGCTTTGAGCTTGAAGGAAAGGTTTTTGGTCATGTGATTGATCCGCGCTTTGGCAGGCCCGCACAAACGGCCGCGATGGCGATCGTCAAGGGGCATTCGGCGACCGATGCCGACGCGCTGTCCACCGCGTTGCTGGTCTTGGGACGGGAAGGCGCAGGTTCCATTTCGAGCCACTTTCCAGGCTATGAGTTGTGGCTTGGTGATTGGGGTTAGACGGGCGGCGAGGCGTCCCGGGAGATGATTCTCGTGGATGGTTTTTCTTGGAATCGAGCGAAGCCCCGGTTTAGCATAGCGCCTTGCTTTTCATAAAGACCGATATGCCGCGCGTGTGCTTCACTGCCTGTTTTGCGCTCATTTTTAGTTGGGTTTGCGCGTTCGCGGTAAGGGCTGCGGATCCATTTGGGGAAGGGGTCCGACCGACCGATCCTTTGGACCCGGAAGCGGAACGTAAAGGATTCCGGCTTCCGCCGGATTTCGAAGCGACCCTCTTTGTCGCCGAGCCCAGAATCGCCAAGCCCATGAACATGGCTTTTGACGGCAGGGGACGGCTTTGGGTGACCACCACTCTCGAGTATCCATTTGCCGCCCCATTGGACAAAAAAGGGAGGGATTCCATCGTCGTGCTCGAGGACAAGGACGGCGATGGCCATGCGGAGTTCGCGACGACGTTCGCGGACGGGTTGAATATTCCGACAGGCGTTTATCCTTACAGGAATGGCGTGATTGCTTGGAGCATCCCTAACATTTGGTATTTTGAGGATACCGACAATGATGGAAAAGCCGACAAACGGACCGTTTTGTACGGACCTCTGGGTTGGGAGCGGGACACGCACGGGATGAGTTCCTCGTTCCGGCGCGGGTTGGACGGCTGGCTTTACATCACCCACGGGTTCAACAACGATTCCGTCGTTCGTGGGAGGGATGGTTCCGAGATCAAGATGAACTCGGGCAACATCTATCGGGTGCGGGTCGATGGGGCGAGCGTTGAGCAATTCTCATGGGGTCAGGTGAATCCATTCGGGCTCGGCTTCGATCCGCTGGGGAACTTGTTCTCCGCGGACTGCCATAGCTCGCCGATTTATCAAGTGCTCCGCGGAGCCTATTATCCGAGCTTCGGCAAGGGCCACGATGGCCTTGGGTTTGGTCCAACCCTCATGCAGCACAGTCACGGATCCACGGCGATCGCGGGATTGGTTTATCTTTCTGACGACCGATGGCCGGCGCCGTTTCGTGACAACATCTTCGTCGGCAATGTCATGACCAGCCGCATCAACCGCGACACTCTCGAAGATCAAGGCGCGTCCAGAATAGCCCGCGAGGCACCCGACTTTCTCGTCGCCGAGGATCCCTGGTTCCGGCCAGTGGACTTGCAGTTTGGTCCTGACGGCGCCCTTTATGTGGCGGATTTTTACAACAGAATCATTGGCCATTACGAAGTCCCATTGACGCACCCTGGCAGGGATCGTGACAAGGGCCGCATTTGGAGAATTCGATACAAACCCGCAAGCAGCCGGCCGCTCAACTTGCGCAATGCATCGGTGGAAGACTTATGGGCTGAGATAGGGGACTCGAATCAAACCCGGCGTTACCTGGCGACGGAAGAGTTGGTGGAGCGAGGCGCCCCAAAGGTCGTGGATTTGATTCAAGAAAGGTGGCGTGGTGGTGTGGCTCACTGGCGACAAAAGGCGCACGGTTTGTGGATTTTACGCCGGCTTGGCGGGCTGGATTTAGCCATGGCGAGGGCTGGATGCACCGATGCCAGCCGGGATGTTCGGACCCATGCCCAAAAGATTCTCTCTGAAATTCCTCATTCCGAGTGGCGGTCCGAACATCGAGATCTGGCGGTTGCAGGCTTGTCGGACCCGGATGCCTGGGTGCGAAGAGCTGCCGCCGATGCATTAGGGCAGCACCCGGCGTTGGAGAATATCGAACCATTGCTGAGACTCCGGGCGCTGGTGCCGGATCAGGACGGGCATTTGCTCCACGGAGTTCGCATGGCACTGCGAAACCAGATGAAGGTTCCAGGGAGTTTTTCAAAGTTCTTTGGAACTGACGTGCCGGCGAAGGATCGCGCGGCTTTGGCCGATGTCGTGGTGGCGGTGCCGGGCGCCGAAGCAGCCTCATTTTTGGTTGACCAGTTAAAGCGGGGCTCCGCGGCGCGTGCATCCCAAGAGGACATGTTCAGACATGTCGCGAGGCATGGCCGCGAAGCCGACCTGGAGACCTTGGCGGAAATGGCGACGGTTCGGTTTAGTGATGATCTCACAACTCAGGTCTCCTTGTTCCAAGCGTTGCAGGCCGGGGTGGGGCAGCGGGGAGGCGCCCTCGGTCCCAGCGTCCGCCATTGGGGGGGCGCGCTGGCTCGGGCTTTGCTGAAATCCACGGATGCCGGCGTGGCTGCCTGGTCAAACCAGCCTATTGAAGGCGCCGCCAATCCGCGCAACCCGTGGTTTCTACAGTCACGAGCTTCAAGCGACGGAGATCGGAGCGCTTTGTTTCTTTGCAGCCTGCCGACTGGCGGCGAATCATTCACAGGCGTCCTTAGATCGCCCTCTTTTGCGGTGCCCGAGAAACTCGCTTTTTACGTCGCTGGACATGACGGATTTCCTGACAAGCCAGCCCAAAAAAGGAATGGAGTACGCTTGAGAGACGCGGCTTCCTCCGAAATCTTGGCGGAAACATTCGCCCCAAGAAATGACCTCGCACAGCCTGTTTCGTGGGACCTGACAGCTCACATGGGAAAGAAAGGCATTCTCGAGATTGTGGATGGCGACAACGGAAGCGCTTTTGCCTGGATCGCGGCTGGCCGGTTCAATCCCGCGGTGGTCCCCATGCCCGCCATCAGCCCGAGCCTGACCAGCCAACGGCAGCAGGCGTCCGCGGAGCTTGCCGGAAGTTTGCGAATCGAGGATCTCGCCATTCGCTTCCTAGAATTGCTTGCCAGCGATTCGACCGAATTGGAAGCGCGCGCGGCGATGGCTCGGTCGTTGGCCGTGCTTCGACCGAGCGAGAAGTTTGCCACCCTGGCACCTCTGGTTGGAGATGCGACCCTGCCGGCCTCGGTGCGGAGCCGGATCAGCGCCGCGCTCGCCAATCCTAACTCGGGCGACCCGCACTCCATTGTGATCGAAGTAATCCAGACCGCCCCATACCGGGGTCAGGTGAAGCTCGTGCAAGCGGTGGCAGGAAACCCGCGCGGAGCCGAACGCATTATTGGAATGACAGAAGCAGGCCAGCTTTCTCCGAGGCTCCTGCAGGAACGCTCTGTCGCGGAGAAGTTGAAGGCCACATTGGATCCATCGGCTTCCGGTCGTTTGGCCAAACTGATGGCTAAACTGCCTCCTATGAATCAGGAGATTGCGAGGTTGGTGGAGAACCGCCGGGCGGGCTACAATCCCGTTTCAGCGAAGCCGGTTCAGGGTGCCGCCCTGTTTAATCAACATTGCGCCGCATGCCATCAAATCGATGGCAGAGGCGGTTTGGTGGGGCCTCAATTGGATGGCATCGGCAACCGGGGGCTCGAGCGGCTTTGCGAAGATATCTTGGATCCAAACCGCAACGTGGATGTGGCTTTTCGAAGCCAGTTGATTGTATTGAAAGACGGGGATGTGATCTCAGGTCTTCTCCGCAGGGAAGAAGGAGAAACGCTCGTGGTCGCGGACGCGACGGGAAAGGAACAGTTGGTTCCGAAAAAGTCCGTTCAGGAACGACGACCTTCGGAATTATCCCTCATGCCTGAGAACATCGGCGAACTCCTTTCGCAAGAAGACTTCAATCACCTGCTGTCGTTCCTGCTCTCGAAGGGCTCGGTGGGCAGGTAGGCGTGCGGCAGGGAACAGGCCCAAAATCGGCCACCAAACGCCCCTAACCGGCGCCGCCCACCCTGGCCCTGTTCTGTTCTGTTCATTCAACCTTAAAACGGCAATTGAACCTTGTGGAGACTTGCAAAAGCCTGCATGAGAAAGGCTTGACGAAAAGGGAGGCGTATCCCTTGTGGATCTGGTGAGTGATTCGAAAAAACTTTATCGCCAGGATCTTGGGGAGATTCGCCAGGGGCAACCGCCAATTTAAGGTTTATTCGGCTGAGGAGTGTAGCGGAGATAGGGCTTGATCTTGCGCGATCCTTTCGGGAACAAGCTGGGCACATCCTCGTCTTTCACCGAAGTCATGATGATGCAATCTTGTCCGTTTTCCCAATTGGCCGGGGTCGCGACTTTGTGTTTCGCGGAAAGCTGCAGCGAGTCGATGACTCGCAGAATCTCGGCGAAATTTCGTCCGGTGGATGCCGGATACGTCAGAGTCAGTTTGATTTTTTTATCTGGCCCGATGATGAATACCGACCGCACCGTCAATGTGTCATCGGCGTTTGGATGGATCATGTCGTAGAGGTTGGCGACCGTGCGGTCCGGATCCGCGATAACGGGAAAGTTCACCGTTGTGTTCTGCGTTTCGTTGATGTCTCCAATCCATCCATGGTGATCCCGAAGGGGATCCACGCTGATCGCGATGCACTTCACATGGCGTTTATCAAATTGATCCTTTAGTTTGGCGACAGCTCCCAGCTCCGTGGTGCATACCGGCGTGTAATCCTTGGGGTGCGAGAACAGAACTCCCCAGCCCGTCCCCATCCACTCGTGAAATTGGATGGGACCTTCGGTGGTTTCTGCTTTGAAGTCAGGCGCGGTGTCACCCAGTCTCAGTGGCATAATTTACTTGGTAAATGTCGTTTAATTTTATCAGCCTGATCTTGATCCGGGTTAGGATCAGGACCATGATCAAGCCGTTTCTATCCCCTAACTCGGCCGCGGGCAATCCATAGCCGATGCCGTCCATAGGACCGAATAAGACCGCCAGTATAACTCGAGCCCCAAAAGGATCAACTCAAGTTTGGGAGAATCCATTCGCTCCGCTTGACCGATGCCGGGATTATTGAGATGTATAAACCTAAACTCAGGCGATCTGGCGTTTACGGGATGGAGTTGCATGGCTCGGTTCGTGTTTACCCGGGGCCAGCCGTCAAAATCCCGGTCAACGAGCCTGAAACCGCTCGCGCGATTTTTCCGACCAAAGCAAATCACTGGCCCTTGTTTGATCCAGTCGCAGTTCGCTCTCGCGGCATCAAGCCGAGAGTCAATGAAAGGTGGTGCATGAATAGAGTTGTCTCTCATAAAACTCGGGCAGACGGCCTCACGCGGCGGGAATTCCTTGCGGCCGCCGGAGGCATGGCGGCATCTCTGGCTTGGAGCGCGCACGGACAACCCACGCCACCGACGTCGGAGCCGGTCATCGACATCCACCAGCACACCAACTACAGGGATCGCACTAACGCCCAGTTGGTGGCGCACCAGCGCGCCCTCGGGATCACCCAGACGATCCTGCTCCCCGCTGGCCGTTTGTTCGGGCTCGATGCTGGTTGCGGCGGCAACGAGTCGGTCATGCAGCTCGCACGCGAGTTTCCAAAGGAATTCGTCTTTTTCGCGAACGAAGTCGCGGATCTTCCCGAGGCTCGCCAGGAGATCGAGAAATACTTGAAGCGCGGCGCCATCGGCATCGGCGAGCAGAAGTTCAACGTCGAGTCGGATTCTTCCTATCTGGAGTCGATCGCGGGAATCGCGCGGGAATTTCGCGTGCCCGTGCTGATGCATTTTCAGTTCGGCACCTACAATACCAGCATCGAACGTTTCCACAAAATCTTGGAGAAATTCCCGGGCGTCAACTTCATTGGCCATGCCCAAACCTGGTGGGGCAACATCGACAAAAAGCATGATCAAACGGTGCTGTATCCCACAGGGCGCGTCGAGCCCGGGGGGATCACGGACCGGTTGCTCCGAGATTACCCAAACATGTTTGCCGATATGTCCGCCGGTTCTGGTTTGAACGCCCTGCTTCGCGATGAAGAACACACGGTCGCGTTCATGGTCCGGCATCAGGATAAACTCCTGTTCGGCACGGATTGCAACGACGCCTTGGGAAGAGGCCCTGGATGCCAGGGCGCCCAAACCCTGGCGGCCGTCCGCCGCCTCGCGCCCGAGAAAAAGATCGAACGCAAATTGCTTTACGATAACGCCCGAACGTTGTTCAAGCTCGGCTGATTCATTGGGTTTTCGAGAGGCTTTGCAACGCGGCTACCGCGAAGGCTTTTGGATAGAGTTTCTCGTGATACCAAAGTTTCGCGAAATACAGGCCGATCGGGGAGGGCAGCTCCAGCCCGCCAGAGTCAATCGCCTGAATCATCCAGGACTCCCCACCTGCTATGGCGGCCTCGAGAGAATCCTTGTTTTCAATGGCTTCGTGATCGCGGGCGTGGCCAAGAGCTTCCAAAGCGAGGGCCGTCTCCTCGATCGTGCAGGGGCCATTCCCCCTTTCCCCACTCCAGCCTCCAGTTGAATGCTGGGATGAGATCAAGTACCCGGTCCCCTGGTTGCAGGCGCGGCGGACTGGCGCCATCGAAGGCCATTGTCTGAGCAACCGTTCCAAGGCAAGAACGACTCGGGACGTCCCATAAGTTCTATTGACTTCATTCCGAGCGTGCTGGCAACCGAACCACAGAGGAACCCAGGAGCCCTCGGTTTCCTGAGTGCGCACCAGGTACGCGGCGGCCCTTTCGAGAGCCCTTCTCGTTTCCTCGGCGGTGCGTGGATCCTGTGAGGAGAGCCACATGAGCCAGGCTCGCATGGCGTGGGCTGTGATATCGGGGCTGCTTCGATCAAACGGCAACGCCCCCCAGCCGCGGCAAAAAGTGGGGATTCCCCCATCCCGGTTCTGAAGCCCCAGCAGCCATCGCACACCGCGCCGGCCCGAATCTTCAAACACTTTTCGGTCCGTTGCCAACCGCGTTCTCGATGAGTCGCCGACTCGAGCACCATCGAGAAGCTGGAGAGCGACAAGGGCTCCCGCCGTGTCGTCCGCGTCCGGGACCGCGCCCGGAAGATCCGTCCAACTCCATCCTCCGGGTTTGGCGAGAGTGTAGGCATGGACCGTTCCGTACTGCTGCCCCATCAACCAGTCCATGAGGGTTCTCAATTGGTCTGGATTCAACGATGTTGTCTTGCGCGCAGACAGCAACGCACTGACGCTCAGCGTCGTGACCCAAGTGCTCAAGTTGGTGTCGATCGGCCAACTACCGTCCTGGCGGGCAGACGATACCAAGAACTCAATCCCTTTCCGCACAACTGGATGATCCGTGAGTTGCATTGAGGCCAGACTCATGGTGACGAAACTCGTGAGCGGGGTGGCTTCCAAAAACCCCCCGTTGGAGGGCTGAATCTGCTCCAAAATGCCCAGCGTTCGGTGTCGAACCCTGTTTCGGAGTGCGCGGAGGAATGGGTTTCTCGTTGGAGCGTGGTAATGTCTCGCCTGGCCGATGGCGATGAGCGCGGGCAGGGCATAGCTCACGACCGGCAATTGGAGGGTGGCAAACCACTGCCGCGGCAGGGCCGCGAGTTCGAATGGCAGCGCAACGACTGCTTCCCAAGCCTTCGCGCCATCCCCAAGCCGTCCGCACAGGACGCAATGGGCGAGGATGGGAATCGAGAACGTTCGATCTTTGCCATAGCGCGCCTTGAGCGCATCGATCAGAGCGGGGGAGTCTGATCGGCCCACCGTGGTCGTGAGCCATGAACGAGCGCGGGCGACTGTTTCGGGATGCTGCAAGTCCCCATCCTCCACCACGCCGAACGCCGACCAGCACAGGGTCGTGGTGCTGATGTTGCTCAGGCTGTGAACGGTATCCCCCCATCCTCCGTCTCCGTTTTGATGCCCCGCGAGCCAATCAAGGCCTGAACGGATCAACGGCAACAGCCTTGCGTCTCTGGTCAAGGCATGACGTCGCACCGTGGCCAGAGCCACGACCGCCGTCGCGGTGGACAAAGCGCTGCTTGAAAGAAATCCGTCCCACCAACCGTGAACGTTCCTTTCGGCTAGGAGGGACTGGATCGCGAGCTCGCGGGAGCGTCTCAAATCCGCCATGACGGTTTCACTCAATCACCGGCGGGTTTGCCCTACGCTCGGTGACTCATGCTCTCTCCTTCGAGTGGGCAGAATCGCGCAGGCGTCCTTGCATCCAAAGAAACGGCTTAGCAAGTGGCGATTCCGGCTGACCCATTGGTAGATTCTTTCGGCGACCCAGATCACTCCCGGTATCCACAAGACCAGCGCCATGGGGATAAGCAATGGCAGTCGCATGCCAACGAATCTCAAGCACCTGGCCCCACGGTGGACTTTTCCGCCTAGCGCGACGCAATGAATTGCTTCAAGCAGGTCTTCCCGGTGTATCGAGGGAGCCACGAGGCTGGCTTCGGGATTGGATATGGGTAAGAGCCGCAAGGCGTCGAACCAATCCAGCCAGGTCAGCAGCTTCATTTGAAATGTGCACAGTGGGCAATCGCTGTCGAAGAGCACCACATGATAGCCGTTGTTCCGAGTCGCTTGGCTCATGATGGCACCGAAGGTATCGGGCCTTTACGACGCCGTCAAATGAGGGTCGTATTCCCACGACGGCCACTTAGGCCCTGAGGAACCTATCGACGCATCCCAACCCCCTGGCGCCCATGAAAAACGGCGTGACCAACCCATGGACCCCTGGCATCTTAAAGGCACTCATTGCCCCTATGAACGTGATTCCTGGATTGATGGCATCTTGCTTCGGCTTGTTCGCGCTCGCCGTGTCTCCCATGTGTTGGGCCGCATCCGCCCGTCCCGATGTCGTTCCAACAAACTACCGCCTGCTTTATGAACAGCGGTTCAACCATCCAAGGGCTCTCAAAGACTTTGTGCAAACCGACCCGCAGGCCTGGCAATGGAGCCGGGAATCGCGCGGAGGCGCCATGGAACTCGCCCGCCAGAGCGGCTACAAGCCGCCTGTTCGCTCCCCCGTCAACATTGCCTTGATCGAAGGAAAGAAGTTCACCGACTTCGTGATGGAAGTCGATTTGCTGCAAACGGGCGCGGAGTACGGGCATCGGGATATGTGTGTCTTTTTTGGCTTTTCGGATCCCAAGAAGTTTTACTACGCGCATGTCGCGACCTCCGCCGACGATCACGCGCACAATGTCTTTATAGTGAACGAACAACCTCGAACCAAGATCGCCCGCGAGACAACTCCGGGAGTGAAGTGGGGACAAGGAATTTGGCACAAACTCCGGCTCGAGAGGCGGGGCAGCGACGGAAGCATCCGTCTCTTCTTTGACGATATGACACGGCCGATCATGGTGGCGTCGGACACCACCTTTCGCTCCGGTTACATTGGATTTGGTTCTTTCGACGACACCGGCAAAGTGGATAACATTCGAATTTGGGGGCCTTCGGTGGAGAGGAAGAAGAGTGGGTTCTTCGCCAACTCGAAGTGAGCGCACCGGATTGCAGGCCGACTACGCCTTGCGCCTGGCTCGTTACGGGAAGCAGCAGCAAATCGAACGCGACGGGGGACCGCTGGCAAAGCTGCAGCCGGCGATGGCGTAAATCGTGAACAAAACGACCATCATGCACAGCCCGATTCAATGCAGGGAAATCCTCGGGCGTGAAACCTCGAAGGTACTCGTAATGCTCTTGTTGCTGGGGATGGTTGGTTGCGACGTGTTCGCTCAAGCCGAAAAAGTTCTGACTCCTGAGAACGATTGAAGCTAAATGAGATGGTGCGCGATACAGGGTTCGAACCTGTTTTAAGGGGGTCTATTTCTTGCATCATAGTGCCTGTCTGTGCGGTTGGCTGCACATACATGTGCATGAAATATGCAGTGTTTGCAAGAGGTAATGCGCATCTATGTGCAGCGATAGGAAGAAAATCTTGTGCGGGACTGTACGAGAGTCTGCTGTTGTGCGGTAACTGTGCGGGAGTCGAAATCTGTGCGAAACTGTGCGGCGAGTTCGCCCACACGCCAGCGCCGGACGGTGGCGATGGTGACGACGTGGTTCGTCAGTTGGAACGTCGTGGCGGCCTTTGCCGTCTTCGTTACTGGCTTCTGTGGAAGTGCGTCAGGCCGGACGTTGTGCCACGGCGCGGGTTCGCGGTGCCCACCGTGCTTGTGGGGGTGGTGGACGAACCGTCAACGGCTGTCAACGACAGTCCACGGCAGGTCGTCCGTCATGCCGAACGTTGCCCGTCGTTATTTGGCCAGCAAGGAAAGCATTCTTTTTTTCCATGGCCCCGACCATGGGGCGAAGGCGGTCCCCCCTTTTGGGGTGGGGCTGTTTATAGATACCCCCTGTGCAAGAATTTGGAAAAAGTCCGCATGCTGGATCATGGGGCATCATGCCTTAAAATGCTTCCGCAACATTTCCAGACCTTCACCATGACGGGACTTGAACAGGAGGTTTCAGCATTGCGTCTACCACCCCGGACGGGTAGCTGGTCTTTGCTCCGCGACTCCAATTTCCCATGAATCGAATTCTCATCCTTGTGATCGCGCTTCTTTCATTTCGTTCGTTGGCCGCCGTGACTTCAGACCTGTCGATTCGAGCTTGTGCCCAAGATCACGCTGCGTGGTGAGATTGGGACAGTGCAGAAGCTGGGATGGCGTTCGTCGCTCAGGGAGGGAGCCCAGTGGCAGGTGTTGACGAACGTGACGCTGGGTGCCGAGGGGACGGTAGTTGTGGACTTGGCAGCGAGCTCAACAATGAGATTTTACCGCGTGTCGACTTCAGTATCGACCTCCTCGGAAATCTCCTTCGTGACGGTTGGGGATGCGGGGAACGCAGCGGACACGACGATGTATGGGGCGGTGGGTTATACGTTCCAGATACAGAAGTTCGAGTTCACGAATGCGGAGTATGTGGAGTTTTTGAACGCGGCGTCCTGGCACCAGTAATGACCTCCCAGATGTCCACGCACTTTTCCTTTGATGAAAGCTTTTCGTTCAGGATTTGCTTGATCTGGTTCAACTCGTCCTTGGCCCGGACGGTATCGGCCTTGGTGACGATGACGTCGCCAAACACGTCACAAGCTTTCTGAAACTCGATGTCGGTGAAAGACAGCCCGGAAAAGTTCCTCCGGAAATAGGGGTCAGTCAGGGATTTACGAAGCGCACGTGCTGATCGCGTCAGCAAGGAGAGCGGCTGGTTCCAGTTTTCATCCGGGGCGGTTGCAGTGAGGTCCGGGGGGGCGATCCGGTTGTAAACGGCGCGTGGTGTGATGCGCGCATCAAGGGCTTGGCCCAGGCGGCGTTCCACCTCGTCGAGGACTACCTTGACCTTGTCTTCTGGCACAGCGTGCCCCTGCCCAAGCTGACGATACATTTCATCCAAGTCCTTCCGAATCTGCGCCGCACGGCTGGTGATGAAGTCCTTGATGCTTTTGCCACCCAGTGCCCCGCGCAGTGCCTTCTGCCCCTCCTCATTCTTGGATTTGAGTTCCCTTTCGAGCAGACCCTTGGCCGCTTCCGGCAACCAACGGTTGCCCTGGCTCAAGGGATAGGCGAGCAGTTCCATCACATCTGTGACCTTGCGGCATTTCTCGATGGCCTTGTCCGCTGCGTCATCCAACACCTGGAGAGTGAACGACTGCTTTTGCTTGAGGGCACCAATGGTTCGCTCGGACTGCTGCCCGAGCAACGTCGCCTTGACCGGTATGGTGAGCGGTTTGATGCGACTTGCTTCGTCCACGGTCACCAACCAGCCCCTGGCATAAACCTGCTGGAAGATCTGGCCGAGCGGATCGAGGGCTGTCTTCCCTGCATCCCAATGGACAACTTTCTCGCCATTCGCGTCACTCAATATCTCGCCGGTCACCGGGTCCACTGTGGGGCCCGGACCATCCGCAGCGTTGAGTGCGCGGCAAGCCTGGGCAAATTCCTCCCAAAGCCGCGCTGCCTCCGCATCGCCCTTCGCCGGGACCAGGTGCGGTATCTGGACTGTGGCGTCACTCAGAGGAGCTGAGCTGCTAAAGACGTGCTGAAACCACTGCCGCCAGACATCGCGCATCGCGTCGTCCGGATGGAACACGAAGTTCAGGCTGCCAACAGAAAACGAGTCATGCCCCGCGTCGCCCACCGATCCGATGCTCATGACCGTCTGACCAGTGGTCGAGTCGTGGGCCTGAACGACCGTCGGCGGCAGATTCATCCTCTTGAAGTCGGGACCAAATAGTTCCGCCATCGGCAGAACATGCACATTCAGTGTCTTCTCGATCCCATCGATCGACTTCCGCAACATGTAGATGGAGCGAAGGTGCGCCTCCCGAGTCGGACCGGCCGCGAACAAGACGAGGACCATGTGGATTTGGATTTTAGGGGCGGAGCGCAGAAGTTCATCGAGCCACGTAATCGTCTCATCATCGACTCCCACGAGCAGGCCGCTGATCAGGTCCGCACCCGTGAAGAGCTGCCGCCCGGGTGGATGGTCGGCGTAGGCAGCCAGGCCAGCATGAACACGCGACTCAGGCCAAATGAAAGCCGGTTTGACGGAGAGCTTTGGCACACTGCTCTGAGAGCCCCCGAAAATCTCCTTACCGTTCATACTCCAGCCTTTGGTGCATGCCGGAACGTAGGCCGGGGCAAGGCAGTGTTGAAAACTCCTGACAACATCATGTCGTAGAGTGCCGCCCCTCCTTCTTTGATGTCGTCAAAGTCCACGATGAGGGTGAAGTCATTGGCGGCACTCGGTTGCTGAACGATGGCAACCCGGCCTCGCCCTGAAACCTCTGTGATTGCCACGCCTCCGGTGGGGAACACTGCTGAGACGTCTAACGGCTCCAAATCAATCGGGGCGTCAGTAGGGCCAATTTCAGCAATGTCGTTTAGCCAAATCGGCGTCCAAGGATAGCCGTTAATGAGGGTCGGACAGCCGCAGTCATGCAACCCAGGACGCGCGAAGAGCAGGTGATGCCAGTAAAGACTGTCGCGGCGCACAACCAACTGGCTATGGGCATCAATCTGCGCTCGGACTTTGAATGAGGCGGCGGAGGTGAACGGCGACAACATCAATGATGTCATGAGAATTGTGAGAGTAACGAGTGATTTCATTTTCAGATTGTTTTTGGGAGTTTGAAAGTGGGATTGCGATTGGCGACGGACAGTGTTTGTTCGTTTTGACAGGTGACGTTTAGTCATAACAGCGATCCACGGAACAGAAGGGGCGCGAACCTAACGCACCCTCCTCAGAGGCACCGCGAAGCGCCCATGCAAAGAAGTAACATCAAGCCGCGCCCGATTGGGCGCGTGCTCGACGCGGTCTCTTTGCATTTGAAAATTCGCGGTTTTCTGAGAAGACCCGCAGCCGAAGCTACGCAAATTGAATTTTCTTCGTTTCTGTTACATAGAAAGTATCTGAACCTTGTTAAACCGGAGTTTGCTCGATTACAAGTGCCATGCACACCCCTCCTCAGGGCAGAACCCTCCTTAAAGCTGGATGGAAACGGTTGGAATTAAAATGTCAGAATAAGTCCTTCCAGTTTGCGTTTGGGCTTTGGCTCAATAAGCTCTGCTCCACGCCATGCTCTGGATTACCCAATGCCAAGAAGAGTTGTACCCCGGCACACTATTGCTCTGGGCCGTTCCGAATTGCCAGCGTTCGAACCGAAAATGATACGTCTCGAATCCATTAGACCTGGCGTGGCGTTGCAAGGGCTTGAACCGAACGTGGTTAG
>SXGS01636938.1_pt1 | contig 36165 bp, 33 predicted proteins | sample 3174681 | NCBI WGS metagenome assembly SXGS01 (sample SAMN11356861, study PRJNA531348) | freshwater metagenome | isolation source: freshwater sample F1-80 | place: China: Fuxian Lake, Yuxi | collected 2017-12-25
CCTCCCTGGCACATCTGAGTAAAGTCTCGAGATCGTGTTCCGTTTCCGAAAGTATGTCGGGTGACTGCATGCCAGCTGGTATCGCTGGAAAGACCCATTCGTGTCAACTAAAATCTCAAAATCCCGTGAACGCATACCATTTCACAAAGAGGGCAGGACCTTGCATTTGAATCATTTGAAACAAACACTCCCTCTCCCTGCGCAATTTGGTTTCCCAAAGGCATTACCGTCTCGGTCGGGGGGCGGGTATTTCCGCATACGGATTGATACGAACTTCGTTTCCATGAGGATCAAAGCATTGGACTTCGAGCATTTCCGAAGCCACCCCGTGAGCACCAAAAATCTCAACTTGCATGTTTCCATTCACCTCAAGCTCTGAAATAATTCGTCGCTTTTTGTTGAGGAGGAAATTGGCCACCCCATCGGCAACCCGAATGCGGACATTTGAGATGTAATTTCGGCAACTCGCCAATTGAATGAGGCGGATGACATCCAGCGACATGCTTTCGGAGGTTTTTACATAACTGATGCCAGCACAAAAGGGGCAATCCTGAAAAACGGCTCTCCTTAGCGAAGGCCTAATGCGTTGCCTGGTCATCTCAATGATGCCAAAACCCGAAATGCGGAGTACCTTGGTTCGGGCCCTGTCCCGACCCATTGCATCACGCAAGGCACGCTCTACCGTGCGCCTGTGTTTTTCCTCTGACATGTCAATAAAGTCGTTAACAATGACCCCACCCAGATCGCGAAGCCGGAGTTGGCGGGCGATTTCCCTGGCGGCAGCCATGTTTATCTGGAAGGCAGTTTCCTCGGCGTTGTTGCTGTCGGTTCGGAAATTACCACTATTTACATCAATCGCAACGAGTGCTTCGGTCTGTTCAATGACGATACTACCCCCGTGAGGCAGGGGAACCTTTTTCAGATTGATTTTTGCAATCTCCTCTTCCAATCCATAACGGTGAAAAAGGGGTTCATTATCCTCGAAATGCTTGATTTTGTCGGCCTGTTGGGGCATGACAAACTGAAGGAACTCCTGGGCGTGTTCACAAGCCCGTTTTTCGTCTACCCAAATGGTGTCAATGTCGGTTGTAAAAGTATCCCGGATAGTCCGGGTAATCATATCGCTTTCCTGATAGACCTCTGCCGGGGATTTTGTTTTCTTGATTCGCCTGGCAACCACCTGCCAAAGGCGGGAAAGATAAACCAAATCCCGTTGTAATTCAGTCTTGGTTTTGTCAACGCCAGCCGTTCGGATGATGAAGCCCAAACCCTTGGGGGGCCGAAGTTGGTTAAAGACCAAGCGCAACCGGCGGCGGGCACTTTCATCCAGGATTTTGCGAGAAATCCCTACCCGGTCAAGCCCGGGCATCAACACAAGGTAGCGCCCTGCGATGGAAACATAGGTACTCAAGGTTGGTCCTTTGGAACCAATTCCTTCCTTGATTACTTGAACCAGGACTTCCTGGCCGCGCTTGAAAATATCCTGGATGGAAGGCTTGGGGCGGTCGGTAACGGTCCGTCCCGCATCGCGTCCCCTACGAGCAGGGCCTCGATCCCCGCCCTCACGGTCGCCACCCCGCGGCGGGCGCCGATCGCCTCTTTCCTCACGATTACCCCGTTCCGGTCTGGGAAAGGGGGGTTCGACCGAGCTTGAAACTTCGCCACCTAAAGTTGCTTCCGTGGGTGGTACCTCAACCCGTTGGACTTGGGCTAATTCCTGGGAATCTGACCTTCGGGTGAAACCAAGGTGGTTGGCAATGTCTTCTTCAAGGCTTTCCACATAAACAGGTTGACTGATTACCACCTTGGAATGGGTTTGGACACTTTCGGACGCCCCGGATTGCTCAATAATGGTGTGGCTTGGCACGGTGGTTCGGGTCCGGAAAATGAGGGCATCTTCTTCAAGCTCTTCAACAACCTTGGGTGAAACCGGCGCTGAACTGCTTGAAACCAGAGGCTGATGGCCTTCCACTGGTACCACGGTCTGATGAGAAACGGGTGATTGCCTTCTTGGGGTGAAAAGGAGTTCATCCTCTTCACTGCCGGCTCCCAAGGAAGGTGGGGTGATTTCCGGTTCATTTCCGGGGCGGCTAATGCGGGATTGGGATTCCATTGCGGGCGGTGGATTGGCTCCCGGTCGGTCTTGGTCTTGACTTTGTTGATCATTATGTTGGGGAATTCCCTCCGGAAAATTGTCTTCCGGTTGGGCGTCAGAATTCCTTGGTGTACCTTCTTGTGAGGGGTTGGTTTGGTTTTCCCCCAATTGGCGGCCCATGCGACCTTCATTCCTGGTTTCTCCCTGGCCCCGGCGGCGACGACGCCCCCGTTGGTCCTTGGGAGCTTGGGATCCTTCAACGGATTCTTCGGCAGGGATGGAGGCTCCGGGTTCATTTTCAATCCCGACCCCTGATTCCAATAAGTCTTTTCTCAATTCATCGACAATTTGGCGGCGGCGATCATTTCCCTGGGACGGACCACGGTTACTCCCCCGGCGTTCACCCCGACCTCCACCATCGCGCCTTCCCCCGGCGCGTCGCCCGGGGTCCTGACCGGCTCCTGGCCGTTCCATTCGGCTTCGAAATGGCCTTTTTTCTCCCCCTTCCGGGCGATTTTCGGACCTGGAGGACCCCCGTCCCCAATCTTCTTCGGAAGCTTCGGTTTCGCTAAAACCCTCTATGTGCCTGTAATAAGTTGGCTCAACATCGGAGACATGAAGGAAACCGTTACGGCCTACCCCAAAATCAACAAAAGCGGCTTGAATACCCGGTTCAATATTAACGATTCGACCTTTGTAAATGTTCCCGACATACGATTCCTGGCCGGTGCGTTCTACATAGAGTTCCTCCAGGATTCCATCCTCAACAATGGCTATCCGGCATTCTTCCGGTTGAAGAACATTGATCAACATTTCCTTTTTCATGATGAACGAAACCTTTCTTGGGAGTTTTCACCGGCGATTATTAACCGCGAGCGTTCCCATTGTGGGGTAGAAAAATCTTTGGAACTCAAAGGCCAATCCAACATGGCCAAAATTTCGATTGGTTTAAGGGTTCCCTCGGGTTGGGGAACCAGGGTGATTTCTAGCTGAAAATCAGCGAGGGTCAGGTTTTTGAGCGATCTTTTGAGGTCTTTGGAATAACGGGAATTGGGATCCGAAAAAACCATGGGGGATGCGGTTGGGTCCTGGCGATGAACCCAAAGTGCCTCTTTGGCAAGGATTTCCGGAAGGAGTTTTTTTGTTTTTTCCAAAAGCGATGGGGGAACCAAGGTCCGATAATCCATGGATTCAACCCGGGCCCTATCCTTGGTCCCTACCCTTTGGATCCCAAGGAAAGTTAATCCTGGGGGTGCGTGTAGATTCAATTGAACCAAAAGGTCTGAAACATTCCAGTCCAGGCCCTGAAGGTCGATTTCTACGACCTCCTCATGCCCCAAAGCCCCTAAAGGAAGCGAAAGGGCAAAAACCATGGCAGGGTTGGGATGAAAGCCTTGGGAATGGACGACCGGGAGGGCCAATCTCCTCAGGAGTCGGTCCATTGCCCGAATCAAATCATGATGACTAAGCCAACGAATGGGTTTGGATTTTTGAAAACGAACCCTCAACCTGACGAAAGGCCCTGTTCCAAGGGTTGAGATGGCTACCGAATCCGGAGCATCAGCCAAGATTGTGGGACTCGGCAGCATGTTTTTGCCAAGAGATCCATTGCCAAGGCTTTCCTGGGTTATTAATCCTGGAAAGGGTGCAGTTTGGGCTCTTCTGAAAGCGTTTCGACCATAAGGTGTACTTCGTCAGTCAGGTCAAAGGTGAACCAGGACAGAATCCTGGTGGACCTTTTGAGCCGGGCCTGCAATGACCCCGGCGGGCCTATGTTGATCAGGGAAGCTATCGGGCCCATTTCAGGCAGGGCAGCTTCCTCTGGTTACGGAACCCAAAGTTCCGAGGACTGACCATCAGTCCATGTGTTTCAATAATTGTGTTCTGAACGAACCAAGGGACACTTAATCCCAAGTTAATGTTCAGTTTTGTCGCCTAGGTCCGTCTCAATGAATAAAGCCAGGGCTACCACGGCTTTTTCGGCATCCGGACCTTGTGCATTGATTTTGAGCTTGTTGCCGGGCATTGCCGTAACCAGCATCAAATCCCACATCGACTTACCATTCACTATACGGTTATCCCAATGGATTGTCACCTCAGAAAGGAAACGGCCTGCCGATTCTGCAAAAGCTGCTTTGGGCCGCATATGAAACCCCTGTGGGTTCACAACGGTGACCTCACGGGTCGCCTCCTGGACAGAGCTGCCCGAGGCGACCTCGTAAGTTGTTTCGGGAAATGGTTCCTGAGTGCGTGCCATAATAATCAAAAAAGGCCAAAATGTGGGTTATGTTTTTACCCAAAGGTCCCTGGAGAGTCGACCAACTGATTGATGGTTTCAAGATTACCAGCCGAGCGGATTTGGGTAACAAAGGCCTCATTGCGAAGGGCCCTTGAAACGCTATCCAAAGCCCGGAGGTGGTCTCCCGGGCGATCCTCCGGGGAAACAATCATGACAATTACATTGACTGGGGCACCGTCTTTGCTGTCAAACCCGACCCCGGCTTGGTGAATGCCAATCGTGCCAATGAGTCGTTTGATCGACCCATGTTTGGCATGTGGAATGGCAACGCCACGACTAATCGCCGTAGATCCTAGCATTTCCCGTTTGAGAATGGCCCGGACAATTTCGTCGGCATCCGTGGGTTGGATTCGCCCAGAGTTCTGAAGGCTTGTTACCATTTCCCGAATGACGCCTTCTTTGGTAGTGGCGTTAAGGGAGGTAATCACGGCTTCCCGAACGATAAAATCAGACAGGCGCATGCGTGCACCAGCCTCCGAAAGGGAAATTTATTGGAGAGTTTCGGCGTTACCCGACGCAACCTGTGCGGTGGAAGGGTCACGACGATGGTCCTGGATTTTTTCTTTGTACCGACGCAGTTGCATTTGGGCTTTGTCAAGGGAGGCATTGACAGCAGAATAAAGGTCATCGCACTTTTCGTGGGCAACGAAATCGTGCTTATGTTCCGCTTGAACCAAAAACTCAACCCAAAAACCATCCTTTTGATGGTCCACTGTGACCTCAATCATGGTGAGCCTATCAAATAGGTGGGTGAGCTTCTCCGCTTTGGCTTTGATATAGGATTGGCTTTCTTCGGAGATGTGCCCATGACGGCAAGCAACTTTTATTTGCACGGGAGATCCTTGGGATCTTGAGATTCGGGACGGGCAGCCCCAATGGGATACCATTGAAGTTTAGGACATCAACCCAATGGGATCAACACGAAGAGTGGTTCCCAAAAAGAACTTTTCCCATGCACGGGCGGATAATCCTAAAAAGGAAGGGGCTGTTTTTCGGAAAGAAAGGAGTTGCCAATTCTGGATTGGATGAGAATTTCGTTTTTACCTTGTCCGGGCTTTTGGGGCCAAACCAATTCCAGCTCACACAACCCCATACTGTCGGAAGTCCGGTCAATCTGGGTTTTTCGGGTATTTGTGGATTCCGGATTCCAAGGCTTCCCACCAAGGATGATAGTCAATCCGACCTTGGTATCAGGCAAGGGAGATCCTTCGGGATTGGAAATCCGGACCGTTAATTTGGCCTTTTCGCCCGGTTGGTAGCTGGTTTTGTCCCACCGAATCGCCTGGATATGGCCGACTTTCATTCCCTCGGTTGGGATTTGGTTACGAATCGTTGGGAAACGACCGTTCGCTTCGGAAACCTCAATTTCCCATGGCCCACTTTTGACATTATCTGGGAGATCAAAAACAACCAAACCCATTCCGGTGATTGGGTTACCATCGTCGAACAAAGCGGGTTGGTTATCCTTCAAAAACCACCTTCCGTTGGAAACTTTTTGGTCCTCAAAACCCGGGCCTTTGAGGGTAAAACGAATACTTAATAGACCATCAGCCGGCCTCAAGTCCGCTGAGTTCAAGGAAATGCTTTGTATCGCCACCTGTCCGCCCGGAGAAAAAGAAATATGAGGGAGGAACAGTATGGTTTTCAGTTCCTTTGATTTTGGATCATCCACGGAAAGGGCAAAGTGGGATTTGGAGAATTGGGGATGGGCCTGACCCAACCGGTTGGGATCTTTGGCAAGGGCTACAGCCTCTTTGAAAACCAGTTCCAACTGGGCCCGATGAAAGGCGGTTTTTCTTCCCGGTTGGTCAGCAAAAACAAAAACCTGTCCACCGGGACCTTGCCCATTTTCGTTGTTGAAAAAGAAAATCCAAATGGGGAAAATGAGAAGGAACACCGCAGCTGCAACCAAATAAGTCCAATGGGTTAAGGACCAATTCCTCGCCAGACCGGATGGGACCAAAGGGGCTGGGTTCAAAAGGGATTCGGTTTTGAATTGGAGTTCGGGAAACACTTCCAATGAGGCTTGCCTAAGTTTTTTTTGGTAATTTTTCGCCCAAATCAAAGCCTTTTGGCAGGGTAAACATTCCGTCAGGTGCTGTTCGAGGGATTGGCTTTCCACGCCCTCAAGGGCACCATAAACAAAATCCAGGAGGAGAGGATTGGCGGATTGGCAATTCATGATTCCTCGTTTCCTCCTTTCGATTTAAGGTCCGACTCACCAAGGGAAATCCGAAGTTTCCCCAAGGCAGACCGAAGTTGGGTTTTCACGGTTCCCACGGGGCGATCCAATTCAACAGCAATTTCTTCCAAAGTTAGGTCGCCGTTTTGGCGCATCAGAAAAACCTCTTTTTCAAAAGGCTTCAACTGTTTCACCGCCATGCGAAGCCTGGCACGGTCTTCTCCCGCCTCGACGGATTCAGGGATTCCTACCGTTTTGGTCGGGGGCATTGCCTCATCGTCAAGCATTGGGCGAGATTTTCGCCTCCACGCACTGCGTCGCAAATCTTTGGCGGCATTGATCCCTACCCGGAAAATCCAAGCCTTGGGATTTCCCACTTCCAGGAGTTTGTCCCGGTTTTTCCAACAGCGCAAGAATGCCTCTTGGGCTACATCCATGGCATCATCCCGGTTTCCAAGAATCAGGCAAAGGCTGCTAACCAACTCGTCCCGCATGGATTGAAAAAGCCCTGTCAACCGCATGGCAAGGGCTTTCACCGCATCAGGTGTTGCCCCCTGGGGCAGGTTTTCAATGGCCGAAACCCTAATCTGGGACTGCTCATCAAAGCTCAAGGCATGGCTCGTTCAGTTTTGGCTACAACACTATGACGGAACACCCGTTGGTGTGGATTGCCGCCCAAGGATTCTTCTGAATTTTTTAGTCCGTGGATCAATGGATGGTTTCTATTCTTGGGAGTTTTCTAAAATTTGGTAAGGAGAAAGGTAATTCCTCCTTATCTGCCCGCCACAAAAGCACTCAAATGGAGGCCTCAGTATGCGGACCGTAACATCAGCTATAAGGTCTTTGGTGGCATTGGGCAAATCCCAGGGCCATTTAAGCTTTAGCCAGGTTTCCGAAACAATCCAACAATCCCCTAACCAACCCGAACTTTTGGATCAAATATTACAGGCACTTGAAGAGGCAGGAATTGAAGTCATTGAGGCCGAAGAATGACTTTTTAATTCCTGGGTTGAAGATTGATTTTCCCCACCACTAGATTGACTTGGCGCCATCTATTGGGACTTTTGCGGAGTGACCCCAAATCAGGCCCTCTTGATCCGTTCAAAGAAAACCCCCTCCCATTTGGAATAGATCCTCGCTGTTTGTCGACATGGGTGGGAATCCTCCCCGCAAAAATGCCTTTCCATGGTCCCAAAGCCCTTGGGGTTTAACAACACCCAAAAGTGGGTCCTCCCAAGACCCAAGTCCTTATGGATTTTCCTTATGGAAGGATACCCGGATTATGTTTTGTAGGCGGGAACGGGCAATGGCCCCCCCTTTAATGGTTGCAACCATTGCTTCCATCCTTGGTTTTGGGCATCATTTGTCGGCAAACATGGCTTTCACCTGACCTGGCGGATCAAGAAAAACGATGCAATGATAATGTCGTAACACAATTAATTATAAAGGTTTGGGATGATAATGCCGTTAAGGGGTTTTATCCTTTGGGGATTCTGGACGCACCTGTGACCTGGATTCCTCCTGGTTCATTTTCAGGGCTCTTTTGTACCGTCTTCCAAGTGGTCTTGGTTTTGTACCGCCAAAGTGGTTATAGGCCATGTTTGGGAGATAGTCTTAACAAGACCCTGCGCCCTTTAGGGCAAGGTTTTATCATGAAATCCAGCAAGGCAACCCGTAATTTTTCCGCCCTTTGGTGCCAAAAGGGAAATAGTGCAATCCTGGACCCCAAGGCATTATTTGTCAGTTTGGGACTTTGGATTGGGGCCGGATTCACCCTTTCTGCACAATTTGGGCCATTGCCTGATTCTGTGGAAACGGTTCGGACCGCCCTTAGGCATGTTGGCGAAACGCCTGAGGCCCGCACCCAACGGTTAACCAAGGCAATGGAAGGCCTTCAAAACATCCGTGAACGAAGGGAGGCCTTTTTGCTTCCCGAGTGGAGGGACCAACAACCTGACCTCCCTTCCTCAAGCTCGGACAAAAAAGCCAGGGCCCGTTTGGGAAAACAACTTGGAACCGAGTACAAGGCAGTTCTTCAATCCAAAAACCAGGATAACATTTTGTTCCTTTTGGATAAATTACCAGACCTTGCCAGGCAAGCCGAGGAATCGCCATTGGTAAGCGAATTGATCCAGGAGGTTGCGCCGGATGTGACTCGATTGGTCAAAACCGGGCCAGTGGAAACCCGGCGAATGGCCCTCCTAACCCTTGCCAGAATCCATGCCGATGCGGATTTGATGTTGCCCATCCTAACCGAATTAGTGGTCGATCCCATTGCGGAAATCCGATTGGCCGCGGCGGAGAGTATCGACACCCTACTTCGCCTACAGCTTCCGGGAAATTTGGCTCGGGGAACAAATCACCCGATACATCTTCGAAGAGAAGCTTTATCCAAACATGCCGCCAAACTGATTCCCGTGGCACTCCTTTGCCTTAAAGATTCGCAATCCCAAGTTCGCATTTTGAGTTCGGATTCGTTGAGGTTAACGGCTTCACTATTCAGCTCCATGATCACGGATCCGAGCCAGGCTTTGGCTGGGGTGGACCAAGCGGAAATTCGTCGATTGATGCAGACCGAGTGGATGGAGTTGGATCCCTTGCTTCAGGCATGGACAGCCTTTTTGCCTTCCCTTGGGACGGGACTGGTTGATCGAAATTCACAGGTTCGCCTCAATTGTCAGCGGACCTTAGATGAATTGGCAGGGATACGAATCAAGAGAAATCGCCAAGGGGAAGCCCTTAGCCTTGATTTTCCTGATGTTTTAGCTTCGCCGATCCGGGGTACAGTCCCGACTTTGGTAGAGGCTTTACGGGATCCGGATATTCGAGTCCGACGGGCGGCCATCGATGTCCTGGAAGGACTCGGAACCCTTGCGACCCCAGCGGCCAGGGAAATTACCAAACAGTTGGATGATTCGGATCCGTTTGTAAGGTGGGCATGCCTAAGGGCCTTGGGTTCGATGGGGCAGGATGCCCTAAAAGGGGCTGAATCCAGGATCCGGTCCATGGTAAATGACCCGGATCAGGATGTAAGAAAATCGGTTGAAAATTGCCTAAGAAAGTTAGGAAATTGATCCTTTCAGTTCTCTAATCTTAAATCACAATCCTTTCCAAACCCCTGGCTTTCCGGGGTTTTCTTTGTTTTTACGGGCTTTTTCCGGTTTTTTGGGAGGGCCTTTTCGAAACGGTATTTTGGGTAACCTTGCCTTGGGATCCAAGGGAGGAATTCCCGTGGCGGCTTCGATTTGAGCATCGTTCGGAATGGATCCCTCCTTCGGTTCTTCCTTGTCCTCTTTGTTCAAGCCTTCCCTGCCCCGGAAAAGAAGCCGGATGGGGACATCGTTAAATGCCAGTTTGTTCCGGATTTCCCGGATAAGGTATTTTTGGTAAGGCTCCTCGATCAAATCAGGGCCGTTGGTGAAACAGATAATAGTGGGAGGGTGGACCTCGGTTTGGGTGGCAAAATAGATTTTGGCCCGGCGGAATCTACGAACCGGGGGAGGATTGGTTGCCAAGGCTTCATGAATAACCCGATTGAGTTCCCCGGTTGTGACCCTTTGTCCGGCCTGTTTGTTGAGGTGGCGGGCCAAATGAATCACCGCTTCCAGGTTCCGACCGGTTTTGGCAGTTGTAAAGGCCACGGGAACGAAATCCAGGAAGGAAAATACCTTATGAAGGTAGTCCGCATAATCGCCGGTGGGCCGTGGAGCCATCAGGTCCCATTTGTTGGCCACAAAAATCACAGGTTTACCCAGCTCCAGAACAAAGTCCGCCAACTGCTTATCAACCCGGCTTATGGGGAGGCTTGAGTCCAATAAATGGAGTGTTACATGGGCCCGCTTCATTGCCCGCTGAGCTCGTTTTAAGCTGTAAAACTCAATATCCCCGTTGACGCTTTTGCGCTTCCGAACGCCGGCTGTGTCGATCACGACAATGGTTTGGCCATCTCGTTCCAGGTGAATATCAACGCTATCCCGGGTGGTTCCCGCAACCTCGCTTACAATCATCCTTTCGGAACCCACCAGGGAGTTGAGGAAAGTGCTTTTGCCTGAATTTCGGCGTCCGATCAGGGCGATGGTCAAAGCGGGTTCAGCCCGTTTTTCCCCCTCCTTGGGAAGATGTTTCAAAATCCAATCCAAAATATCTTCCCGACCCCGGCTTTGTTGGGCACTGGCACAGACAAATTGACTAAAACCTGCCCGCATCCACTCGGCGGATTGAATATCCTGTTCGGGATGATCGCACTTGTTGATGACCAACAGTATGGGTTTACCTGACGAACGAATACGGTCGGACACCAAAGAATCCAATTTGGTAATGGGAGACTTGCCGTCCACGACAAAGAGCAAAGCAACGGCTTCATCCATCCCCGCCCGAATTTGGTTTTCCACATCCTCGGTCAGGTTGTCCACATCCTGAATTCCCATGCCTCCGGTGTCGCAAAGGTCAAAAGGAAGGCCTTTAACCTCCATGGGAAAGGTAACTCTATCACGGGTTACCCCAGCTGTGGGATCCACAATGGAGATGCGTTTTCTCACAAGGGCATTCAACAAGGAGGATTTGCCCACATTCGGACGGCCAACAATCGCAATGGTAGGAATCATTTGGTTCTTTCAGGGATAGCTATTAACAATCATTATACAAAAAAGCTCTCGATTTCTGGCTTTTGACGGGGAATTGTCAAGGGTGAGGGCGGTGTATTCTATCCCGGCAACCGGGTAGGGGCAAATTGTGGAAAACGATGAAGGTTGGTTTTGCTGGGTTCATTTCATTGACGGGGAAGCCCTTAATTCGGGCCATTGGCCAAGAAAAATGTTGATTTCGAAACTATCCGGGAGTTGCTATAATTGCTTGAATGTGTATGTCAACTGTTGTAAAACAGATACTTAATTTAGATGGTTATTTTAATAGATTTTTATCGTATTTTTAATTTTATGAAAAATTTAAATATAACAAAAGAGAAGATGGCAATTGATGTTAATATGAACGAAGATAGTTCAGGAACCGATGTTTGGGCAGTTAATTCAAATCCGAGATTGGCAAGGTTAAGTTCAGTATTTACTATGGTTGGAGATGTAAAAAATGCTCCAGGAGTTCCAAAGGATGTCGGCGTCACCAATGCGTCGGCATAGGATGTGTATTGACCACCCAAGCTACCGTCAAGGCCTGTAATGTGCAAATAATAAGTTTGTGATAAAGTTAATGAAACATTACCAAAATTGGAATTGTCAAAAATAAAACTATTTGTGGAATGGGCAAAATTGTAAGCAAGATGGGAATCTGATCCCAACTGGGTTATCCCATTGGAATCATAAAGTTTGGCTATAATTGGGTTTGTAACATTGGAGACTGTAAAAGTAAATAATTTAAGACTGGAAAGAAATAGGGAGTCAAAACCGTTCCCGGTGGTGGGAGTAATGAAAGAAACTTTGAGATTGTCACCCCCCGATGCGGCGCTGGCGGAGCCGGTATTCCTGGCGATTGCTATTCCAGTTATATCACAATAGCCAAAGCTTGGCAAAAAAACAAAAACCAAACCTAAGGCAACCTTGAAGGCATTTATGGAAGGAGCAGTTTCGATCCAGATTTTTAGCACATTAAAGGATTTTATGGCTAAAAAAAGGTGGCTGTCAATGTCATTTCCAATTCGATTTCCAAAAACAATCCCAGTGGGCCCGCTATGGATTCAAATTTGGCGTAACTCCTGAAGAGGTAATTATTTAGATTGGATGGATTCAAAGCCACTTTAGTTAGGTTGCGAAGTTTTTAGTCTTTTAACCCAAATCATTTGCAAACTCCAATCTCGATAATCCCCTGATTTTCCCTACAAGGTAATCACGGAACCAAGGGGCAGGCGATTTGCCAGACAATGGGTTTGATTTGCAGATCGGGGATTTCTGTTGGAATGGGGGAAACTTGGTTTCATTCCAGCCAGGTTTACCGGGAGCAATGAAATATACATATATAACAATGTATTAAAAATATATATTAAGCTTAAATCAAGGTTTTCACATTTGCAAGGCCCCTTATTCCCCGTGGTTTAGGGGTAACCAGAACCCCGTTTGGTGATAGGGAGGGGCTCGCGAGGGTTAATTAGGGAAGGATGGAAATTTTATTTAAAATCTTTCCTGCTTGTGCTTGAATCTTTCGAAGAAATTATCCACAATAGTCTTTAAGATTCCAAGTGATCCGCAAAGGCCTTAGGCAATCCCAATAAAATGGGGGTTTGCCGAAACAAGGCTAGCGGAGCGTTTGCCTCGTTTTTGTCCAAACTTATCGAACCTCTTTAAAAATGAAAACCATATTAGTTGCCGGGGCCGGTGGCTTCATCGGAGGCCATCTTGTTGCCGAACTCCTCAAGTTAAGCGAGGTGCGGATAAGGGCTGTAGATAAAAAACCCTTAAGCGATTGGTGGCAAGTTCACCCAAGGGTTGAATCAATATCCCTCGACCTCCAAAAATGGGAGTCTTGTTTGGAAGTGGTTAATGGTGTTAGCCAAATCTATAACTTGGCGGCTGACATGGGGGGCATGGGCTTTATTGAACACAACAAAGCCCTTTGTATGCTTTCCGTTCTGATTAATACCCACCTCCTTTTAGCAGCAAAAGAATCAAAAGTAGAACGATTTTTCTTTGCTTCTTCTGCGTGCGTTTATGCTGCTGGCAAGCAAACAAGGCCTGATATTCCAGGCCTTTTGGAATCCGATGCCTACCCTGCCATGCCTGAGGATGGTTATGGCTGGGAAAAACTGTTTTCGGAGCGGATGTGTCGGCACTTTCGTGAAGATTTTGGCCTGATTGCAAGAATGGCAAGGTTTCACAATGTGTATGGACCCAAGGGAACCTGGAAGGGAGGCCGTGAAAAAGCCCCCGCTGCCATTTGTCGCAAAGTCATTGAGGCCAAATTGTCCGGCAACCATTCCATTGACATATGGGGAGATGGCAATCAGACCCGAAGCTTTATGTTTATTGATGATTGCACAAAAGGATCTCAAATGATCATGAATAGTGAAATCATTGAACCACTTAATTTGGGTAGTGATGAAATGGTTTCCATCAATCAATTGGTTGATATTGCTGAAGAAATTGGTGGTGTAAAATTAAAACGACATTACAACCTTAATGCCCCTAAGGGAGTTAATGGGCGGAATAGTGATAATACCCTCATCAAGGAAAAGCTTTGTTGGGCCCCATCCATCCGTCTCAAGGATGGTCTTGAGCGCACCTATGCTTGGATCCACGATCAAATGATTACCAATGCACCTTGTCCGGTGTATTGATTTCTCACTTATCCTAGCCAATTAGTAATTGAGTGCCTCGAGTTGATGTCTATTACCATTTCCTCCCCCCTGATGATGTTGTTAGTGCCCGTCATTTTGGAGATTTGGCAACGGGTTTGCATGAGCGTGGTTGGACGGTTCGGCTTTTCGGATCCAATCGATCTTGCAGGACAAGCCAGCTCTCTTTTCCCCGCTCGGAGGTTAAAAATGGGATCCCCTATCACCGAATATGGAGGCCGGATTGGCCCCAAAATCGCACCTTCGGCCGTGTTGGCAATGCCCTGTGGATGGCCGTCAGTTGGGCTTTTCGGGCCTTTTGGGAATCATCCCCTCCAGATGTTATGATTACCGGCACAGATCCCATTTTTTCTGTTGCCTCCTCCCTGGCCTGGAAGGCCTCGTTTCCCTCGACGCAATTGGTTCACTGGTGCTTCGACCTATACCCGGATGCCTTGTTTGCAGAAGGATTATTTCAAAAACATTCCGTTACCGGTCGATCGCTTAACGCTTTGACGCATTTCATTTTGAATAAACAGGACCTTCTTGCAAACCTGGGCCCCTGTATGGCCAAACGGCTAGTCACTCACGCTCCCGAAACGGACCAAATGGAATTGACTCCTTGGGCCTTGGTGGAACCAGAATCCATACCCAGACCGGATCCAAAAATTCGTTCGGAACTTTTTGGAAATGCCCAATTTGGCCTCCTTTATAGTGGGTCCTTTGGGAGGGCCCATTCTTTTGAAGATATTTTGGCTCTTGCCCGAAAACTTCGCCATGAATCCATGGGCTTTTGTTTTGCAGTTCGAGGAAATAGGGTTGACCAATTAAAAGCGGCCTTGGTTCCTGAGGATACCAATATCCGGTTTGCAGGTTTTGCCTCGGAATCCGAATTGGAGACCCGGTTGGCAGCGGCCGATATCCATGTTGCCAGCCTTAACCCGGAATGGACCGGGTGCGTCGTTCCATCCAAATTTTTCGGGTCTCTGGCCATCGGTAGGCCGGTGCTTTTTGCGGGATTGACTGAAGCTTCCCTTTCCAATTGGGTGACCAAACATGAAATTGGTTGGACATTAAGTCCAAACACTTCAGAGTCGGTTGCTCAAACCCTTATTGCTTTTGCCCGTAATCCAACCGCCCAAACGGCTATGAAAGAACGCTGTTTCCAGACCTACAAATCGCATTTTTCCAAGTCTTCCAATCTTGATCGGCTGGATGTCCGACTTAGAAAAATGTTACCAAATTCAACCAACTAAATGTCCTCAACCACTATTAAATGGAAGCCTTCTGAAAGATCGGAAGGAGAAAAACTTTTCGAGCCTAGGGATCGTTCCTCGAAAACTTGGGACCAAGGCCCTACGGCCCCTCGTCCATCGACAATTGTTCGTTTCAAAAATCGCCTAAAAAAAACCAAATGGTATGAAATCCCGGCCTATCGTTTGATTGGGCGGGCGGCATGGCCCCAACTTCCCATGTTTTTGGTCGTCGCGGGTCTTGGAATGCTTTCTGCCGTTTTTGAGGGCACAACCTTTGCCCTCCTTGCCGCAGCTTTGGACCTTTTGGCAAATCGCGATAAGGCGGCTATATTTGATTCCCAAACGGCCGTTGGCCAATTATTTATCGAATGGACCCTTCCTGCCAAATTTATTTTGGTAGTAATCGGAATCGTCTTTTGTCAAATTCTTAGGTCCATAACAACCATTACTGCCACATTATCCAACACAGTTCTTGCCTCACGCATTGCGGCCTCCGTCCAACGCATGATCTTTGAGGAAATCCTTAGATTTGATTTTGCCTCCGCCAGTAAGTTCAAGGCAGGGGAATTAACCAACCATGTTACGGGTCACGGGGAAGCGGTTGCTTTTTCCTTGCGAAGTGGCCTTGATCTCTTGATCAATACAGCAACCATAATCGCCTATGTGTCCATCTTGTGCTTTATTTCGATTCCGCTCTTTTCTGCCACAATCCTGCTCTTTGGCTTTGTCATCCTGATCCAAAAATTCCTTACCAAAAAAATCAGCAAGCTTTCCCTCTCGCTCCAATCCTTATCAGCACGACTATCCCGTCGGATCGTGGAAACCATTACATCCCTTCGCCTGATTCATTCCTACCACGCCCAACATTCTGCCCAGCGTCAGGTTATTGACCTGCAGGATGCCTTTATGGCAAACCTGTTATCCTTGCAAAAACGGATGGCGCTCATTACCCCCATCTCCGACTCCATCATGGTGGTTGGGCTTGGGGCATTTTTACTCATTGGATTCTTTTTGTTTCGTCATGACCAAGCCCACCTTTTACCAAGTCTCCTTACTTTCATTGCTGTTTTGAATAGGCTTTCGAGCCGAGTTAGTACTGTCACAGGGACCCTAAGCCAGATCCAATCCACAGTTGCCCGACTTCGAATCGTAGATGAATTATTTATTTCAAAAGGATTGCGATACACTCGAACAGGTGGTTCACCATTTAACGGATTCAAAAACAATATTACCTTTGAATCCGTCTCTCTTCAATACCCTGGTCGGGATACTCCGGCTGTAGACAACCTTTCTTTTAGCCTGCCAAAGGGGGGAACCATTGCCCTTGTGGGACCCTCAGGAGGTGGTAAATCGTCCGTTGCTGACCTCCTACTTGGACTCTATGAGCCTACATCCGGTGTCATCAAAATCGATGGACAAGATCTCCTTTCCTTGGATACCGCCTCCTGGCGTAATCGCATTGGGGTCATTAGCCAGGACACTATCCTTTTTAATGCCACGGTTCTGGAAAATATTGCCTTTGCTCGCCCCGAAGCCACATTCGAACAAATCCAAACAGCAGCCCAATCTGCCCAGGCGGCCAGCTTCATTGACGAACTTCCCCAAGGCTACGACACCCTCATTGGCGAACGCGGATTCATGCTTTCCGGGGGTCAGCGCCAACGACTTGCCATTGCTCGGGGGCTCATCCGGAATCCGGATTTGTTGATTTTGGATGAAGCAACCTCTGCCCTCGATACCAACTCAGAGGTAGCTGTTCAACACACCATTGATAATCTCGATCGCTCGGTGACCCGGTTGGTTATTGCCCATAGGCTATCTACCGTTTTTGCTGCAGATCTGATTTTGGTTATTGAAAAGGGTCGGTTGGCAGAATCAGGAAATCATCAGCAATTGGTCGCCTTGGGTGGGATTTACGCCCAATCATGGGCTTCCCAAACCCGGGAAAGGCATTTCGAATCCAGGGAATGATTTGTTTGGATCTCCCGAGTTTTGAGTAACACCTCTTTGGACAATTCCCACCAGGCATTGGGTTATACCCAAGACCTTGAGGCGGAGAGGATTCAATCCGGAATCTATTCCCGGATGTCCATGGCACAAAAGGCCAAACAACTTGATGATTTTTGGCACACTGCCAAATCCCTGGCTGCGGCGGGAATCGCCGCCCGCCATCCAAACCTTGACCAATCGGTCAAGGATCAGATGGTGGTCCGGATGATGCTTTTTGGGCGTGAATGAAATCCTTGATTTTCTATGCCGAATCGATTCCGTTTTGCGAAAACACCAAATATCCTATGTGGTTACTGGTTCGGTGGGTTCAAGCTTTTACAGCCAACCGAGAATGACCAACGATTTAGATATTGTGGTTGAAGTGACAGGAGCCCAAGCGGGTCAATTGGTCACGGATTTTTCTCAAAACTCCTACTACCTTCCCTCTTTGGAATCTTTAATTGTGGAAATCCGGCGCCCCAATCGGGGACATTGTAACCTGATCGATTTCAAATCCGGGTTTAAAGCAGACTAATATTTCAAAGGTCAGGACGAACTTCACCATTGGGCCCTGACCCATCGGAAAGAAACAAATATTGGGCCCTGTTCCGTTTTCCTTGCCCCACCTGAATATATTATTTTGAGGAAAATGGAGTTTTACCGGGAAGGAGGATCGGGGAAACACTTGGGGGATATTGCGGGGATTCTGCAAAACCCATCCGTGGTGATCGATCACCTTTGGTTGGGGGAAAAAGTGGATTCATTGGGCCTCCAGGATGTTTGGAATCAATTAACACACAAGGGTGGAAATCTGCCCTTGAAAACGGCTGGATCCAATTCTTGAGCAATTTGCTCCTTGCTAACCAGGAATCGATCAAGACAAAGCGACTTGCTCTTTGCCACCAGGTAAGAAAACAACTTCGTTCCACGCTCAAGGAAATTCTTCCCGGTCAAACGGTTTGGATTTTCGGATCGTTAGCTAGGCCTTCCGACTTTAACGAATGGTCCGATGTCGACCTGGCCTTGGCCACCGAACCGAACCACATATCGCATTCCCAGTTGGTGGGAGCACTGATTTGTGCTTTAAAACGGGATGTGGATGTTGTTTTTTTGGATGAGTCACGACTTCGTGACAAAATCTTGAAAGAAGGGGAGTTGTGGACCCTGTAGGTTGGGCCACCCTGCAAGCAGAACTTCTTTCCGATATCCTTTTGTTAAAACAAGCAGTTCAACTGGCAGACCAATACGGGGCATCCCAAACGAAACAGGGAAATGATGCCTCGGCCTTTCAACTTGTCCGTTGCTACAACATTTTTGAGAATATGCTTCTGCGAATTGCCCGAGCCTTTGAAAACCACCTGGACAAGAATCATGGATGGCACAAAGGACTCCTTGACCGGTTGGGGCTTACTATTCCGGGAATTCGGCCCGCATTTTATCCCCTTGAGTACAAAATGTCTCTTCAGGCCCTTATGGGTTTTCGGCACATTATGGTCCATGCCTATGATTTGTCCGTGGATGCAAAACGCCTCGAGGAAAACCGCATGAATGCCATTTCCCTCGCTAACGAAATTGAGGATTGGTTGAAACACTTTGGCAAAGAAGTAGGTCGAATGCACTCCCTTCCAAGTGTTGTTTAGGTCTCCATAATTTGTTAAGGGTGATTTTTGGGTATCTTGAAATCCTCCGACAATCCCCACCGAAAACATTACTTGTTAGCACGGGTCCAAAAATCCGTTTGAAGGAATACCCCATTTGTAAGTCCTTATTTGGCAAGGTTTCCCCTGATTTTGGCTTTCAATCACCAATAGTTTGGCACCTCTTTCCATGACAGATAATCTTCAAAACGCATCTTGGTTAATCACAGGAGCATCCGGGTCTTTTGGCAAAAAAGCCTTGGAAATTCTGCTCACGGAATACTCCCCGAGGCGCATAGTCATCTTTAGCCGGGATGAATTAAAACAATTTGAAATGCGTGAGCAATTTCCCGAGCGCAAATATTCCTGTTTGCGCTACTTTCTGGGGGATGTTCGCGATGCGGATCGCCTCCGGAGGGCCTTTGATGGAGTGGAATATGTCATTCATGCGGCTGCTTTGAAGCAAGTACCTGCCGCCGAATACAACCCCATTGAAGCAATCAAAACCAATGTCCATGGTGCCATTAATGTCATTGACGCCGCCATCGACAGGGGTATTAAAAAAGTGATCGCCCTCTCCACAGACAAAGCAGCCAATCCGGTAAACCTTTATGGTGCAACAAAGCTTTGTTCAGACAAACTTTTCATTAATGCCAATAATTATTCAGGAACTCATCCAGCCCGTTTTTCGGTGGTCCGTTACGGCAATGTGATGGGATCCAGGGGAAGTGTGATCCCATTCTTTACCGGTCGCCGCAAAACAGGTGTCCTTCCCATCACTGATCCCCGCATGACCCGCTTTTGGATCACCCTTGATCAGGGAGTCCGTTTTGTCCTCAACTCCTTTGTTCGGATGCATGGCGGCGAACTCTATGTTCCCAAAATCCCCTCCATGAAAATTACAGATTTGGCCACCGCTATGGCACCCGAATGCAAGCAGGAAATCGTAGGAATCCGCCCGGGTGAAAAACTCCACGAAATCATGATTACAGAAGACGATTCCCGCCATACCCGCGAAATGGATGACCATTATGCCATCCTTCCGGAACCATCTGAAGGGGCCCATGATCATCACCCCATGGCCAATACCGGAGTGGCTTGCCCGGAAGGGTTTCGCTTTTCCAGCGACACCAATAAACAATGGATTTCAGGTCCTGAACTCATGGAAATGCTCAAAAAACACAAGATGATCCCCGTTTGATTGCCACCCTTCCCTACGGCCGTCAGTCCATCTCCGAAGAAGATATCTCCGCCGTGGTGGATTGTTTACGATCCCCTTTTTTAACGGTTGGTCCTCGGATCGAGGCCTTTGAGGATGCGTTTGCAAAAAAGGTGGGAGCAAAACATGCCATCGCGGTTTGCAACGCCACCGCCGCTTTGCATCTTGCGATGCTCGTTGCTGAAATCCGTCCAGGGGACAGGGTCGTTACCAGCCCCATTACCTTCTTGGCATCCGCCAATTGTGCGGCATATGTTGGAGCGACACCTGATTTTGTCGATGTCGATCCCGTTTCCCTTACCATTGATCCCATGGTTTTGGAATCCTCTTGGAAACAGGATACCAAGGCAGTCGTTTCGGTGGATTACGCAGGCCAGTCTGCGGATATGCCTACCCTTGCCGAAATTGCCCGAAAACAAGGCGCCATCATTATCGAAGACGCTTGCCACGCCGTTGGGGGCGCCTTTGAACACAACGGACAAATCTACAAAATGGGGGGCCATCCGTGGGCCGACATGACCACCTTTTCTTTCCATCCCGTTAAAACCATGACCACAGGCGAGGGGGGTATGCTCGTTACGGACAACGATGTCTATGCCAGAAAGGCTAGACTCCTTCGTAGCCACGGCATGGAACGAAATCACTCGACATTTGAATCGCCCGAGGCATGCTTCCCAACCGCAGAAAAAGGACCATGGTTCTATGAAATGCAAGGATTGGGCTACAATTACCGGTTAACCGAAATCCAGGCCGCTTTGGGAAATTCCCAATTAAACCGCCTGGATTCGTTTGTCGAACGCCGGCGGGAAATCGTGGCCGCCTACAACGCTGCTTTTATAAATGTTCCTTGGGTCCAGATTCCCGCCCTGAGGAACCCTGCCGACCAATCCTTGACTTCCTGGCACCTCTATTCCCCCCGATTGGATTTTGCTGCTTTGGGCAAAACCCGAACCAAAGTAATGGATGAATTACGCCAAAGGGGAGTGGGAACACAGGTCCTTTATATCCCAGTCCATCTCCAGCCTTGGTATCGAAAGTCATTTGGATATGGCCAAGGAAAATGCCCCAATGCGGAAGCGGCCTATGCTGGGTTGTTAAGCCTTCCCCTTTTTCCGGAGATGACCCAAGTGGATGTTGATCGAGTCATTCAGTCCGTTAGGATCTTGGATCAAAAACCAAATCTTTCATGCGCCTAACCGAAAAAGATCGGGCCATGATTCGGGCCGTAACCAAGGAGCTTACCAAAGGCCATGGAACCGCCTTTGTCTTTGGCTCTCGCTTGGATGATAATGCCAAAGGCGGCGACTGGGATATTTTCATATCCGTGAATGAACCAGTAGAAAATGCTCCTTGGTTAATCGCCCAAATGGCAAGCCTACTATCCAGAAATTCCTATGGCAGAAAAGTGGATGTGGTCCTGGCCGCCCCCAACCTGAAAACCTTGCCTATCCATGTTGTGGCGGCCCGGGACGGGGTCTTGGCTTGAAACCGCTGGATCCAACCTTGGAACGCTTGCGGTTTTTGGTTCGAATTGTGGAAAAACAGGTAAAACTCCTTCACCGTTCGGACTTGGCTCTTTTTGAACCCAATCAAATGTCTTGGGTACTTTCCGATTTGGAAACAGATGATCTCCTTGCCAATGCCTTGGAAACCTTTGTGGTTCGGTTTGGTCGACTCCAAGATATACTGGGAGATAAACTGCTTCCCAAGTTGTTAATAGCATTGAACGAAAGGCCAAAGTCTTTTTCGGATAATCTTGATTTGGCGGAAAAATTAGGTTGGATAGAATCAGCTTCTGATTGGCTTGCCATGCGTGAATTAAGAAATCAATTGATCCACGAATATATTGAAGATGTCCAAACTCTCAAATTAGCCTTGGATAAAGCCCATGCCTTTGTTCCTGAATTGGGGCAGGTTGCCAAAAATCTCATTTTGGAAATATCCCGTCGAGGTTGGTTGAAAATGGCATGAATAATTTTAGCTATTTCAACAAAATCTCCGCCTTTCGGCGACCTATCCCGAAAAATGGATTTATTAAATCGGTACTTGTAATTTAGAAGAAAAATGAAAACCACCTGAGAATAACCATTTTCTTATTCGTAACAGAGCAGAATCTCAATAAAATTAATAGAAAAATTTTAGTTTTTGTTATTTCCGACAATTTTGTTTTTAATTTATAGCCTGTTTATTACTAATTTATTTGGGCTTGTTAAATGAAACAAAAAAATCTTTTTTTAAATACCGAAGCTGATGCTTGGTATAATCGTAATAAGGATAATCTAAAATTGGTAGGAGATCCAATTTTAGAGGCTTGCGAGCCAATTTTTTCCACAGATACAATTTCTTCCATTTTGGAAATCGGTTGTGGAAATGGGCTTAGGTTTGAAAGGCTTTTCAAAAGTACAGGCGCCAAAGTTTATGGTTTGGACCCATCCCCAATGGCTATTTCAATTGCCAAGAAAAATGGGTTTGTTGCTGAAGTAGGAACCGCCGATCGGTTACCTTGGCCGGATTCTTCCATGGATCTGGTCATTTTTGGCTTTTGCCTTTACCTTTGCGATAGGGAAGATTTGTTTAAAATTTCATCGGAAGCGGATTGTGTCCTAAGAAATCCAGGTTGGCTAATTATTTTGGATTTTCACAGTCGGGACCAAGTAATTCACCCTTACAAACACCTTGAAGGTGTAAATAGTTATAAGATGGACTATTCAAAAGCATTTACATGGAACCCAGGATACACTACCTATAATCAAACGATTACTGGCCACGCAAATCCAGGCAAATTTGTAGACGATCCCAATGAGTGGATTTCGACAACTACCATTCGCAAAAATATAATTCAATAATGATGTTAAGGTTGGAAACAGATTTTGCTCTGGGTACCGTTCAACTTGGTATCCCCTATGGACGCAATAAGGGTGGGTCACTTTGTTCAATTGCGGAAGCCGAGAACATTTTTGAAACCGCTTGGCAATTTGGCGTTCGAGCATTTGATACCGCCTCTGGATACGGTTGTGCCATGGAACGGCTTGCCAATTGGTTACAGGCAACCGATCGGATGAACCAGGCAAAAGTGGTTAACAAAGTGTCCCCTTTGGATTGCCTTTCCAAAGGGGCTTTGGATAAAGCGTGTAATCCCTTTCGTAATGCTGCCCAATTGGACCTTTTGGTCCATGGCTTTGTGGGTGAAGCCGATTGGACAGAATTTCAGAATCGGGCAGGGGAAAGGGGGGCCAACCCGGGACTGAGCGTTTACACGGCGGATGAGCTTCTCCATGCCAATGCCTTGGGGGCAAGCCTTGTCCAAGCCCCTGCAAATGCCCTTGATTTTCGCCAACTAAATGCCGCTAAGGTAGCTCAACAACGAACCGATTTTCGGTCCGTTTTCCTTCAAGGACTTTTGCTTGATTCTCCTGAAATGGCCGAATCCCGATTTCCCGGGTCAGGGATTTTCCCCGAAGCAGTTGAATCCGCTTCAAAGGCTTTGGGAATTTCCCCCCAAGCAGCTCTAATCGGGGCCGTCCTTAATGCGAAAAAACCTTTGGACCGATTGGTAATTGGTGTGGATACCCCAAATGAAATGGCTGTTTGGAAGGAAGCCCTTGCGGTTTCACCCAACCAATCCAATCGATTTATTACCGCTGTTGCCAATGAATTGAAAACTGCTCCTAGCGATAGCTTGCTAGATCCAAGAACTTGGCCTACCAAATGACAAAGTCGTGCACAATTGCAATTATCCAGGCTCGGATGGGATCGACCCGTTTGCCCGGCAAGGTAATGCGCCAGGTTCAAGGTGTTCCGCTGATTCAAACCTTGATACAGCGACTCCAATTGGCAAAGTCCATTGACCAGATTGTTTTAGCGACCTCCACAGAACCAGTAAATGATTCATTGGAGGTTTTTGTTTCCGGGCTTGGGATCCCCGTATTCCGGGGAAGTGAAACGGATGTTTTGGACCGCTATTATCAGGCAGCAAAATCCTATCAACCGAAAACGGTGATTCGGATTACTGGTGACTGTCCCTTGATAGATCCCAAATTGGTTGACCTTGTGGTTGAAGAGTTTAACCACCAAAAGGTTGACTACCTTTCGACAGCAAACGATTGTTTTCCGGATGGTTTGGATACCGAGGTGTTCAAGTTTAGTGCCTTGGAGGAGGCTCACAATAAAGCAACAACCCCCCATGAGAGAGAGCATGTCACCCCGTTTCTTAAAAATTCCACCCACATAAAAAGGGGGGAATATCGGGAAAAGGAAAACCATTCCAATCAACGCTGGACTGTGGATGAACCTGAAGATTTTGAAGTAGTTCGAAATATCCTCAACCATTTTGCCCACCGAATCGATTTTACCTGGCAAGAAGTGCTAGGGCTTTATCACAAATCCCCTGATTTATTTGAGGCTAATCGCAAAATTTTGCGAAATGATGGGGCGACCATAGGGACCGGTCAAAAACTTTGGAAAAGGGCAAAAAGGGTTATCCCCGGGGGCAACATGCTCCTTTCCAAACGGGCCGAAATGTTCCTTCCAGACCGTTGGCCTGCTTATTTTAGCCGTGCCAAAGGTTGTCAGGTTTGGGACTTGGATGGTAATCCATTCACTGACATGTGCATTATGGGGATAGGCACAAACACTTTGGGTTATGGCAATCCTGTGGTGGACGAGGCGGTCCAAGCCACCGTTTCGGCAGGCAACATGTCCACTTTCAATTGCCCAGAAGAAGTCTATTTGGCGGAAAAATTGGTTGAACTCCATCCTTGGGCGGACATGGTGCGTTTGGCGCGCTCCGGTGGCGAGGCCAATGCAATCGCTACCCGGATTGCCCGTGCCGCATCGGGTAAAGACGGGGTGGCCATTTGCGGCTACCACGGGTGGCATGATTGGTATTTGGCGGCAAATTTGGGGGATGAAGAAAACCTGGCAGGGCATCTCCTAGCAGGGTTGGAACCCAACGGTGTCCCCAAGGCTTTGCGGGGTACAGTCCATCCTTTCCTTTACAACCAATTGGACCAACTCGACAAAATTGTTAATCAACATGACATTGGCGTTATTCAAATGGAGGTGTCCCGTAATCTTGGCCCTGATGGGAACTTTCTTCAAAAAGTTCGACAATTAGCCACGAAAAATGGAATTGTCCTTGTTTTTGACGAATGCACTTCTGGATTTCGACAAACCTACGGAGGATTGCATAAGCTTTATTGTGTTGAACCGGATATGGCCATGTTTGGCAAGGCGCTTGGGAATGGATATGCAATAACAGCTGTTATTGGTAGGCGCGAGGTCATGGAGGCCGCCCAAACAAGCTTCATTAGCAGCACTTTTTGGACCGAACGGATTGGTCCCTCGGCCGCATTGGCATCTCTTAAAGTGATGAACCAAGAGCGTTCATGGGAGCAGATTACTGAAATGGGTAATTACATCACCGCTCTTTGGAAGCAAATGGCACAAAGGCACGGATTGTCCATCACTACCAATGGCCTCCCTGCATTAACCGGATTTACCTTTGTTAGCCCCAATTCCCTTGCCTACAAGACTTTGATCACCCAGGAAATGCTCAAGAAAGGATACCTTGCTTCGACTTCTGTTTATGTGTGCACGGAACACACAAAAGAAGTGGTGGATCAGTACATTGAAAATCTTGACCCTATATGGGCAAAAATAAAAGAGTGCGAAGAGGGCTTGGCGGTTGAATCCCTTCTCGAAGGACCCATTTGCCACGCTGGATTCAAAAGGCTTAATTAGTCTTGACCCAATCCATTTTTTTCCGAACTGATGCATCCCTACAAATAGGCACGGGCCATGTCATGAGGTGCCTTACCTTGGCAACCGAACTGAAAAGCCGAGGGTGTGTAATCTCCTTTGTTTGCAGAAACCATCCAGGCAATTTGAACGACCTGATTCGAAAAAACGGCTTTGAGGTTTTAGACCTTTCCCAACCCACCCAAGAAAATCGGAAAATTTTAGAAAAAGACTCATCAAGGGGCGAATATGCCCAATGGCTGGGGGTTACCCAGGTTCAGGACGCTAGAGAAACCTTATCAGTACTTGGAGAAAAAAAACCTGATTGGCTTATCGTCGACCATTATGTTTTGGACAAATCTTGGGAAACCGCCCTTCGACCAAATGTTAAAAAGGTTATGGTAATCGATGACCTAGCCGATCGGGAACACGATTGTGATTTGTTGTTGGATCAAAATCTCGTTGCCAACCGAAACACCCGTTACCAAGATTTGTTGCCCACCCAATGTGGTCGGTTGCTGGGCCCTGAATTCGCATTGTTGCAATCCCAATATTCGGAATTTTGTCCCTGCGTGCCGCCACGGGAAGGTCGGGTGCGTCGGGTCTTAGTCTACTTTGGCGGAGCGGATACCGATAACCTGACAGGCAGGACCATTGCCGCCTTCCTTTCACTCGGACGATCGGATATTTCCCTGGATGTGGTTATAAACCCTTCAAGTCTTCATGCGGCAACTATTCGGTGGCAAATAAGCGTCCAGAAACAAATTGCCCTGCACGAAGAATTACCCAGCTTGGCTCCATTAATGGTGAAGGCGGATTTGGCTATCGGTGCAGGCGGGGCAACTTCTTGGGAGCGTTGTTGCTTGGGATTACCCTCCTTGGTCGTCACCCTGGCTGAAAATCAGATACCCATTGCAGAGGAACTTCACCACCAAGGTTGCATACGCTGGTTGGGTCACAAGGATAAAGTCAGTGAAGCTGACATTGCAAAAAACTTGAAAAGTGTCATTGAGGCCGATCTCCAACCTGATTGGTCAGCTAATTGTCGGCAAAAGGTGGATGGTTTTGGTACCAAAAGAGTGGCCGACATTTTGTTGCTCAACGCACAAACGAAACTCCAAGCTCGACCGGTTCGATTGGAGGATGAAGCTTTGATATTGAAATGGGCCAATGATCCGTTTGCCCGCCAAAATGCTTTTTCATCGGAAGCCATTGCCCTATCCACTCATCGCACATGGTTTCGCAGTAAGTTACGCGATTTTGAAAATAATCGGTTTTTTATTGTGGAAACCGAGGACGAATTTCCAATTGGACAGGTGCGTTTTGAACGGGTTAATGATGAATGGGAAATTGACTATTCCCTCGAGCAATGCGTTCGAGGCAGGAAATTGGGTAGAAAGTTGTTACAAACTGCCATGGTTGCCTTTCGGGAAAGCACAAATGGGGTTATCCTTCTTGCCCAAGTCAAAAAATCCAATACCGCCTCCTGTCACATTTTTGAAGAATTAGGTTTTGAATCAGGATTTGAATCAGGAAATGGGGGGGGGGAGGAAGTTGTCTGTCGTTATTCTCTCCGACCAGGAAAGCTGGATCAACCCTTTTCTCCCCGATTTGATATTAACCTGGCTGAGGAAAGGATTCCGGGTTGGATGGGCCCACAACCACAATGATTTAAATGGTGGCGACCTATGTTTTTATTTGGGATATGGGCGAATCGTTGGTCAACAGATTCGGAATAGGTTTCGCAATAATCTGGTTGTCCATGAAAGTGCTCTTCCCAAAGGCCGGGGCTGGTCACCAACCAGTTGGCTGATACGGGAAGGTGCGTCCTGCATACCGGTTACTTTATTGGAAGCTGTTGAGGAAGTTGATTCAGGATCAATCTATTTGCAAGAATGGATTGAGTTGAAAGGGTATGAATTGGTTTCAGAATGACGTGAACTTTTATTTGACTCTACCCGACGACTTTGCCAGAGTTTTGTAGAACAATACCCGGACATTCAGGAACAAGGTAAACCCCAGAATGGTATTCCCTCTTTTTATCCTCGGCTTTTTGCGAAGGATAGTAGGCTTGACCCTACTAAAAGCCTTGCAGAACAATTCAATTTACTGCGCATTGTGGACAATCATAAATATCCAGCATTTTTTGATATGGATGGCAAACGATTTTTATTGAAAAATTGAATTACAAATTGTGGATTAACAATAAGCCACTGCTGTGATTGAAAAAACGAAAAAAATCAAGTATGGTTAAAAGATTTTTAATTATAGCGACTCCTCATTGTAGAAATGATAATACGGAATTTAGATTGCGTGAAAAATTTCCCGATTTTAATATTTTAAGATTTAAAAGCCCTGAAGAGCTTGTCCCTGAAATATTAGAAAAGATATCCCCAGAGTGGATATTTTTTCCTCATTGGTCGTGGATCATTCCTAAATCTGTCCACGAAAAATACCCATGCGTCATTTTCCATATGACTGATGTACCGTATGGAAGGGGTGGTAGCCCTCTTCAAAACCTGATTGTTAGAGGACATAAATCTACGGTCATTTCCGCCCTAAAGTGCCAGGAGGAATTGGATGGGGGGCCAGTTTATTTGAAAAAACCATTATCACTCGAGGGAACGGCTGAGGAGATTCTTCAAAGGGCTTCAAATATTATTACAGAAATGATTAAGGAAATAGTCCTTAATCCTAAACCACCTTCTCCACAAATCGGTCCGATTACGAAATTTATCCGTCGCAAACCAAGTGATGGAAACTTTGCTGCTTTGAATACACCGGAAGGTGTATTTGATTATATTCGAATGTTGGATGGTGATGGATATCCTCCTGCATTTTTAGAATCTGGCAATATGTTTGTTGAATTTAAAAAAGCACTAAGGGTTGGTGATACTGTGGAAGCAATTGCAGTAATTAAAGTAAAGAAGTGAAAAAATCTCCTGTTTTAGTGGTAGCTGCCCACCCCGATGATGAGGTATTGGGGTGTGGTGGAACAATTGCAAAATTTGCCCTTGAGGGCCGACCGGTTCATGTTTTGTTGCTTGCGGATGGTGAATCCTCTAGAGAATCTAACATAGGATTCGATGATTTGATTCAGAACCGAAATGCTTCAGCCGAGAAAGCGGCTGACATTTTGGGGATCTCAAGCCTGAAAATTTGCGAATTTCCTGATAACCGACTCGATTCCATAAATGTCTTTGATGTGGTAAAAATAATTGAAGCATCCATTCGTGATACATTGCCGACTACGGTTTTTACTCACCACTATGGCGATGTCAATGTGGATCACCGGGTTGTCCACGAGGCTGTTCTTGCGGCGTGCAGGCCACAACCTGGTTTTTGTGTGAAAGAACTGTTTTTCTTTGAGATACCTTCCTCAACCGAATGGAGGCCTCCTAATTCAGCTACACCATTTGTCCCAAACCTATTTGTTAATATAGACATTTTCTTGGATACCAAAAAAAAAGCTTTGTTAGCTTATGCTTCTGAAATGAGAGATTTCCCCCATGCCCGGTCAATCAAGGCGGTTGAGGCACTTGCCCGGTGGCGAGGAGCATGCGTTGGTAAAAATGCAGCTGAGGCTTTCATGGTTGGCAGGATAATAAACTGATCAAGGTGTTCATTTGAATTTTTTACTAATAAATATAATGCCATTTATTATTGCGGCAATTTCAAAAAATCCCAACTAATCCTTGTAAAAAGCGTTGGCGATTGTAGGAGTCGCCGCTTGAGCTCACTCCTCGCTGCTACAAACGATCATTATTTTCCCACAAAAAATTGGGCAAATTCAAAATTCAAAATTCAATTTGATAAACCCATGATTAAGGCCGATGATCCAGACCCCAAAAATAAGGCTCTCCCCAAGAGAAATCGAGGTCATCCGAAAAACGGTGGTTCGGTTACTAGGGAATCGCACCTCCATTCGGATTTTTGGTTCCCGGGCAAGGCTGGATGAAAAAGGCGGCGATATCGACATCCTGGTTGAAACCGATCATCACCTAATAAATAGGATGGCTACTACTTGCCGGTTGACAAGTGAATTGCAAATGCAACTGGGTGATCAAAAAATGGATATTATCCTTACCGAACCCGGTATGCGGGAACAACTGATACACAAAATAGCTCGTCAAACTGGAGTGATAGTATAGCATCTGATCCTGGTATTGCCGACCGCGAAAGGTTTCTTTCCCTATTGGAAATCGTCCGAAGGCAAGGCGATTTGTTGCTAAAGACCGATGCCCTAATATTCAATGAGAAACTGGATGCCGCTTGGGTTGAACGGTTAGAATTGGATGAAACTTTAGCAGAACGCCTGGATGCTTTTGTTTCGCGTTTTGGACGGATGCAGGATACCCTGGGCGACAAATTGTTGCCCTCCCTCCTTCGGGCATTGGCGGAAAAGCTAGGAAGTATGCTGGATAATCTGAACAAAGCGGAGAAATTTGGCTTGCTAACTTCTGTGGTGGATTGGTTGGATACCCGCAATTTGCGCAACAAATTGATACACGAATATAGTACCGATGCGGAAGAGTTTGCAATTGTCCTCAATCAAGCCCATGAAGGGGTGTCCTTATTGGTTGCCACCTACAATGCAATGAACCTATACGCATTCGCCCGCTTCCCAGTAAATGAATGGCCAAATGCGTTGCCAGGAACCCGTGGATAATAGTAGGTAATATGGTTTGTTTTTATAATGATGCAATTATTGAAAAGAATTTGAAAAATGTTTAAATTGGGAAATCTTGAGATAGGGTTGCACCACCCACCCTTCATCATTGCCGAAATGTCAGGCAATCACAACCAATCCCTGGAACGGGCTTTGGCCATTGTTGAAGCTGCCGCTATGTCCGGGGCACACGCCCTGAAGTTGCAAACTTATACGGCGGATACCATGACATTGGATGTGCGTGGAGGGGAATTTGAAATCCAGGATCCGAATAGCCTTTGGGCCGGCAAAAATCTCCACGATCTTTACAAACAAGCGTATACTCCTTGGGAATGGCACAAACCTCTTTTTGACCGTGCCAAAGAATTGGGGATGTTAGCATTCAGTAGTCCCTTTGATGAAACGGCGGTGGATTTCTTGGAAACCCTCCATGTCCCTGCCTATAAAATCGCTTCTTTTGAAAATAACCACATTCCTCTCATAAAAAAAGTTGCTTCGACAGGCAAACCAATCATTATGTCCACGGGCATGGCAACCATTGCCGAACTGGATGAAGCGGTAACTGCGGCTAGGCAATCAGGCTGCCACGACCTTACTCTCCTTAAATGTACTAGCACCTATCCAGCAACTCCTGCCAATTCGAATATCCTCACCATTCCGCACATGAAACAGTTGTTTGGATGTGAGGTGGGACTTTCCGACCACACCATGGGGGTAGGGGTTGCGGTGGCGGCGGTGGCCCATGGTGCTTCTATAATTGAAAAACACTTTACCCTCTCACGTGCCGAAGGGGGTGTGGACAGTGCTTTTTCCATGGAACACCATGAATTGAAATTGTTGGTGGAAGAAACCAGGAGGGCTTGGGAATCCCTGGGCCAAATCACCTATGGACCCACCGAAGCAGAAAAAAAATCCTTAATATTCCGCCGCTCCATTTATGTGGCTAAAGACATCCAAGCAGGGGAAATACTAACAAAGGACAATATAAAAATTGTAAGACCTGGTTTGGGCCTACCCCCCAAATATTATTATGAAATTTTAAAGATATATGCTCGAAACTTTCTTAAAAAAGGTACACCTATAACTTGGAAATTAATTGGGAGACAAAAAATTTAAATGCAAAGAATCAAGATTGAATGTTCAAGTGAAAAAAAGATGGATCAAAAAACAAATTTTTATATGGGAATGATAGTAAATGGTCCTTAAAGAATGATGAAAATAGATTAAAAAACAAAAGCCTACTAAAAACATGAAAGATTACCGGATAACAATAAGAAAAAATTTATCTATACTAGGAAAACTAAAACATACGCGGTTGCCCAGATATACCGACTCTGGGCGGACTAGGCATCGTACCAAAATAGCAAATCTATCTATTTTACGGTGAATTTGGCCTTATATTGATCCAACAGCGGAGGTTCTAGAAACCTAAAAAATATTCTAAGAATTTAGTTAAGATAAGGCCATGTTTAATCCTTAAGTATCACAAAAATAGGTAAATGATTAAAAAAACAGATTGTCGGAAAATAAAAATTATGAAAAATAAAACAAAGAAGGTAAAAATTATATAAATAACTAGTGGTATTATTGATATTTGTAAAATTAAAGATTGTGTCATACAGAAAAATATAGAAAGAAACTAGATGGAGTCAAATAGTGATTAAAACAACAATAAAATACTTAATAGGAAAAATAAAGCCTTATCATGGGTATGCGAAAATATTGAACTCAAAAAAAAACAACTTTAGAAGTGGTGATAACAGGGAAAACATTTTTTTTTCAAATAGTGTGGGAAGTGGATTTTGGTTTAAATATTTTGCCTACCATGTGGCTCTTTCGAGAATGTTAGGAGCAAATGCGGTTTATTTATGGACAGATAAAAGTCTAACTCCAGAATTGAAAAAAAACTGCTTTAGTAAGTGGTCGTATTGGTTTATAAAAGACAAAAAAAACAATATTTTAATTGATAATATTAAAATAAATGATTGCGATGTGCTCGAAAAAGATGACATTGAGGTTATTGCTGAAACATCGTTAATTGATTATTGCTATTTAAACCTTATAGAATACCCGGACCGCAGTTATGAAAGCAGTAAATTATACCAATATCGTATAATTACAAATACCGAGTCACTAATAAGATTAAAAAAACTACTAAAATATAGACGGCCAAAAAGATTACATATTCCAGGTGGCGCAAACTTGGAAAACAAAATCTGTTTATATGTAGCTATGAAATTAGGTATTGAAGCGGTTACTTATGAGATTGGTGAAAAAGCGGGAAAAATTGTTACCACCAAAAACAATCATTTTTGGAAGTTTGATTCAAAAGAGCTGTATCTAAAATATTTCAATCAATATGAAAAGTCACTGCCAGATGCTTATCGGGTACTTGAAAAAAGGATGGAGCCAAGGAAATTTGATGACAATATAGTTGCATTTCAAAATACCGATGTTGTGGATAGGGAAAAAATACTTGAAGAATTGAAAATTGGAAAAGAGAAAAAAATAGCCCTGGCGTGTACTAATGTGGCGTGGGATGCTGCGGCATTATTTATGGGCAGGGCATTCAAATCACAAATAGAGTGGCTCATTTTTCTGGTTGAATATTTTAGAGAAAAACAAAATTGGCAACTTATAATTAGGATTCATCCCGGAGAAACATTACATAAAACAAATACAAGATTGGGGGCGGATTTGGTTAAGGTGTATAATAATAAATTACCAGAAAATGTGAAGATAATATTTCCAGAAGACAAGATAAATACATATTCAATAGTTAAATATGCGCAAATTGGATTTGTTTTTACGAGTAGTATTGGTATGGAAATGGTAATGCTGGGCCTCCCTGTTATAACGGTTGGAATTGTCCATTACGCAGAATTAGGATTTACATATGATCCAATTAATAAAAAGGATTGTGAAAAAACTATTGATGGTTTAATAAATAATTCCTTAAGTGTTGGTGAAGATTGGGCGAAAACAGCTGGGGTGTATTTTAATATCTATCATGCTGAAGTATATAAAGATGCTGTCTGGAATTGGAGGGATTTTGAACGGTACGGGAAAATTGCAAATTGGGAAAAGTGTTTCAACAAATCATCATCTATTTTGGATTTTTTAAAAAATGATTAAATATATTATTTTCGGTGGTGGAGCCGTTGTCAAAGATCTGCATTTGCCTGCATTTAAAGCTCTTGGCAAGGATAATTCCTGTCTTGTATATGAGCCGAATCCTATAGACGCTAAAAAAATAAAATTATTATTTCCTAGCGTAAATGTAAATTGTGATACATATAATTCCTTTTATAATTCCGGTCTAAATTTTAATGATTTAAAGTTTGTTTTAATTGCTTTGCCTAATACGCTGCATAAGGAAGCTTGTTTAGAATTATTGGAAAATAATCTGAGCGTTTTGTGCGAAAAGCCACTTGGACTATCTTCTGATGATTGCAATCTTATTAAAAAAGTAGCAAAAAAACAGTCTAGGGTGTGTGCTGTAGCCATGGTAAGGAGGTTTTTACCCGCAGTTAATATTTTGAAAGAGATGCTTAATGCAGGTCAGCTTGGTGATATACGGAAAGTTAGTGTTTCACATGGTTGTAATGTTAAAGATTGGTCCTGGAATTCTGAAACAGTTCTAAGAGATGACCAGGGTGGAGTTTTAGTCAATTTTGGCGTTCATTATATCGACCTAATTCTATGGTTGTTTGGGGATATTGTACCATACGACTACTTTGATGATTACAATGGTGGAATTGAAACTAATTGTAAATTAAAAGGTAAAATAGGTGTTGACATAGAATTTCTGTTGAATTTGTCTTGGACTCATCGGTTAGATAACAAAATTATTGTCGAAGGTTCTAAAGGACGTCTTCATCTTGATCTTGATAGGGTTGATTCATGTATTTGGTTCCCTAGTGAAAATAATAATAGTTCATTTGAGATTAAGCCTACATTATTTTTTAAATCCGGAAATTGGAAGCCAACATTTGAGTCATGTTTTGTTGAACAAATCTGGAATTTTGAAACTGCTCTTTCAAATCAAATAACAAAAGATTTGGTTAGTGCCGACGAGGCGATCAGAACGCAAAAAGTTATTGACTGGGCTTATAGTATTCGAAAAAAAACACGATATTTGGGTAAGTCTATTCGGCCTGATTTTCCATCATCTAATGTAGTTGTAACTGGTGGAACAGGTTTTGTAGGTTCTCATTTGATAAAACGGCTATCCGAAATTGGAATGCTAAACATTGTGGTCCCTGTTCGTAATTTCGGTTCAGGTTCGGCTATCGCTAAATACCCTGTTAAAATGATTAAGACTGATTTATTAAACCTTGAAAGTTGTCGACTTGCCGTAAAAGGATCTCGTTTTATTTTTCACTTAGCATATGATTCGTCAGGTAAATCTTCTGAGAATGTAACAATATTAGGGACGCGAAATATTTTAAAAGCGGCTCTTTTAGAGAATGTTGAATCGGTGGTCGTATTTAGTACAGCTACTGTTTGGACAGCTTTTAAAACTCCTAATATTAATGAGAATACGCCTTTGGCACCTTCCCTAGGTAAATACGGATGGGATAAAGCCTTTATGCAAAAAGAATGTTTAGATTTTGCAAAAAAGAATTCAACGTTAAAGGTTTCCGTAATTGCACCTGGGTCTGTATATGGCCCAGGTAGTTACCTTTTTTGTGAGCTGCCTTATCAACTTGCAAAAAAAGGTTTATTTAGCTGGTATGAAAATGGAAATGGTATTGTAAATTATATTTATGTTGATAATTTGGTAGATATGGCATTGTTATCGGCCTTAAGTATTTCCGCCTCTGGAAATACTTTTATTGGTGTTGATGGTGAAACGGACTGGAAAAGTTTTCTTTTGCCTCTTATCAGAAAGTTTGAAAATAAGATTAGTAATATTACTAGGGCTGATTTGGTTTATCTCAAGAAATACGGTGTTACTAAAACTACATTTTTTGATGTTTTTAAAACATTGGTTTTATCAAAGGATGTTGTAGAGAAGGTTAATAACAATTTTCTTCTTTCGTTAATCGGGAAAAAAATCAAAAAATTGCTTTTTAAAAACAATGATGTGGATAAGGCTAGTGAATTTATTTTACTGGATCCGCCTCGTAAGTTGCAAACTCCAATATGGATATTTGATATTTATAACGACAGTCAATACCGTTTCAATAATCTAAAAACACGGAGTCAACTAGGTTGGATACCTATTGTCTCTTTATCAGAAGGAATAAAAAAATCAGTTGACTGGCTTGATTCCAAAGATTATTAAAGTTTTTCTTTTAAGTTTACAATTTCTGGTTATGATAATTTTTATTTTCTTGGATAATAATCTAAAGATCATAGTCATATATAATATGGTCAGTAGATTTTTAATAATAGGTTAGTCGGCGTTTTTTTTTATTAAAGTATTTATTTCTTTGTTATTTAGTATGATTATTCGGTGGATTTGTCTGTGAAAGGCATTATTTTAGCATGTGGGTCTGGTTCAAAGTTGTATCTAGGACTATTGCATCATGTTAAGGATTAGTGAGAAAGATGCAATGTGGGTGGTTGACCGAGGGTCAATCCTGTATTGCACGGAAGCCGTATTGGTGGACCTAGGTTAGGTCGTCGAACCAAGGTGTCGATTAGGATAATGGATTATCAGTAATTCCCGGCTTCAAAAAAAAGATGCGCCCTGATTTACCCATTGTGAAAGGTCTCCTGTTGAGACACTGTTTTTGGTTGAGCGACAGGCGGTAATATGCGATCAAAGAGTGGTTCAGAGGGGGTCCTGAACCGAC
>SXGS01568274.1_pt1 | contig 36134 bp, 25 predicted proteins | sample 3174681 | NCBI WGS metagenome assembly SXGS01 (sample SAMN11356861, study PRJNA531348) | freshwater metagenome | isolation source: freshwater sample F1-80 | place: China: Fuxian Lake, Yuxi | collected 2017-12-25
TAACGATTAGAAAACCAAAAACAAAGACAGCCACGAAAATAAAATCAATCACATTGCCCAATTGAGGTATATTCTTGTTCCAAGGTGGTCCCCTTTTCAATGAGCAAACTGGTCCCCATTTCAACGCTCGTTACCACCTGTTTCTTGGAGACCCCTTCAGGTATGCTTTTGGATGTTTACCCCCCCCTAAAAATTGGAAAAACAAATCGAACAGATTGGAACTTGCTATCAGTCTCCAAGTAACCAGGCGAACAGAAAAAGCCGAGGTTCATAGGGCCTGACAAACCGGTTCCAGCTGCAAAAACACGAATTGTTAAAATGAAGCGATTATACAAAATACACAATATCCTGAATTGGCATTTCCTCCCGGTTTCCAACAATTGGCGGGTCTTGCCTTGACTATCGGGGTGGGCTAGCATTATTCTGAGGGAGAAGGTGTAGTTTTGGGAACATCCCTCCGCCGGTTCCCGACTATAATTAATGAATAGCTAGTTCTCTCTTGGTTCTTTCCCCATTCCGTTTGAGGAGTATTTGCTGATGAGTTCGTTCAAGGCACCGAATCGTCGTGGGTTTCTTCAGGTAGGCTATTGCGGCCTCTTGGGTTTGGGACTGGATGAGTTTTTCCGGATGGAAGCTCGTGGGGTGGATTCTGTCGGTGGCCGTCCTTCAAAAGAAGGCAAAGCCAAGTCGATCATCCATATTTTCCTTCCCGGTGGAATGGCGCATCAGGATAGTTTTGATCCCAAGCCCCTTGCTCCTATCGAATATCGAGGGGAAGTTGGGTCCATCAAGACCAAAGTAGAGGGAACCTTTCTCAGCGAGTTCCTCCCCAAAACCGCTCAAATCGCCGACAAGATCACCATTTGTCGATCCATGACCCATGGTGAAGCCGCTCACGAGCGGGGAACCCACAATATGTTCACGGGTTATCGACCCAATCCGTCGATTGTGTTTCCCAGCTTTGGATCCATTTTAAGTCATGAGTTTGGCCCTCGTAACAACCTACCCCCTTATGTTTGCATCCCTTCGATGCCTACCAATTTTGCGGGTTCAGGTTATCTTTCCAGTGCCTATGCCCCGTTTAGTTTGGGAAGCGACCCCGCCAACCCTGGTTTCACCGTTCAGGACCTGAGCCTTCCGGGCGGGGTCGACACCAAGAGATTCACCACCCGAAAAACCATGCTTGGAGCGGTCAACGACCACTTTGCCAAAAAAGAAAAGTCCGATGGCGTTTTGGCCATGGATACCTTTTACGAGCGGGCATATAGCCTGATCAGTTCCGACAAAGCCCGGGAAGCCTTCAACATCAAGGCGGAGCCTGAGGCGATTCGCAACCAATATGGCCGTAATGAAGCCGGTCAGCGAATGCTCATGGCAAGGCGGCTTGTCGGTGCCGGGGTCCGGTTTGTGTCGCTGACCTATGGTGGTTGGGACATGCACAGCTCCATCAAGGGTGGGATGGGGGGGCAACTTCCCGTGTTCGACCAAGCCTTTGCCGCACTTATTTCCGATCTCGATTCGAGGGGCCTGCTTGATTCCACCATTGTGATGGTTTCAAGCGAATTCGGCCGAACACCAAAGATTAACGCCACCGCCGGCCGCGATCACTGGCCCAAGGTGTTTTCGGTGGTCCTTGCGGGTGGTGGCATCAAACGGGGTGCCATTTACGGAAGCTCCGATCCCACGGCCACCGAGCCCGAGGACGATCCCCTCAGCGTGGAAGATTTGTCGATGACCGTTTACAATCAGCTTGGCATCGACGGCGACAAGCGGCTTGTTGCCCCTGGAAATCGACCGATTGACATTGTTCGGGGAGGCGTGGTCCTTAAGGACCTTTTAGCCTAAACAACTTTTGCAAACCTGTGGAGGCCCACCGAAGGTCATTTTTCTTTCGGTGGGTTTTCGAAAGAACGGTAATTGAATAGTCCAAATGGGGGGTATCCCCTGCCCCTTTCTCTTGGCAAATATGAATTTCCAGCGACCGTGAGAATGACACCATGATCCGAAAAAATCCCTGCCTCGCCTCCAGTTTTGCCCTCGTCCTGGGTTTCTTGGCAGGTCAGCCCGCTTTGGCCAGTTCCCCAAGCTTGGGGGGAATCAGCCCCCGGGGATTGGAGCGGGGTAAAACCGTCGAACTCACATTTTCTGGTGGCCGTCTTACGGATGCCAAATCCCTGCTCTTTTATACCCCTGGACTCCGGCTTGTTGGCCTCAAAGTCGTGAATGATGCCACCGTTAAGGCAACCATAGAAGCCAGTCCCTCTTGCCCTTTGGGGGAACATCCCGTGCGTGTTCTTTGCGCATCGGGTATTTCCGAGCTTCGCACTTTTTGGATCGGACCCTTTCCCATCATCGACGAAAAAGAACCCAACAGCGAATTCACCAAACCCCAACCCATTACCCCCGGGGTGACCATTCATGGGGTGGTGGATAATGAAGATGTGGATTACTATTCGGTTACCCTGAAAAAAGGCCAACGCCTTAGTGCGGAAATCGAGGGGATGCGCCTTGGCGGAACCCTTTTTGATCCCTACATCGCCATCCTTGATACCAAACGCTTTGAACTGGTTTCCAACGATGATACCCCTTTGTTGGGTCAAGACTCCATGGTTTCAATGGTGGCGCCCGAGGATGGCACCTATTTGGTCCAGGTCCGGGAGTCTGCCTACGGTGGCAACGGTGCCTGCACCTATCGGCTTCATGTTGGGCATTTTCCTAGACCAACCGCGGTGGTTCCCGCTGGTGGGAAAGCGGGCGAAGACATTGAGGTTACCTTCATTGGTGATCCAACCGGACCGTTCAAACAAAAAATCAAAGTACCCGCTGAACCTGATGCCAACTTTCGTATTCATCCTTCGGATTCCCAGGGTATTGCCCCTTCGGGGTTCCTGTTTCGAATCAGCCCCACCCAGGGCAACGCCGTCGAGGTAGAGCCCAACGACACCCCCGGAACAGCTTCCCCCGCAAGCTTGACTCAGGCTTTTCACGGAGTGGTTGGCCAACTTGGAGATATTGACAGCTTCCGGTTTGCTGGAAAAAAGGGACAGGTCTTCGATGTTCACTGTTACGCAAGGCGTCTCGGAAGTCCGCTTGATAGTGTGATGACCCTGGCAGTAGCTGGGGGTGGCGTAATTGCCTCGGCCGATGATGCCATCGGGCCCGACAGCTACTTTCGTGTGACCCTTCCGGAAGACAAAGAGTATATCCTTACCATTCAGGATCATCTGAAAAAGGGTGGGAGTAACTTCTTTTACCGGGTGGAAATGACCACTGTCGCTCCAGGTTCGACGGCCTCTATTCCCAAAGTGGCCCAATACAGCCAGGAACGGCAAACCCTAAGTGTTCCCAAAAACGGCCGGGTGGCAACACTTGTTACCGTGGGTCGCCGTGATTGGGGCGGTGATTTGAACCTGACGGCAGACAAACTTCCCGCCGGTGTGAAAATGGTTGCGGACATGATGCCCGGAAATTTGGACACGATTCCTGTGGTGTTCGAGGCAACCCCAACCGCCACCGCCGACTCGGCCCTTTCCAAAATAACAGGCAAGCCCGCCGATCCCAAAGTGTCCTCCCTCGGAACTTTCAATATCAATGCAGAACTTATCATTGGCAATAATCAGGCCATCTTTTACAAGGTCGATCAGGACCGTGCGGCCATCAATGTGACCGACGAACTCCCTTTCAAGGTTTCGGTGGTTGAGTCCAAGGCCCCGTTGGTACAAAACGGTTCAATGAACCTGAAAATCGTCAGCGAACGAAAGGCCGGTTTCACGGGCCCAATCACCATCTATCCCCTCTTCAATCCTCCCGGTATGAGTACGGCAGGTTCGGCTACCATTGCCGAGAAACAAAACGAAACCACCATCCTTGTTAGCGCAGCTCCCAACGCTCAAATCAAAAAATGGCGAACCGCTTTTTTGGCGACCGCCACGGTGGGAAATGGGCCGGTTTGGACCTCGACCCAATTGGCAACGATTGATATTTCCGCCCCCTTCTTTGCCATGACGATGGAGCGAGGCAGTTGCGAACAGGGCAAGGAAACGGACATTTTCTGCAAGCTGACCACCCAGACACCATTTGATGGGAAAGCCAAGGTTTCCATTGTTGGCCTACCTCCCAAGGTGGTGACCGGTCCATTGGAATTTGCCAAAGACTCCAAGGAGATAGGCTTTCACCTCAAGGTGGACAAAACAGCTCCTGCAGGAACACACCGAAACATTTTTTGTCAAGCGACGGTAATGGTGGCGGGCGAGCCTGTCCTGCACAACATTGGTGGTACTGAGCTTCGGATTGATGTTCCCTTGCCTCCAAAACCCATGGCGGTGGTTGCCCCCAAACCCATGCCCATGGCGGTAGCTGTGGTAAAGCCAGTCGAAAAGCCCCCCGAAAAACGCCTTACCAGGCTTGAAAAGCTTCGATTGGAACAAGAAGAGCGGGAAAAACAGGACTCTGCGGCCCCCAAGAAATAAACACCATTACCTGATCCCAATTTTGGATGCAGTCAAGTAAAAGGCAAGGTAGGAAAATGAATCATACAAAAACGCTGGCCGCCCTGATTCTTGGTGCGATGCTCCTTGCAAAGGTCCCCGCTGCCAACACCCCGGCGGTAGCTGCTGCCCCAGTGCCGCCATCCTCCTTGCCCGCCCCGGTCAAGCTCGAAATCCTTCCCAACGATATCAAACTTCTTACCAAGCGGGGCGAGCAGCGTTTTATTGTGGTGGCCAGTTTTGCCGACGGGATCACCCGGGATGTAACCTCCGAAGCAAAGATTCGGTTGACCAATCCGGCCGCAGCCAAAATCGAAAATAATGTTCTGCTCCCCTTGGCTGACGGTACCAGTGAGCTTTTGGCCGAGTTTGGTGGCCGAGCCAATATCAGTCAAGTGACCGTGGAAAAGGCCATCGAAGACCGCCCTATCAGTTTCAAACAGGATGTTATGCCCATCTTCCTGAGGGCTGGTTGCAATGTTGGGGGCTGTCACGGTGCCGCTCGGGGTAAGGACGGTTTCCGCCTGTCGCTATTCGGTTTCGATATGGACGGGGACCACTTTCGGCTCACCCGCGAACTCAACGGCCGAAGGCTCAATCTCGCTGCCCCGGAAGAATCTCTTTTGCTGGAAAAATCCATCGGCAAGGTCAGCCACACCGGTGGCCAGCGTTTTGCCTCCGGGGACCGTTATTGGAACTCCATTGTCCGTTGGTTGGAGGGAGGGGCCCTGCTGGATCAGGCTACCGTAGCCCTTCCTGTTAGTGCAGAACTTTTCCCCAAGAATGCAGTTCTCGACGGCAAGGGTGCCACCCAACAAATGGTGGTTAAAGCGAAATACTCGGACGGCACAGAACGGGATGTTACCTCGCTTGCTCTGTTCCTAAGCAGCAACGACACCTCCGCCAAGGTAAATACGGAAGGCCTGGTTACCGCAGGGGATCGTGGCGAAGCCTTTGTCATGGCCCGTTTCCACACTTTCACCATCGGTTCCCCATATATCGTTTTGCCCAAGGCCCTGCAGTTTACCTTTCCCAAAGTGCCCGAAAACAACTACATCGACACCTTGGTCAACAACAAACTCAAAAAGCTCCGAATTGCCCCTTCGGAACTATGCTCGGATGAAGAGTTTCTTCGTCGGGTATCGCTTGACATAACCGGCACCCTACCCACCCTTGAGGAATATCATCGCTTTGTCAATGACAAGACCCAAACCAAGCGTGAAAAGTTGGTGGACGAACTTTTGGGTCGCAAAGAGTTTGTCGAAATGTGGGTTTTGAAATGGGCGGAACTTTTGCAAATCAAAAGCTCAAACCAGGTCAGCTACAAAGCAATGTTGCTCTATTACAACTGGCTCCAGGACAAGATCGCCCGGAATATCCCTGTTAACGAATGGGTTCAGGAACTGCTCGGAGCCAACGGCGGAACCTTCAAGAACCCGGCAACAAACTACTATCAAAACGAAACGGACATATTGAAGGTCAACGAAAATGTTGCTCAAGTGTTCATGGGAATGCGCATTCAATGCGCCCAATGTCACAACCATCCCTTCGATCGCTGGACCATGGACGACTATTACGGATTCATGGCGTTTTTCAGCCAGATCGGACGCAAGGGTACCGACGATCCCAGAGAGATTGTCGTATTTAATTCAGGCGGTGGCGAAGTAAGCCATCCCTTGGGTGGTCGCCAAATGAAGCCCAAGTTTTTGGGAGGTATCCAACCCGATGTGGCTGGCAAGGATCGGCGTGTTATTTTGGGACAATGGCTTGCCAGTCCTGAAAATCCCTACTTTGCAACAAACCTTGCCAACATCGTTTGGAACCATTTTTTCGGCCAGGGGATTATCAATGAAGTGGATGATGTCCGCATCTCGAACCCCGCATCCAACCAGGAACTGGTGACGGAATTGGGCAAACGGTTCACCGACTACAAGTACGACTTCAAAAAACTGGTCCGTGACATATGCACCAGCCGAACCTATCAGCTCTCCACCACCCCCAACGCCACCAACGAAACGGATACCCGAAATTTTGCCAAGGCCGGGGTCAGGCGCATCAAGGCCGAAACCATGCTCGATTGCATCAGTCAGGTCACCGAAACCAAGAACAAGTTCCCGGGTTTGCCCCTTGGTGCCCGAGCGGTTCAGATTGCGGACGGCACAACCAGCACCTATTTCCTAACAACTTTTGGCAGGGCCACCCGGGAGACCGTTTGTGCCTGCGAAGTCAGGCTCGAACCGAATTTGTCCCAATCGCTTCACCTGATCAATGGCGATGTGACCGGGCCACGCATTAGCCAAGGTTCGCTTGTTGTCCGTCGCCTTGCCGAGAAAAAACCCGTCCTTGATATTATCGAAGAGTTCTACCTCCGTACGCTATGTCGCAAACCCACGGCCGTCGAAAAGGATCGGTTGGTTCAGTTGGTGGCTGCCGAAGGAAATCCCCAGCGGGCACTTGAGGACGCCTTTTGGGCCATCCTCAATTCCCGTGAGTTCATGTTCAACCACTAAGCCTTCCAATATCCGGATATTTCCACCATGATCACCAAGCTCCCCACCTTCGTTTTGGGTCTGTCCCTTGTGCTGGCAACCGGAATCGGTGCCGCCGATCCCAAGGACAAGAAAAAGAAGATCAACTTTGACGAACACATTGCGCCTCTTTTGCGTGAGAAATGTGGCAATTGCCATAACTCTGACAAAAAATCCAGCGGCCTGATCGTTACCAACTATCAAAAACTTATGGAAGGTGGTTCCGGTGGGGTTGCCGTAAAACCAGGCGATCCGGACAACAGTCCGCTCTATACGACCATTACCCACAAGGTCGAACCATTCATGCCACCAAAATCCCCCAAGCTGCCGGATCCGTTTGCCGCCACGATTGGGCGATGGATCATCGAGGGAGCTCTTGAAAATTCTGGCTCCAAAACCCCGTTGATGAAGCCCAAATTGGATATTGCCCTTGGCAAAATCACCCGTGGTCGTCCCTCAGGGCCAGCACCAATGCCCGATCCATCCGCCAAACTTTCTCTGGAACCGTTAAAGACCTACCCCAGGGCCAATGCTGTCACCGCCTTGGCTTCCTCCCCTTGGGCTCCCCTCATAGCAGTTGCAGGTAACAAACAGGTTCTTCTCTACCATTCCGACACTATGGAATTGCTAGGCGTCCTTCCTTTTGCCGAGGGTATCGCCAATGTCCTCAAATTTTCCAAGAATGGCAGCCTATTGGTGGCCGGCGGTGGGCAAGGTTCCGCCTTGGGCCGGGTAGTCGTTTGGAATGTAAAAACCGGGGAACGAATCATTCAGGTTGGTGAGGAGACCGATTCGGTCTTGGCTGCCGACATCAGTCCCGATCAAACCCTCATCGCATTGGGGGGGCCCTCCAAGATGGTTCGGATTTATTCCACGAAGGACGGAAAACTGCTCAATCAAATCAAGAAACATACGGATTGGATCACATCTCTTGAGTTCAGTCCCGATGGAGTCCTCCTCTCCACCGGCGATCGTTCGGGCGGTTTGTTTGTGTGGGAAGCCTTCACCGCCCGGGAATATTATGGTCTTCGTGGGCACACCGCCATGATTACCGACATTTCATGGCGAGGAGACAGCAATGTTGTCGCATCCAGTTCCGAAGATGGAACCATTCGCCTTTGGGAGATGGAAAATGGAAACCAGATCAAATCCTGGGGCCACGGGGCGGCCGCCCTTTCGGTTCGCTATGCAATGGATGGCCAACTCATTTCTGCGGGGCGTGATCGAACCGTCAAGGTTTGGGATGGCAACGGTGGTCTGAAAAAAGCCTTCCCCGCCATGCCCGACCTGACCTTGAAAGCAGTTCTAAGCCACGATTCCTTGCGGGCTTTTGGGGGAGACTGGTCTGGCATTGTCGATGTCTGGACTGTAGTGGACGGGAAAAAAGTGGGCGAAATTACCCCAAATCCAGAGTCCCTTGCGAACCGAACCACCAAACTGATTCCGGTCGTAAAAGTTGCCACGGATGCTGCGGAAGCTTCCCGGAAAAAGCTGGCAGGAGTAAACCTTCGTGGTTCCACCTTGGCTACTGAGCTTGCCACCTTGAAAAAACTGCAGGCAGATCCTTCCCCAATGCTTAAACCTGCCCAGGTCAATCAAGCCCAGGCAATTGCCAGAGTGACAGAAGCCAAAGCCCAGTTGGCCCAGGCTACCGGGATGAAAAAAATGTTGGAAATGGGTGCAACAGAAAAGGCCCAACAGGTTCAGAAACTGGCAGGGGTCAAGCCAACCGATCCCGCCGGGCAAAAGACCGCCGCCGAGGCACTGAAACGCGCCCAGGAACTCTCCACGAAAGCCCAAGCCGACCTGGTGACGGCCAAAAAACGCGAATTGGACATGATTCCCCAGGTTCCATTGGCCGAAAAAAACCTGGTGGCAGCGAATGCAGGGGTCACCGCTGCCCAACAGCAGATTCAGCAACTTCCCAAGAGGATTGAGGGATTGGTCAATGCGGAGAAAGCCCTCCAAACGGAACGGATTGCTGTTCAAAAAGAACTCAATGGAACGGAAACCGAGGCAAAAAACCTCCAGGGCCAATTGCAACGCTCTCAAGAGGCTCTCGCCTTAAAGGCATCGAAAAAGTAACTCCAATGGATATTCTCCACGCGGAGGGACAACTCCTGCGTGGATGGAAATTCGACTGTTTTCGCTTTTTTCCCATTTCAACCTGAAATCTGCCCTAGGCTATCGGGAATAACAGGATGGACCCCCTGCCACCAAGGAGCCAACCATGCCCATTACCCTTTTCAGCACTCCATTTGGGTCACTCGACATAGCATTGTTGGCAGGAAGCCCAGAGGCCCGGGATTGGCTTTCGGAACTCCAGGGCCCCGATTCCCCAAAATGGATCTGGGTGGTGCCCTCTCAAAGGCGAAAGCGTGCCATCGTTCGCAAATGGCCGGGAACCGAAAACGGGCGAGCTGCCTTATTGCCTCGCATTGTGACCTTTGATGGACTTGCTGATCAGGTGGCTACAACCCAGGGAATCGTTGGTAAAAAAATCTCCTCCATGGAAAGGCGCCTTCGGGTTCTAGCGGCGTGGCAGCAAACTTTGCCAAACCTTGCCAGTGGCTTTGGTACTGCAACCCAAATGGACCAGGCGATCAAAGTCTGGCAAGACAATGAGGTCATCCCGGTTGATGCCGTTAATAAACGGTTTTATGAACAATACCATCAAAACCTGAAAGCTTCCAATGCGGTGGATCGCCATGGTTGGCTTGGGGTATTGGCAAGTCGTTTGACTGCCAAACCAATGGATTTGATCGCTTTGGTGGCTACCAAAGTAGTAATCGATGGATTTCACCTCTTAAGCCTACCTGAAATCGCTTTATTGCGGGAGCTTGGCAAGCATATCGACCTTAGGCTGTGGGTTCCTTGTCACCATGATGGCCATGCAGGCGAGTTGCTTCAGTACCTTTGTGACCATCTTCAAACCCCGTGGCAGGCAACCAAACCCCTGCCACCAATGCCGGTTACCAAATCCAGATTGGATTGCCAGGACATGCAAGCGGAGGTCCGTGAAGTAACCCGCCGCATCCACCAAAGGCTAAAACAACCGGATGCACCCAAACCACATGAGATCGCCATTGTCCTTCCCGGCCCGGAATACGATCCGCTGATACGCCAAGCTTTTGCCGACGCAGGGATTACTATCAATCTTGCCGGGCGAAGTCGAACCCTCCTTTCCTCGGGACCAGGACGACTTATCCAGGCGGCAATTAACCTGATTCAAAACGCTCCGAGCATTCGGGGGCTGATGAACTTTCTCAGGCAACCCATCATCCTGCGCAAATCATTGGGAATGTATATCCACAGGTTAGGGGCAATGGAATTGGAAATGGCCAGGTTTGCTCCCCCGGACGATTTCGGGGGATGGGACGATTTGCTTTTAAAAATGGGAGAATCCCTATCGGAGAGGGAAATCGGGATTAAGGAGGGTGAACTGGTTGAAGAGGAGGAAAAGACCAGGTACCTGGAACGGAAGGAAGATTTATTGGTGATGTTGGGCAAAGTCCGGCAAATTCTTGGCACTATCCGGGCGATGGCTCAAGTGGATATTTCCCTGGCGGAAGCGGTGAACCACCTAATAACCTATTTAAGCGAGCTGTTGTTGGGAAATTGGATCTCCCCCGGGCATAATACGAAATTGAGCCTTCCTGGGGTTGTGTGGCAGGCCGATCAATTGGCATGGCAAAGAATTGTGTCGGTTTTTCGGGAACTAGTCCGCCTCCCCCAGAATATCCTGCCCCTTGGTCGACAAGGAAAATCCGATCCCATGGGACTATTGCTCATGGTCCTTGCCGGGGAATCGTACCAAATCAAGACCGAAGACGATGAAGGCGTTCAGGTGATGGAGATCCGGGAAACCCGTGGCATCCCATTTGAGGAAATCCATGTCTTGGGCCTCAAAAGTGGGTCCTATGGTTCCGCCACAGAAGAGGAGATATTGAGGGAACTGCTCAAGGAAGAAAGAACCGCCCAAGGTCTTTCACTCCTGGAGTCGGCACTACTCTTTGAACAGTTACGCCAATCCGGGGCTAAAAACCTGTTGTTGTATCGACCCAGCAAAAAGTTGGATGAACCGCTAATGCCTTCGCCCTGGATAGAAACATATTCCATTTCAAAGGTTTACCTGGGAAGAGAGGTTTGGTTGGGCCTACCAGGAGTCCAGGTGGCTACGGGCATGTCCCAACCCCTCGATCTTTTGGAACCCTTTGTGGCGGCGGAGGCTGACCAAACCGCCAAGGGATTTCTGGAGATGCTTCATGAAGTAAAACGAAAGGGACAAATCTGGTCCAAACAGGTGGAAAGCCCTCAACTGAAACCTTGGGTCCATGAATACAATCCCTTTTTTGCCAACAGGGATAAGCCGTTCTCACCAAGTAGCTTGGAACAATATACCCGCTGTCCTTTCCGTTTTTTTGTCAAGCATGTGCTTGGATTTTTCGAAAGCGATTCGGACGAAACCGCCCTCAGGCAAGGAAGCCTGGTTCACAAATTGTTCGAGGAGTTTATGGTTTGGCACCGGGGCATCGCCACGGATTTGGTCGATTTGCCCTCCAATGAGGTGGCCACCCGGGCCAAGCTTTTGGACCTTTGGGATCAACTCCTGACGCATGATCCGCATGCCAGGTTCATGGACGCCCGGTGCCGGGCTCGTGTTATTGCAGAAGGTGGAATCATTGACCTCTATGTACAAAATCTGGGGAGGTATAAAGATGCAGGTTATAAACATGTCGCTTCCGAAATTCAGGTTGGGCCAGAACAATTTGGGTTGGACGATCCGGTCTATCTTTCAGGTCGAATCGATGATCATTTCCAGATTCCCGGAGGACCTTCGCTTTTGACGGATTACAAATCGGGCCGTCCGCCTGGACAGGGTGAGTTTGTCTCAGACCACGATGTCAAAAAGACCATGCTGCAAATGGACTATTATGCGGCATGCCTGAAAAAAAAAGGTTTCCATGTCACAAAAGCCATTTATCTTTTTTTGTGGTTGAATCAAAACAACGAGGATGGAAGGGATCTCAAAAATTCTACCCGAATGCAGGGCGATTATGATAAGGATTGGGCCGGCAAACCCCAAAAAGGTCCACCTGCATCCATTGATACCAACCTTGCGGAAAAACACCTCATCGAATGTGCCGGGTCGATTCGAAAGGGCCTGTTTCCTTTGACAACATTCAATGGTAAAGGCGACACCGAATGTACCAGCTCCTGTCTTGGACGAAACATTTGTCGGACTCCGGTAAACATTAAGGTGAACAACTACTAAACCGCCCAATGTGGAATTACAAATCGCCCGGAGTCGAGCATGGAATTCAGTGATTGGCTAGAAACCCAAAACACAAATGCCGAACAGAAGCAGGCGGTATTAACCCGGGGGGACCTCTGCATTCGGGCGGCGGCCGGTTCCGGAAAAACCAGGGTCCTGGTCCTTCGCATTCTTTGGTTGTTGAACCAGGAAGGATTGCGAACCGCCTATTCCGCCGGGGAAAACCTGTTGGGGCGTATCCTGGCCACTACCTTTACCCGAAAAGCGGCCGGGGAAATGAAGGAGAGGCTTCTCGATCTATTAAAGAAATTGGTGGAATTTTTTGCCGACTTTCCAGACCAGTGCCAGTTTTGGAAGGATCGTCTCGACGAACTTCCCCTCGCCCGAATCGGCACGATTGATGGCATCGCAGGATCATTAGTACGGCAATTTGCCAAAGCAGGCTTCCCAAGCTCTATGGGTGCGGATTTTGGTATCCTCGACGACCTGCCTAGAGAAACCCTGATCGAGGAGGCTATAAGGCTTACCCTGCTGGAAAAGCAGAAAGGGAAGGAGATCCAGACCGCATGGACCCTCTGGGAAACCCAATGGGGTTTGGATGCCATGGAGGAGCAAATGGCCGATTATTTACGGAAGGGACGGGATCCCGCAGTATTAAAACCGGATAGTAACAGACCAAACCGCCCATTGTCCATGGCAATAATCGAATGCCTAAAAATGGCCCATGGGCACTACATGGCTCTTTGTCAAATTCGGGGCGAGTTCGATTTTTCCCATGTTGCTACAGAATTATTGCGGATGTTTGAATCCCAAGACGAAGACATCAATGGTCTGCGAGCCAAACTATCGAGTCATTTTTTCCATATTCTGGTGGACGAATTCCAGGATACAAACGATCAACAATGGAGAATCATCAATCACCTCGCTGGCGGGCTAGGCAATGGAAAATTGACCATCGTTGGCGACCCCCAGCAATCCATCTACATGTTTCGTTCCGCAGATCCAGGTGTCTTTGAAAGGATTTGGACCCTTTTTCAAAGGCAGGATAACTTGCACTCCATCCAATTGCCACGAAACTATCGAACCCTTTCTCCCCAACCGATGCAAGCCATTAACCAACTCACCCAAGATGCATTGGAAAAATATCAAACTTACCAAGCTCTTCTCTCAGGGTTCGAACCTGTTGATAACCGGGGCATGGTGAAACTGATGCTCCATGATACCGATGAAGGTTGGTGTCAACAGGTGGCATACACCCTAAAGGGTCGCCTTGGAACCATGTGGTACGATGTCCGAAATAAAATGGATATTCCGGTCCGCTATGGAGATATGGCCATTTTGCTCCGTTCAAGGACCAAAATGGCGGAAATATGTCAAGCTCTTGATGCCGCCATGGTTCCCTACGAAACCCCAGGCGGAGTGGGATTCTGGCAAACCCAAGAGGTCCGGGACCTGGTGAATTTGGTCCAAGCCCTGGCCGATGAATCGAACCTGTTGGCCATGGTCGGGGTGTTGCGTGGCCCCATTGGCCGTATCAATGATTCCACGATTCTCGCTTTGAAACAGTTGGCTCCAAAAAGCCTCCGCTATGGGCTTCAACGGTTAGGTGACCCGACCGCTTCATTAGTCAACGAATTCCCTCCCGATGGTGGTCACCTCAAACAGTTGGCCACCCTTTGGGAAAAGTGGTGTTCATTGGTCGATCGTTTGAGCCATGCTGACTTAATCCATCAGGTTCTTGCGGAATCGATGGCCTGGTTCTTTTTTGCCGCACAACCCTTTGGTGGCAGAGTCGTGGCCAATGTGGAACGATTCCTTGAAGAGGTTCGGGATTTTGAGGAAACAACCCCAGGATCGTTGAGCCAACTTGCCTTCAACCTTGGCAAAATGGTGGATTTTTTCGGTCGTATCGAACAGGCCGATCCCATTGGCCAATCCGATGCGGTAAAGATAATGACCATTCATGGTGCCAAGGGCTTGGAATTTCCCATCGTGGTACTCGCTGATATTCACAATAAAGGCAATAACACTCTAGACGAACCACTCTTTCTTGATCGTTTTATCCACTTTGCCGATCCTGATAGTGATGATGCAATTCAACGGGACGGCGAGGTGGTGTTAAAAATCACCAATGACGAAAAGCCACCAAAACGAGTATTTCCCGGATTTGGAGCGAAGCTTCAAGAGTTGGCCCATGGAGAAATTGCCCGGTTGTTTTATGTCGGAGTAACCAGGGCCAAGGATTCGCTCTATTTGGCCGGGAAACTGTCAAAGGACAAACCAGCATCCACCTCGTTTTTGCATCTCATTGTCGCGGCTTTAGAAAGTACCCCCACTGATAAGGACGGCAAAAAAATAGATTTGCTCAAGCAAATTGCGTTCAAAGCCAATGCTTTTGGCATACTTTTTGAAAGCGAAAGCGTTTCACCCTCTGGTCACCAAACAACGGTTCAAGGCCAACCGATAGGAGTCCTTTTGGCTGATCCCATCCGCGTACTTCCTGAAAATCCGGTCCTTGCACTTGGCAAACTAATTGAATTGAAGGCACTTTGGCTGGATGATCCTACCGGCAAACTTTGGGAGGATCGGTTTGTCCATTTTGTCAGCCCATTTGTTGCTAGTCCCAATATTGGAAATGGTGTTTCGCGGGACCCCATTCCAGCATCTGTTGTCGGAACGCTGGTGCATCGGGCCCTGGAACTTTCCTTTGGGCATTTGAAGCTTTCTGAAGAAGCTATGTTGGATTGGCTTGTTGGGCTTCAAACCAGCTTGACGGACGAGGAGGGTCACGATCCTACCGAAGTGGCCCTCGTGGCTCTTTCGGTTTTGCAATCCCCTAAACTTTGCAACAATGATCCTATCCTTGCTTTGGTGGCAGCTCCCGGTCGTGCCGAGGTGGACTTGGTGTTGCCCTTGGGTCCGTGGCGATTAACGGGGCGCATTGACAAGGTGCTTGATCAATTGGAATCCGATGGCCCCTCGTTTGTCGATTGGAAAACCGATTCTTCGTCACCCGAAATGATTGAAGAGGCCTATCGCCCTATCATGATGCTTTACGCCATGGCCCTTGCCAAGGCCCTGCCCGTTTTCCCACCCACCGTTACCGGTCATTTGGTCTGTCTACGACATGGTAAAATCCGGACGATGAAATTTGATGCCAATCAAGTGCTTCAAACGGAAACGGAATGGACGGGCCTCCTTGAAACTTGGCGCCGACGCCATGCATCCGTCAAAAAGCTTTATTGAAAACGATTTTGGGCAAATTGTGGTGGCACTCTTTCGTGGCCTTGTTTTACGACCGGAAATCATTTCCCTTTACAACAAAGATTCACCTAGGGGTATGAAAACCAGACCAGCTTGCCAAAAGCTCGTCGCCTTGTGTTCTTTAAAATTCCGTGGATTCGGATTGCCTCTAGGAATCGGGCATGATTTCAATGATCGAGTTTCTACGCATTTCGGTCAAGAGCCTTTTGATTTCCAATTGGGCCGATTCGTTTCTGAGCTTGTCGCGAATCTCTTTTTGAACGGACTCATCAAAGGGTTTCATTCCCGCATGCTGTCTTTTAGCCAATTGAATGATATGGAGCCCCGTGGATAGCTCCAGGATCGGAGCAACTTCTCCATCCTTTAAAGATAATAGCACCGGTTCCGCCTCCACCGGGCGAATGTCACCTGGGATGTGACCTAACCCATCCCCATCGCGAAGGGCACTATCACCGTGGCAATATTTACGCGACAAGGTGACGAAATCTTCTCCTGCATGGATCCGCTTGACAATCTCCTTTGCCAGCTTTCGGGCTTCCTCCATGGAATTGAATTTGACCTTGGCCAGGAAGATGTGCCGCCAATTCACGGAATCGGGTATCCTGAATTGTTCCGGGTGCGTGTCATAATATTCGCGCAGATCCCGATGACCTATCCGGTCCAGAATGGGCATCACCCTTTGTTGCAGATATTGCATCGAAATAAAGTTGCGTTCCGATTGGCGCTTCATCAACGCATAGGAAATGCCCGCTTGGCGGAGCATGGCCTTAACCTCATCATCCGTCTCAAATTTATTTTTTTCCTTGATGTTCCGGATGTAGCGTTGAAACTCCTTGGTTCCGTATTCCTGCATCTTTTCCAAAAACTTTTTGCCCTGGGGGAGTTTCCCCAACTTGGTTTCCGCATCGAGAATGGCTACTTCGCGGTCGATCAGGGTGTTGAGGGCCAATCTCCGCTTGTTCGGATTGAGGGCATCCTCCGCCCCGGATTGGGCCTGCGCAAGGCGAAGCTCCTCTTCCAGAATGGCAAAGCCATTGACCGTGGCGACGATATACCCACCATCGTGCTTTCGCCCCAGGTGATTGGCCCGTTCGGCCAAAGTGGGGATATCCAAAAGGCCAGATTTTACCCCGTTTGGCTTTTCCGTCTTTGCCGTGGCGGGAACCGGACCGACCCCGGGAAGATTGGTTGCCGAGGGAGAATCGGGCTCTTGACCCCGGGAAAAAAGACCCTTGGAATTGGTTTCGGAAGCCGGTTCAGGCTCGGGAGGAACATGGCCGGATTTGCCAATGAGGCTGCCTTCATCCCGGGCAATGCGGTCAGAGATGTCCTCGGGCATAATTCCCATTTTACGCAGATCACGCATTTGGGAGGTTTGGCAACCGGCGAAAACGAGTGTTAGGGCCAAGCTTAGGGCACACCAGAGGCGTGAAAACGCCGGATTAATGGAATAGTGGTGCGCAATGCGTAGGACCATAGCCGGGAGTGCCCCTGAGATTGGAGCGGGATATAGCGGCTAGGATGGGCAGGAAACAAGGTCAAGTAAGGCCGGGAAAGGCGGTATCCAGAGGAATAGTCTTTTCTTTGCCCTTTATTGGTTCATCCCTACGAAAACTGCGTTTAGCATGACTCGAAATGGACAAATCTTGGCATTTAAGTCTTCGGGACCGGATGCCCTTTGAAGAATTTGCGGCCGAGGCTGTTGTCAAACGGGGTCCAAGCCCCAGGGTCGGCTTGGTGAGCGCGAATTTCTCTTTGAAATTGATGCATTTTGCTATCGAGCATATCAATCAAGTGGAGGGCTTGAGCCTCAGGAGTCATGGGCACCTTGGGGCTGCCAAATTCAAGGGTGCCATGGTGACTGGCAATAAGGTGGTGCAACCGAAGTTTTAACTCGCAAGGAAAGGGTTCACCGGTTAGTTCGGCAGTTTTGGTCAAAAGGCCTTCAAGCATGATCGCACCCAAGGAGATGTGACCAATAAGCTGGCCTTCGTCTGTGTAACTGAAGGAGGCTTGGTAGGAGAGTTCCCGCACCTTACCCATATCGTGCAAAAGGCATCCACAAAGGAGCAAATCCCGGTTGAGTCCGGGATAAAGGGGGACTACACGGTCGGCGACTTCCATCATGTTGACGACATGTTCCAAAAGCCCTCCAATGTAGGCGTGGTGTTGGCGAATGCCGGCCGGGGCTTGGCTAAATCCCTCGATGAGGTCGGAATCCATCAAAAACGCCTCTCCCAGACCCCGCAGGTGGTGCGAGTCCATCGAGCGAAGCAAGGCCCTAAGCCGCTCCAACAAACGGGATACATCTTTTTCGGTTCGTGGGAGGAAATCCGCCGGGTTGAACGAACCATCGACCGCTTTGTCAATGTCCGTCAAAATCAGCTGCATGGCCCCCTGGAAAAGCTGGGCCCGGGCTTTGGCACGGACAAAATCGCCATCCTCGAACGCCCTGGATCGTTTTTCATCACAATTCCAGAGGCGGGCGGTCATCGGGCCGCTGCGGTCACACAAATCCACCTGGAGGTAGGGTTGACCATTTTTGTTGGAGCGAACCTGTTTCCCCGTTGCCAGGAAAACTCCTTCAAGGGATTCATTGTCACGGAGTTCACGCAAGGTCTTGGTGAGCATGGAGATCTTTCGAAAGGTGATCCGTCCGGAGGGACGAAGGCAAGGATTATTTTGTGGATTTTGGGGGAATTGTGCAGACCCCATCTTTGCAAGGAAGCATACCAAAGCGGTTTTTGGCGATGTACCTGTAGGTTTTTTGGCCCAACAAGGGTACCCAAGGAAGGTAAAGAAGGGGGGCGATCGGGAAAAGTAACGGAATACGCCAAGCCATGTACCGAAACGCCTCAAAACCGTGGAGAATGGGTGATCCCTTTGGCCCAATGAGGTGCATTTCCTCCTCGAGCCGAAGGGGATCAAGAGTCGGGGTGGTCTGTGGAACATTTTCCGGAAGCCGAAAACTGCGCCATGCCAAGGTGCCAAACCAATCCAGCCTCCCAAGGAGCTTCATGGATAGCTGACAAAAGGGGCAATAACCGTCGAACAGAACCAAAGCCTGACCAGGGAGAGGCGATTTCACCACGCTTTCAGGAGCAACGAAAATCTCTTGGTCTTTGGCCATGCCCATTTGCCCTCCTTTCATATTCTATCCCGAAGAGGGCCCCGCGGGTTCCAACCTGAGACGGGCGACTTAACTTTAAGGCAATTCCTTCCTTTCCTTTGGCCCAGTCGGTCCATCCGCATGAACGCTTCGCGCAATCTGCTGGCTTTCGATTTGGGAGCAGAATCCGGCCGCGGTATTTTGGGAAGCTTTGACGGTCAATCGGTTCGTCTTGAAGTCCTGCACCGTTTCCCCAATTTGCCGGTCCGAACCCTGGATCGGCTCCATTGGGATGTTTTGTCCCTGTTTCGGGAAATGCTTCATACACTTGGCCTGTGTGGTGCTTCGGGAATCCACCTCGAAAGTTTAGGTGTAGACACTTGGGGTGTGGACTTTGCCTTCCTTGGGAAGGATGGTTCCCTGTTGGGAAACCCCCGGCATTACCGTGATCCCCACACCGAAACGATTGTTGATGAAGTCCTGGGGAAAATCAGCCGCGAAAAACTGTATACCCGCACGGGCTTGCAACTCATGCGGTTCAATTCGCTTTTGCAACTCGCCGCCATGCAGCGTGATCAATCGCCCCTTTTGAACATTGCGGAGCATATGCTTTTTATGCCCGACCTGTTTCACTATTGGTTCACCGGCATCCGGGCCAACGAGTATACCAATACAACCACCAGCCAAATGCTGGACCCGTTTTCGCGTTCGTGGGATACCGAACTGATTGCCAGCCTGGGCGTGCCAACAAAAATGCTGGGTACGATCATCCCCCCTGGAACAGAGCTTGGCCCGCTTCGGACCGGACTATTGGCCGACTCAGGGCTTTCACGGACCAGAGTGGTTGCACCTGCCACCCACGATACCGCTGCGGCTGTAGCGGCCGTTCCCGCCCAGGGTGATTCCTGGGCCTATATCAGTTCAGGGACCTGGTCGCTCATGGGTGTTGAGATTGCCTCTCCCCTTGTCAACGATGCCACCCGGGAAGCCAACTTCACCAATGAAGGGGGCGTGGACAACACCATTCGCCTGCTGAAAAATGTCATGGGGTTGTGGCTGGTTCAGGAGATCCGGCGAGATTATTCCCGCAAGGGATCCGAATACAGCTATGAAACCCTGGTTCTTCAGGCCCGCGAAGCCGAACCGTTTCGATCCATTGTGGATCCCGACGATGCCTCTTTTGTGTTGCCTGTGTCCATGACCCACGCATTTGAGCAATTCTGTCGAAAAACAAATCAACCCGCTCCGGAAACCCCCGGGGCCATGGTCCGCTGTGCCCTGGAATCCCTGGCCCTGCGCTATCGGTGGGTTCTGGGCAAGCTAGAATCTGTCACCGATAAACGGATCAACACGATTCATATTGTCGGTGGTGGCTGCCAGAATGCCCTTCTCAACCAATTCACTGCGGACGCCTGCCAGCGACAAGTCCTTGCCGGACCGGTTGAGGCCACCGCTCTTGGAAACATCATGACCCAAGCCATGGGCTTGAAGCTTGTTACAGGCCTTGCCCAAGCCCGTGAAGTGGTTCGGAACTCCTTCGGCCTTGTCTCTTTCGACCCCAGCATGAAGGACAGTGCCGAATGGGACCAGGCTTGGACCCGGTTTCTGGGTTTGATCCATTGATTGTTTTTTGTTTGTCACACCCCTAAGGGAGGTTTTTCCATGTCCATGCTTTCCCGCCGAGGATTCGCTTCCGCATGTGCCGCCGTGGGCGCTGCCATTACTCTCAAAGGCCAGGATCCAGCCCCAATCAGGGACTATGGCCCCAATGCCTCCCCTGTCCGTTATCCCGAACCCGATGTGGTTGTGCTTGATCCCGAATTTGCAAAATACAAAGTAGGAAACTCACCCATCCGGCGGGTTCACACGGGGGACCTTTGGGCCGAAGGCATCGCCTGGAACGGCGTAGGCCAATTTGTCATGTGGTCGGACATACCCAACAATGTCCAACGCCGGTACCTCATGGAGGATGGACATGTTTCCACATACCGAAATCCGGCGGGTAATTCCAACGGTAACACCTTTGACCAGGAAGGGCGCCAAATCTCCTGCGAACATGGCAATCGTCGGGTGGTTCGTTACGAGTACAACGGCAAAACGACCGTCCTTGCGAGTACCTTTGGCGGAAAAAAACTCAATGCTCCCAACGATGCCGTGGTTTCTCCCGATGGTGCCGTTTGGTTTACAGACCCGGGGTACGGTTCCCTGGGAGATTACGAGGGGAACATGGGGCCTCTCGAATTAAAGGAAGCAGTCTACCGCATTGACCCGAAATCGGGCAAGGTGGATAAAGTTACGGATGAAATATTCAAGCCAAACGGCCTCTGTTTTTCACCAGATTTCAAGCTTCTTTATATTGCTGATACAGGAGCTTCGCATTACAAGGAGGCCCCCAAAAACATCAAAGTATTTGATGTCGATGGAGCCAAGCTTTCCAAGGGGCGGGAATTTATCTCCATGGAGATGGAATTAGGGGGCAAAAAAGTCGCCGGCCTTGCCGATGGCATTCGTGCCGACACCGATGGCAATGTCTGGGTCGGGGCGGGTTGGGTGGGGGCAGGCTATGATGGCGTCCACATCTTCAATCCCCAGGGAAAACGCATCGGCCAGATCAAGTTGCCCGAAATTTGTGGCAACCTTTGCTTTGGCGGGTTAAAACGAAACATCCTGTTCATGGCGGCAAGCCAGTCCATCTATCGGGTCTTTACCGAGGCCAAGGGTGCCGGCTACGCCTAGGATCTCGCTCGTTCAAATTTCGGTCTTGCCCTTCCCCTTTGTCAGTTAGGGCCAACATGATCAATGCGCTTTGCTTCGCGGTTCTCGTTGGCTTGACCGGTGCCCAACACCAGGTCAAGCCGCCCAACATTGTATTCATCCTTTGTGATGATCTCGGATATGGTGACATTGGGGCTTTTGGTCAAACCAAAATCAAAACGCCCCATATTGACCGGCTTGCCCGCGAAGGGATGAAGTTTACCCGCCACTATTCGGGTAATAATGTCTGTGCCCCATCGCGGTGCGTACTCCTGTCGGGTATGCATCCTGGTCATGCCTACATTCGCGATAATCGGGGCGGGTTAGGGCCTGACCGGGAGGGTCAAGAACCCGTTCCGGCTGGTTCATTGAAATTGCCCCTGGAACTCAAAGCCTTGGGTTATACCCTGGGGGGATTTGGCAAATGGGGCCTTGGCCCCGTTGCTAGCAGTGGCGATCCTTTGAATCAGGGTTTCGATCGGTTCTATGGCTTCAATTGCCAAGCGGTTGCCCACAATTATTATCCGACCTACCTTTGGGACAATACCCAAAAGGCACTCCTCAACAATAAAAAATTTGCTGCGAACCAAAAACTTCCCGAAGGTGCCGATCGCAATGACCCTGAAGTCTATTTGGCTTTTTCCGGAAAGGATTATGCGCCAGATCTGATCTGTTCCCAGGCACTCAAGTTTATTGACGACAATAAGGACCGGCCCTTTTTCCTTTATTTTCCAACAACCGTACCCCACCTCGCCTTACAGGTTCCCGAGGATTCGCTCAGGGAATATGAAGGTGCCTTTCCTGAAACACCCTACCCGGGAGGGAAAGGCTATCTGCCCCATCGCACCCCCAGGGCCGCCTATGCTGCCATGGTTACTAGGCTTGACCGGGAAGTGGGAAAACTGATTGACAAGGTGGATCAAAAAGGGTTGACCGGAAACACGATTTTTGTTTTCACCAGCGATAATGGACCCCTCTATGACAAGCTTGGGGGCACAGATGCTGATTTTTTTAACTCCGCCGGGGGCCTTAGAGGACGCAAGGGTTCGTTTTACGAGGGAGGTTTTCGGGTGCCCTTGATTGTACGCTGGAAAGGGACGATCCGCGAAGGAACTACCTCTTCCCGCATCACAGGATTTGAGGATTGGTTGCCCACCCTATTGGAGCTTGTCGGACACCGGGAGGTTACTCCGAAAGGCATAGACGGCCTGAGTTTCGCGCTAACTCTATTGGGATCGGCGCAAAACGAACGCCCTTTTTTGTATCGGGAATCGCCCGGTTATGGCGGTTCACAGTGTATCCTCATGGGCAAATGGAAGGCCATCCGCAACAAATTAAACCCAGGTGCCAAGGTGAAACTTGCCCAAGCTTTGCCCCTTGAGCTTTATGACCTCTCGAATGATCCTGGAGAAACAACGGACATTGCCAAAGGACATCCCGAGGTGGTCGCCCGGATGGAGGCAATCATGCGTTCCGAGCACCTTCCCTCCAAACTTTTTCCTATCCGCATATTGGATCAGGAATAGGCCAACACCCTCCGGATGGCCTGGGCAACCATCTCCCCCGAGCCTGATTCCAACAGGATAGGGTGGTGCAGCACCAACCTGCAGGGCGAGGTATTGTGGCTATTAGTCAAGGCTACCGGTGCATGAAACCTCGAAGGGCTTCGCCCTTTGGTCAAACTTCTAAACCCCTTTTCCACCGCCAACCCCTCCGCCTTGAGTGCGGCCATAACCCAATCGAGGCGATCGGGCAAAGCATCAATCCAAAAATCGAATTTGTAGTAGGCTTGGCTGGTCGGGTCACCCACAATTGTTGGCAACCTGACCTCGTCAATATCCGACAAATGCGATCGCAATATATTTGCCTGCTGGGCCCGTTTTATGTGTCTTTCCTCCATTTGTGGCCATTGGGACAAAATGGCTGCCGCCTGAAGCTCACTGAGACCTCCTACTACTGAACCCCTGGTGTTGGCCAGACGCATCCGCTGGGCCAAGGATGCCTCATTGGTAAAAATCATGCCACCACGCCCAGCCGACAGATGTTTTGATCCACCAAAACTCCAGACCGCAATCGTCCCTTGTGAGCCATGGCGGTTTTCTGCCAACGAACCGCCGACCGCTTGGCAAGCGTCCGCAATCCAGGGAATCTGAGCCTTTTTCAATATCGCATCAATCTTTGACAAGCATGGTGAAGAACCATGCAGAGTGCTAACGATGACCGCTTTGATGGGAATCGTTGAGTGGCGGATCACCTCGGATAGCGATTGTTCACACATCTGCCCTGTTTTTGGATCGGTGTCTACCAGAATGGGAACGGCACCCAAATGATGAATCGTCAGAAAGTTTCCCGGATAATCATAATCGCAAAGGGCAACACCCACCGTACATTGGGATGGATTGGCAACCCCAAGAGCTATCAGGCCAAGTTCGATGCCAAGGGTCCCACTGGAAACGGCCAAAGCATGGGTTCGACCCAACCAGCAGCTGGTCAGATCTTGGAGTTTTTCGACGAGGTGGCCATTGTACTTTCCCCAAGTGCCATTCGACCACGCTTCAAGCAGCCCTTCGCGTACTTCGGCCAATCGGCCAGGCCAATCGGGAGGCCCCTTGGGAAAGAGAGGGGCACCCCCTGATAGGGCCGGGATCACCTCCGATGCGGGCATGTGAAATGACCTCGGCGGGAATCAAACGGTGGCAATCGGAGTTCGATGAAAATGGATGTGTTTTAGGCCTTTGTCGGTTTTTGTCCAAACCCTGGTTTCGGCAGTAAACTTGGTATGGCACGATCCATCTGCGTTAGCAAGCTGGACCATGCGGACATAGGCGAGCACAACTACCTCACCACAAACATGGGCTTCGATATTGGCCATGGTGGTTTGAATGCGTTTGGGGGGCCCCCCTGCGCCAGGGGCAAAATAAAACTTGTGGAAATCAAGTCCAACGACGACCTGGCCAGGAGCTTCCGGTTCCAGACAACTGAGGTTCTTATCACAAAGGGTTTCATAGGTGGCCCAATCGCCGGCCATAATGGAGTCCAATAATGTTTGATTGGCGGCGATTGCTTGCCCCTTCAGGGCCAATTCTTGCTCGGTCATGCCTTAAAATCCTGGGAAAAGAATATCGTTCTCAATAAAAAACCACTCAAGCTATTATACTAGAGAAAGTGGGTATCGGTTCCCGCCAGGGAAAGGGTACTTTGACGGTTGGAACGGAAAAATATCCGTTTCCAAGGGCCATTTGGGGATTCTTGTGGTTGGGAACGCCCGGTATTCCTTGATGAACCAGTTCAGCATACCTACATTCTCAAAAACCTGGTAAGTGGTACAAGTATTTTCAAAAGATTATAAGGAGATCGCCGATGGGCCTGAAAAACATTTTTCTTTTTCAACCATTCAATCATCTCCCACTCGACGGGCACTTTCGATAATTACCATGTCAAAGATCCGGATGAACTCTGAAAGAGGGACCGAAAAACGCCCTTTGCGGGTTTCATAACCCCCTCGAAAACCCAAACCGGGTTGGGGATGATAATCCACTCCCCAAGGATTCCAGACTGTGACCATTCGTGTTTGGGGAGCGTAAGCCAACAAGGCAAAGGCATGGTTGGGAGCCAATCCCTTGGGGAGGGCACGGCGATCCGTGGTTGCACAAACAATCCGTTTTTCCTCCATGGCGGAACGCAGGGTAAAATCCAGTTCGCCCATGATTTCCGAGGCACCATCCTCCAAAAGGATTTGTCTGGAAATGGCTTTGCGACCGGTAAGATACCGAATTGGCAAAGCAGGATCTCCTCCCCTTCCAGCACGATCGAGGGGATTGCCAAACGATTCCCGACGGATTTTTTGCAAGGCAACCCCCCACCCCTTCTCCAACAAAGACACCCAGGTTCCCTGATCTCCCGATGATGCCGCCAAAGCCCGCTCGGCATCCGTCAAAGCCTCTACCTGGATCGGGATACCCTGGAATTGAATTTCCACCTGGTTGGTGGATAATTCCCTGAAAAGAGCCCGAAGCCGGTTTGGATTGCGTTCTGCCATCGCCCCCACCGAGGCGATCAAATAACAGTCCCCTTCTCGGCCCTGGCGGATCCCGTCGATTTTTGGGGCGCCCGGGCCAAACAGATTTCCTTTTCGTGCATTAACCGCCTCAGCCATTCGCCCAAAAATACCCTCCCAAGAAGGAAGTTCAATTGGCCTCCGGGCAGGTTCCCGCACCAGGTCGAGGCCAATGGCGTTGATGGGCCAAACTGTTCCCCGCAGAACCTCGTGCAGAGTGGCAATTGCCGCCGCCTCGTCTCCCTGATTGGCTTTGTCGGCAATGGCTCGGGTCGATTCCCTAAGGACAATCCACCCATCGCCATCCTTGTCCCATCGGGGAAATCCGGAGATGGTTGCCTTGGTAAAACGCATCCGGTTGGTTTGGAAATCAGGTGCCTGACCCATACATGACAAAAGGGTAACCTGGCAAAAAAAAGAGGTGGAAAGAAGGAACATGGCCACAACTCCAGGAGAACACAAGGTGATGCAGCCGCATTGGCATACGGTGCGGCATCCTCCCTGGAGCTCATTCTAAGCCAGATTGGCAAACCACGAGAGGAAATCCCTCGTTACGAGGCCTACTTTGCTAAAATGTCCTTTTGAAATCCTTGAGGATGGTTAGGCATGGATATTTCCCAGTGGATCATTTCGCTTTTGGTACTAACGGGCCTTGAAATCATCCTTGGCATCGACAATATCATTTTTCTCACCATCCTTGCGGGAAGGCTACCTCCCAAGCAACAGCCCTTGGCCAGGCGCATTGGCTTGCTTGCCGCGCTATTAACCAGACTTGGCCTGCTTTTTACTGTCAATCTGCTTATGGGGCTTACCACCCCATTGATTGAGTTGCCAATCGTCCCGCAAATCTTCCCCGAAGGCCTGGCTCTTTCCGCCAAGGACCTGATTTTGGTGGCAGGAGGTCTGTTTCTGGTCACAAAAAGCGTCCGGGAGATACATCAAAAGCTGGAGGGCGGAGAGGACGAGTTCACCGGTCCCAAACGGAGCTTCGCCTCATTCTGGATGGTGGTTGCCCAAATAGCCGTGATTGACATCATTTTCTCCCTCGAATCGGTGATCACCGCTGTCGGTATGGTACGGGAATTGTCGATCATCATTACGGCCATGGTGATTACTATCGGGGTCATGATTATTGCCAGTGAACCGGTAGCGGCCATGGTGGAAAACCATCCCACCTTGAAAATCCTTGGGCTTTCGTTTTTGATTCTCATCGGTTTTCTCCTTGTTTTGGAAGGGTTCCATAAACCAGTCGAAAAGGGGTACATCTATTTCACCATGGCTTTTGCCCTTGGGGTAGAGGGGATTAACATCCGCATTAGGCCGGGTAAACCCCTTAACCTGAACGAGCCCGATATGCCGTTGCTTGATAAGGATGGTGTCGTGATCGAAAAGGGAGAAAAGCGTCCATGACCCAAGTGGGGCCGCCAGGGCCTCAAGTGGAGTTAGGTCCGGGTTGGGTAGACCCTGCTTGTCCCCTTTGCGGCATTCGGTTGCGAGATCGGTTGCTTGACGGTGAGGTCTGTCCTCCCGAAGGGGAGCCCCAAAGGGTTTCCCTCGTTTGCTGCCAAGGATGTGGTTTTGCCTACACGACACCCAGGCCGGAAGGTGAACTTCTCGGATCCTTTTATACCCTTGATTATAAACCGCACCAGAGTCCGCCTCCAACACTTTTATCATCACCCAATCCCTCATCCGGCCGGTTGGTCGCCAAAGATTTACGCAAAGGATTCCCCCCTTTTGGGGAAGGGAGAATGTTGGACTTTGGCTGCGGGTCGGGATCGTACTTGGAACGGATGAAGGCAAAAGGGTGGAAGGTTACCGGGGTCGATGCCAGTGCCAAAATGGCCCATAACCTTTCCCAAAAAGGGTGGGAAGTCTATCCTGGCAGTCTGCCCAATACGGCTTTGCATGGTCGGTCATTCGATCTGATGACCATGTGGCAATCCCTGGAACATGTACCAGACCCTGTGGGATTGCTCCGGGCAGCTTTGGCCTTGTTGGTTCCCGGAGGGAAGCTGCTTATTGCCGTCCCTGCCCTGGATTCATGGAATTTTACAGCGTTTGGCGAGGATTGGCTGGGCGTTGATTTTCCCCTTCATTTTAGCCATTTCACAAAAAAATCCCTCTATGAAACAGCCTTGAAGGCGGGGGTATTGGTTGAGGATATTGGCCGGTTAAACCATGCCTCCTGGATGCGGCAAAGCGCCTTGAAGGCAAGCGTCCGATTGGGGAAAAGGAGACCACTATGGATGCGGCTTTTACAGAACAAAGTTGTTTCCAGGGGGTGGGCCTTCTGGGTCCACCATGTTTTGGGCCGGTCCGATTGCCTGCTTCTCAAGGGATGCAAACCAAAGGAGAGCTTAATCGGATCTTAACCCAACTTGCGCAGATCGGAAATCGTAAAAAATGATTCCAAAAGTCCAACTTGGGTAAACCGGTGCGCCATTTGGAATGTAATTCTTTGCCTATCCCAGCTGTGACTAAATGGTGAAAATGGGTTGATTTTTTCCCTGCCAAGCCTCCCAAACCGGGGGAAATCTCTATCACATTCCGGTTTGAAACCTACCCGATTGGCAACCTGACATTCTCCGTCCCCAATGGTGGCGAGAGGTCCCTTCCGTTCCTAAGATAAGCCTTTATGATAGATCCCAAGGGTGCCCTCCTCTCAAGCGCCCCCAAGAGGTTACGGAATTGACTCCCAAGGAGATCCTGGCATTCGTTCGCCATGAGGCCATTCGGGCCGTGGATTTTCGTTTCATGGACTTTCCTGGTCAATGGAAACACTTTACCATCCCCTCGGAACGCCTTTGTGAGGCAACCTTTGAGGAGGGCCTCGGTTTTGATGCGTCAAGCGTTCGGGGTTGGCAATCGATTAATGAGTCCGATATGCTCGTGGTCCCTGTGCCCGAAACGGCATTCATCGACCCCTTCTGCGCCGAGAAAACCCTTACCCTCATCTGTAACATTCAAGACCCCCTTACCCGGGAGGATTACACCCGCGATCCCCGCAATGTAGCGCGCAAAGCCATCAATCATATGCGAGCTACCGGAATGGCCGATACCGCCTATTTCGGCCCAGAGATCGAATTTTTTGTCTTTGATGACGCTCGATTTGACCAAACCACCCAAGCCGGGTTCTACTTTCTCGACAGCGTGGAGGGGGATTGGAATATGGGGCGGGACGAAAAGCCGAACCTCGCCTCAAAGATCCCCAACCGCCAAGGCTACTTTCCTTGTAAACCAGCTGACACCCATCACGATCTTCGGTCGGAAATGATGCGGGTAATGATTGATGCAGGGCTGCCGGTCGAAGGACACCACCATGAAGTGGCCTCAGGGGGCCAAGGCGAAATCGACATGAGACACGGCCCCCTGGTTGAAACCGCGGATCGGGTCCTCATGTACAAATATATTGTCAAGAATGTGGCCAGGAGGCACAACAAATCCGCAACTTTCATGCCCAAGCCTTTGTTTAACGACAACGGCACCGGGATGCATGTGAATATCTCCCTTTGGAAGGAAGGGGCCAATCTTTTCGCCGGATCGGGATATGCTGGGCTTTCCGAGTTGGGCCGTCACGCCATGGGGGGCATCCTTCGCCATGCGGGAGCTTTGGCGGCGTTCACCAACCCGACGACCCATTCCTACAAGCGTTTGGTGCCCGGCTTTGATGCTCCGGTGACCTTAAGCTACTCTAGTCGCAACCGGTCTGCCGCCGTCCGCATCCCTGTCTATTCGGCCAACCCCCGGAGTAGGCGGATTGAGTTTCGGATGCCCGATGGCTCATGCAATCCCTATTTAGCTTTTGCAGCAATATTGATGGCGATGCTAGACGGTGTAAGAAATCGGATCGACCCGGGGGAACCTCTGGATCGAAACATTTATGACCTTGAACCCGAGGAGTTGGTCGGTGTGCCTCACATTCCCGCTTCCCTGGAAGAGGCCCTTTCGCAGCTGGAAAAGGATTACGAATTTTTGCTTCAAGGTGATGTTTTCACCGAAGATGTCATTCATACTTGGATCAAGTTTAAGCGCAATGAGGAAATTGAGGCGATTCGGATGCGCCCCCATCCCTATGAGTTTGTGCTTTACTACGATACCTGAAAGTCTCTTCCCGGAAAAAAGGTATGTTGGGCAAAGGGCCTGGCAATTTGAACCGGTTGTTAGTTGATGAAAGTGTTCGAAGGAGATTGCATCCCGTGAGTAATGTGCGTCAGAAGGCATTGGAACTTATTGCCAACCAGAACCATATTCTGGACAGGATTGACTTCAAAAAGACTCAACTCAAGGATCTCTTTGGAATCCATGTGTTTAATGAGGTGGCCCAACGGGAACGCCTTCCCAAGCCCGTCTTCAAGGCCCTTCAAAAAACCATCAAACATGGCGACCCCTTGCCCTCCGACATTGCCGATGTTGTCGCCACAGCCATGAAGGATTGGGCCATCGAAGGGGGTGCAACGCACTACACCCACCTGTTTCAACCGTTGACCGGCCTGACTGCCGAAAAGCATGACAGTTTTGTTTCACCCACAAGCGACGGTCGGGCTATCGTCGAATTTTCCGGCAAGGAACTGGTTCAGGGCGAACCCGACGCCTCCTCGTTTCCTTCGGGCGGCCTCCGTTCAACCTTCGAAGCCCGTGGTTACACTGCCTGGGATCCAACCAGTCCCGCTTTCCTCCTCGAAAACCCAAATGGCGCAACGCTCGTCATTCCCACGGTCTTTTTGAGCTGGACCGGCGAAACCCTCGACAAAAAAGCTCCCTTGCTTCGTTCCATGGAGGCGCTTTCCAAACAAGCCCTCCGGGTGCTTAGGCTTTTTGGAAACAAGTCTGCCAAGAGGGTTATCACCACCGTTGGTCCGGAACAGGAATACTTCCTGATCGACCGGAATTTTCATCTGTTAAGGCCCGACCTGATCAATGCGGGACGAAGCCTGTTTGGCGCATCGCCACCCAAGGGTCAAGAACTCGAAGACCAATACTTTGGGGCCATTCCCGAGCGCGTGTTGGCCTATATGGCCGATTGTGAAGCGCAACTTTACAAACTCGGGGTGCCGGTAAAAACTCGCCACAACGAAGTGGCCCCCAGCCAATATGAGATTGCTCCGGTCTTTGAAGACTCAAACCTTGCAACAGATCACAATATGTTGCTGATGGAAGTCCTTAGGAGTACGGCAACCAAGTATGGCTTGGCATGCTATTTCCATGAGAAACCCTTCGCCGGGATCAATGGCTCGGGAAAACACAACAACTTCTCCATGGGCACAGACACAGGAGAAAACCTGCTGAACCCCGGGGACAATCCGCATGACAATGCCCAATTTCTTGTGTTTTGTGTAGCAGTTATCCGGGCTGTTGCCAAGTATCCTGAACTGTTGAGGGTTACTGTGGCTAGCGCCCACAATGACCACCGATTAGGGGCAAACGAAGCCCCCCCCGCCATCATCTCCATTTTCCTGGGGGATATGCTCCAGGACATCATGGAGCAACTTGAAAAAGGACCGGCAACCTCCACCATTCAAGGCGGAACCATGGAAGTCGGCGTGTCCGTCCTTCCCAAGTTTCCAAAGGATGCTGGCGATCGCAATCGCACAAGTCCCTTTGCCTTTACGGGTAACAAGTTTGAGTTCCGTGCCGTGGGAGGTTCCCAATCCATTGCCGAGCCCAACACAGTTCTCAATACCATTGTGGCGGAATCACTTGATTTTGTCGCTACCACGCTTGAAGCTGCCGTAGCAGGGGGGCGGGACCTTAACAAAGCCATTCAGGATCTCCTTTCAGCGATCTTGAAGGATTCGAAAAAGGTCCTCTTCAATGGGGATGGTTATTCAGAAGATTGGCACAAAGAGGCTGAAAAACGGGGTCTCCCCAACCATCGTAACACCATTGATTCACTCCCGGTGATCATTCGCAAAGATACGGTAGACCTGTTTGCCAAGTATAAGGTCTACAACGCCAAAGAACTGGAAAGCCGGTTCAACATTCTTTGCGAAAGTTATGTCAAAACGATTCAGGTCGAAGCAAAGCTGACGGGTTTCATGGGCAAGAATCAGATCTTGCCCGCAGCCATCCGCTATCAAGGTCAACTTGCTGATTCCGTAAATGCCACAAAGGCGGCGGGCGTTGAACCCGCAGGATCCCTTGATCTGCTCAAAACCCTGGCCAGTACCATCGGTGAATTCACCAAAGCGTTGCATCATCTTGAACACGAACTCGGCCACCAGGCCGAAGGTTCCCTTCACCACCATGCAAAACATTGCCGCGAGAAGCTTCTGGTGGCCATGAATGCCGTTCGCGTTTTGGGGGACAAGCTGGAAACCCTTATCGCCGACGACCTCTGGCCTTTGCCCACTTATCGTGAAATGTTGTTTATCAAGTAATCCAAACGGGGCGATCTGGGGGCATTGGCCCCTGGATCCTTCCAGTCTGTATCGTCTCGGAATCGGGTGCTGGTTTCATGGCTGAAATTGTCCAATTTGATCCACGCACCCGTTTCATCAAACTCTCCTACTCCCGTAATATCCTGCTGTTGATTGGGAGTTTCCTGATCGGGTGGAACAGTTGGGTTTTGATCAGCCTGCCTCAAATGATGGGGCGGGAACCGGAGATGCCCTGGTTTGTCCTTCGGGAAGAAATCCTCAAACAGGCGGGCAAAAATATCGATGCTGATCCTGAAAAGGCGATTCACGCCCTTCGGGAAAAAGATGTCAGGGAGTTTGCCAAATATGAGGCAACCGCCCGCAATGCAATCCAGGCAGAAAGAAAGCTCCTTGAGGCCACTTTATTGGAGAAAAGCCCACCTGTTTCATGGGCTGGGATCGCCACGGGAACATTCACCCTGATAGCAGCATTTTTCCTGCCATGGATGGCGGGGGCCCTGGCGGTGGTTGCCTCGTTTTTATTTCTTTCCACTTGCGGAGTGGAAATATACCAATTTGGATCAAGTGGCCTACTCAACGGAATCATCATCAAGCTAGTCTGCCTGGTCCTTTATTTTTACGCCGCACGATTTGCCCTGGAGGCAGAAACGGGCCACCAGGTGAAATAGCAAATCTATCCCGGGCCCACCACGGTCGTTTTGGATCCTGATGGGATTTCCTCAAGCTTAAGGCAAATATTCCAGATCGCTTAAATCTTTATGGCGACCGCTCGCCCTTTTGTTTTTTCTCAAATCGGGCAGGGCTATTAGTTGGATCATTTCCCCATCTATTGGAACAATCAAACGGCTGGGGTAACATTCCTCGAAAACAACTCCCGAAATACCCGTGTGGATTTCAATCCGAATAGGGGGCAAACCCAAGCGGATGATTTGATCAGGCTTTAGAAACAACCCGGGGGAAAGCTCTGGTACAGAAAACCCAAATTCCTCAAGTGACTCTACCAGCCTTTTTGCATTGGCAGGTTGGAGGGAGACCCAAACATCGAGATCATATGTCGCCCGAGGGTAACCATGGTAAGACACGGCGTAACCACCAACTACCAAATATTCAACCTGGCGTCTGTTCAACAACCTCAAAAACTCTTTGAAGTCGTTCGGTAGCACGATATCCATAGTTGTTGCGGCGGAGCCGTTCCAAATGGCGAAGGCGTTCCAAAGGCGGTTGGGTTAACCAATAGCCTGGTTCATCCGAGGTCGCATCCAATGACACCACGGAAAAGGCCGTCCGATCAAGCCTTGGTTTAGTGGGTTCATTATCCATACCCTATTTTAACAGGGAATCCCTGTGGCACAATAGGGAATTTGGCCGTACCCATCTCCCCGGAATTGCTGGTAAAAATCCTTGCGTCAAAGGGTTTAGGACTTACGCGGTTGCCCAGAAATTGGGATTTTGGGTAGACTTAACATTGTCCCAAAATACCAATTCTATCCATTTTCCGGTGGATTTGGCCTTATATTGATCCAACTGCGTAAGTCCTAGGGTTGTAGGATACCTTCGGTCTTTCACGCATCAATCCATGCAATACCAAAGGAAGGAATCCTCTCATGCCAACATCCCTTGTTGCCAAACTCGCCTCGATAATCGACCATGCGGTGCTTGCTCCTTTGGCAACTACTGGAGACCTGGAATGCGCATGTATAAAGGCAAGGGAATATTCAATCGCCTCTGTCTGTGTAAAGCCATGGATGGTGGCAGGTGCCGCTACTCTTCTTAGAGGATCGGGGGTGGTGGCAAGCACAGTGATCGGTTTTCCGCAGGGGGGTATGCACCCACGGATAAAATTGGCCGAATCAGCCCAAGCCTTGGCCGATGGAGCGGGCGAATTGGACATGGTGGCCAACCTGGGTTGGGTGGCGGGTGGTGATTGGACCAAGGTTTTTGATGAGGTTCATGCCATTGCAAAGCTATGCCATCGCAACAAGGCAAAGCTCAAAGTGATATTGGAAACCTGCCTTTTGACGGAGGAACAAAAGCGGAAATTGTGTGAAGTGGCAGCAGAAGCTGGGACGGATTTTGTCAAAACCTCAACCGGTTATTCCACCGCCGGTTATACCAGGGATGACCTGCTCCTGATGCGGGCCTCGGTGCCGACACATGTGGGGATCAAGGCCTCCGGCGGTGTTCGTACCCTTGGCCAAGCCATGATCCTAATGGAGGCAGGTATCAACCGCATCGGTACTGGGTCGACCTGGGCCATTCTGGAGGAGGCGAAAAAGGCAAAGAGGTTTGAACCCTGAGTATTATTCGACCTTTAAAAGTTCGACTTCGAATACTAAATCGGCAAGGGGAGGGATCACCCCTCCGGCTCCACGCGTTCCGTAGGCAAGGGTATGGGGAATATAAAGGGTCCGCTTGCCGCCAATTTTCATCCCAACCACCCCTTCATCCCATCCCTTGATCACCCGGCCTGCTCCCAAGGGAAATTGAAAAGGGTCTTTGCGGTCCAAACTCGAGTCGAATTTCTTGCTGTTTTTTTGGAGTACCCCGAGGTAATGAACGGAAACTTTTTTCCCGGCCACGGCAACCTCACCCGTTCCCACTTTGGTGTCGACATAGCGAAGGCCACTTTCCGTTTTCACCGCATCGGCCGGGATTTTTATCTCTTCCCATCCCTTGCCGCTGGCTTTTTTCAGCTCCACATCAAACACAAGGTCGGCATTGGCAGGAATATCACTTCCCGCACCACGAACGCCATAGGCCATTTCGCTTGGTATATAAAGCCTCCGCTTGCCACCGACTTTGAGACCCACCAGCCCCTTGTCCCAACCTGGAATCACCTCGCCCGCACCCAAATTGATGGTGAATGGTTCGCCACGATCAAGGCTTGAATCAAATTTTTTGCCATTGGCCATAAGCATTCCGGTGTAGTGTACCGTAATGGACATACCGGCCTTGGCTTCGACACCATCCCCTACTACTGTATCTTTGTATTTGAGTCCTTTTTCGACTACTTTGGCATCTGCCTCGATTTTGATTGAGTTCATGGCATCATCCGGGTTTGGCTGACAGCCCACAACGGGATGCAGCCACGCAACCAAGACCAAGGTCGCCGCAAAAGAACGCATTCGCATGAGAGTCTCCTTTTCCTTTATTATCATGAAACATTGGGCCAATGTCACCCCCCGAGGCCAGGGTGGATAAAAACCGGAAGGGTTCAGGATGCGAAATGAACAATCCCCAAAAAAACAATCCGCTTCACGGGATCACCCTGGAAGCCCTGTTAACCGAATTGGTGGAAGTTTATGGTTGGCAGGAATTGGGAGGCAAGATCCCCATCAACTGTTTCAACCATGAACCCAGCCTTGCCTCAAGCCTCAAGTTCCTTCGCAAAACCCCATGGGCAAGGAAGAAAGTCGAAGATCTCTATTTGTGGCATTTGAAGCATTAACCCAAGTTACCCGGTTTCCCGGGAAAAAGTCCAATCAGACTGCAAAAGTTGGGACACCCTGCCGTTTTGAACTCGACATGCTCCCAATTCCCGGGAAAAAAACACGGCCATGGTTCCAAAAGAGGTTAAAAATTCTTGGAAAATCACTCCAACTGCGTAACTTGGGTTAGGGCTTTGGCTTGCCTAGTGTTTTTCATCCTCCGATGGAGCCGGAATACGGTTGAAAATCAGAGTTCGAGGGGTGAATACAGGAGTTGGGATCCCCTTAGGTCACTACCGCTATCGCAGATCAGGCCCTCATGACGCCTTCCCAACCAAAATTCCGTTGGGAAGGATTTTCAGGGATGCCAACGGAACATAAGCATCGTTAACCGCCTCGTGTCCTTACAACCTTAGATCCCCAGCCAAAGGATAGCCTCCAAATGCTTCGGCGACCGAATTTAGCCGTGCTATTTCAGGAGGCCAATATCGCAGGCTTTGCCTGCACATCTGCGCTCCAGGAATTTTTCCACTCATTTGATCCCGTTTTTCTTGACCTTTTTCTTGTTTTTTGCTAGCATTCGAATCAGCCAGTCAATCTCTCCCATTTGACTTTGGGCCTTGCCGTGTTCCGCCTTCGCATTCTTTCCCGGTTCAAACATCTTAAATCTCTTTGTTTCAAAGGGATGAGGCGGATAACTAATCCCTTTACTGTATGCGTTCACGGGATTTTGAGATTTTAGTTGACACGAATGGGTCTTTCCAGCGATACCAGCTGGCATGCAGTCACCCGACATACTTTCGGAAACGGAACACGATCTCGAGACTTTACTCAGATGTGCCAGGGAGGAGA
>SXGS01178702.1_pt1 | contig 36086 bp, 30 predicted proteins | sample 3174681 | NCBI WGS metagenome assembly SXGS01 (sample SAMN11356861, study PRJNA531348) | freshwater metagenome | isolation source: freshwater sample F1-80 | place: China: Fuxian Lake, Yuxi | collected 2017-12-25
GCCTGCGCGGGAATGACGACTCGTTTTCTATCGTTTCTTCCGAAAAAACTCTTGCAGCAACTGGCGGCTCGCGGCTTCAGCCACACCGGGCGTCACTTGTATGCGATGAGTCAAGCGCACGTCTTGCGACAAGTCGTACAGCGACCCGGCGGCTCCGAACTTGGCATCGTAACATCCAAAAACCACCCGCTGCACGCGCGCATGCAACAGCGCCCCCATACACATAAGGCAGGGCTCGACCGTTACGTACACGGTAGCGTTAACAAGACGGTAATTGCCAAGATGTTGGGCGGCGGCACGGAGGGCCTGTATTTCCGCATGCGCAGTGGGGTCGTGTAAACTGATTGGCTGGTTGCGTCCTCGTCCGATGACGATGCCATCGACGACCACCACCGCCCCCACCGGCACTTCTCCGGCGGCCTCAGCGTGAGCCGCTTGCAGTAGCGCCTCAGCCATCCACACGGCATCGTCGTGGTCTGTAGACGGAAGGGTGTTCACTGCGCAGAAGCCGCCACTGTCTGGCGTAGCTCAGCCAAGGTGGCGACCTTGTTGCCATGTCCACCAGCAATACGTTCAACCTGAAGGCCAAATTGCTGAATGGTGTCGAGTAGATCACGGGGCCATCCTGGAGGTTGACGAGGTGCGCCGGGTGAAAACAGGTCGGTGACAAACAACAATTTTTCTGCCGGAAGATAGACAATCAGCATCCCGTCTGCGTGCCCGTTGCGCACGGGATAGACTTCAACCACGCGGCTGCCGTCGGAAAGCACTTTCTGCTGTTGTTCGACGGTTTCTAACTGCAAAGGCTGAGGCGTTTTTTGCAAGCTGTCAGGCACCCGCGTATGCGGAGCCGCTGCCATTTTCTGAAAAAACTCCTCATCACTTTTCGGGACAACCAGCATCGCCCCAGCGGCGATATAGGCACGCACTCCGCCGCTATGATCGTTATGAAAATGCGTATTGACGAGGAAGCGTACCGGCTTACCGGGAAACTTTTGCGCCAACGCTGCTAAGACAGCTTGCGAGCGCTCTTCGTACAGAGGTGCATCCACGACAACGATATGGTCTGCCATTTCAATCGCTAAGCTGTGGTGGGTTCCACCAACGACATGCACGACGCCTTTGCCGAGCTCGGTGAGCGTGACGCGGGTCTGCTCCTCATCCAGAGGGCTCGCCAAAGCAATGCGCCGCCACAGCCAATGAGAACTGTAGCGTCCGCGCCGATCATCACTGTCGTCTACCTGCGCCAAATCTTCAGGCACGGTGAAATCGACGCCGCTGAGATCAACATCGTTCTCAATCGTATCAATCTGCTCGGTCATCACCACACGGCCATTCACACGATAGGTCAGTTTAAATGGCAACTTGAGGGCACCGACTTGCCGCCAGTCCTCAAAGAAGAGTTCATTTTGCACGTCGCCAGAGATGGGATCGTCTTCGAGAAACTCGACCTTGGTGAGCAGCCGAGTCTGGTCATCAATCAAGAGAATCACCAAGAGTCCGCCATCGTCAAAAGAAATCGCATAATTGAGCTGACCACGGATCGATTGATCGGCGAGGCGGAACAGCGAACTCGACCGCACTAACGCATTCAGAAGTATCGACACCGGCGAGCGGCTCAGCTCTTTGCGCCGCATGGCCATACGCGCTGCCGAGGCTGGGCGTTTCGCCGGACTGCGTGCCCCGTCAGTACCAATGATCGCGCCAAAATCTCCATTGAGCAGCTCGGTGTATTTCCAGGTTAAGGCGAACGGATAGAGCGTCTCACGCTGCCATTCGTAGCGTAGTCGTCCACTAGACACGTCGCGCATCAGAGTACAAGAGAACGTCGATACCTTGCGCGGCTCAGCCCCTGGGCGAACGGTCTGTTCAGGTTCAAAGTTTTCTCCATGGGAAATAATACGCTGGCTTTTCAGGGCTAAGAGCGCCTCACGCCCGCCTATCGCCATCAAAGCAGAATCAATATAGTGCCGCGCGGTCTGTGCGCGAGCCACAGAAGACACGCTTAACAACAGAGCACAACTCAGAACGGGCGCAAGCAAAAATAAGGATCGTCTCACGGTAACCCCTTTAACGCTTCGAGAATGGCAGCATTGGTGGGTCGGATCTTAAAGTCCACCTCGACAAATTTCCAGCGCACGACACCTTGCTTGTCGATCACATACGTTGCGGGATGGGGCCATCCTTTGCTTTTGGGGTTTAACAGTCCGTAGCGGTTAATGACTTTGTGGTCCGGATCTTCAAGCAGCGGAAAATCGACCTTGCCGCCCCCCTCCTTTTCCAGCAGTGTAATCAAGCGGCGAGAATCCTCGTGTGGGTCGACGCTGACCGCCATGAGGTGGGTATTCTGGTGAGATTGTTCAGACAACAGCGATTTCAGCTCGACGAGCTGACTCACGCAAAAGGGTCACCAATGGCCACGATAGAAAACCAGGACGACATTCTTCTTGCCACGAAACTGGGAAAGCGAGACAACTTTTCCAGTTTCGTCTTCCAGCGAAAAATCTGGAGCAGTGGCACCAGCGTGAACACGTTCTAGATCTGTCGCTGCCAGCTCGTGGCCGTCCACTGGTCCAAGAGCCGACACGCTCGTGACAGATAAGAGCGCTAGCAGAAAAACCATTGAAAAGAGCGTGCAATGTTGTCGAATCATGTGTTTCCCCTCGACCTGTAGTTGGCTAAAGGAACCCACACGCACGCGCGAAAATTCCCTCATTAGGTTCTCAACCAAACGCCACGAGATTGGCACACCAGAGTTGTCATCCTGAACCCTTCGGTTGCGCTCAGGCTAACCTCCGTGAAGGGTCTTGCCGTGAGATTCTTCGCTCCGCTCAGAACGACATACCTGAAGGGTTACATCGTAAAGTAGACGAATGTCATGCTCTCGGGTTTAGACCCAGGTCCCAAGTGCTGAATAGCCCCCTGCGATGCGATCTTTTCACTTGTGATTCAGCACTCACTATGCCCCAAGCCCGATCTTCACTTCCTCGAAACTCTCACGGTTTTTCAACCGTTCTGCCCATCGCCTCACACGCGGAAAATCTTCCAAGTTGAGGCCGATACGGTCGCATAAGGCAAGAAACGGCGTAAAGGCAATATCCGCCATACTATACTGCCCCATGAGATACTCCTGGGAGTGCAACTGCTGCTCCAAGCGTGGCAGTAGCGCATGCAGCTTCGCTTGATTGTGCGTGATCTTTTCCTGCACCCGCTCAGCAGCAGGTTTACGCTGCTCATAGAGGACGCCAATGATCGGAGGCACGAATTGGCTATTGCACCATTCCACCCACAAGCGCATCTGTGCTTTCGCTCCAGCCTCGGGCGGTACCAACGCGGTCTCTGGATATTTGTCTTCCAGGTATTCGTTGCACAATGCAGACTCGTACACCCATGCGCCCTCCTCCACCAACACAGGCACTTTGCCGTAGGGGTTGAGCGCGAGGTACCACTCTTGTTTCTGTTCTTTGTTGGGCAGATCGAGGACAATACGATCAAAAGGCAGGTTTTTCTCTTTGAGAACGATCCTCGTTCTCATGGCGAACGGTCATGGCAAATAGTCAAATAGCTTTCGCATAACAGCCTCCTTAGGGAATTTTTGCAGTGCCGCCACATTAGGAGAGCCGTCTCCGAGGGTCAAGGCTGCTCTAGATTTCGTACATCAACGCTGGCGCACGACGACGCTGACGCATCGGCTCCGCACGACGGCACATCTCCACGAGCGTCATATGGTCGAGTGCCGCATCAAAAGCAGTGCCTACTTCAACCATCACTGAACGCAACCAACATTGCTCTAAGCTGAGACAGTCAGCACACTTCACCGGCGCATCGCGGTTCGTACATGGCAGCGGATCAAGCGGACCATCAACAGCACGGACGATGTCACCGAGCGTCACCGCCGCTGGCGCACCGCGCAATGCATATCCCCCGGCTTTCCCGCGAACGCTCTGCACCAGCCCAGCCTTGTTGAGTGCGAGTAAGACTTGCTCCAAGAATTTCTTCGGAATGTTCTCCTGCTTGGCAATTTCCTGAATGGGCAGCATGGGCGGCGCATCAGGTGCCGCCAAACAGACCAAGGCCCGCACTGCGTACTCGCTCTTCTTTGACAATCGCATGAATGACTATTTATCTAGTAGCGATTAAGAAAGCAATAGTACATAAATCCGCTTGACAAACCACTGTCCAAGAGGATAATGGCCCTGCGTCTCATAAAATCTATGGGATTAGTAGATATTTATGAGGTCCTATCATGCAGGAAAACAAAGAGGGACAGGGAACTGTGCATCATCCAGTCTCGGTGCCAGGAGAGTCACAGCTTGCCAATGGCGACGAAGAGGCGACCGGCAAGCTCGGTTCGCTCGACAATCCGGAAGTCTATGTGAATCTGCCCGGGCAAGTGATTCCGATTCTGACGCGAGAGTTCGACGATTTCGACAACGAATCGCAAAAATTCTTGCGTGGCGAGAAGGACCCGATCTCATTCACGGGCTTTCGTCTCAAACAAGGCGTCTACGGCCAACGACAAGCGGACGTGCAGATGATTCGCGTCAAGCTGCCATTTGGTGGCGTCACGCCCAATCAATTCGACGCGCTTGCCGAGGTCGCAGAACACTATGCGCCGTTGGGCAAGGGGCATATCACGACACGACAGAACGTCCAGTTTCATCATATTCCGCTGCCAGATGCAGCTCAGGCCATTCGTCTCATCGGCGAGTCTGGACTTTCCTCGCGCGAGGCTTGCGGCAACACCGTTCGCAACGTTGTCAGCGATCCGTTTGCTGGTGTGTGCGAAGGCGAACCCTTCGACCCGACTCCCTACGTTGGCGCGTTCGTGCGTTATTTCGTGCGTAACGACCTGACCCAGCTCCTCCCCCGCAAATTCAAAGTCGCGTTCACTAGCACAGAGCAAGACGTCGCCGTCACTGGTATTCACGATCTGGGCCTTTTCCCTTGCCTCAAAGACGGCCAGAAAGGGTTTCGCATTACCACTGGCGGCGGTACCGCTATCCTCCCGCGTATCAGTTATCTCCTGTACGACTTCGTGCCCTTGAACGAATACCTCAAAGTTACAGAAGCCGTACTGCGCATCTTCAATCGCGCTGCCGAGCTACGAGTCAATCGCGCCCGAGCACGCATCAAGTTTCTTATTGATCGCATCGGCATCGACGCCTTTCGCCAGAGAGTGGACGAGGAAATGCGCGGCGAATGGGTCAACGAACGTAATTTCGATCCTGAACCCCTGAAGTTCATTGATAACGAAGAAGAACGCGCACCAGCCCAGCCCACCAATCCAGGAAGCCCCAACGGCGACCAACGGGAATTTAGTGCTTGGGTCGCAGCCAACGTCCATCCGCAACGCCAACCCGGATTTTCCACCGCCGAGGTCAAAGTGACTCGTGGAGATTTAAGCCCTGACCAATTCCGTGGGCTTGCGCAAATCATGCGCGACTTCAGTGGTGGTAACGCCCGCACCACGGATGAACAGAATCTCTTGCTGCGCTGGGTGCGGCAAGAAAGTCTGTACGACGTATGGCGACGCCTGAAGGAGCTGGGCCTTGGCGATGCTGGCGCACGCCAAATCACCGACGTCGTGAGTTGCCCGGGGACCGATAGCTGCAAGCTTGCCATCACCAACTCCATGGGCTTAGCTCGTGCCGTACAAGAGCGCGTGGAACAACTTCAGATCGAAGATCCACTCACAAAGAAAATCCACATCAAAATGAGTGGATGTCCGAATGGTTGCAGCCGTCACCACATCGCCAACATTGGTTTCTACGGCGCAGCCATGAAATTCGACGGCCACCAAGTGCCAGGCTACATCGTCATGTTGGGCGGTAACTACGACGATGGCCAGCCACGCATTGCCGAACGCTTAGATGTCCGGGTCCCGGCCAAGCGTATTCCCGATGCCGTCGAGCGGTTTATCCGTCTGTATCAGGAGCGCCGTCAGGAGGGAGAAGACTTTAACGCCTGTCTCGACCGTGTTGGCGTTGAAGCCTTCGAGGCCGCCATCAAAGATCTTTCGGTTCCTGTCAAATTCGACGACGAGCATAAGCACGAGTTCATTGATTGGAATCGCCCAGGTCTCTATAAACTTGAGCGCGGAGAAGGTGAGTGCGCCGTCTAAACCGACCCGGGAACGCTGACTAGCCTATAGAATGGAAAGGCCCTTATGAGAGCACATATCGACGTGAACGAACGCGACATTGGGAAACTTGCTCTGGAATACGAAGATCGCCCGCCCCAGGATGTCCTACGTTGGATGGTGGAACGGTTCGGCTCGCAGGCCGCCATTTGCACGAGCTTTCAAGCCGATGGCATGGCAATTCTCGACATGGCATGGCGCATAGACCCTTCGATACGGGTTTTCACCATCGACACCGGGCGTCTGCCACAGGAAACCTACGCGTTGCTCGATCAAGTACGCGAGAAGTACGACATCGCCATCGAAACCTACTTCCCTGAAACAATGCAAGTAGAAAACCTCGTGCGTCAGCATGGCGTGAATCTTTTCTATCGCGATTCGCAACTCCGCTTGCTGTGCTGCCAAGCTCGGAAAGTCCAGCCGCTCAAGCGCGTCTTATCAACCCTTGATGCCTGGGTCACAGGCTTACGACGCGAGCAATCCTCCACGCGCGCCACTGTCCAGAAGATCGAGATTGATCAAGAGCATGGTGGATTGATTAAGGTCAACCCTCTGGCCAACTGGACCGAGCAGCAAGTGTGGGATTACATTCGCGAACACGACGTGCCGTATCACTCGTACTACGATCAAGGCTACACCAGCATCGGCTGTGCCCCCTGCACGCGCCCGACAGCACCGGGAGAAGATCCACGTGCTGGGCGCTGGTGGTGGGAAATTGGCGTCGATAAAGAATGCGGCATGCACTGCACGATTGAAAGCGGGCGCTTCGTGCGCGAATTTGAAGCTGAACTCAATCGCAACGGCGGCGGCATTTAGCTGCTCTAACGGCGCCCTCGGCGGACGTTGCGACTTGCGACGCCCGCCGGCAGTCTTTTCCCTCACTAGGCTAGCCCCGCACTAAACCCCTGCTATAATTCCTGCACCTTGTCGCCACTATGGCTGCAAGGAAATTTTTGCAGTTGCAAAGGGAACCTCACGTCAATGTCTCGCCATTTGCGCCTTTTCGCGCTGAGTCTGTTCAGTCTCTGTTGCTTCTCCTCCCAGTCCGCTCTTGCCAAAACCATCACGGTCGATGCCGACAACGCAATCAATCTGAGTTCTCCGTTTACTCGTGAGGATTGCGATGGCACTGCCGCCAAGCCGACGGCCACAACCTTGAGCGCTGCCCTCGCTATGGCGCAGGAGCGCGACACGATTCTCATCTGCCCTGGAACCTACGCAGAGGAGGTGCTTGTCACCACCAGCCATCTCTTGATCTCAGGTCTCCGTGGACAGGGAAACACCATTGATGCCATTCTCGACGGCGAAAGCACCCGTCACGTTGGCATCTCCATTGCCAGCGATGTGGAAACCGTCACCATCCAAAACATTGCTATCGAGAACTATCTCGACGCTGCCATCAAAGCCGTCCAAGGCCCGACCTATCACGTGCTTATTCAAGATGCCGCTTTCCACAATAATGCCAACGGTGTCATTGCTGGAGATGAAACCAGCCCAGTCGGGACATTTACGCACACCTATTTCCGCGTCCGCCGCAGCCTTTTCACTACCAATAGCGCGGCCGGAACTGCCATTGCGTTTACCAACTGTCGCAACTGTCGGATTCAACGAAATGACATTGACGGCGGCGATATTGGCATCATTCTTCGTGCCCAGAACAGCAGCGATCCCTCGTTAACGAACAACCGTCTTTTGCTCAACACGGTGACACATGCGGCGTCTGTGGGCATTCTCTTAGAATCTCTTCAGAACACCACGCTCAAAAGCCCGACGTTGCAACGCAACACTGTCACTGACACTCCGTCCGGTGTCGGCATCCGTCTCTTTGCCCACGACAACGCTGCCATCCGCGGAGGGAAGGTTGTGCAAAGCACGATTACACCAGCCAATCCCGGCATCGAAGTCCTGACAGCCACCGGTGGCGTCGTCGAAAAAGTCAAGTTTGCGGATAATTGAGCCACGGGATCGCCATGAAGAAAATTATCCGTTTCGCCGTGGGCGTTCTTCTCTTGGCAGGCTTCCAGCCCGGTCTGCTCATTACCCAAGCCGCCGAAGGTGATACTCAGGACACCACCCGCTCGTTTCAGCTCGACGGGAATGAACTCAAGCTTCCAACTGCCGTTGTCTTCCAGACTGGCTCCGACCAGCTTGACGAAACCGACACTGCGGCGTTGGAACACGCCCAAGCCTACCTACAGGCCAAACGCTACATCACTCGCATGCGGATTGAAGTGCATAGCGACGCAAGTGGGAATCCAGCCACGGCGCAGGATCTCACAGAAAAACGGGCACTGTCAGTCGGACGTTGGTTAGTGAAGCAAGGTATCGACTGCAAACGCCTTTTGCCCACAGGCTTTGGCAGCAGCAAGCCGATTGCAGACGAGGCCACGCCGGTCGGAAAAGCGCAGAATCGGCGAGTTGCCTTTGTGAATGCGCAGCTCGCCGGGAAAGCCATTGGCGGAATGCCGGAGGATGGCGGCGGAAAGGTCGCTGGCGATTTGTGTAGCCAGTAAGCGGAAAAATGCGTTCCAAAACGCAGGCACCGCTCCCTCTGGAACGCGAGGTCGCGGTCACTACGGCTTAAACTTTGCCTTGACGCTCTTATCCGGGTTCGCGGCAGCAGGGTCGAGCGTCGCTTGGCAGGTTGCTTGGTTTCCCGTGCAGTCTCCGGTCCAGCCACTGAACTGCCCTAACGTTGGGGCCTCAGTCAGTGTCACAGTAGTCATGGCATCGTAAATCTCAATGCACTGAACGGTGGTGCGCGTCGCATCTAGCGGATCAGGACAAGTGCACGTCGTCATGCCGCCACTGCCGTTGGGATTGATCGTGACCGTCCCACCCGCACCTTTGCACTTCACAGTCACGTTCAAGATGGCGCTGCCCCCCTTCATGATCGGAGTCTTGTTTTTCACCTTGTCGTCGAACACATCGCCACCGTTCTCAGCAAGGACCTGAAACTGCGTGAGCAAATTCCCCTTCTTGAGCGGAATCACATCGAAGTACACCATGGCATCTTCGTCCGCAGGAATATCACCAAGGTCACAATCTCCGTCATTCGAGCACGTTCCCTGGGTCGATTTTATAGCCTGGAGGAATGCCGTACGTGGCAACCTCGCTTTGAGCCGAACACCAGCAGCAGCACCAACACCGTGGTTACGGACCTGTACAGCGATTGGGAAAAGTTCACCGGTCGCGCCTTCTCCTGGCGCATCAACAGAGAGCTGAAGGTTGGCCTCGGTCGGATCGCCGCTGCACTTCAGATTCTTCAGGCGCGGGGCGTTCCCTGGCGCACCATTCACTACTGCGCTCATCGTCCCAGTCCCCAGACCGGCAGCTCCGCAATCCGAGCCTAGATGCGCATGAATATCGAGCACGCCAAAAAAGTCGACGGTTCCGATGCCGGTGGGAAGCGGCAGAGACAACAGACTAGGGCTGTCAGGAAAGATGTCGCATCCGGCTTGCGTACCGGCGGCGGCAGAATTGCTGCTCCCATTGGCAAGCGTAACGGTAAGAAAGCCTTCACCCATAAGAAGGCGCGAGCGTCACATCAAGAGCGTTGCCTAACTGTGGATTCGCCACACTGCCTTCGAAGCTACACACCGCATGTCCATCAGGAGCCGACGTTGGGGTGCTGTAGGCCAAATCCGTCGCCTGCACTGCCCACGGTACGGCTACACTCGAAACGATTGCCGCCAACAGCAAACCGATAGTTGCTCTTCTCATCGCGATTCCCTCCTTGCATGACAGTCTCTGGGAGAAATGAGCATAAAGGTGAGACAGGCGCAACAGCAGTAGGCGAGGCCGATTCCTTGAGAGGAAGTCTGACCTCCGCACAGTTGCGTCAGGAAGTGAATCAACGTAGAGAGGGAGAGCAATGCGTAGGAATCAAGACCGTGGTCTTAACCAACGAAGCTCAACCATCATTCGGCAGGGCACAGGGCTGACAATATGAGCAAGTGGAAAAAGCAAACTCTCAGGCTGAAAGACGATCATGGCTGGCGGGCAAAACCTGGGTATCGCATTTTTGTCGCGAATCGCGGAGCCGTGCGCTTTGATATCCCGCAGGACTGGATTCTCGATCCTCAGCCAAGCTCCTTCCAATTCCATGATCGTCCACCGCCCGACGATGATTGCCGGTTGGAGATGTCCTATCTCCGCCTTCCCCCTGGGATTGATTGGAGTCAGCTCCCGCTGTCCGCCCTGCTCCATCATCTGGTGAAGGAAGATCCACGCAACCCCGTTCATGTCGGAGAGGTCCACAACGTGCAGCGCCCCAATCTCGAACTCGCATGGCTGGAAATGATGTTCATGGACCCGGCAGAAAAAAGAGAGGCGCGTTCGCGGCTTTGTTTGGCTAGAGGCGCGAATCTCCAGCCTTGTATCACCATGGATTTCTGGCCAGAAGACGCCGACCGCGTGGGTCCCGTCTGGGAGGAAGTGCTGCGCTCTTTACAACTGGGCATGTTCATCAAAGACCCAACTCGCGGGCAGACGCTGCATTAGAACAGATTTCAAATGAGCTTGACCCAAAGGCATCATTTAACTCCCCTCACCCGCAGCCGCTACGCGTCTGCTGCCCTCTCCCCGCTGGGGAGAGGGCAAGGGTGAGGGGGGAGGGTTACTCTTCTCCGCCAACAGAGGCCACAGGCAACGTCTTGGTCGAGGGCAAACAGAGTTCGTACTCTTTGAGGGTATCGACTTGGCTTGCTCCGAATTGGTTGTTCACGAACAATTCCAAGACTTTCTGATGCTTGGCTTGTCCCCGTGCCGCTTTGGCTTGGTAACACATCAAGTGGTCGGTATGCATCTCTGCTCCCGGGTCTTCTCCGTTTTTATCCACAGGGGCACACAACCGCGTTGGTTTCTTAATGTCGTACAGTGTCGGTTGGTTGAACTGATCGACCACCTGCATCTGTAAACCTCGGGGAAATCTTCCGGCCTCTTCACTCATTTTCACCGCGTGGCAATTGTAGTGATCCACGTTGTGTTGTGCAGAATCCGGTGCAGGGACCGGACCGGCTTCGCTCTTGGCTGTCGGCACCAGGAGTTGGTAGAGATCTGGCCGCACGGTATCGACGACCAATTCGCCTCCCGGGTGAAGTTGGTTGGTGATGCTCAAGTTCTTCGCCACTGGTTTTACCTGACTGGGTTCGGTCCTCGTCAATTTGGTTTGATAGGCTTCCAGATGCGTGTCGCCGTCGAGGTTCACCTCAGCCCCAGCGGTGGCTGGGTTGCAGAGCGCGACCGGCTTTTTCACATCCACGAGGAGGCTGCTCGCGGCCAGATCGGTTCGATCCGTCAGCGTTGCTTGCAAGCCCTTGGGGAACTTATTGGGCACGCAGAAGTCCGTGACCTCAGGCGTTCCGCCGCAGTCGTCCTCATCGTCACAACTCGCCCCAGGATTAGGCGACCCTTCTGAGCAGAGATTTCCTTTGGTCGCTTTGGTTTGATAGCACATGAACGGTCCAAGCGGGGTGCCAGGGTCAGTAATGGTGACGGTATCGGTGCTGGGTGAGCCAATCGTGTAGGCGGCATTGGTGTCCAGCGTCAACTCCACCGTCTCGTCACCCTCCGTCAGGTTGTCCACCATAGGTGTGATCGTCAGAGTCGTGCTACTCATGTTGGCCGGAATCGTCACAAAGGTGCTGATCCCCTGATAGTCGCCACTGTTGCTCGCACTCCCCCCGATCGTGAAGTACACGAACAGGTCTGCCGTTTGATCGCCCCCGCTACGGGTGAACGTGAACGTGCCGGTATCTACCCCTGCCTCTGACGCCGCCCCATCCGTCGCTTCTAAGGTCACAATCGCGGGGTCGTCAGTAATGGTGACGGTATCGGTGCTGGGCGAGCCAATCGTGTAGGCGGCATTGGTGTCCAGCGTCAACTCCACCGTCTCGTCGCCCTCCGTCAGGTTGTCCATAATCGGCGTGATCGTCAGAGTCGTGCTGCTCATGGTGGCCGGAATCGTCACAAAGGTGCTGATCCCCTGATAGTCGCCACTGTTGCTCGCACTCCCCCCGATCGTGAAGTACACGAACAGGTCCGCCGTTTGATCGCCCCCGCTACGGGTGAAGGTGAACGTCCCGGTATTGCCCCCCGCCTCTGACGCCGCCCCATCCGTCGCTTCTAAGGTCACGGTAGACAATCCCCCACCCCCACCCACGGCGAGAGTCGGCAGTGCAAGCAGCGCCGTCAGCGTGAAAAGAGACGCGAATTTGCGGGCAAGGACACCAGTTCTCCACGGTTTGCGGGAAACGTTCATAAGTTTTCCTTTTCCTTTCTGAAATGAGAAGAGGATAAGGAACTCGGGATTTGCGTACCATAGAAAAGTTGTGAAATTTTCGTGTAAGGTGGGTGCAATCTTGCTCGCGATGACCCCGAGGTAGCGATGATGGCAGCGCAGGTGTTTTTCCCTCCCTTCCGCCTAGACCCGAGTAATCAGCGTTTGTGGCGTGACTCGGACGCTATCCCACTCAGACCCAAAACCTTCGCCATGCTCTGCTACTTGATCGAACGGTCAGGCAAACTCGTCTCCCATCACGAACTCCTCACCGCACTCTGGCCGGACGTTCAGGTCGATGAAGGGGCACCACGTGCGTGCATCCGTGAATTACGACGGGCACTTGGCGATGACGCGAAGCGACCGCAATTTATCGAGACGCAACCAGTCCGAGGGTATCGGTTCATCGGAAAAATAGTCAGTCATCAAGAAGCAGCCAGTAAAAACAATGAGGAGCGCAACACTCAGCAGTTCGCAGCGAGAAGATCGCGCTTGCCCACGCAACACGCAGCACTCACCACTCACCACGCTGTCGTCGTGGGGCGCACAGCGGCGATGGCTCAACTCCATGAGTGGTTCACCAACGCACAGAATGGCCAACGCCAGATGGTCTTCGTCACCGGAGAGCCAGGCATTGGCAAGACCACATTGGTGGAAACCTTCCTCGCTGAAACCAAGGGAGCAGAGGTCGCGTGGGGACAATGTGTGGAACAGTACGGCACGGGTGAAGCCTATCTTCCCATCTTGGAAGCGCTTGAACGCTTGGGACGCGAGCTGGACAACGACGCCCTGCGCCCGCTGCTCTCGCGCTACGCACCGACCTGGCTGGTACATCTCTCTTCTCTCATCACTCCGGCTGAGCGCGAAGATCTTCTCCAACAACTCGCGGGAGTAAAACCGGACCGCATGTTGCGCGAGTTGGCGCAGGCTCTGGAAATACTGACCAGCGAACAGCCCCTCATCCTGTGGCTGGAAGACTTGCATTGGAGCGACCAAGCGACTCTGACCCTGCTCACCGCGCTGGCACGCCGGCCAGAACTGGCGCGGCTCATGATTATTGGCACGTATCACCCTAACGATGTCCTCTCTCATGACCATCGACTGCGTGAAGTACACCAAGAATTGCAACTGCACGGGCACTGTCACGAACTCGCCGTTGAGTCTCTGAATGAAGAACATATCGTGGAGTATCTCACCAAGCGGTTTCCTGCCGAGACAACCAACCAGTCGCCCCGGCAACAGCTTGCGCGGCTGCTCCACCAGCGTACCGAAGGCAATCCACTGTTCATCAGCACGGTGATAGATGGTCTGCTTGCACAAGGCGCAATGATACGGCGCAACGGGGGTTGGGATCTGAAGAGAGCCACAGAAGCCGTCTCCTCAACACTGCCGTCGTTGCTCCGACAGTTTCTCGAACTCCAGATTGACCGACTTACCCCTGCGGACCAACGCCTGCTCGAAGCGGCCAGTGTCGCCGGAGTGGAGTTCCCAGTCGCACTGGTCGCGGCTGGCGTTGCTGGGTCAAACACGGAGATTGAAGAACACTGTGCCACCTTGGTGCGGCAAGGACAATTCTTGCAACCCCGAGGGAGCGAAGCCTGGCCCGACGGGACGGTCGCGACTCGGTACGGCTTCCCGCACAGCCTGTATCAAGAGGTCTTGTACGAACGGACACCAGCAGGACGACGAGTGGAGATACATCGCCGTATGGGCGAACGGCACGAAGCCGCCTACGGTGATCGGGCGCATGAGATTGCCACCGCACTGGCAATGCACTTCGAGCGGGGGCACGAGTACTCCCGCGCTGTGTACCATCTTGAAGAGGCCGGCAAGAATGCCTTGCGACGGAACGCCCATCACGAGGCGATCCTCCATCTCAGCAAAGGCAACGAGCTGCTCGCCTCACTCCCAGCCACGCCCGAACACATGCGGCGCGAACTGTCTTTGCAACTGACGCTGGGCACGGCCCTGATGGCCACCAAAGGGTTTGCTGCTCCGGAGGTGGAACACGCCTATCTTCGGGCACGAGAACTCTGCCAGCAGGTGGACGAACCCAGGCATCTGTGTTCCGTCTTGTGGGGACTACGCACGCATTACAATGGGCGAGCACAGTTCCACACGGCGCGCGACATTGCCGAACAATTGTTGGCGGTAGCCCAACAGCTCAACGATCCAGCGCTGCTCGTAGAGGCCCATCGCGCACTGGGAAATACGCTCTACTTCCAAGGCGAAGTCGCTGCCGCCCACGAACACTTCGCCCAAGGCAGCGCCTTGTATGACATCGAGCAACACCGTTCCCTCGCCCTCCTGTACGAGAACGATCCCGGCGTAGGCTGCTTGAGCTTTGCAGCAGTAGCACTCTGGAATCTCGGCTATCCAGACCGTGCCCGGCAAAGAATACAGGAGGCGCTGCAGCTTGCGCAGGAGGTGAAACATCCCGGCAGCCAAGCCGTGAGTTTGTCACTCTCGGCGGCTCTCCAGCAAAATCTTCGCGAGGTACAGACGGTTCGTGAACAAGCCGAAGCATTAATCGCCCTTGCACGTCAGCATGGATTTTCCGGATGGTTAGCGCCGGGGACCATTAATCGCGGCTGGGCCTTGGCGCAGCAAGGAGAGGTCGCAGAAGGCATCGAAAGCATCCACCGTGGCCTGATGACGATGCGCACGGTAGGGGTGGAACTCAATCGTCCGCGTTTGCTGATGATGCTTTCCGAAGCCTGCGCACAGGCAGGGAAACCCGACGAGGGACTCACCGCTCTCAGTGAAGCCTTAGAGGTGATGGAAAGAACCGGTGGGCGACTCTATGAAGCAGAACTGTATCGGCTGAAGGGAGAACTGCTGCTGCAATTGAGCGGTTGAGGGATGGCGGCTACCGTTGGTTCAACGCTTCGTTCAGCTCCCGTAGTTTCCCTTTCACGAATCCGACCTCTTGTTCCAGGTGCAGCACCTGATCTTTGACGAATTGATCTATCCCAATCTTCGTTTGCACAGCGGCATCAACGGTGAGAATCTTCCGCCACATCACCAAGCCGGCCCCGGCAATGGCTAACACCAGCGCGACCAAAGTGCTGATAATAATATGCAACAGGGCCGTGAGATCACTCAGGCGACTGTTCATATCACTCAGGCGACTGTTCATATCTGATCGCAGATCGGCGATCTGCGTACTGAGGTTGGCGTTCACGTCCTCAATGCGCTTGCTGAGGTTGGCGTTCACATCTTCGATACGCTGCGACAGAGCCTTCTGACCTTCTTCCAAACGGATCAGCCGTTCTCTTACCTCCCGTTCATTTGCCGAAGACGGAGCGGATTGCGGTTGCGCCCCGGCATCGCCCAGCACAACAGGATCACGACAATAGAGAAGATTCTTCGCATGGGTGCTGACCCCTCGGTTCTTCGTTCTACACATTCTGCTCTGGGAGCGGAAGATGTGGTGCCCAGGAGGCGTTGCTAATACCCCGTCGTCACTTCGACGAGAATATCGTCTGGGTCGCGCACATACACAGAGCCTTTCTCTTCCGTCCCGTGCAGGGAGTGCTGCACCTGCTTCTCCTTGAGTGTAGCGATAACCGTGCGAAATTTTTCGGGTGTGGCTTTGAGAGCGACGTGGTGCATGCTACCAACGCCACGCACCGTGCGATCCGGGCCTTTCAAGGGAAAATCGAAGAAGGCAAGCTGATTGCCGCCACCCATATCGAGAAAGATATGCGTCGAAGTTGGCTCATCACGATTGGTCATCACCTTGGTCAACCGCATGCCCAGCACTTCGGTATAAAAGCGGATAGTCGCTTCCAAATCGGAACAGATCAGCGCGAGATGATCAACGCCACCCGTGACAACGGGCTGAGCTTCAGATCGTTCTTCCGAGACGTAGCGTCGCTTGAGATCGTCTCGCCGAGCTTGATATTTTTCGAGATCGGCCATAACCATCCTCCTTTGGCTGCTTACCATTGGCCTCCCCTGCTCTCTTGTCAACATGGACGGCGACCACGTATAACAGAGGACAATCGAGGGAGTAACCTATGACTTGGCTCTCCATCACCGGCTTAGTACTCGTCGTCCTTGCGTCAGTAGCAGTGGTCCTCGTCAAGTATCAGGAGCGCCATCAGAAATAACGAATTCCTGAAGCTTCAACTTCTCCACACAAGGATTATCATGTCACGTCTATTCAAAGACATCACCGAAACGATTGGCCACACGCCATTGGTCCGTCTCAACCGTCTCACCCAGGGCTTGCACGCCGAGGTCTATGCGAAACTGGAGTTCTTCAACCCGCTCGGCAGTGTCAAAGACCGTATCGGCAACAACATGATTACCGCCGCAGAGCGGGCGGGAAAATTGACCCCGGACACGGTCATCATCGAACCTACGAGCGGCAACACCGGAATTGCCCTTGCCTTCGTCGCAGCGGCGCGCGGCTATCGCATCATTCTGACCATGCCGGATTCAATGAGCATCGAGCGACGTAACCTGCTCCTGCTCTTGGGCGCGGAACTGGTGCTGACGCCAGCCCAGGAAGGCATGCCCGGCGCTATTCGCAAAGCAGAGGAACTAGCAAAGAGCTTTCCGCGCGCCTTTATCCCGCAGCAGTTCGAGAACCCAGCTAACCCCGACGTACACAGGCGCACGACTGCCCTCGAAATTTGGGACGACACCGACGGCGCGGTCGATATCTTTGTCACCGGTATCGGCACCGGCGGCACCATCACCGGTGTGGCGGAAGTCATCAAACAGCGCAAGCCGAGCTTTCGCGCGATCGCGGTTGAACCTGAGCGCTCGCCGGTGCTCTCTGGCGGTACTCCCGGGGCTCATCAAATCCAGGGGATCGGCGCAGGATTCGTCCCGCAAATCTTAAACACCAAGATGATCGACGAAATCATGCGGGTCCGAGACGAAGATGCCTTAACGACCGCACGCCGCCTCGCCCGTGAAGAAGGGATTCCCGCTGGCATCAGCAGCGGTGCCACGACGTGGGCAGCACTGCAAGTCGCCGCCCGGCCCGAGAATAAAGGCAAAATGATTGTCGTGATTATGGCCAGCTCAGCCGAGCGCTACCTGAGCACGGCGTTGGTGGAGGATTTGTAGCATGCAAAAAATCGTGCGCAAGTTTCGCTCTTTTGCAGAAGCGGAAGAGGCTGAATACGAAGCCTATCGCAATCTTTCTGGCAACGAGAAGCTGCAAATGCTTCTCGAATTAATCACTCCAGAGCACCCAGATGAAGCAGTTATCGAACGATCTGCGCGAATTCATCCACTTGCTGAGCACGAAGAATGTTGAATTTCTCATCGTCGGAGCCTGGGCGCTCGCCTTTCATGGACGCCCGCGCTACACGGGAGACCTCGACATTTTTGTGGCGCGTGATCCGCAAAATGCTGACCGGCTCATGGCGGTCATTGCGGCCTTCGGATTCGGAGGCATTGGCATTGAGCGAACCGACTTCCTCCAAGCAGACTATGTGATCCAACTTGGACAGGCCCCGAACCGTATCGATTTGCTCACTGGAATCAGTGGAGTGACATTCGAAGAAGCGTGGCAGAGTCGCGAGTACGGCAATCTCTCAGGAGTGGATGTCGCTTTTCTTAGCCGAGAGCATTTGATCAAAAACAAACGCGCTGCGAATCGCCCTAAAGATCAAGGCGACGTCGAACTCTTGGAGCAAACGAAACCTTCACGACAATAGCCTAACGCACGGCGGATGGGCGACTGCTCATCCGCCATATATCCAAGAATCACTACCGCACCGCCGTTGTCTGCGATGGTAAGCAAAGATCCTCGTTCCTCGTCGTATCCACCAATTCAGGCAGGAACTCAGTGTTCACATGAATCTCTTTCACTTGCTGATGCTTGGGTTGGAGGGCACAGAAGTTCGTTTCTCTCCGACGCCCGCCACAGTCTGACTCTTTCTTACAGACCCCGCCAGCATTCGCCGGAGCCTCGGCTGTGCATAGCCCCCTTACCTGACGTACTTGGTAGCACATGAGGTCCTGAGTTGAGTTTTTCACACCCTGCTCGTTGAGATCAACTGGCGTACACAGGCGTGTGGGTCGTTTAACTTCATACACGCGAGGCTGCTCGAACTGATCCACCACCGACACGAAGAGGTTCTTGGGGAACTTCCGTGTCTTCGGCGTCACGCGCACTCGTGCGCATTCGTAGCGATCCACGTTGTTCGCACCCGGCTGCCCTATCGGCTCGGTCAGGTCTTTTGCTGTGGGCACCAGGACACGATCAATCTTGATTGCATCCACTGTGAGCGGTTGCTGGTCATCCTGCAACACATTGGTGATCTTGAGCCGAGACTGCTTAGGCGGCTTCGGCTGCGTCGCGCAAAGATTGGTCACTTTGCGTATCCCGCCGCAGTCCTCTTCCTTTCGACACCCTTGCCCGGCGTTCTGTGGTGCATCTACGGCACACTTACCTTTGGTCAGGCGAATCTGGAAAGCCCGCAGATGCGTATCAGGGTCGTTTATCGTATCGTCATCGACTTCCGCCGGATTACACACATTCACCGGCTTACGCAGATCGAAAATGCGTTCCTCGGTCGGCGAGAAACGATCCACGACAGAGATCCGCAACCCGCGCGGGAACCGTTGCGGTACGCAGTAATCGGTCTCTTCGCTGTCGTCATCGCCTTCATCAATCCCACCACAATCAGCCTCCAACTCACATGTCCCGCCAGCATTCATAGGAGCGTCTTCAGCGCAGATGTCCCCGCGACTAGAGCGCGTGCGATAACACATAAAATTGTCCAACGCCGCTGTGCCATCAGATGTTTGCGCGACGGCAATGGAAATGTCAGTAATCGCACCATTGGTCAGCGAGGTCACTTTCACCTGCACGTCTCCGCGCCCATCTGCCGTGAGCACGGTCTTCAATACCAGTGCTCCAGTCGCAACTCCCGGCAGCCGGAAGGTATCAATCTTTTGCGTCGGTTGGCCATTGAGACCGTCTAGCGCCGCAGTGATCGGACCAGTTGTCCCTGTGATTTCAGCTGTGTAGGCATCTTCTTGGTTGCCTAGGTTATGGACCAGCAAGAGGAACGTGCTTGCGCCAGGGGTCGGTAACATCGCGGTCTCGGGGTTAAACTCGGCGACCATGTTCTGCGTACTGACAATCACGACCTGAGCGGTGTCGCTATCCTGAACACTCGAGTTCGCCTGCGAGGTTGCTGTCCCGATCAGGAGCAAATTGCCGGGGAAAGCAACGTTGATCGCGCCCACTGTGATATTAACCGTTTGCGAGGCTCCTGGGGCCAAAGTCACGGAGCTTGCCTCAAGCGTAGACACCACGCCGACCGGACCAGCCAGCGCCAAATCGAACGTATCTTGGCTCTGACCAGTATTGGTCACAGTCATCTGGAACAGGTTGCCGGGACCACCGGACGAAGGCGTCAGATCAACCTGGACTCCCTGGCTCACAACATTGACCATGCCAGCGGCATCGTCCTGCACGTTGTCGCCTTGCGTAGACACAAGATCGACCGAGAAAGGATAACTCCCGGGAGTTGTCCCTGGCGGTGGGGTGATACGCAACTCAACATCGCGAAAGTTGCCTAACCCAGGCGGCACAGTCACGGTTTGGCTCGCGAATGCCCCCGCGAAGCCAGCCGGGAATGTCCCCGACAACGCATAGGTGTCGGTAGCATCGCCGACGTTCGTGATCCGGACAGCGTACACAGCTGGCGTGCCCTGCCCTGCGGTATTTTGTGGCGGCACCAACGTAACATCAACGGCTAACGCTCCCAGCGTCACAGGATCGCCGCTGCCGGCTGGAATGCTGGCAATGTCGAGCACCCCACCGACGGCATCTGCGACACCCGAGAGTGATTGCGCCCTGACAGTGAAGCCCACTTCTCCAGTAAGGCTGTCGAGTGGCGTGTCAATCACCAAGGTGAGCATGCGTATCTCCCCAGCACCCAACGTCACCGTGCTTGGGAAGACCACATCGCCTGCCGGGACACCGTCCACGGTCAGCGTAAACGTCTCGGTCGCACCGAGAAGGTTTTCCAGCGTGACAGTGAAGGTTGCACTCTCTCCGGCTTGCAGAGTGCGTTTCGCTGGATCGATAGCCAAAATATGCCGAGCACTGACAAACAGCTCCGGCAACTCGACCATACCATTCCCAGCCACGCTCGAAAAATTGACCGTCGTGCCGTTACTGATCCGCCGCACTTCACCGGGCTGCATCCCTTGGAGTTGCGCCGCGAAGCTAAACGTCTGGCCCGCACTGCCTACGAGAGCATCCCAGTGGAACGTGGTCTGCCCGCCACTATTTTGTTGCGAACTCAGCGCGGGAGAAAAAGAGTTATTGACCGGGAGCACCTGTGTGCCAGTAGGTACGCGGTGGTCAATGCCAACAGTCAATGAAGAGAGGTTCTCGAAGATCGTGGGCAGGGCAATCTCAACCCACGTCGTCGAGGCCAAGCGCCGTGCAAGCCCCGGCGGCTGTTGCCACGAGCCTTCGCTTAATTGTGTGACCAACAAAAATTCCGCCCCGGCGATCACCGCTGGATCGACGCTGTTTTGCGCCGTCAGCAGCAACGCCTCCAGCGCCTGTGCAGTCGGCAATGCGCGTGATCGATTCCCGTCCGCTGGGACATCGTTCCAACTGCCGTCAGCATTTTGCGCGACCCGGAGAAACGCCTCAGCCTCTGCGATGCGGCTCTGCGCCGCCGTTGCCGCAGAGCCAGTCAAGAATGGCAAGGCAGCATGCAGACCGATGATGGTCTGTGCTGCCGTCCTGATATTGCGGGTGTAAGCCCACGATGCAGCGGAGAGCGCGCCAGCGGCGTTCTGCAACGCCGCGCGATACAAAGGCATGCGATCCGCAGTGAAAAGGACGACCTGAAGTTCATCAACAGGAGTAAAATTGCTGGTCAGGCTTGGCGTCGCATCGGTAGTAAACTCCACTTTCAATTTCTTGATTTGATGATTCGGATACGTCTGCGTGAGACGAAGATGGTCAAGCGTCGTCGGACTCGCGAACGTCCACACCGCTTGCGCAGGAATAGTGCGTGAATCCCGAGGAAAATATGCCCAGCCGTCGGCATTATTATTCTTGATTCCATTGAAGGACTCCACCACTGGATAGCCATCCTGCTCAAAGTTTGCCACCGCGCTCGCGATCATCTGCTGGGTTGTCCCGTCAAAGGCTTCGAGTTCGCTCAGGACAAAGTTACCGTTGCCGGCAAAGGTATCGCTGATCGAAATACGTACGCCGGTAACATTCGCGACCGGGGTAAAGGTGAAGTCGAATGCGTCGCCGAAGTTCCGTGGGAAGGTGAGTTCATTGCCAATCACTGCTACGGAAGGGGAAGAATAGGGGACAAAGGTCTTTCCCTCAATGAAGGACAGGGTCTTGGCCAACGCCTCGATATTGCCGGCCGTATGCGTCGCACTCGGCGTCCCATCGAAGTACAACCGATCCTCGCCATGGTCTGCGTTCCACCCACCATCCACCTGTTGCCTCGTCAACAGAAAGTCTAACGCCCTCAGTAGAGTCGCACCCAGACGGTCCAACTGCGCCCCGGTGAAGCGGGACATGGCCCAAGCGGCCAGAGAGGTCTGCGTCGTCCAGAACCCGTTGAACGACGAGGTTGATCCATCCGTATTCTGCCAACTATTGTACGCGTCAACGAACCGATCCATGAGTTTCTGATCGACGGGTAACTCGGGCAGTTTCTGGCGCGACACCTCTAGTCCATACGATCCTTGCGTCTGCACGTGACAGCCGAAGCAATTGTAGTCCGCCGTCGAGAGCCATTGTTGCCAACCCGCCACTTCGGACTGTTCCCACAGCACGCTGCGGATCATCGCGTCGCGCACCCGTACCGGCAAGGAATCATTCGGCCCAGACAGTTGGCGGATCTCGACCACCTCCGTGCCGCGATTGTCGCTTGGCGCAACATCATGAATCCAGAAAGACACCTTCGTATGAAACGGGAGATACAGCTTGAACGACTTCCCAAAGGCTGCCGTCTCGGCTTCACTCGACGTCGCATAGAGACTGAGCGTGTCGTGGACGTAACCTAGTTGATACGCCTTGGGCACCAGCGGCAGGGTCACATTCACCTTAAAGCCCCAAGTCTTACCGTTATTGTCGCTGTCGTTAGGATGGAACGACACCGCCCCACTCACATGCTTGATCTCATAGATGCCAGCATTGAGTTCAACGATTGGTCCCACGGCGGGGTTATTGTTCGCCGAGTGGGTGGCTCCATCCAATGTTACGGTCTGGGTCGGCACCGGACTCGCTCCACCCTCGTCGCCAATCGCCAGAATTTCGTCGGTCAAATAAAAGAAGCTACCATCGAAACTATCGAAGGTGCCGGTAATTTTGATGTAGCGCATGGAGGTGGGCGGAAAGATCAAACGCTGAATGCCGCTATACTCGCCAGTCGTGCGGTCGACCAACGTACTAAACAGGCTCCCATCCAGCGACGACTCCACGCGGTAGCGTGTGACTCGCGCATCGCCATCCCAGATATGCAATTCCAGCGCATCAATGGATCGGACATTGCCAAGATCGAGGAGGAAAAAGCCGTTATTATTGCGTCCGGTCCCGACGTAGTGTTCCGTACCGCTTCGCACTTCATTGATGAGATTACTCACCGGAACGTTCGCGTTGAGTAGGCCGCTGGTCGAGATGCTCGCTCCACGGCTGGCCGCTGCCCAGTTGATCCGATCCTGACTCGGATCGGTTGGCTCTAAGCCGACGGAACCACCACTGCCGGCAGCAAACCGAGGCTCAACGGTGATCGCGCTTGTGACAGTGCTGGTGCCAGGTGGCACCAGCATCGGATCGGCGGAGGCACTCGCCTTGATCGGCGTCGCCACCGGCAAGGACCCAGTGCCTTGCCCACCGGGAATCAGATTATCGTTGAGGTTGAGCAATTGCACTTCGACGGAGTAAAAATCTTCCGGCCAACCAGAGGCAATGATTTGATCCAAGTCAAAGGTGATCGTCGAGCTATTGACTGGAATACTAATGAGCGTGGGAGCCGGGCTTTCATATTGCACCTCTCCGGTCGAGCGTTTGATCGTGACCAGCGCCTTCGCGGCGAGCGGAATGTTGACGGTGTTTGCCACCGTCGCCCGGATGCGCGTGGTACCGTTTTGCAAGATGAACGGCGGACTGCCCACAACCGACATGACGTTCACTGCCGCTGTAATCGCGGTCAGCACCCCCGAGGCTTCAGGCGACGAGGCCGCGCCGGTCACGGAAGCAATGGCACGGAAGGGGAAATGCCCAGCGTCCGCTGGCGTCAGGCTGATGGGCACGATTTGCATGTCCCCGGCACCCACCACAAACGACCCACCAGGAACCGCGCTTTGCACGCTCCCTGGGAGACCTGCGAGCGAGAGTGAGACCGTTGCCGGAGTGCTGCCATGGTTTTTCACCAGGATGTCCGCACCAACAGTCACGCCGGGCTCGGTCACTGGTGCATTCGGTGCCAAGGCAATGACCACACCTTGCAGCGTCGTTCCCGAGGCCTGCGCAAGATCAGAAGCAAGCGCGGCCATCAGCGGGGCCATTCCCGCAACGTTGCAACTTGCGGCGAGCGCTTGCAGGTCCTGCAACTGCGTCTGAAAGATCGCCAGCAATGGATCGGCTTGGACGACTAACGCGAGATTATCCAACCGGAACTGGACTTGTTGGCAGAGCATCGCATTACCCGGGTCGGATTGCAGTTGCGCAAAAACATCGCCCAGAGCAGCAAGCGCTTCGGTGAGCGAAACGTTACCTTTATCGGCAGCCACCTGGGTCGCAGCATCGACCGCAGCCGCTTCCTGCGAACGGATGTCGAGGAGAATGTTGGTTGTACGCTCGTTGGGTTCAGGCGCACCGATGATCTCGCCAGAGATGACAAGATCGAGCGTCTGATTCAATGCCACATTGCCAGCAACAATCAGCGACAGCAAAATCTCCCGTGTTTCGCCTGGAGCCAAAGACACGCTCGCAGGAAGACCATGTACGGTCACACCGCTGGGAGTCACAGCTTGCAGCGCCACCGTCATGGGCATGTTACCGCCAGCTGCTAACGTGAGTGTCGTTTCCACTGTGTCACCGGGGCTTGCACTCAGTTGCTGCGGAGCACTCGCGAGGACCACGTCCTGAATCGTTGGCGTCGTCACTTGATCGTTGTCGGTGGCTTGTACGGTACTGTTCGACGTACTCTCGACGGCGAGGGCAAAGGGCACAACAGTGTCAGGCGGGTCGAGCACACCACCCGTGGGTTGCAAGCAAATGCCGACCTCTGCCATATGACCGGCAGGAATCGTGACACTGCTCAGACTGCTACGCGCCGTGAACCCAGGAGGAATGCCGGTGAAATTAAGGGCAAAAGTATCAGTCGCCGGACCGGTGTTGCGGATTTGGGCGAGAAAAACGGAAGGTAACTGGGCATTGCCAACAGTAACAGTAAACAGCGCGTCGGGAATCAGTTGGACGGACACGCCGGGTTGTGTTCCCGGCGCAATCGGTGCCGGCCCTGGAGCCAAATCTGTGGACAAGAAAGGATAGACCGGCGGGTCGCCGGGGAAATTCCGCGCGATCCAGATGAGACCAATCCCCATGCCGACCACGACCCCGCCTTTATACGCAGTTTCAAGTTCCGAGGTTACGCCCGAACCTATCGCTCCGAGTCCAAGGACGGTCTTGGCGATGTCTTTCAGGCATTTCGCGATACCAACAAACTCCCCGCTTTGCGCATCCAGCGTGCCCTGGAAACAACCCCAGGCTTTTTTACCAGCATCCATAAGCTGCAACGGCCCAACTTTGATACCCATTGCCGCATCAAGCGCCTTGGGAAGGATATCTGCGGCAATTTTCTCTTTGGCTTTCTTAATGATCTCTTCGAGCGTACCGCCGGTAACAATGTTGGCAATAAATTCACCGGTGAAGCTAATCATCGTGCTCGTCCAGCCGTGCATCGTACCGATGAACGCCGCCATGCTGGCATTGAGCGGACTATTTAGCGTGAGGCTCAGGATATTGGCGTATTCCGTGATGGCACCATGAGCACCGTCTTCCATCACACTGGTCGTGCGCCCGGTTCGCCAGTCGGTTTCCAACCAGCCAATCGTCGGGGATCCATTGATGGGCACCATCTGGGTCGGAGTCACGACCGATTTCCCAGCGTTCAGCGCGAGAGCGATCCTTGCCTTGGCCTCGGCAGAGAGCGGCAGGGTAGCGAGATCGTGTACGGTGTCTGGGGCGAGCACGGTGACTGGAAACTCTCCGGCAGCTTCCTTGAAGATGTCGGTAACGGCTATTGTCGGTTGGCCAGTGACCGCGTTGACAATCTCGCCCTCTAGCGCACCTTCCATCAGGCCGCGCATGACCTCGAAAAACAACGCGACGCTTGCAGCCTGCCCGGGAAACGGCAAGGTGCGCATATCGCTTTTGCGCAAATCGAGTAGGGATCGCAAGGAAGAACCGTTGCGCTTCATCTGTGAAAGCACAAGCCGAGGAGAAGCATAATAGGCTTTGGTGAGATACCCCTTTTGTAGTTGACCGAGCAGACGATCCGAGGCGAGGGCAAACATCGACCCGTTGGTTTCGTTGAGGGTGAGGGCTAATTCCTTCTCTAAGGCCACGGCTTGCGCCAACACCGTGCGCTGCGCATCGGTTTGCGGACCGGACGGGGGAATGTTCGCGACGAGGGGCTGCAAGACGGTGAGTGCGTCGCGCTTAGCTGTAGCGCGATCAAGCTGCGGCTGGACAGCAAACGGTGAGAACGCGCCCGGCAGCACTGTAATCGTGACGAGATCCAATTCGCTAAGGCTAGATTCTCCTGGCGTCACGACACTGCCACTCCCGGCTCCGCTATTTTGCCGTGCAGCGAATCCAACACGGTCCATCAACGCGCGCTCGAAAGTTTGGCTCTGCCCGTCTGGACTGACCACGTCGATATAGAGAAATACACCAGTGACAATTTGACTGAATCCGCCGAAGTTCGAGAAGAACTCCTGGTAGTCCGTGCCCCGGATCAGCGGATCGTCACTCAGATCGGTGTCGCCCTGCCCAAGGAGGAGATAAGGAGAGTATGTATGCGTGGTGCTGCTAAACACCACAGCTCCGACCACACTCGAATTGACAAAATGTCCAACGGACAGCGGCTTGCCGACTAACTCGACGGCATTCAACGTCTGATGGAGCGGTGTCTGCACATCAGGAGGCAGACCAAGCTGACTGGTGAAACTTCCGGCCAACTCGGCTTGCAGGCGCACAACGACCTTGTGCCGTAAATTGTCGGCGACTTCTGAGAACGTGTCTTGTAAAGAAGCGAAGGTCTGCCCCAGCGTCGCCCCCGGAAAACTGGAGTCGGCATTAGTATTCCCGGCTCCGAATTGCACCCAGTAATGTTCTTTCGTTTCCGCGAGCAAGGCGGAGTCGCCGACCGGATCGGCAAGCAGCGTTCCCGGTTCCAAACAGCCCACAGCTCGCAACGGCGCGGGAAACATCGACTGGATCAACGTTTGCGCGTCAGCGTCGGCCAAGGTGCCGTGGACATAGTGGGCTGGGATATTGGACGCCCGTAGTAAGGCGATCATTAAGCTGGCTTTATCCAACGCGTTCCCAGCTTTACTCCACAAGGTCCCGCGCGCACCGCGCAGCGAGCCTTTATAAGACTCGTAGGCTATCTGGTCACGCACGAAAGCGAAAATCTGCGCGGGATCGTGGTTCAACGCAGCGGCCTGCTGCATGACATACGGGTCAGCGCTATTGGCGTCAGGTGTTGGAGCCAAGTCGGCAACTTGGCCATACGCGAGTCGCAGGCTCCCGAAAAGCGCCATATGGCAAAGGAGAAGGAAGGTAACAAAGCAACGGAACCGTGCCGTGGATGCAGAGTGGTCCATACGAGTCTCTCCAAAATCGGACTTCGGGAAGCAATGCGCTTACCTCGCCAAAGGCGGCAGCTCAGGCGCAATCTTCACGGTAGCAATGGCCTCAATCATCGAATGCACATGCAGCTTTTCATAAATAGTTTTCTGATGACGGCGCACAGTTTCATAGCTAATGTGCAGGGCCTCGGCGACTTTCTTGGTCGAGAAGCCTTGGACACGATACTCTAAAATCTCACGCTCGCGGGCGGTGAGTTCTGCAAGCCGCGTCTCCTGCATGCGTGGAGAGCGCCTATGGAAAGAATCGAGCACACGACGGGCAATCCCCAACGACATAGGTGCGCCACCATCCCGCACGTCCATCAGCGCCCGCACGAGTCCCGGCAAAGACGCTTCGTCTTTGAGCAAATAGCCAACCGCCCCAGCTTGCAGAGCAGCGAACAGATGCGCGTCATCATCGTAAGCGGTCAGGACAATACACCGAGTCGGACAGCCACACTCAGCCAGACCACGCACCACCTCCGTCCCCGACAATCCCGGCAAGCCGAGATCGACGAGTGCGATATCCGGGCACGTATGAACAATGCCAGTAAGCGCAGCCTCGCCCGAGGTGTAGCTCTCGCCCACTTCGACCAGCGGTGTTTCGTCAAGCAAGGCACGAACTTCTTCGAGAAACTGACGATTATCTTCGACCAGAGCGATACGGAGACGATTCATAGGCAATCCCGTACTTCCTTCCTAAGGGACCTACCGCATCGCAACGGCAACAGGCAATACTCCAATTGGAGTATTTTCAGGCCACAGGAATCTCAACGGTCAGCAGCGTCCCGCCGCCGGCCCGACTTTCCACCACCGCGCTCCCGGCCATTTCTTCCACCCGCCGGCGGATATTGCCAAGCCCGTAGTGTCCATCAAGCGTTGCATTCATGTCAAAGCCGACACCGTTATCGCGGATGCAACAGATCACCGTGTGGCCTCGACATGAGAACGACACAGAGACGCGGTCAGCGCGGGCGTGCTTGAGCACGTTATGTAGTGCCTCTTTGTAGATGCGGTCGAGGCAAATGCGCAAATGGAATGAAGGAGGAGGTAAAGCGAACACCGCAGGGACGACATTGAGGTCAAAGTCGCACTCGCTATCTTCCAGCAGCTCGCCTCCCCAAGCACGCAGGGAATTGCATAACGTCTCCCAACTCCCTTGCTGGTCTTCCAAAACACGGAGGAATTCACGCACTTGACGAGCCGTCGTCGTCGCGAGTCCCTGGATAGCGTGCAGCCTTTTCTCAAGGGACTCCTGAGTGCCGCCAAGGTGCGACCGCGCCACTTCTGACGAACGAGAAATGACCGCAAGATTGTTGAGAATCAAATCATGCAGATCGGCACGGAGCTGTTCCTTTTCTTGTAGCGCCACGCGTTCCACTTCAAGCCGTGCGTCGTACAGCGCAAGGTTATCCATAGCCAGAGGCAAGGCGAAGGGCAGAATGAGAAAGCAAAGTGCAACATAACGAAAATCAATCGGTGCCAGCCGCAGGACGCCGGGCACGACGTAGCAACAGATAAAAAAGAGGCTCACGAGCACCGGAGCCGTCAGGCTCAGGCGAATCTGTCGTCGCAAGAAAGGATCGCGTTCTTGCAGCAGCGAATGGAGAAAAGCAGCGAGAACGACAAATACCCCAGCGATTAACACCGGAAACGTCGCCCCAAAGGCCATCGCGCCGGACAGGTAAAGTGTCACGACCGTCACCGTAATGACGTAGGGCACATAGACAACCCATCGGTGGCGGAATGCAAGCTGTTTCGGGGCCGGGAAAACAAGGGCGAAGTGTACGAGCGTTGTCAGACTCGCTGCTGCTGCATAAAGGACTCCGATAAAGAACTGAAACAACAACGGAGGCAAGACGGGCGCACGCGCTACTACTGGTGCTGCGCTGACGAAATACAGTGCGCACGCACACAAGAAGAAAGTCAGAATCGCGCCGGCGGGCGAACGATGACGGCGAAACACGGAAAGGGCGGAGCCAAGATAGACCGCGACGGTAAAGTAAATGAGCCACGTCCTTCTCACGATGTCAAAAAACGGCAGCGCACCGACACGTGCCGACTCGGTGTGGAGACGACCACTGGCATCGATAACAGTCACATGGACCAAGGACCGAGTATTGAGATGAACAAAGAGCTGTTCCTGAGCACGCCACCAGCGTGATTCCTCCTCAACATGCGCGAATTCCGGGAGAGAGAGCGCGAGTATCGGATTGAGTTCGAGATCATCCACGCGGCGGATTTCCGGGTCCGACAGCGCAAACCACGATCCAGACGGAAAGCCTAGCGCAGGAGCAGTATGCAGGGCATGGATGCCCAAGGCACCGAGACCGATGATCAGTAGAGAGAGGAGCGCCAGCGCCCGGCCTTGCCAAGCGCGGGGAAAGCTCCAGGTTCCAGGCGTCACACGCAACCTCGTTGTCACATCTTCATTACGTACAGCACATATCCGGTTCACCAGCGTCGTGGCCGTGCCATTCGGCGCGGAGCTGGCGCATGCCTTCAAACATCGCGATGGCGTCAAGCGGCTGGTCGAGTTCGTTTCTGAACTCTTGGTAGAGACGCATGACGTTGGGAAGAATCCGCTCCGGTTCGCGCCAGCGAGCGTATATGCCGAGCTTCATATCACGCGAGGCTTGGTCAGGCGTCATGCCTAAATCAAAACGCTTCTTGGCCTCGCGGCGGATCATCGCTAAATACGTGCGCATCTCGCGCAGTTCTTTCTTACCGCCAAGCGGACCATGCCCTGGCACGATGAGTTCGACATCCATCTTGAGAATGCGGTCTGCCACTTTGATCCAGTTGCCTACGTGTCCCTGGAAGGCCAGCGGCGTCACATAATAAAAGGCGATATCCCCGGCGAAGAGGATTTTCTCTTTCGGCAAGTACACGAAAGCATCGCCGAAGGTGTGCGCCGGACCCAGGTGGCGTAACTCGACGTCGCGCCCCGCGTGATGAAAGGTCATCTGCTCTTCGAATGTCACCTTGGGCGCAGCCAGCTTGAGCTTGGAAAACTCGCCAGCAAAACGCGGAATGCGCTTCTGATAGAACTCAGCTGGCATGCCAGTGCGCACGATTTCGTCCCGGCAATAGGCGTGACTGACGATCTCGGCTTCTTTGAAGAGGAAATTGCCGCCACTGTGGTCGATGTGATGATGCGTGTTCACCAGCTTATTGACCGGCTTCTTCGTCACTTTCTTGATGGCTTCGAGGAAACGCTTGGTCATGGACGGCACCATCAGCGCATCTACCGCCATCGCGCCGTCTTTATCGACCAGCAAACCAGCATTGCTCACGCCCAGCTCGCCGAAGGCTTGGACGTAGGCATAAACTTTCGGAGCAATTTCTTCGATGCCAGTTTTGAATCCTGCCGGAGTAATCCAGTTGTTCATTGCTCGCTCCCGCTCGTTAGCTGTTAGAAATGAAAGAACCGTGCCTACAAACTACTCACCGCTTCAGGAATGCGCGGTATCAAGACCTGATCGATCAACAGGTCAGCTTCTCCTTTGGCGTCAATCTTCACCTGTCCCGTCCAGCGGAACGATTGGATCACGCACACACCTTCATTCCCATCCCGACAATACACGAAACTTACCGTAGCCTGCACTTCCGCAGTGTCACCCTCGAATGTCAGCGGAATGTGGAGCGGAAACTTGCCGTCTTTCAGCATCGTGCGTTTGCCATGATGAGGAGCGCTGCCACGGATATCGACGCGATACTCAATGGGCGAGCCGGGATTTAGCTTGAAGGGAGCCGGGATTTGCACGTTCACCACAAGCTGTCCCTGTCGGGATTTGAGCGAACGCGGGGCCAGTGGGATTTCTTCGAGATTTGGCCAGATGTCAGCCATAGCGGTGGTCACAACATCGGAAAGACCAGTAATGGGCAACGTCGAAACTTCCTTGGTGTGCAGGTCGGCCACGCGAATCGCATGATTGTTAGTGTCGGCAATGTAGAGCTTGCCGTCGGCGACGCTGACAGCACTGGGTTCGTAAAACTGTGGCGCCTGGCCGTCTCGGAAACCAGGCTGACCAGAGCCGAACATCGTGGTCGCTGTGCGCAACATCGGTCCGATAGCTTTGATTTTGTGATTATAGGTATCGGCAACATACAGCACGCCGTTGTGATGCGTCACACCCAAAGGATGTTGCAGCCGCACCTGATCGCCTATGCCATCCACATCACCAAACTCGAAGAGCGCAAGGCCAACGATGGTGGACACGCGACCATGCGGATTGAGACTCACGGAGCGAATGGAGCTAATTTCCGAGTCGGCGATGTACAGGTTGGTTCCGTCGGAGGTGATGCCGCTCGGCTGAGCGAGCGCTGCCTCCATCAGCGGACCATCAATGCGGTCCTCTTGGCTCGATCCCGCGTAGGGGCCAACTTCTCCATGTTGCAGGTTCATCGCCCAGATTTGGTGTGGTCCCGCCATAGCGATGTAGAGAATGCCGTTTTCCACGACGAGATCCCAGGGCGAGGCCAAGGCAACTGCACGCGCCGGTCCGCGTCGATACTGCCCGAGTGCTTGGACGCCGGTCCCGGCGATCGTCGTCACCGTGCGTGCTCGTAGGTCCAAGCAACGGAGCAAATGGTTTTCGGTATCCGCGACATAGAGCACCTCACCATCGAGCGCCATACCTTGGGGGTGGTGGAACGTGGCCGTGGCGAACGAACCATCAGCCGCACCGATCTCGCCACAGCCAGCAACGTCAAGGACACGTCCAGCCTTAGTCGTGACGAGAATGCGGTTGTGGTTGGAATCCGCGATAAACAGCCGGTCTGCCACTCGATCCGCCAGGATCTTCCCCGGGAACGAAAGCACGGGCGTAGAAGACCGGGCTTTCTCTAAAGCGAAATGGAGCGGCTCTTCGTTGAGGCGGCCACGAGCGCGAAAATCAAGTACGAGTTGACTGATTACATGGTCGAGCTGGTCATAGTGGCCTTCGCCAGAAATACCTCCGAGGACATAGCCATCCGGGTCGATGAGGACTAAGGTCGGCCACGAGCGCGGGCCATATTGCCGCCAGATGCGAAACTCATGGTCATTCACCACCGGATGTTCGATCTCGTAACGAAGAATCGCTTGGCGGATATTGTCGGAGTCCCGCTCGTTGGGAAACTTGGCGGAGTGTACGCCGATGACGACCAGTTGATTGGCGTACTTCGCTTCCAGCTTTTTCAGGTCCGGAATCACCTGCATACAATTGATGCAGCAGTACGTCCAAAAATCGAGAAGAACGATTTTCCCCCGGAGACGTACCAACGAAATCGGCGCATCGGTATTCAGCCAACCAGCGCCACCTTCAAGTTCAGGGGCATGTATGCGTTCACGCGCCATGTCATCTCCTTTTGGGTTGCCCGTCAGCGGCTCTGCGGCAAGAGCCGTGAGAGCAAAAAGCTGAATAAACACAACCGCCAACACGAGACTGCTGCTGACCCAGCGCAGACCGGCACTCGCCCGGTTGTGCATCATCCGTTTCAGCTTCAACGAGAGCTTCACTCGCGCCATCATACTGTGGCCGACGCCCGGCAAAAATCGACCCCAGCGAGAAAAGCCAGCGTGGTGCTGACAAACACGTCCGGCTTTTCCTGGGTCAGGGCATGACCACAGTCTGGAACCATCAGGAGGCGTGCGTGCGGAAGCACACGACTCATTTTGATTGATCCACCAGGAGGTGTCAGCGCATCCTCGCGCCCTTGGAGAATAAGCGTAGGGGCCTGCAAGCGGCGGAGATCCTCGGTCCAGTTGTAGTTGCCGATGGCACGCGCGGCCGCCGCATAGGCGTGCGGGTCGTTGCGTGCCGTGCGTTCCGTCATCTCTTGGAGCAGATCTGGGCGAGATTGCACAAACCCGGGAGAAAACGCTCGCTGGGCAGCGGCAGTGGAGATAGAGAAGCCGCGTTCCTCAATGATCGTTGCGGTCTTTTCCCAGGCGGCGTGCGCCTGGGCACCAACTTCGCTTGAGGTACTCACGAGCACAAGTCCCTCAACCAAATCAGGGAAATCGAGGGCGAAGCGCTGGGCAATCACTCCCCCCATAGAAATCCCCGCTACATGCGCACGAGTGAGGCCGCACGCACGGAACACACCGGCAAGGTCGCGGGCAAACAATTGCGGGGAATACGGCCCCGCTGGTTTCTCCGACTGACCAAATCCGCGTGCATCCCAGCGGGTCACGCGATGATGACGCGCCAGCTCAGGCACGCAAGCATCCCAATCGTGGAGGGTGCCTCCTAAGCCATGCACGAGAAAAAGATCGGAGCCTTGCCCTTCTTGTGTGTAGTGCAAACGCACTCCATCGACGATAGCATCCATAGAGTCCTCCCTGTCTTTCATCGGAGCAACTATAAGCTTCGCCACCTCAGGATCAAAGCCCCGGCAGTATCGGAATCGCCCCGAACCAAGGGGTTGCTTTCGGACGAACTAGCTAATAGTCTTGGGAAAATTTTTCGTCCTGGGGGGAGCGGTGAACGCCTCGGTCAAGCTGATTGAACAGGTGGTTCCGTCAACAGTAGGAATCCATGCCCTCGTGCCGCCACATCATGCTTCGGCAATGGTACTCGGCACGGAGCGAATGGGGTCGGGTGTCGTGGTTGACCCGGCTGGATATATCCTCACCGTCAACTACATCGTCATCGGTGCCAGCAAAGTGCAAGTTGGCATGTTAGACAACAATCAATATGAAGCCGAAGTGGTGGCACAGGATTTTGTGAGCGGCATCGCTGTGCTCAAGGTCTCGCCGAACGGCTTCCCAGCAGTCCCGCTGCGTTCGAGTGTTGACCTTGAGCCGGGGACGGAAGTTTTCATGGTCGCCAGTAGCGACGATGCCGCTGGCCGACGCGTCGGCGGAGGGTTTCTCTCGTCGCTCGGTGCCTATGAAGCCTATTGGGAGTACCGTCTGGATCGTGCGTTGATGTGCTCAGCCATGAATCCCGGCCTCGGCGGTGGCCCGATGTTCGATATGCAGGGACGCATGATCGGTGTGGTGTCGCTGAATCTCGCTGAGGTGGCCAAGTTCTCGCTAGCGATTCCCGTCGAGCACTATCTTGAGCATCGAGACGAACTCGTGCGCTATGGCCGCCGCGTCAGTCGCCCGTCTCGTTCGTGGATTGGCATGTATTCCTATCCTCTGCGCGATCATATGGTGTTAGCCGGAGTCTTGCCGAAAGGCCCAGGCGACAAAGCTGGATTGAAAGCCGGCGATGTATTGTTGGCTATTGACGGCCAAGAAGTCACCGACCGCAACTCGCTCTATACCTATCTCTGGAGCAAACCGGCAGGAGAGACCTTGTTGTTTCGCGTCTTTCGCAATAACGGCTTTCGGGAGATTGCTGTTCTTTCCGGCAATATCGAAGAATTTTTCGGCTAGCATGCGGCACGTCGATGTTGCCGCTCAATGCGCAATCAAGGAGGCATAAGAGTGAAGATCGCGATTCTAGGTGGCACGGGCGAACAAGGTCCGGGTTTAGCGTTACGTTGGGCCAAGGCTGGCGAAGAGGTCATTGTCGGTTCACGCCAGAAAGAGAAAGGCGAAAAGGTCGCTATCGAATTGAACCAAGAACTCGGGCAAGAACTGATCCGTGGAACCGATAACGTTACGGCGGCCGCAGCGGCAGACATCATCGTGCTGACCGTTCCCTACTCTGCGCACATCGGTACACTCGAATCCGTCAAAGAGCAGTGCAAAGGCAAAATCTTTGTCGATGTCTCAGTGCCGCTCGACCCCGATAATGCCCGGCGTACGATTATGCCAGAGGTAGGCTCGGCCAGTGAAGAGGCGCAACAGGTGTTAGGCCCCGACGTGAAGGTCGTCTGCGCGTTACAGAACATCTCCGCGCATCTGTTGCGCGATATCAACGCGACCATCGACTGTGACGTGTTGGTGTGCGGCGATAAAGATGCCCGCCCCACCGTTATGCAGCTCATCAACAAAATTGGTGGTGGCATCAAAGCTGTCAGCGCTGGGCCGCTCGAAGCCGCACGGCAAATCGAGCCCATTACCGCCCTGCTGATTCGTCTGAATATCCTTAATAAAGTCCACTCGGCGGGGATTCGGATTACCGGGTTGCCTGAGAAATAGCTTTAGCTCAGGGAGAGCGAACGGCAAGGCGGTACGCTCTCCTTCTCTCCAGAATGGTTCAGCTTTCCTTGGCGGTAGAAGCCAGAAATTGCGGGTCCACCGGAATCTTCATGCCGGTGGAAAGCGCATTCGTCTGATGTGCCATCCCCACCACCGCTAACAATTCCTGGTATTGCGCTTGGGTCATCCCTTTGGCGAACGCTGCGGCAGTATGCGAATGGATGCAGTAGTCGCACGAGTTCGTAATCGAGACGGCGAGATACAGGAGTTCCTTGGTCAGAGCGTCGAGTGCGCCGGGGCGCATGACTTCTTGCAGCGTCGACCAGGTGCGTTGCAGAATATCAGGATGGTTCGCCAGCGCCTTCCAGAAGTTGTTGACATCTGGGATATTGCGGACATGTTTGATGTCATCGAAAACAGCTTTAACCTCGGGTGATGCGACTTCATAATCAATGAGGGGAACAGTGGCCATGGGACCTCCAAGTTCAGGATTTGCTCCAATCATGCCAGACTGCTACCCGTTGCCTAGGGCAGGCTCTTTTCTCAGGCGCATTAAGGCATCATTCCTCCCCAAACGCAGCACGGCCCTGCTAGGAATACCCCAGCAGGGCCGTGTCGTGGACAAGCGAGTGAAGCGTTAGACTTTACGTCTCGCGCTTCACATTTCGCATTCTTACATCATGCCGCCCATACCA
>SXGS01122585.1_pt1 | contig 36070 bp, 33 predicted proteins | sample 3174681 | NCBI WGS metagenome assembly SXGS01 (sample SAMN11356861, study PRJNA531348) | freshwater metagenome | isolation source: freshwater sample F1-80 | place: China: Fuxian Lake, Yuxi | collected 2017-12-25
ACCCACGGTACGTTGCCGCACACACGATTTCCAGTCGTGCACCTTCGACCACTCGGTCATCTCTCCAGGGGACCCGTGGCGTCCCAAGCGGAGCGCGAGTCGTAGGCGAAGCAGCGCGCGCCTTCAAGCGACGTGGCGCCGGGCACGGCGATCGGGCAGTAGGCAGCGCCCGTGCGATCGCTCCGCGGACCGCGTGGACCGCCCCTCGAAGTCACGCGGCCCGGCTCAGCCGCCACCGGCGAAGCGCATCACGACCTCGGTGAGGACCTCGGTGCCCCAGCGCAGGCCATCGACCGGGATGCGCTCGTCGTGGCCGTGGAACATGTCGGCGAAGCGCATGCCGTGCGGCAGGCGCACGGGCGAAAATCCGTACCAGCGGGCGCCGAGGCGCGTGAAGCTCTTGGCGTCGGTGAACCCCGGGATCATGTAGGGCACGGCGCGCGCGTCGGGTTCACGTGCGGCGAGGACGTCGCGCATGGCGTCGTAGAGCGCGGAGCTCGACGGTCGCGTCTCGACCGGAGGCTGCGAGCGCATGACCTCGAGCTCGACCTCGGGACCGAGCACGCTGCGAAGCTCGCGCAGCAGATCGTCGTCGGTCTGCCCGGGCAGCGTGCGTCCGTCGAGCTCGGCCTCGGCGACCCCCGGAATGACGTTGGTCTTGCTGCCGGCGCGCAGCACCGTGGGCGCAGCGGTGTTCGCGAACATCGCCGCCATGGGGCGCGCGATGCTCGGGTTCGGCACGAGGCGAACGATGCGCTGCAGGAGCCCCGACTCGAGCGCCGCGCCGAGCGCCGGCTTGAGCAGCCTCGGCTGCGCGGTCGCGAGCGACGCCAGAAACTCGCTCACGATCTCGGTGCGGTGGGCTGGCAAGCCGCGCTCGCCGAGGCGAGTGAGCGCGCGGGCGAGCTTCAAAATCGCGGAGTCCTCGCGCGGCATCGAGCCGTGCCCCGGCTCCCCGTGGGCTCGCGCACGCACCCAGCAAAACCCCTTCTCGGCGACCTGGATGGTGAAGAAGCGCTTGCCGCCGAGCTCGATGTTGAAGCCCCCGCCCTCGCCGATCGCGTACTCCGCGCGCACGAGCTCCGGGTGATGGTCGACGAGCCAGCCCGAGCCTTGCTCGCAGCCCGCCTCCTCGTCGGCGACGCCCGCGAAGATTAGATCGCGATCGAGGCGACGCCCCTCGCGCGCGAGCCGCGACATGAGCGCGATGGACATCGCCGCGTGGTTCTTCATGTCGATGGCGCCGCGGCCCCAGAGGCATCCCTCCGCGATTTGCCCGGAAAACGGGGGGTATTTCCACTTCGAGGCGTCCGCTTCGACGACGTCGAGGTGCGCCGTCAGGAGCAGCGGCGCGCGCTCGCCCGTGCCACGAAGACGCGCGACCACGTTGCCGCGACCGGGAGCGCTCTCGAGCACGACCGGCTCGAGCCCCGCCGTGCGGAGCTCTTCGGCACAAAGCTCGACGGCGACGCGCTCGTTGCCGGGCGGGTTCGTGGTGTCGATGCGCAAGAGCCGCTGGCAGAGATCGACCGCGTGATCGCAGAGCTCGGCATCGGCGCGAAACATGGGCGCGACGTTACCACCTACGAGAGCGCGCCCACCGTGCCCGCGACGAACAGCACCGCGCCGAGCACCGTCATCGCGATGCGCGTTCGCGGGCGCAGCTCCGAGAGGATCGCCACGGCGGGCTGCAGCGTGGCGACGCTGGCGAACGTCACGCCCGGCTGCGCTGCGAGGCCAAGCGCATCGCGGGTCGTCAAAGCGATCGGCAGCCACAGCGTCGCCGCCACGAACGTCGCAGCGAGCGGCGGCAAGAGCGCGAGGAGCGGCACTCCACCCGCGGCCATCTCGCTCTTCACGGCCACCTCGCTCTGCGCGGCCATCTCGCTCTGCGCGGCCATCTCGCTCTTGGCGGCCATCTCGCTCGGCGCTGCGTCGGTGATCCCGCGTGGGCTCGGAGCGCTCCCGTGCGCGCGTCGCACGTGCCACGCCGCCACCAGCGCCGCCGTCGCGAGCGCGAGGGCAGGCACGACGAAGAGGGCAGAGGCCGATGACGCGACGAGCGCCACGAGCGTCGCCAACACGCTCGAAGAAGCCGCAGCCCCGACGAGACGCGCGACGAAGCCGCCACTTCGCGCCGCGTGCGAGGCGACGCCGGCGCCGAGGCACGCCATGCCGACCGCCGCCGCGACGCCGGGCCACGGGAGCTCGTGCCACCCGCCGCGCGAAAACGGACCGAGCACGCCGAACGTGCAGGCGGCCGTGAGCGCCGACGGCAGGGCGAGCAGGCCGACGATGGCGAGCGCCGAGAGCGTGGCGTCGCGGACCAGGGACCGCGCGCTCGAGCTAGCAGAGGCGACGAATACGGCGCCCAGGGTGATCGCGACGGCGGTGAGCGCGAGGAGCGGCGACCACCACGCTGGCCACACCACGATCGCGAGGCCGAGCCAGTCGAACCACACGGCGGGCGTCTCGTCGGCGGTGGCCACCGCGTCGGTCGACTGTGCCAGCTCACGCACGAGGGCGAGCGCGCCGTCGCCGAGGTGCTGCAGGCTCGCGAGCTCCACATGCGCGAGATCGTCCTTGGCCGTGTGGTAGTAGCGAACATCGCCGATGACGGCGAGGTTGTAGCCGCGCATGCCGGCGCCTCCGAAGACGGTGAGATCCGTGTCGTTCGGCATCTGCTGGTAGACGGCGCTGAAGAGCGAGCTCGTGTGCGGACGCGGGAGAACGCGCGCCATCCTGCGCGCCGACGCCACGCCGACACGCTTGGTCTCGAAGAGCAAGCCGGCGCCCGAGGTGCCGCGCGCGTCGACGTTGACGACCTCGACCACGCGTCGTGCGAGCGGGTGGTCGCGCACGAACACCTGAGCGCCGAGTAGCCCCACCTCTTCGCCGTCGGCGAACAAAAGCACGACATCGCGCCGGAGCGGCGGCCCGCCCAGGAGCACGCGCGCCGTCTCGAGCGCCACGCCCACGCCGAGACCGTCGTCGCTCGCTCCGGGGCCCGCGGGCACCGAGTCGTAGTGCGACGCGAGCATCACGGCCGTCTCGCGCGCTCCCGAGCCGCGGATCACCGCGAGGATGTTCTCGACGCCTTCGCACCGCCCGCGAAACCCGCAGGCTTCGCCGCGCTCGACCTCGGGCGCGAGGCCGAGCTGCTCCCATCGGCTTACGATTCGTTCGCGCACGCGACGATTCGCCTCGCTGCCGACGGGGTGCGGCGCTTGGTCACCCAGCACCTCGGCGAGAGCCTCGAAGGCGCGCTGCGGGGAGAACGCGTCCGGCGCAGTTTCGGCGCGAACGGGCCCCGGTCCCTCGCGCCACAGGGCGAGGGCAAGCGCGAGCGCGAGCACGAGGACGAGCGGCACGAGGAGGATCGAATCGCGCTTCACGAGCCCCCATGGTAGCGGAGGTCGATGGCGCTCCCGAGCCCCGCCCGCGCGCTCCTGCTCGACATGGATGGCCTGATGGTCGACAGCGAGCCGCTCTGGTGGCGGGTAGAGCACGCGCTCGCGGCGGAGCACGGCCTCGCCTGGACCGACGAGCTCGCGAGCCAGTGCACCGGGCAAGGTCTTGCGAGCGCGATCACGCGAATGCGCCGCGAAATCGGGCTCGAAGTCACTGTCGAAGAGGGCGTGCGCTGGCTCGTCGCCGCGTTCCTCACGCGGCTCGACGAGCTCTCGCTGATGCCCGGCTGTGGCGAGCTCCTCGACGCGGCTCGAGCGGCGTCGATCCCTCTCGCGGTCGCGTCGTCGTCAACGCGCCCGCTCATCGACGGCGTCCTTCGGCGCTTCTCACTCGCGCCGCGCTTTCACGCGATCGTGTCCGGCGAGGACGTCGCGCGCCCGAAGCCTGCGCCCGACATTTTCGCGCGCGCCGCCGAGTCCCTGGCGGTCGATCCGAGCAGCGCGGTCGTGCTCGAAGACTCGGTGGCCGGCGTGACGGCGAGCGTAGCGGCCGGGATCCCGGTGATCGCGGTCCCCGAGCGCGATCGCGGCGCGTTCGCACCGCTCACCCCTTACGTCGTCTCGGATCTGTTCGAGGCGCGCACGCTGCTCGGCCTCTGATCGCGCATCCCCTAGATCTCGAGCGCGGCGATCGAGCCCCGCGTGACACGCGCAAAGCGAAGCGTGAGCGCGATCGCGACGACGCTGAGGCCGATGCACAAACCCCACCAGAGGCCGACGCCCCCGAGTCCGAGCTCGTACGCGAGCAACATGCCAATAGGCAGCCCAAGCGCGTAGTAGCCGACGAGGTTCAAGACGAGCGGCAGCGTCGTGTCTCCCACTCCACGCAGAGCTCCCGTCGCGACGACCTGCAATCCGTCGGAGATCTGAAACACCGCCGCGACGAAGATGAGCGGCCCCGACGCGAGGACGATGGCCTCTTGGTCGGTGAGAAAGCGCGCGAGGAACCGCGGAGCGAGCGCGAACGCGACGCCGCAACCGAGCATGTACGCCGCCGCCACGACGAGCGCGACGAGCCCCGCACGGCGAGCGTGCGCCACGTCGCCGCGACCGATGGCGTGGCCGACCCGCACCGAGGCCGCGGCGCTCAAGCCGAGGCACGCCATGAAGGTTACCGACGACAGCGTGATCGCGACCTGATGAGCCGCGACGCTCAGCGTGCCGAGCCGCGCCATGAGAACGCCCGTGATGCTGAAGGCGCCCGCCTCGGCGAGTCGCTGCAGCCCCGCCGGCACACCGAGCCCGAGCGGCGCCCTCCACTCGCGCGGCTTGGGACGCCACGGGTGCGAGCCGCGCTCGACGGCGAGCGCAGCGTTGCCCACGATCGCGAGCTGAATGAACGCGACCACGGTGCTCGCGAGCCCAGCGCCTAAGACTCCGAGCGCCGGCACGCCGATGCCAGGGAGACCGATGCGCACGAGGCCGTGGTCGCCGTGGACGAGCAGCCACGCGAGCGGCGCGTTGATGACGTTGGCGACGACCACGCTCACGAGCATCGGTCGCGTGAGCCCGTGCGCCTGCAAGAAGACGCGCACGACCATGAACGCCAAGAAGGGCGGCAGCCCGAGGAGGCGCGCGTCCACGTAGCGCGCAGCGAGCGCCGCGGTCGCGGGTTCGACGCCGAGCGAATCGAGCGCGTGCGCGATGAGCGACGTCGCGAGCGCCACGGGCACCGTCACGACGCCCGCCACCCACGTGCCTTGCCACATGAGCGCGCGCGCCCGGTCCTTGCGTTCGGCGCCGATCGCCTGCGCGATGAGCGGGTCGAAGCCGAGCAAGAGGCCCGCGCCGAACAGCCCCATCGTGAAGAACACCGCGTTGCCGAGCCCCACGCCGCCGAGCTCGCGCTCGCCGAGCCGACCGACGACCGCGGTGTCGACCACCCCGAGCGCCATGAGGCCGAGCTGCGCCAGCGCGATCGGCATCGCGAGCCCGAGGAGCTCGCGGAGCTCGCTGCGAAAGGTCCCCCCTTCGAGCGCTGCCGTCTCCGCCGTCACGATGGTGCGCGCACCCTAGTGTGGCGAATCAGAGGTTCGCCACCTAATTAGTAGTTCCCCGCCTTCGCGGCATCGAGGAAGAGGAGGCGCCGCGCGCAGTTTCACGCGTGTGCTAGAGCGAGCGGCGATGCACGACGACGCGCCACACGACGACGCGCCACACGACGACGCGCGGCACCCTGGCGCGCGGCCCGCCGTTCACCTCGCGCTGTTCGTCGCGACGCTGTTCTCGGTCTTCGTCGCCGGATCGCTACAGACCTTTCCCGACGACGTGGAGATGACGCTCCTCGGCGTTCTCTACAACCTGCGGCACGGCTGGACCTTCGGCGTGCCGATGATGACCATCCTCGTATTCCACGAGTTCGGCCATTACTTCGCTGCGCGCCTCCATCGCGTGCCCGCGTCGCTGCCGTATTTCATTCCGCTGCCGCTCCTCAGCCCGTTCGGCACGATGGGCGCGGTCATCTCGATGCCCGAGCGGATCCGCTCGCGCAACGCCTTGCTCGACATCGGCGCCGCGGGGCCGCTCGCCGGGCTCCTCGTCGCGCTGCCGGTGCTCGCGATCGGACTCGCGCAATCTCCCGTCGTCGTGCCGAGCGGCGGCTACGTCGAGGGGCAGTCGCTTCTGTACCTAGCGCTCAAGCGCCTCGTCCTCGGCGAGATCCCTCCGGGCCACGACGTGCTCCTCAACCCCGTGGCCTTCGCGGGATGGGCCGGCTTGTTCGTCACCGTGCTCAACCTCATCCCGATCGCGCAGCTCGACGGCGGACACATCGCCTATGCGCTGTTCGGCGAGCGTCAGGACCGGATCGCGCGCGTGCTGCACGCGGCGTTGCTCGGCGTGTTCGCTTACAACCTCGCCGCCTTCCGTGCCATCGAGCCGGGCTCGGTGTGGCTCGTGTGGTTCGTGCTGCTCGGCCTCATGACGCGCGCGGCCGGCGCGAATCACCCGCCCACCGAGCCGAGCCGGCTGAGCTCTGGACGCCGCGTCGTGGCCGTCGGGTGCCTCGTTCTCTTCGTGTTGCTGTTCATGCCGACGCCCATGCGACAGGCCGCGCCACCAAGGCTCGAGCCGGCGCCGTTCTTCGACGCACTCGCGAACCTCACGCGGGCGGAAATCGCCCCGCGAGCGCGCTGAGCACGTTCGGCGGCACGTAGCGGCTGACGTCCGCGCCGTGGCTCGCGATCTCGCGCACGAGCGACGCGGTGATGAAGCCGTATTTACTCGAAGTGGGGAGAAACACGGTCTCGACGTCGGGTGCCATGTCGACGTTGGCCTGAGCGATCTGGAGCTCGTACTCGAAGTCCATCGAGTGGCGCAGGCCGCGAATGAGGATCCTCGCGCCGATCTTCGCGCAGTAGTGAATCAAGAGCCCGTCGAACGACGTGACCTCGACCGTGGTGAGCCCGCTCGTCGCGCCGCGCAAGAGCTCGACGCGCTCGTCGACATCGAAGAGCGGCTGCCGGGTCGGGTGTCGCCCGACCGCGACGACGACGCGCGAAAAGAGCCTTGATGCGCGTCGGATGAGATCGAGGTGACCAAGCGTCACCGGATCGAAGCTCCCGGCGTAGACGGCGACGGTGGAGCTCACGGCACCGACTCCACGTCTGCCGGCAAGGTCGGGGGCAGCGTGCCCGGATCCGCGCCGCGAACCTCGCGCTTGGGGGGCGGAACTTCCTTCGGCGCGCCCACGCCGAGGGCCTCCTCGAACATCGCGGGATCGATCGGCGCCGCGGGCGGGACCGGCGGCGACTGCTCGAGCCACATGACACGCCCGAAATCCGAGAGCGTCACGCGAAATGCCGCCAACATGCCCGTGCCCAACATGCCGTCGATGTCGACCTCCAGCTCGCGCTCGAGCTTCTCGAAGGTGGGACCGAAGACGGCAGGCACCGCGGGCATGGAGAACGCACCGAGCGTGAACGCCGGCACGCTGCCTGCGCGGATCTCTCCCGCGCCCTCTCCGCCGAGGACGGGGAGAGTCGCCGAATCGACGCCGACCTTTTTCCACCCGCCGGCGTCGAGCGCGAGCGCGAAGCCCATGCTCGTGTCGACGAGCATCGGTGCGTTGGCGTTGTCACGCTCACCGAGACTGCTGCCAACGATCATGCCGCCACCGCGCACGTAGAAGACGTCGACCCGCGTCGCGACCGGAGGCGGCGGAGGAGTGAACGCGCGCGCGACGAACTGCCGGCCGCGGTAGTCCATCGTCACCTGAAGCCGACGCAGGAGGTTGGCGCCGAGGAGCGCCTTGATCGGCGCGCCAAGCTGCTGAGAGAGCCCCGAGAGATCGTGCGTGAGCGCGGGGACGTCGCGCACCTCGAGTCGCTTGCCGAAGCGCAGCGAGAGCCACGCGGGCTCGGTGCGTGCGGCTGCGTCGATCATCACCTCGGCGGTTCCGGTGGCGACCAGCGCGAGCGCCTGCTCGCCGTCGATCTCGACCGGCACGATGAAGAGCGGCTGACTACCCGGCTGCATGCGGGTCATCTCGACCGTGGCGAGCTGGCCCTCGGTCGCGGTCATGTCGAACGGCTTGCGACCGGCGCCACGCCGCGCGAGCTGCGCGATCTGCTTGGCCCAAGCGTCGACGATCTCCGGATCCGCGAGCAGCTGCTCGAGCTCGTCCGCCGCGCGATCGCTGTCGCCCCGGTACCAATGCGCGCGTCCGCGCAGCGATGCGGCCGCCGACCCCGGCACATTCTTCAAGAGGCGAATCGTCTCGTCGTACTCGAGCCGCGCGAGCGCCACGCGCGCCGCGAGGATCTGGACGTCCGGATCGCTTGGCACCAGCTCGAGCGCCTGCCTCGCCGAGTCGAACGCGGAGTCCATCGCGACGCGGCGATATTCGCCGATGGCGCGCTGATACCACCGCTCGGCGCGCTCGGGTCGCGCGCTCGCGGGCGTGTTTGGCGCCGTGCACGAAATCGCGCCAGTCGCAGCGAGCCATGCGCCCGCCATCGCGGCACCGAGCCTCGGTCGAGAAGAAAACATGGTCAAGTGGCCTCGCTCACCCGCGAACCAGCAGCTCGAAACTCAGGATGCGATCGAGTCTGAGCTCCCGGCGCCCGCGAGAGTGATCGAGATAGCCGATCGCGATCGGTGGGTCCACGTCCCTGCGCAGCGCCGTGACGTGAAATACGAGGTCCCGCGCCGCGCGCCCCGACGATCGATAGCGAACGTTGGCCGGCGCCCGCGCCGCCAACGCGGTCTCCACCGCCGCGAGGATCTCCGGACGGACGTGGGCCGCCCCCGTCCGCACGTGCCAGAGGTCGCGCGGCGTCGAAGGCCGAAGCTCACGCACGATGTGAGCGAACACCGATCGCAGCACGCGCACATCGCTCTCGGCGCGGTGCGCCCGCGTGCTGTCGATGCCGAGCTCCTTCGCGAGCGACACGAGGCGATGGCTCTTGAAATTGGAGGCGCGGCGCGAGAGGTCGAGCGTGTCGAGGAAGTGCTCGCATTGCCAGCAGACGCCTGCTCGCCGAAGCTCCTCCCGCAAGAAGGCAACGTCGTGCTCGGCCGCGTGCGCCACGAGCACCGCGCCCTCGAGCACGCGCAGAACGTCGCCAGCGAGCGCCGAAAAAGGCGGAGCCGCCGCCAGCTCCTCGCGTGAAATTCCGTGGATTTTGTCGCCCGCACCGCTGACGTCGCCGTCCGGCCGCACGCAGCTCGTCACGCATGCTTCGACCACGTCGCCGCGAACGCGCTCGACGCAGATCTCGACGACGCGATCGCGTTCGCGTTCGAGCCCGGTCATCTCGAGATCGATGAAGGCGAGCGCGGCACCGTCGAGCGGCTCGTCCCAGGGGCTTCCGGTCGGCGGCTCCACCGCCGTGCTGCGTGCCGGCGGTTGCGCCACGACGTGGCTCTTGCACTGCGTGCGCGCTCGCCGCAACCGCACGCGCGTTTTAGTTGGCGAATCTCTGATTCGCCACACTACGCTCCGCCGCAGTGGTCGTGGAAAGTCAGCCGCTCGTAGGCGCCGCTCTCTCGGCGCTTGCACTGTCCGCCGTTGCGCTGGCCGCATGCGGCCGCCTCGAGCCGCGCCCACCCGCCGCGGGCCCCGACACGCCAGGCAAGGCACTCGCCGCGTCGCCATCGAGCGCCGTCTCGCCCCCAACAGCGCCATCGGGCGAAAGCGCCATCGCAGCCACCGCGTCCGCATCCGACGGCGCTGCGGCTGCCCGCGCCGAGTCGGAGGCAGGCACGGCGGCGGTCGAAGCCACCGCACTTGCAGAGTGCGTGTCGCCGCGGGCGCAGCTCGTGCTCCCGCCGCGTGGCGCGATTTTCAACAACGCGGTGCCGCGCGAGAAGGCGAAGGCGGGCGATCGCGCGCAAGGGGTGCTCGACGCGCTCGCCGAGCACGCGCACCCGTTCGCGTGTTGCTTCGACCCCTGGCTCGACGGCACCACCGACGCAGAGGCGCGCGTCGTGTTGCGTGTGGCGCTCGATCCCGGCGGCGCCGTGCGCGCAGCCCACGTCGTTCCGCCTTCCGTGCTGGCCGAGGACACACGCACTGCGAGGTGCCTCGCACACGTCGCCGCCACGATTTCCTTTCCCGCGTCCCCGAGCGGCAAAGAGACCGTGGTCAAATACCCGCTGCGCGCGATACGCGGGGGGAGCACGACCAACGATCGTTAGCTCGGGCGCTCACGTTCGCGTCGACCTGTTCCGCGAGTGGGCCGCCTACGCGCTCGCCGTCCGATACCGGGCTCGGCGGCGAAGGCTCCAAAACGCTGGGCGCGGCACGATCGAACGGCGACCGGCCCAGCGGCGAGCGAAGCAAAGAAAAGAACAGCGAGGCGCAGCCCTGTCCACACGCCTGCATCTGGGCTGCGCCTCGCTGGCAGTTTTTTCGGGATGAGAGCCTGTCTCGTCGCCGCTTCCGCCCCTCTTCGCCGCTGATCGATCTTTCGACCCAGGCGGGCTCAACTCCAAGTTGATGCGGATCTCAGCCCCTCACTCCGACTCGTCGTCCATGCCGAAGTTCGGGGGCATGGCGGGCGCGGCAGCCTGAGCGGGGGCAGCAGGCGCCTGGGGCGCGAGCTTGGTAGCTGCCTTCGGCGCTGTCGTCTTCGCGGGCGCCTTCTTGGCAGGCGCCTTTTTGGCAGGCGCCTTCTTGGCAGGCGCCTTCTTGGCAGGCGCCTTTTTGGCAGGCGCCTTCTTGGCAGGCGCCTTCTTGGCAGGCGCCTTCTTGGCAGGCGCCTTCTTGGCAGGCGCCTTCTTGGCAGGCGCCTTCTTGGCTGGCGCTTTACGCGCCGGACTCACTTTTTTTTTGCGACTTTCTTCGCCGCCTTCTTCGCGGGAGCCTTCTTCGCAACCTTCTTCGCAACCTTCTTCGCAGCCTTCTTAGTAGCCATGTTCAGATTCCTCTCCTAACTGGGCACCCGCGACAACGCAGGGCAACAGCTGTTACGCGACACATAGTGCCATCTATGGCCAGGCGTCAACGAAAAATGCGCCAGGCCGAAGTTTGTCGTTGACCGACGGTTGCCAAGTTTGTCGTTGACACATGTAGCACTTGGTGCATTCGGTGCTCGCCTTGCACTGAGCGGGGATCCTCGATAGGGTTCCGGCCCTGAAAATGCGCATGCTCAAGTTTGTCTCCGCCGCCCTCCTCGCCTCGACGCTCATCGGGTGCGGCTACTCCGAAGAAGAGATGCGCGCGAAGCTGCGCGAGATCGACAGCCTCAAGGGGCAGCTCGCCGCCGAAGAGCAGCAGAACTCCAAGTTCCAACGCGAGCTCGACGAGGCCAAGGCCACGCTCGACAAGCTCAAGGGCCAGCTCACGGACGCCAACGTCGACGTCGCGACGCTTCAGAAGAACGTCGAGGAACAAGCGAAGGCGCTCGAGGAATTTCGCCGCCGCGCCGCGCAGCTTGAGGAGATCCGCAGGCGCTTCGAGGCGCTGCGCGACAAGCTCCAGAGTCTTACGAAGCTCGGCCTCACGGTGACCGTACGCAACAACCGCATGACGATCGCGCTGCCCGGCGACGTCCTCTTCGACTCGGGACGCGAGACGTTGAAGAAGGGTGGTGAGGAGATCTTGTCGCAGATCGCTGCCGTCGTCCGCCGCGACACCGACCTTTCCGAGCGTGATTTCCAGGTGGCGGGGCACACGGACGACCGCCCCTACAAGATCGGTGTCTTCAAGGACAACTGGGGCCTGAGCGCCATGCGCGCCCGCGAGGTCCTTCAGTTCCTCATTGGTCCGGCGGACCAGGGGAAGGGTGGCCTCGATCCCAAGCACTGGAGCGCCGCTGGTTACGGCGACACCGATGCCGTCGCGAACAACGACACCGCCGAAGGGCGACAGGCGAACCGCCGCTGCGAGCTCGTGGTGCTCCCGAAGCTCGAAGAGATGATTGACCTCAAATCGCTCACTGCCGGCGAGTAGGTAGGCTGGCCCCTTGCGCGTCGCGACGATCGACATCGGCACGAACTCGGTACTCCTCCTGATCGCCGACGCGCGCGACGGCCGACTCCGGGGCCTCGTCGAGCGAGCCACGATCACGCGACTCGGCGAAGGAGTGGACAAGTCCGGCGAGCTCGGCGCCGCCGCCAAGGAGCGCACGCTCGCGTGCATCGAGGCGTACGCTCGCGAAATCGCGGAGCACGGCGTGGACGCCGTCGCGGCGGTCGGCACGAGCGCGATGCGCGACGCGCGTGGCGGCGACGACTTCCGCCGATGCGTCGAGGCAGCGCTCGGCGCCGCGCCCGAAATTATCTCCGGAGAGCGCGAGGCGCGCCTCACGTTCGACGGCGCGCTCATCGGACTCGAGCCGACTGGCCTCTTGGCCGTCTTCGACATCGGCGGCGGCAGCACCGAGATCATCGTCGGCGCCCGCGTCGGGCGGCTTGCCGGGACACTCAGCCGAGCCGTGAGCCTCGACATCGGGAGCGTCCGGCTCACGGAGCGGCATGTCCACAGCGATCCGCCGTCTGCCGCCGAGCTCGCGTCCGTTCGCCGCGACGTGCGAGCCGCGCTGCGAGCCGCGCCCAAGCTGGAGGGTCGCCCGCTCGTCGGCGTGGCGGGCACCGTGACGACGCTCGCCGCCTATTGCCACGCGATCGCGCCGTACGACCCGCAGCAAGTCCACGGCGCGCTCCTCGCGCGCGACGCGTTGACCGAGGCCGTCGCGAAGCTCGCGAGCATGTCGCTCGCAGAGCGCCGCAACACGCCAGGCATCGAGCCGAAGCGCGCCGACGTCATCGTGGCCGGAGCGATCATCGCCGAGGAAATCTGCGAGCTCGCGGGCGCCTCGCGAATCATCGTCTCCGACCGCGGCGTTCGTTGGGGGCTCGCGCTCGAGCTCGCACGCGCGGGCGGTAACTGATGCGCCGCACTAGCCCGGACTACGCCCCGGCGCCTCTAGCCCCCCGCGCCGCCGGCGGCGGAGGCGGCGGAGGCGGCGCGGCGGCGGAGGCGGCGGAGGCGGCGCGGCCCAATAGTCGAAGCCCGAGAGCGCGCAAAGTTTCTTGACTGTCCGAAGGCGTTTCACTATGGTGCCTGCGCCTGGCGCTGTTTAGTACGGCGCAGGATGGCAGAAGGTTCGGCACACACTGAACCCTTGGATGGGGTGGGCGTAGCCACCCGAGAGGCTGAGGCGTTAAGCAGATCAGCCCCACGACGCATCGCCCACCGCACCAATCGAAATGCGCCTTTGCGTGCCGCACGGCATGCGATGGCCAAGCTCGCTCCGATAAGGACTCGAGAAGGAGACATCTAGGAACATGCAGGCCAATTCGGAACTCCAGTTCAAGGTCGGCGACAAGGCGGTTTATCCCGCCCAAGGCGTTGCGGAGGTCGTCGACATCGAAGAGAAGGATATCGCCGGAAATCGCCAGCGCTTCTACGTGCTTCGCATTCTCGATACGGACCGCAAGATCATGGTGCCCGTGAAGAATGCCAACGCGGTCGGGCTTCGCCAGGTGATCTCGGAGCAAGAGATCCAGGAGATTTTCGACATTCTGCGCGAGCGCACGATCGCGTTCGACAACCAGACCTGGAACCGCCGTTACCGCGGCTTCATGGACAAGATCAAGACGGGCTCGATCTACGACGTGGCCGAGGTGCTGCGCGACCTGTATCGGCTCAAGACCGACAAGCAGCTCTCTTTCGGCGAGCGTCGCATGCTCGACACCGCGCGCGGCCTCATCGTCAAAGAGATCGCCATCGCGCGAGCCCAGTCCGAGGAGCAGGTTCGCACCGAGATCGAGGCGATTTTCTTTACGAACTGAGCCTCACGCTACCCCGCCCCCGGTCTTTATCAGCACGGGGGCTGCTTTGATGCGGGGGGTTTGCTAGAGACCACCGCCCGCGCTCATTGGCCCTGACCCTCCGGTCACCGGCAGCGAGGGGCGGCAACTCCAGGGCGACGGTTCACCTCCGTCGCCTTGGTCGTTTTGTTGGCTCCGTCGCGGCGCTCGCTTGCACGAAGCCCGCCGCCGTGGGAAACGCCCGGGGCGTCGTTTCGGGCCCGGTCCAGCGGGGCCCGCCATCGCGAATGGCCCGGCCTCCCCCGGCCTTCGTACGGGTCCGCCTCTCAACTGGCCAGACTTCCAGCGGCCGGGCCTCGGTCTGAACGCGCCGGCCTTCGAACGCACCGTATCCCGAGTTCCGCCGATGAGCGCCAACGAGCCACAAGCGACCCAGCTCGGAAAGCTGTACCGCCAGTCGACCAACGTCGTCGTCTGGCACATGGTGCGGAAGTACTGGCCGACGACGATCGCCACGTTCGCGAGCGTGGTCGTCGCGACGGTGTTTTACACGCTTGGCCAGACGCGCATCTACGAGGCAGAGGGCACGATTCACTTCGACCCCACGCCGCCGAAGCCACTCGGCCACCGCGTGGAGAGCGTCGTCGATCTCGGCGTCGACGGCTTCTGGGGCAATCAGGAGTACTACGAGACCCAGTACCACATCATCCGATCGCGCCGCGTCGCCCTCGCGGTCGTCAACGACCTCGGGCTTCATCGCGACCTCGCGTTCTTGCAAAACCTGCCGCCGGGCGGGCAGCCGAAGCCGAGTGACGGCACGACGCCCGACCGCGCCGCCGAGGATCTGCGTTCGCGCATCGACGTCCAGCCCGTGCGCGACAGCCGCCTCGCGAGCGTCAAGCTGAAGGACTCAAACCCCGAGCGCGCGCAGCGGATCCTGTCCGCGCTGATTGACACGTACGTCAATCAGAACCTCGAGAAGGCGCTCGAGTCGACGAGCACGGCGACCGACTGGCTGCGAAGCCAGCTCGACACGCTCAACTCCGATTTGCGGACGAGCGAAGAGGCCCTTCACCAATACAAGAAAAAGAACGACATCCTCTCGGTCGCGTTCGACGACAAGTCGAGCATCCTCACCGATGAGATGAAGCAGATCAACACCGAGCTGACGCACGCCAAGGCTCTCGCCCAAGAGGCCGCGGCGCGGAAGTCCGTGCTCGATAGCGCACCGTCGAACGACCCGACGCTCGTCCAGTCGAGCGAGTTCTTGAAGAGCCTGCTGCTCACCTCGCTGCGCAGCGACCACGAGCGCGCGGTGAGCGAGCGTGACGCACTTCTCGGCGAGAACAAGGGCCCAAACCACCATGCGGTGAGCGCGGCCAACCGCAGGGTCAAGGCGGCCGAGGCGGCGATTTTGCGGGAGATCGCCAACGTCAAGAAGGCCGTCGAGCGCGACCTCATGGTCGCATCACGCCAGGCCGGGGGGCTGCAGTCGCTGCTCGACAAGGCCAAAGTGCAGGCCCACGAGCTCAACCTCCTCGAGATCGAATACAACCGCCTGCGCCGCACGAAGGACAACACCGAGAAGCTCTACTCGCTCGTGCTCGAGCGCACGAAAGAGGCCGATTTGACGCAGATGATGCGGGTGAACAACATCAGCGTCATCGATCGGCCGCTCGTGCCGCGCGCCCCCGTCTATCCGAAGGTTCCACTCAACATCGTGGCCGGCGTCTTCGGCGGCCTCCTGCTGGGCGTCGCGGCGGCGTTCATGCGCGGCATGCTCGATCGCACGGTGAAGGTCCCGGACGACATCGAGGACGATGGCATCACCTTCCTCGGGCTCCTGCCGCAAGTCGGAAACTCGCTCTTCGGCAACGGGAACTACGGCTATTACGCAAAGAGGAAGAGGCGGCTTCGCGGTAAGCCCATCCAGGAGGGCGCCCCAGAGCTCGTCGTGCACGACCACCCGACGAGCGGCGTCGCCGAGGCTTCGCGCGCCATCCGCACGAACCTGCTCTTCATGTCGCCCGACAAGCCGCACAAGACGCTGCTGGTCACGAGCGCGAGCCCCTCCGAGGGAAAGACCACCGTCGCTTGCTGCATCGCGATCGCGATGGCGCAGACCGGACAGCGGGTGCTGATCATGGACTGCGATCTTCGGCGTCCGCGCCTTCACCGCGTGTTCGGCAAGACGGCGGACACCGGCGTGAGCACTGCGCTGCTCGGCGGCAACCTCGACGATGCGCTGCAAGCCACCAACGTCCCGAACCTCAGCGTGTTGCCGGCAGGTCCCATTCCGCCGAACCCGGCCGAGCTCTTCCATACGGAGCGCTTCAAGGCGCTGCTCGCCGAGCTCGAGGGACGGTTCGACCGCATCGTCCTCGACAGCCCACCCGTCGTCGCGGTGACCGACCCAGCGATCATCGCGACCATCGTCGACGGCGTCGTGCTCGTGTCCCGCGCGTTCAAGACCCGCAAAGAGCTGGCTCGGCACGCCGTGCGCTCCATCACCGACGTCGGCGGACGACTCGTGGGCGGCGTCCTCAACGCAGTCGACTTCTCGAGGCTCGAGTACAAGTACTCGTACTACTACTACAAGCGCGACGGTTATTACGGCAGCGACGCTGGTCCTGCGAGCCGGCAGCCGGTGTACACGCCCGAGCAGCACGACGCGTCACTTCCGCAGTAACCACTGCCATAGCGAGAGAGAACATGAGGGTATTCATCACTGGCGGTGCGGGGTTCATTGGCTCGCACCTAACCGATACGCTGCTCGACGCGGGGGACGATGTCGTCATTCTCGATGACCTCTCCACCGGCAGCGCCGACAACTTTCGGCGCTTCAAGGCGAACCCACGCTTTCAGTATCAGGTCGCGTCGTTTCTCGACGTCCCGCTGATCAACGAGCTCGTCGATGGCGCGGACATCGTCTATCACCTGGCGGCGGCCGTCGGCGTCAAGCTCATCGTCGAGAGCCCGGTCTACACGATCGAGACGAACGTGCGAGGCACCGAGATCGTGCTCGCCGCGGCCGCCAAGAAAAAGAAGCCCGTCTTCGTCGCGTCGACGAGCGAAGTGTATGGGAAATCGACGGATTTTCCGTTCCGCGAGGACGGCGACCTCGTCATGGGCGCCACGACGAAGGGCCGCTGGTCGTACGCGTGCTCGAAGGCGATCGACGAGTTCTTGGCGATTGCCTATTACCGCGAGAAGGGGCTACCCACGGTCGTAGGGCGGCTCTTCAACACGGTCGGTCCGAGGCAGACGGCGCGCTACGGGATGGTGCTGCCGAGCTTCGCGCGGCAGGCAAAAGCCAACGAGCCAATCACGGTCTACGGCGACGGCAAGCAGACACGCTGCTTCTGCCATGTCGGCGACACCGTCCGCGCGCTCGCCGGACTCATGCGCACCGAGGCCTCCTATGGGCAGGTCTTCAACATCGGCGGCGGGCGCGAGATCTCCATGCGCGCGCTCGCTGAGCTCGTACGCGACACGGCCGGCTCAAAGAGCGAGATCGTCTATGTGCCCTACGCGGAGGCCTACGCCGCAGGGTTCGAGGACATGATGCGCCGCGTCCCGGACACATCGAAGCTGCGCGCCCACCTCGGCTGGGAGCCGCAGAAGAGCCTCGAAGACATCGTGCGCGACGTGGTGGATTCGGTCTAGAGAGCCATTGTGCAGGCTGACCGCCGGCGGCGCATAGCGATCGTCACGACGCATCCGGTCCAGTACCACGGACCGTGGTTTCGAAAGCTCGCGGCCGACCCGCGCGTGGACCTCAAGGTGTTGTTCGCGTGCGACCACGGCCAGAAGCCGAGCTTCGACGCGGGCTTCAATGCGACGTTCGAGTGGGACAGGCCGCTGACGGACGGCTACGCGCACGAGTTCCTGCCCAATATCCATCCCAAGCCGGGGCCCCAGAGCTTCTTCAGCCGAACGAACCCCATCTTGTGGCGGCGTCTCCGGCCCGAGCAAGTTGACGCAGCCATCATCTTTGGCTGGGGATACGCCAGCACGCTGATCGCTCTCGCCGCAGCGGAGGCGCACGGCGTGGCCACGGTCATGCACTCGGAGTCGAACCTTGGCCCGCGGGGACGTCCGCCGTGGAAGACCCGCGCGCGCAAGATGGTCCTGACGACGCTCTTCCGCCGCGTCGACGCGTTCCTGGCCGTAGGCACGCTCGGGCGAGAAATGTACGCGGCCTACGGCGCGCCGCCCGAGCGCGTGTTCGTCGCGCCTTACGCGGCGGACAACGAGTTCTTCGAGGCGGAGAGGGAGAGGCTCGAGCCGCACCGTGATGAACACCGCGCGGAGCTCGGCGTGACGGACGAGCGGCCCATCATCGTCTCGTCGGGGAAGCTGCTCGACGACAAGGCCCCGCTGGATCTCGTGCGGGCGTTCGCCAAGGTTCGCCGCGAGCGCCCCGCGAAGCTCGTCTTCCTCGGCGACGGGCCGCTGCGCGGGGAGGTCCTCGACGCGGCGCGGGGCGAGGGCGTGGCAGAGGACGTCGCCATCACCGGCTTTCGCAATCAGCGTGAGCTCGGCCAGGTGTACGTCGCGTCGGATTTGCTGGCCTTCCCTTCCCGGCGCGAGACGTGGGGCATCGTCATCAACGAAGCCATGCTGTTTGGCCTGCCGGTCATTTGCTCCGACCAGGTCACGGCGCACCACGACTTGGTAACTCCCGGAGTCACGGGCGACGTCTACCCCGTCGGCGACGTCGAGGCCCTCGCTTCGCTCATGGCAATGCGGCTCGCGGCGCCAGAGTATTCACGCGCGCTCGGGCGCGAGGGGCAGCGAAGAATCGGGGCCTTCAGCTACGACCAGTGTGTCGAGGGCACGGTCGCCGCCGTCGACGCGGCCATCGCTCTGAGGCGGCTCAAGCTGCGAAGACCTTGAGCGACTCCGGCTGCACCGGAAAGTCGACCGGCGGGCGCAGCCCCGCGGCGTGCAGCATGGCGACCCAGCGGTGTTCGTAGGTGTGCTCGGCGTGAGCGCGTGCGTGGGCGCGTGCGGCCATCTGCGCGCGTAGCTCGGGGCGGGCAAGGTAGTAGTCAATCTGCGACAGCATGTCGTCCGCGCTGTCGTACATGGCGACCTCGGACGCGGGATCGAAGACGTCCCTGAGCGCGGGAGTGTCCGTGAGCTGGAAGGCACCAATCGCGGCAAGCTCGAACGTGCGCTTGTTCGTCCCTGCAATTTCCGCGTAGTGATTGGGGTTGAGCGCGATGTTCGCGGCCAGCATCGCGCGGCACTTCTCGTCGCCCGCTACGTAGTGATTGGTGAACAACGGCGCGGTCTCGTGCTCGGCCCAGCGCGGCAGTCCCCCGCCCCAGATCTTGACGCTGCGACCGACGAGGGGCCGCAGGCACTCTGCACGGTAGAGGTAGCCATTGCCAAAGATCCCGACGTCGCAGCCGAAGCGAGCCCTGTCTTCCTCCGTGAGCTCGACTGGCCGATGAATGTGCCGATCGCATGCCTGGGGCAGGTAGTAAATGTTCTGCCACCGGAGCTTCGAGCGCAGTTTGTCGACGATGTAGTGGTCCTTGAAAAAGAGGCTGTCGTAGTGGGCCGCGAAGAAGTGGCCACGCCCAAAGTTCGAAATCGCGTCTCCGAAGAGGCCGAGGAGCAGCGCCCGCGGATTGCCACGTCGGAGGCCCGCGACGATGCGTGGCGACAACGAGTCGAGACAGTCCGTGAGAATGACGTCCGGCGCAAACTCGGACGCCTCGCGGAGAATTCTAGACTCGGTGAGCGCGATGGGATCGCCGACCGCGAGGTTCGCGAGAGTTGCCACCGCTCGGTTGACCTGAGCTCCCCAGTGTGGCCCGAGGAACCGCTTCTCGAGATCGGCGAAGGCCGAATAGGGATCGACGACGCGAACATCGTAGTGCGGCTCGAGCGCGCGCCGATACGAGTCCATCATCATGTCGAGCAGCGCCTGCCCGACGAGCATGACGCGCGGTCGAACGCCAGGCGCGGGCGCCCGCTCGGCGGCCACGGACTCGACCGCCGACTTCACCTCGCGTTCCGTGGCCTTCGGGGGTGACACGGGCCGATGCTCTGGAACACGCGCAGCGAGCTCACCGGCGTCGTCGCGGCGGGACCGGCAGAGCATGTTCTCGGTCCAGATCTTCTGCTGCTTGCCAGTCTCGATCAATCGCACCGCGGAGGTCGCGACCTTGATGCCGGCCCAGAGGACGGAGCGAACGCGGCCGGTCAGCGATTTCGGCGCCGGACCGGTCTCGCGCACCTCGACGTCGCAATAACCCGTCATCCGCAGGAGCTGCTCGAGAGACTCCGGCGTGAAGATGGTCATGTGCGTCACGTCGCCATAGATGACCTGATGCGGAAAGAGCCCCTGCCCGTTCGGCGTCTGGACGACGAGGACACCGCCCGGAAGCAGCCGCTCCCGAATCGCCGGCAAGAGGCCCATGAGCTCTTCGCGGCTGAAGTGCTCGATGAAGTCGAGCGCGACGATGGCCCCATGCCGCTCGGTGCTCTCCGCGAGGTAGTCGAGCGCATCGGCGCACGTCACGCTGAGGCCGCGACGGCGCGCGATCGCGATCATTTCCTCGGATATGTCGACGCCATGGACGCTCGTGAAGCCCTCTTTCGCCAGAAAGGCGAGGACGTTGCCGGCGCCGCAGCCGAGCTCGAGCAGCGACGCGCGGCGACTGACGCCATCGAGGAGCGGCAGGATCTTGAAGCGCGCCCAGGCCCAATAGCGCTCGAGGGCATCGTCCTTCCGCTCACCCACGCTGCCATCGGCGATGGATACGTAGCGCTGGTAGAATCGCCGTCGAAAATCAGGCACGCGCAGTCGGTCCCGTTTCCAACAGGTCAGTTCGCGATTGCACGGCGGGCGCCATTGCCGAGCGGCTTATTGCCATCGAAGCCGCCCCACAAGATCGCCTGCGTGCCCGACCAAACCGCGGTCGGGTACTGGCGCGCAGTGAGGGCTGAATCCGCAGGGATCGGGGTCCATTTGCCGCCCATGTTGTCGGGCTTCCACACGCCGCCGTCGGCGTGGAGGTTCGCGCAACCCGCCCCGTAGCAGCCGCCCCATACGAAGATTCGCTCGGGCCCCGGCGCCAGCGTGACGTGGGCGGCGCGGCCAGCGGGTGTGTTGACCGGCTGGAGCAAGTACCAATAGCCGCCGGCCTGGTTGAGCCCGAACCAATTGTGGAGCTCGTTCGAGTACTGGTCGAACCCGTCCCACCCGCCGAACATCATGGCCTGGGCCGCGGTGTAGGCGAGCGCGCTGCCGCCCTCGCGCGAATAGGGTGGCAATTTCCCCTGCGTGCTAATCGTCGCCCACTTGTCCAGCGTCGGGTCATAGGTCGCGCCGTCCTGGTACCAATCGAATGTGTTGGTGCCGCCCCAGACGAACATCGCCCCGTTCGATAGCACTCCGCCGCCCGGCAACCACGCGTTCGCGGTGTTGAAGCGCGGCGAGGGAGCGCCCGTCGTGCTCATCGGCGACCATTGGTTGTTCGCGACGTGGTAGCGGCCACCCGTGTTGAGGGCGGTCACGTTCATGCGGCCTCCCCACACGAGCACGTAGGTCCCGGTAAAGTGCATCGCGTGCGCGACGCGCGCGCCGGGAGCCATTGCAGTGGCCATCGCGGCCCACGTATCGGTCGCCGGATCGTAGATGCCGCCGTTCGCGAGGAACGCTCCGCCGTAGCCACCCCAGACGATCATCTTCGTACCAGTCCAGATCGCCTGATGGGAATGCCGCGCAGACGGGGCGTTCGTCATGGAGATCGCGGTCCAGGTGTCCGTCGTCGGGCTGTACTTGTAGCCGGTGTTGGTCGCGCCTGCCGCGGTGTCGCCGCCCCAGATGATCATGTGCGTACCAGACCACACGGCCGTGTGGAGATAGCGAGCGGAGGGAGCATTCGTGGCGCTCAGCGGCAGCCACCCGAGGCACGTGCCGGCTCCGTCGCACAGCGTGCCGCCACCGTCGGTGCACGCGGTGGCCTGCGCGGCCGCGCTGGTCGTGCACTTCCCCTGATCGCACACCGGAGACTTGCACACGGTGCCCGTCGCGGGACACTGCGCCGCCGTCATGCACTCGGGCATCCCGCCGCCCGAGCCCGTAGCCGTAGTGGCCGTCGTCGTGGCGCCGCCCTGGCCCGTCGTCGTGGCGCCGCCCTGGCCCGTGGTCGCGCCGCCGGAGCCCACCTCGCCCCCGGCACCACCCGACGCCGATGAGGTCGCCAGCGAGCCACCGGCAGCGGACGACGTGGTGACGTCGGCACCGCCTGCACCGCCGGCGGAAATCGTCGGGCCGACGCCACCGCCGCCACCTGAGGCGAAGATCACGGAGCCGTCGCCGACGGTGCACGCCGCGAGCGCTCCTACGACCAGCGCGGCGGGCAGACACGCTGACAGCTTGAAAGGAATACGCACGATCGCCTCATCGTACAGCAGGCGCGCCGGTCCGCCGTTGTGCTTTTTTGTGGCGAAGCCGTGATTCGCCAGACTAGTGGGGAACGATGCGCGGCGGCGTGCCCGGCTCCGAAGAAGCGCCCGGCCGCGCGAGGCGACGCACGACGGAGCGGCTCTTGCGCTGGAGCGTCCCGCTCGTGAGCGTCCTCGTCGCCATCGCCAGCCAGGTGCTGGTGCCGCGGTTCCTCCAGCTCGGGCTCTCGGAGGGCGAGTACGTCGCGTACATCGCGGTCACGTCCGTCGGCGCCTACGTGGGGCTCGGTGAAGGCGGCGTCCTCGTCTCGCTGCTGCGCGAGCTGTCCGCGCTGCACGGGGCGGGAGATCGCGCGGGGTTCGCGGCGGAGGTGCGGAGATCGCGGCGATTCCTCGTGTTTGCGGCGCTCGCGGGGGGCGTGATCGCCTCGTGTTTCATGGGCTCGGCGCTCGGGGCGGCCGCCCGCGCTTGGCCCGGCGCGCACGAGCCGCGCTTCATGCTGGCGACGGTGGCGTGCATCGCGGCGACGATGCTGGAGCTCTTTCTCGGCAGCTATCACACGGCGCTCCTGTTTTCGACCGGGCGCCTCGTCCTCGGACAGCTCGTCGGCGTCGCCGTGTCGCTCGTCCCGGTGACGGCGCTCGTCACGCTGCTCGCGGTCCGGCGCGATCTCACGCTCGCGTTGTACGGCTCCGCGCTCGCCAGCGCGACCGTGGCGCTTCTGCGCGGTGCCCACGCGGGCCGTGTGCTCGCCGTCGAATCGTTCGGCGTCGAGGCCGTCGCGCCGCGGACTCGGCTCTTCGACGTGGTCGGCTCCGGCGTGGCGTTGAAGCTCGCCGAGGTGCTCCAGACGGCGGCGTATCCTCACCTCCTCACGGTGCTCGCCGCACCGCTCGTGGCAGCGGCGATCCCGGCGCGCACGCTCGCCAACGCGGCGCGGCTCGTCACCGGCCGGTTCGTCGACGTGCTGCAGGTTCACGTGACCCGGGGCCTCGCCGGCCCGAGCGACGTGCGCGAGAAGGCACGCCGCCAGTACGGCATCGTCGCGCCGTTCCTGACGTCGATTCACGTGGTCGAGGTGGCGGGCATCGCCGCGCTCGCCCCCACCGTGTTCGAGCTGTGGCTGCCGCAGCACGCGGCCTCCGTGCGAAGCTTCCTGCCGGGCCTCTTGGCGGAGCAGGCGCTGCTCGCGGCGTGCCTGCCGACGAGCATTCTGCTCATGGCGACGGGGCACCTGAAGCTCTTGGGCCTCGTGCGCATCGTGGGCGTCCCCGTCGGGCTCGGTCTCTTGCCGCTGCTCTTGCCGCTCGCGGGCCACGCGGCGCTCGGGTTGTCGCTCGCAGCGTCGGCGCTGCCGTATTTCTTCGCGGGCCTGTGGTCCGAGCTCGTCCCGCTGCACACGACGGCTCCTCCGCGACGCGAGGTCGCCCTACGCTATGCGGTCGCGGCGCTCGCCGCAGCCTCGTGCGCCGGCTACGAGCGCTGGCCGCTCGTTACCGTGATGGTGGTGGGCGGGGCGGGAGCCACTACCCTTGCGTGGGCCGGGCCGCGCTCAATCGCCATGCTGAAGAGCGCCTGAGCGTGGCGTCGCCGCCGTCGCGCCGCGCACGACCTCGAGCAGCGCCGGCACGTCGAAGGGCTTCTTCAAGTAGCCGTGCAGCCCCGCGCCAAGGCTCTCGACGTCGCGATAAGCGTGGGCGGTCATGAGCACCACCTTGGGGAGCGCGTCGGGCGCGAGCCCTTTCGCGAGCTCGAGAAACTCCCACCCGTCGACGTCGGGCATCGACATGTCGAGGAGGACGAGCGCGATGCGAGAAGCGTCGGACTCTAGCCTGGCGAGCGCGCGCCTTCCATTCTCTGCGGCGAAGACGGCGAAGCCCTCGCGCTCGAGGAGCTCGACGATGAGCTCACGAAGGTCGTCCTCATCCTCGACGACGAGGACGTGCCCGGCAATGCTCCCAGTTGTGTTTGCGTCCACGCGTTCCCCCTGCCCAAGACGTGCGCGCCCCCGCTCTGCCAATGAGAGAGAGACAGCCGCCGTCGGTCATGCCGATGGTCGAGACTCCGGTGCCGTCGCCGAGCGCGGAGGCAAGAGCGGCAGCTCGACGGTGAACTTCGAGCCCTCTCCGAGCACGCTGTCGACTCGGATCGAGCCTCCGTGCGCCTCGACGATGCGCGCGACGATGAAGAGCCCGAGCCCGATGCCGCCGCCTCGATGGGGGGCGTTTGCGCGCTCGTACGCCTGAAAGATCCGCTCCTGGCTCTCGCGCGCGATCCCCTGTCCGTGGTCGCGCACCGCGACGACGGCGCGAGCGTCGCTACGGCCGAGGGAGACCTCGATCGGCTTGCCGGGCGCGTATTTGATGGCGTTCGACACGAGGTTCGTGAGCACGCGGTCGATCGCGAGGCGATCCCACGAGCCGACGAGCGCCGCCTGTGCCGAGATCGAGAGCTCGCTTCCGGCGAGCGCGGCGTGCTCGCGGTAGCGATCGACGATTTCGCGCGCCGCATCGCACAAATCGAGGTTCTCTCGCTCGAGGGTGTACGGCTTGGCGGCGATGCGGCTCGCGTCGAGCATGTTGTTGACCAGCTCGACCAGGCGGCGCGTCTGGCGAAACGCGCGCTCGAACGTGCGCTTCCCGGACTCTCCGGCGAGGCGCTGGGCCGCGTCGCCGCGATGAGCCGCGCGGTACATGCCCTCGACCGACAGCGCGACGACGGCGAGCGGCGTGCGCAGCTCGTGGGACGCGGTGGCGAGGAATTCGTCGCGGGTTCGGACTGCCGCTTGCGCCGCGCCGTAGAGGTCGGCGCTGTGCACCGCGAGAGCCGCGAGCGTCGCGAGCCGCGAGGCCGTTCGCTGTTCGCGCTCGCCGAAAGTACGACTTGGCGCGAGCGCCGTGAGCGTCAGCACGCCGACGACCTCCGAGCGCGCCACGAGCGGCACATGGAGCTCCGCGCGGACGGGCTCGGTGGTGGTCACGGTCCAGCTCGGGGGCCCCTCGGCTTCGCTCGTCCCGACCTCGGGCGCGCGCCGCAGAAGCCATTGCGGCTCGGTCATGCCGAGGCCGCGAGCGACGAGCCCACGGATGGGCGACCCTTCTGGCGCGATCCCGCCGAGCGCTGGTTCGCTCGCGTCACGTCCGTTGGCGCCATGTCCGTTCGCGAACGTCATCGCCGCGAGCCGCAGCGAGCCGTCTTTGTCGAGCAGGTGGACGGCGCATGCATCCGCGAGGCGTGGGACGGCGAGCTGCGCGACGATGTAGACACAGCGCTCGACGTTCGTGATCGAGGACAGCAGCGCCTCGGCCTCGCGAAGGACGTCGTCGGCCTCCGCCGCCAGGCGCGCCCGCTCGGTCTCGGCGCGGCGATAGGCAGCGAGCAGGCGCTGTCGCTCGACGGCGTATCGCAGCACACGCTCGAGGAGCCGCGGATCCCACCCGTCCTTGCGCACGAAATCCTGTGCGCCGGCCTTCACGGATTGGATGCCGAGCGCGTCATCGTCGCTGCCGGTCAGCACGATGAGCGCCACGGCCGGCGCCTCCCGCACCATCGCCTCGACGACCTCGATCCCCCACGCGTCGGGCAGCGCGAGGTCGAGGAAGGCGGCTTCGAACTGCGCCGCCTTGCACTCGGCGATCGCCGCCGAGACCCGCTCGACGTGCACGACTTCGGCTGGGAACGAGAGCATCCCGAGCAGGCGCTTGACGATGCGCGCGTCGGACGGGCTGTCTTCGACGAGGAGGACTCTCACGAGGACCTCACGCGGGAGAGCGCGATACGGTGTCGCACCAGAACTCGTGCACGATGCGCACGGCGCTCAAGAACTCGTCGACGTCGGCGGGCTTGGTGACGTAGCAGTTCGCCCCTCCCTCGTACGCGAGCCGGATGTCTTCCGTGGATTGCGAGCTCGTGAGCACGACGACGGGCAGCAGCCTCAGCTCGGGGTGGGAGCGGATGGCCGCGAGCACGCCATGCCCATCGAGTCGGGGAAGGTTCAAGTCGAGCAGGACGAGATCGGGACGCTCGGAGCCGGCGTAGGCTCCCTCGCCGCGCAGGTAGGCGAGCGCGTGCTGTCCGTCGTTCGCGACCGAGAGTTGATGATGGCGCGGGCGCCCCTCGAGCGCGGCGCGCGTCATCTTGACGTCGATGGGGCTGTCCTCGACGAGGAGGGTGAGCGTGGGTTTTGCTTTTGCGGTGGCCATCATGGCTATTCCCTGCTGACGGGCGAAGGGGTCGAACGCGATGGGTCGCTCGGAAGCGAGAAGAAGAAGCGGGCGCCGCACCCTTCGGTCGAGTCTAGCCAAATTCGTCCGCCGTGGACCTCGACGATGCGCTTCACGATCGCGAGGCCGAGGCCGAGGCCGCGGTACTCGGCCGGCGAGTGCAGCCGCTGAAACAGCGCGAAGACACGCTGGTGCTGGCTCGGATCGATGCCGATCCCGTTGTCGGCGACCGAGAACACGTGCTCGTTGGCATGCGCTTCGGCGCTGATGTGGATGCACGGCGCCTCGGGGCCGCGGAACTTGATCGCGTTGGCGATGAGGTTTTGAAACACGCGGCCGAGCTGCACCGGATCGGCGACGACGTGGGGGAGCGCGTCGCAAGTGACCTTCGCGCCGGACTCGTCGAGCGCGGGACCGAGATCGGCCAGCACGTCGGCGAGGAGCGCCGCCGGCTCGAGCAGCCTTGGCGCGATCTGGCTCGAGCCGACCTGCGAGTAGTCGAGCAGGCCGCCGATGAGCGCGCGCATGCGCAGCACGCCGGCGACGATGTCGGCCGCGAGCTCGTTGGCTTCCGGCTCGAGCTTGCCATCGAGCTCCCTGAGCAAGAGCTGCGTCGAAAAGACCACGGCGCGGAGCGGCTCTTGGAGGTCGTGGGAGACAGCGTGGGCGAACCGCGCGAGCTCGGAGTTCGAGCGCCGGAGGTCGGCGACCGCGATCTCGAGCTTGCGGGACTGGCTCAGCGAGACCTCCTCGTACACGGCGATGAGCTGCTCCAGCGCGGCGGACTCGTCGGGCGCGGCCTCGAGGCTCTCGCGGCGTCGCGCGGTCGACGGCGCCTCGTCGACGCTGACCGAAATCACGCTCACGGTCCTTCCCTTGAGGGTGCTGTCGAGTCGAACACGCACCGCACGTGGGGCAAGAGCGCGAGCTTGACGGCGATGGCCGTGGTCTTGAAGAGCTCGGCGGTCTCGTTCGTGATCGGGACGCGCGAGAAGAGGATGACCGCGAACACCGAGCCGCCCGAGAGCACGCCCCCGAAGCCGAGCACGGAGCGCACGTCGAAAGGAACGACGAAGTCGGCCTGGCCCGGGACAAAGGGGCTGTGGCGCGCCTCCGGCACATAGAACACGTTGAAGCTGGCTTCGTCATCGAGGAACAGCTCGTGCTCGGGCGCGACCACGTCGTCGATGGGCACGCCGAGCTGGTGGAAGAGCTGCGCGAGCATGGGGATCCCCTCGACGCGCGCGCGGCTGTGGAGCGCGATCGCCTGGTGCCCCTGCGACTCGTGGCGCGAGCACCAGGCGGGCTCCACCCCGACCGTGCCGAGCAGCGAGAGGCATGGCGTCGAGGGTCCGAGCTCCGCGCCGCCGGCGCCTTCGCGCGCGATCGCCTGGAGCCCCGGCTCGAGCGCGCCGTAGGGATGGATCTTGAACAGGCGCGCGAGCGCACACGCAGGGCGATCCCCCGCTGTGTCCCAGAGCGACTCGTGTAGCGACCGGACCACGCGGTCTGCCACCTCTTCCATGCTGCGTGCGCCGCGACCGAGCAGGCGCACACGCGCGGTCGTCGCCAGCATGTCGCCCAGCGAATACGCGCCGAGGTCGTGCCGCTCTGCCGGCTGAAGCTGCGTGGGCGATGCCAATGTGCCGTGTCTCCCGCTGCCGAAATGAATCGACTCGGAACCCCTTGGAGAGACGGTACCAGTCCACCGACGCGAATGGAAGCGGCTCTTTGGTGCCGGGTTGGTTCCGTGGCGCGCGCTATGCGGTTTCCATGCGCGCGCGCAGGATGCGCCTCGCCGGCGACTCGAGCAGCTTGAACGCAAGCAGCGATATGGCGCACAGCGCGGCGAAGTACAGCGCGAAGTCGACGAGCGGCGCGAGGTCGAGGGACGCGACACGCGCGAGCCGCCGCCAGCCGAGCCAGAGCGGCGCCTGGAGGATGTACACGCCGTAGCTCGCCTCGCCGAGCAGCACCAAGGTCGGGCTCGCCAGGTACGCGCTCGCCCTGCGCGAGGTCGCGACGGCGAGGAGGCAGGCTCCGAACGCCGGCGCCAAGAGACCGTTGTGGATGAAGAGGTAGAGCGCATCGACGGGCCGAGCGACGACGGCGAGAGAGGCTGCGAGCCCGAGCGTGAGGAATACGCCGCGGTGGCGCTCGACCGCGGCGCGCAGCGGAGAGTCGAAGGCCCGGGCGAGGAGCATTCCCATCGCGAAGACCGGCAAGTGGCAGAGCGGGTTGTATTTCACCGCAGCGAGCGACGTCTCGCCGCCGCGCGCGAGCAGGTGCACGAGCGGAGGCACGAGCGCGGCGACGTAGAGTGCCACGAAGGCCGCGAGCGAGGCGCGACGCGGGACGAGGCGCGGCAAGAGCCAGGGAAACGCCAGGTAGAAGAAGGCCTCGACGGAGATGGACCACCCGGGCGGGTTCCACCAGGTGTTGGCGCCGGGGAGCCACGCCTGCGCGAGGGAGAGGGAGACGAGCGCCGAGGCTCCGAGCTTCGCGAGCGCGGTGAGGATGGAGTCGCCGCCGCCGAAGCGGTGCGCGATGACGAACGGCGCCGCGAGGAGCCACGCGAGGAGGTAGAGCGGGTAGATGCGCGCGAGCCGCCGCGCGAAAAACCGCCGGCTCGTGCCTCGCAAGCGCACGCCGTCGCCGCTGCGCTCGGCGTAGCTGTACGTGAGAATGAAGCCGGACAGGAGGTAGAAGAAGCTCACGCCCACGTAGCCGTGGCCGATGAAATTGCGCACCAACGCAGGCGTCGCGTCGGGGAGCGCGGCGCCGGCGAAGTGATAGAGGACGACGTGCGCGGCGACGAAGAAGCGCAAACCCGTGAGCGCACGGAGCTCGGGTCGCGCGGCCTCGCGCGGTGACGATGGCGAGGTCGCCGGCATCGCGCCGTCTCTCACCTCGGCGCGGCGCCGCCGAGCGCGCGATCGGCCACGAACTGGACCGCGAGCAGCACGACGAAGCCGAAGGCTGCCGCGTGGAAGGCGCCGACGAGCACCATCGAAGCGTCCGACTCGATGTTGAGGAGGCCGGCGAGGGTCGACGACGCGACCAAGAGCATGCCGTCGCCGCCGTCTCCGTGATTGAAGAGAGCGTAGAGCGCGCGATAGTAGAGCCCGACGAGCGCCATGCCCACGAGGACGCCGAGGTGGCCGAAGTTGAGGTACATCTCGACGATCTGGGCGCAGTTGAACGAGGTCGCGTAGTCGCGCGGGTTCAAGAGGCCGTAGCGGTGACCGAACTGCTGGCCCAGCTCTTGGGTCGGCTTGCTCGGCGCGAGGACTCGCGGCACGAAGGACCAGAGCATGACGCGATAGGTCTCGCCGTCCATGTACGGCACGCGCCCCGGCGTCTGGCGAATCACGTAGGCGAAGGTGCCGAGGTAGCTGATGCGATCCCCGGAGGTTCGGCTCGCGTCCTCGACGAAGTCCTGGCCACCTTCGACGAGCCCGTCGTAGGTGAGCCCCAAGAAGAGCGACACGCGCTCGACGGCCCCGTAGTCCGCGCGGCGGATTTCGCGGCGAAAAGCATGCTTGGCGTGAGCGAACGGGATGACCAGGACGAGGCAGAGGAGGCCCGCGGCCCAGGGGATGCGCCCACGCTCGGCGACGTACACGAAGAACATCGGCACGAGCGCCCACATGACCTGAGCCATGGCGCCGGTCGCGAGGGAAAGAAGGAGGTAAACGACGTAGAGCGCGAGGGCGATCAGCCGCTGATGAAAAGTCGCCTGTCCGCGAAGATGGAGCACGAGCACGCCGCTCAGCATCACGAGGGGCATGCGGCTCGTCGTGTTGGCGACGGCGCGGAGCGAGGGCGGCAGCTTGCCGAGGAGGATCCACGCCGCAGCGACTACGCCGAGGGTGGACAGGACGATGAACATCCACGCCACGCGCTCGAGATCCACCCTCAGCTTGAGCCGCGGCAGCGCGTCGGCGATCTTGCCGATGGGCGAGAAGAACGCGAGCTGCATCGCCAAGAGCCCCGCGAGCGTGATCGCGACCGCGACGGTCACCTCGGGCTTGTCGTAACGGTGGAATCGAACCGAGACCGTGTCGAGAAACACGGGAAGGCCGAAGTACATGAAGTAGAAGGCGTTGATTAGCGGGAAGAGCGGCGCCTGCCGCGGCGTGCGAATCGCGAACTCGAGCGACGGGAGCGCCGCGACCCACAGCATGGCCGAGGCCAGCACGAGCCGCAGCGCGGAGGTCTCCGGCGCGATGTAGAGGAGCCCCGCATTGGCCATCCCGATCAACAGGGCGAAGAGCGTCACCGTCTTCGAGATGGAGCCCGCCGCGCCCCTGAGCTCGACGCCTGCGCGCGTGGCCGGACGCGACTCCTGCGCCGTCGTGCGGGCGAGCGGTCGCGCGCCGGCGTCGCCGTCTACGAAGGTCACGGTGCGCCCATCCTCAGACACGTTGGCCTCGGTCACGATCGCGTCAGCACGACGAAGAGGTTCGAGCGCAAGTGGCGCAGGGCCTCGCTCGCATTCACGGTGCGCTCGTAGGCGACGCCCGCGAGGAATAGTGGGCGGGCGAGCATCGCGTAAGAGGGCTCCTTCTCGACGTGGCGGAGCGATGTGACCGCGAAGCCGCGGGCGGCGGCGAGCTCCGTGACGGCGCGCTCGGTGTTCATCGCGTACGACGTGGGGTAGGGGTCGTGATCGCCGTGCCCGCGCCCGCGCAGACGGTTGGCGACGAGCGCGTGAAACCAGTGCGGCGTGAGCCACGAGACCGTGGCGACGTAGTGGTGGCGATTCGGCGTGCGGAAGACGTACCGCCCGTGCGGCGCGAGGACGCGGCGGATCTCTGCGAGGTGCTGGCTCGGGTCCGCGACGTGCTCCACGACGTAGTTCGAGACCACGGCGTCGAAGGCCGCGTCCGCGAACGGGAGGCGACCCGCTTCGATCGTCGCGGCCGCCGCGAGCGCGGTGTTGTCGCGCACCGCCGGATCGGGATCGGCGCCGGTGAGCGTGCCGAGGCTCGCGAGAAAGCGCGACGTGGGGTTCGTCGGACCTGCACCGACCTCGAGGATCCGCGCGCCTTGCGGGATGTTCGCACGGCAGAGGTCGTGAAACTCGCGCGTTCCGTCGCGCCACCCCGGGCGGCCCCGATAGAACCTCGCGAGGTAGTCCTCTTGCCAGGTCATGGAGCCTGCATCCAGAAAGGCACCGTCGGCAACGTCGCCGGCAGCTCCCCGCGCGCGACGAGGTAGTTGCCTTCGCGATACGACTCGAGCTCGGGGTGCCACGCTTGGTATCGCTCGATCCCGAGGGGGGTCACCTTGCCGACCCAATAGCCGAACGGCGCGACGAGCTCGAAGACATCGCGCAAGTAGCGCCGGTAGCCGATCCATCGGTGGTTGTACTCGAGCTGCGCCCACCCGATCGCTCCCTTGGCGAGGAGCCCACGTGCGCCCTCGAGGACGCGGCAGTCGTTGCCCTCGGTGTCGATCTTGACGAGATCGATGCGCGTGATCCCGCGGGCGAGCGCATAGGCGTCGAGAGAGGTGACGGCTACGTCGACCACCGCGCTTGGCGACTCGGCGCCGAGAGTCACGAGCGTGCTGCGACGGGCGCGCTCACCGAAGACGCTGAAGGTCGCCTCCCCCACCGCGTCGGCGACCGCCTCCGCGCGCACCTCGAGCGAAGAAATCTTGGCGGACTCGGCGCGCAGTCGCTGCTCGAGCCCGAGGCGCACGTCGGGCGCGGGCTCGAACACGTGGAGGATGGGCCGCGCGGCGCCGCACGCCGCGAGGCGCTCGACCAAGTGCGCCGACCACTCGCCGACGTTGGCGCCGACGTCGAAGATGACCGGAGCGAGGCCGGTGTGCGCGGCGCCTTGTGCGAAGGCCTCGATGAGGCGTCGCTCGCCGTTGTGGCGGAGGTCATTGGGGACATCGAGGCGCGAGCGTTGCCACAAAAAGCGGGCGATTCGCGCGAACCTGCGCCGGCCGAGCGCGCCGACTGCCAGTGCGGCGAGCGCATCCTTGCCGTGCCGCTCGAGCGTAGCCATGGCGCTTGGGTGTTCGGAGCGCGTCATCGATTCAGCGCGGAGGGTCGCACGCTGGCCTCGCTTGCGGCAACGCTCACGGTTCGGCCCCGGGGCGACGTGGCATGGGAGCGAGCTCGGGCAGCGGCAGCTCGACCCGCCAGAGCCCGTCTTCGAGCACGCACTCGAGCCGCGCGCTCTCTTCGGGCGCCATGCCGAGGACTTCGACGGTCGCCCGCGAGCCCTCGACCCTCGCCTGGTAGGTGCGCGGGACGAAGCGCAGGCTGGCCCGCGCGGGGACGAGCATCGCGGAGGGATCGATGAGCTTGCCGCTCGCGTCGCCGTAGCGAGCCGCCCGGCGGTCGAGGTTCTGCCGCGATGTGCTCGAGAGCACCGCGTATGCGGCCCGCGCCGAGGCCTGGTCCGAACCAAGGGCCGCGAGCCGCTCGACCAGCTCACGCACCGCGCCTTCGGGCGTGGCGTTCACGGGTGCGGCCTTGCAGCCCGCGGTGACGAGCGGCAAGAGCAGGGCGAGCGCGAGCCGCGGCAGCACGGCGAGAACGTTCCACGGGCATCGGCCTCGCGCAACCCGAGGATGCGGCGCGTTCGGGCGGCGGAGCCTGCGGCCGGGATGTTTTCCGCGGCGGCGGCGCTCTGCAATAGTGCGCTGGAGCAAGGGATGCGACGACCGGCGAACGCGCGGCCAGCCTCGGCGGCCAGCCCGACCGAGGGCACTCTGGCGAGCGCTGCGGCGAGCGGCGATGAGCCTTGCTCCGGAGTCGTCGCGACGGCGCGGTCGACCCGCCGCGGCGCCATAAGGATCCTCGGGGGGGACAACCTCGGGTGGCTCGAGGCGCTGGCGACGGACGGCGTGAAGGTCGAGCTCGCCTACCTCGATCCGCCGTTCTTCACGCAGCGCTCGTTTCATCGCACGGCGCGCGCGCGGGACGCTGTCACCGGGGAGGTCTCGCGCGTCGTGACGCTCGCGTTCGAGGACAAGTGGTCGAGCCTCGAGGCCTACCTCGCCGCGCTCGAGGCTCGCGTGGTGCGCGTGCGTGACCTGCTCACGAGCGACGGGTCGATCGTCGTGCACGTCGATCCGACGACGAGCCATTACGTGAAGGTGATGCTCGATCGCGTGTTCGGGCGCGAGTGCTTCGCCAGCGAGATCGTGTGGCGGTACCGGCGCTGGCCCGCGAAGACGCCGAATTTTCAGCGCGTCCACGACGTGCTCTTGCGCTACGTCCGCGACGCGGGGGAGCCGCCGCGCTTCGTGCAGCAGTACGAGCCGCTGGCGCCGTCGACGCGCGCGACCTGGGGCGATACGAAGCAGCTCGCGTCGTTCGGCCGCGATGGGCGCCGCGTGCGATCGACCCGCACCGAGGTGCGTTCGCCGGGCGTGCCGCTCGGCGACGTTTGGGAGATCGGGGTCATCGCGCCGATCGCGAAGGAGCGCACCGGCTACCCGACGCAGAAGCCCGAGGCGCTGCTGCGTCGCTTGATCGAGGCGTGCACCTACCCGGGCGACACGGTGCTCGACCCGTATCTCGGGAGCGGCACGACGCTCGCCGTCGCGGCGGCGCTCGGGCGGGACGGCATCGGGATCGACGCGAGCGAAGAGGCACTGTCGGTCGCGGCGGCGCGGCTCGACGGCGTCGCGGAGAGGCTCGGCCTCGAGCGACGGTAGCGGGCTCGTTCGCACGCGAGCGACGGCTCAGCGAAGCTCCAGCGCAGCTGGACGCCCCGCGCTGGCGGTAGCGGGATCGCTCGGCCTCGAGCGACGGTAGCGGAAACGCTCGCGTTGGGGCGACGGCTCAGCGAAGCTCCAGCGCATCGAACGCCCCGCGCTGGCGGTAGACCTCGTAGAGCACGACGGCGACCGCGTTGGCGAGGTTCAGCGAGCGGATCTCTCCTATGGTCGGGACCGCGTAGACGTCCTCCGTGTGCGCCGCCAAGAGCTCGTCGGGGAGGCCGACGCTCTCTTTACCGAACACGAGCGCATCGCCGGGAGCGAAGCGCGCCTCGAGATACGAGCGGGTCGCGATCGAAGAAAACAGGAGGAGCCGCGCGCGCGGATGGGCGACGCGAAAGCTCGCGAGATCCGCGTGCTGATGGAGCTCGACGAGCGGCCAGTAGTCGAGCCCGGCGCGGCGGACGGCCTTCTCGTCGACCGAGAAGCCGAGCTTGCCGACGAGATGGAGCGGGCACGCCATCCCGGCGGCGAGGCGCGCGACGTTGCCCGTGTTCTGCGGAATTTCGGGTTCGACCAGCACGATGTGCGGGGGCTCGTCGAGCGGTCGCGCTCGCAGGCGCGGTCGGTCGTCTTTCGCCATCGGGCACGGGGGTAGCGAGGTGGACCGCAAACGGCTACGAAAATCGCGGGACCTGTACTAGTGTCGCGTGGCCTCATCCGGGGTTCTTGAGATGCGCGCGCACTTGACTCGAGCCGTCGTCGCGGGCTCCGCGCTGCTGGCGTGGGCGAGCTCGGCGCACGCGGGCGCGATGGACCCGGCGCTGGGGCGGCTCGTGCTGAACGAGCGGTGTCGTGCGGCGGTCAACGGCGTCGGCGAATATTACGACCCGACGTCGGGATTTCAGCGCTGCCTCGCGAACGACCAGGCCTTCGCCAAGCTCGTGGCGCAGCTCGGCGCTGGCATCGCGCCGATCCCCAACAACCCGGCGCGCACCACGGGATTCGGCGGCTACAAGGTCGGGTTCCAGTCGTCGTTCACGACGATCGACGCGGACGCCCCGTACTGGAAAGACGGCACGCAGGGGAAGTTCGACGATAGCTCGCAGCAATACTCGGTACGCAACGGCGATCCAGCGAGCATGCTGCAGCTCTACTCGGTGCGGCTCGCCAAGGGCCTGCCGTTCGGGTTCGAGGTCGCCGCCGGCTTCGGCTACCTGGCAGACACGAGCATCGTGGCTGGCGGCGGGGACGTGCGCCTCTCGCTTTTCGAGGGCTTCCGGGAGAACGCGCCGGGGTACCTGCCCGACATCGCGGTCGGCGGCAGCGTACGCACGATCACGGGGACGCCGGAGATGAAGCTCACGGTCGCAGCGGCCGAAGGCGTCATCTCGAAGCCGATCCCGATCGCGGGCACGGTCGTGCTGTCGCCGCGCGTCGGTTACCAGTGGCTGCACATCTTCGGGGACTCGGGGCTCGTCGACCTCACGCCGAACACGGACGCGACGGCGCTGTGCGGCTACCAGGGCGACAACACCCCCGCGCACCCGGACCCGATCAAGACCGCCTTCGACGGGCAGCCGGTGTGCACGGGGTCGAGCGCCGACTTCAACAACAACGTCGTGTTCGACAACGTGCGGATGAACCGGCACCGCATCACGTTCGGCGCCGATCTCCGGTTTCAGATGGTCTACCTCGGGGTCAACGTGCTGACCGACGTCGTGCCGCCCGCCGAAGCGAACACGGACACCGTCGCCGCGAGCGATCCCGTCGATCCGACCGGGCTCACGACCTTCGAGCTGAACCCGTTCGCCGACGATCCGCGGACCCCCGAGCCCGACGAGGTGAAATCGCAGTGGACGATTTCACTCGAGCTCGGTGCCGCGTTCTAAAGGCCGCCGCGTTCTAAAGGCCGCCGCGTTCGAAAGGCCGCCGCGTTCGAAAGGCCGCCGCGTTCGAAAGGCCGCCGCGTTCGAAAGGCCGCCGCGTTCGAAAGGCCGCCGCGTTCGAAAGGCCGCCGCGTTCGAAAGGCCGCCGCG